>ERZ761597.208-NODE-208-length-10870-cov-4.952288_pt1 | contig 10870 bp, 3 predicted proteins | sample MGYA00433093_ERZ761597 | MGnify/ENA primary metagenome ERZ761597 (study PRJEB28899, sample SAMN03785557) | bioreactor sludge metagenome | biome: EBPR Sludge; feature: EBPR Bioreactor; material: 0.22µm filtered reactor supernatant | place: Saint Lucia: Queensland... | reverse complement strand
GTGCCAGTTCGGCTACAGCTACGGCAATTCGGGATCTCGCGCTGAAAGTCGCTTGCTCGTGCTTCCGTTTGCCCAGGGCGCGATGCTCAAAGACATCGGGGGACCGACGTACCTCGCCGGCGCCGGCGTGGCGAGCGCGACCGATCGGATTCCGGTGGATGCGCGCGTGCTGTATGAGCACACCCTGAGTTATCTGAATACGAGCACGGCAGAGCGCGACAACGGCGTCAATAACCTGAAAATCTGGCGCAAAGACCCGGGCGAGCTCGATTTCATCCGTGTTGCGACGATTACGATTGCCACTTGGGGAGGGGCGTCATGGGCGTTCTCCTCCGGATCGGCGTTGTCGAGGGTAACCAGCAGCTCGAATGTGGCTCCGAACGACCGGGTTCCGTCGATCATCGCGCCTTCGGTGGAGAACAAGGTGATGCCGATCGGCTATGCGTGCTGCTGGGCCAACGACCGAATGTTCGTGGGCGCCCTGTCGAATCAGGCGGTAGGTAGTGGAAGCAGCGCGTTTGTCGACGTCTGGATTTCGGATTACGGCTATCCATGGCGATTCCGTCCGTCGCTCGGTTATCTCGCATCGGGCGTGCCGAATCCGATCAGTGGCACGCTGGTGCGGCTCGAAGCCGAGAGCGTGCTGCATTTCCTCGCTGCCTCGACGGATCGCATCGGCGTAAAGGCAGTTTTCTGCTTCACCGACCAGGGTCTGTACCTCTTTAGCGGCTTTGACGGCTACGGCTTGAGCGCTCCGAGGATCCTCGGCAGTTTCGGGACGCTGTCGCCCGATTCGGTCGCCGAGCGCGCCGGGGTGATCATGTGGCTCGACCAGGACCGGCAGGTGCGGCGGATGGCCGGGGGGCAGATACAGAACGTGTCGAAGGGTGTGGTTGACGACAAGCTCAATGGCATCGTTGCCTCACGGATCAGCAAGGTAACTGGGCGCTGGGTGGGCGATCGGTACTACCTTGCCTACACGTCAACCGGATCGACGCATGATCGGATGTTGGTGTGGAGCGAGGTGCTGCGGGCCTGGGAATCAGACGATGCGATCCCGGCGGCGTCGGGCACGTCCATTGTCGAGCAACTCGGGCTGTGGCGCGATTCAGGAACGACCAAGCTCCTGGCCTACTCGACGAATCGCCGTTTCTACGAATACGAGCAGAGTGGGTTGGTCACTGAGCTTGGGGTTACCTCGGGTGTGGCGATCACAATTTACTTTCCCGACGTGACCAATGCGCGGATGTGGGAGCCGATCGTCGTCGAGCGGATCGGCATTGTGTCCGATCCCGACACCGGATCATCAGGCTTGACTGCCAGTCGATTTGGCCGCAAAACGGGCTCGACCGCCAGTGGCACCATCACAATCAACGTCGCCACCTCGCGGGTCTGGCGCTACGATGGGGACTCATCGACGAAGGCACCAAAGGGCCTTGAGGATGTGGCGGTTTCGCCTCGGGTCACCGGCAGCGTGAAAGGCGGGTGGACGCTGTGGGCAGCGGTGGCCAGGCTGTTTGCAAACCGCCAGGATTCGGGCGCCGATGTCGGATAGCGTGCTTGTGCAGGTTGAGCGACCGTACCGAGAACCGGTGCACCGACTGGAGCCGCCGGCAGCGAGGCCGGTGCATGCGTGGCGGTTGCAACTGTATTCGGCTTCGATCGGCATATCAACGGCGCTCAACTGGGATTCGTACTTCGATACGATTCGGGCGGGGGACGCCTGGTCGGATGCGATGATCCACACCCTGGGTGGAGAGCTCCTGTTGCCGGATCTGGGCCACGCCTATCCGTGGCGGGCCGAGCTGCGGTTCGAGAGTGACGAGATGCGCAAAGGCGTTCTGTCGCTGCTGACGAGTGCTTGGGGCGATGGCGGGACGAATTTGTATCAGCTTTCGGTGAATTCCGCGTGGTCGAACTATTCGGCCAATGTGACGGTTGGTTTTATGATCCATCGGGGTTTGAATAGGATTTCAGTCATCCAGAAGGACGCGACAGACAATCCCACGACGATCGTGCTCGGGAGGTTCTTGGAATGATGTACTTAGGCGAAACTCGCCCGGAAAATCTGAATCCGCTGACGGTGCTCTCCGGCACTGGCGGCGGGGGTTCAACGAGCGGCTATCGCCCGGGAACGATGCTCGACAATACGTACCGAACCCTACAGAACAAGTACGGCATCGACCAGGGCGGTCCGACGCTGGATGAAGGCTCGTGGCGCGTCCTGAGCGCGATTCTAGGCGCACGCGGTGCTGGCCTGATCGAGAAGCAACAGGATTTCGCCGCCGAGCTCGAGCCGCAGCGACAGCGGCAGGTCATGGCGAGTTTGCAGGCGCTTTCTCCGAAGGCGCGGCAGGTGATGCTCGATAAGGCGCGTCGGAAAATGCTGGCCGATGCCCGGGCCAATGCGGTTGTGCGCGAACAGGCCATGCGGGAGCGGGGCATGAGCGCGGCCGCGACCGCCGGCGCCGCCAAAGCCGCGGAGGAAGAGGGCCAGATTCGCTACCAGGATTTCGAAAATGAGCAGACTTCGCCGGAGATGATGGGCCGTCTGGCTCAGGCCGCGCTTGCGATCGTGAATTCCTCGCAACGGGTCTCGGGAATCGACGAGCTGCTCGCCCTGACCGGGCCTTCAACGCAAGTGAAAATGCAGTTCGGGCAGAAGGAAGATGACAACTGGGCTGGCGATTTGGCTGGGCTGGCCGGTGCGATTTTGCCCTACGTGTAGGAGAGGAAAGAGATGGCGGAATATCCTGTGAGAACATCGAAGCGGCCGGCGGCACCCGCACGGTCGACCGGCGCAGGGCTGTTGCCCGATCTGCTACGCCAACTGGGGTCCGTTGCGACGCGGCCTGGCCCGGTGGAATCGCGGCTTTCAACGGTTGGCGATTTGCAGGCCTTGGGCTCGGCTCGGAGCGCGGAATCGACTGCGCTCGGCGAGTATCGAAAGTCTTTAGGCGAGACGACCGAACCGTTCGTACCCGAAACCTTTCGACCGGACCGAAGGATCGCACAAGGCGCGCTGCTTGCCGGCATCGTCGCGGGCCTTGTTGGTGGGCGCCGTGGGGTTCAGGGGGTCGCTCAGGGCTTTGGTTCCTATCTCGAAGGCGAAAAGGCGCAGCACGATGAGGGCGTTCGCGCCAAGGCAATCGCCCACCAGGCCAAAGGCGATTCCGTAAAGCGCAAGGTTGCTCAGGCAGCGCTGGATTACGAGGTGGCCGGCAAAGAGCGAGGCTATCGGGAGGGGATTGAGCGTGACAATCGCGAGCATCGACAGCTGATGGAGCGGGAGGAGATGCGCTCGTCCAGCAAGGGGCCGGGCTGGCTTTATGAGCAGTACCTTTCGATGGGATTCCCCCCGGAAGAGGCGCAACGGCTAGCGTCGGCCGACCGAACGAAGTTGCTTGCCGATCGGGGCCTTACCGAGGCAAAGACCCAGACAGAAACGCAGATGCTTCCCGGCAAACTGGAGAAGCAGGAAGCCGAAATTGATTTGGTACAGGCCCGCGTGCCCGAGATCCAGGAGCGAATTCGGACGATGGCGAGTCAACGCAAGGTCGACGCGGCCCGGATCAAGGAGATCGAAGCCCGCGCTGCCCAGATTGCCGAGGAGACCAAGTACTTGCCCGAGAAGCATCGGCGGGAAGGCGAACGGGTTGCGATCGCTTGGGAGGCGCATAAGGCGCGTTTGCGCGGGGCTTACGGCTCTGGCAATGCTCGCTCGGCGAATCACTCGGCCAAGGGCTTGGCCGAGGCTGGAAAGCTCCGGATTCAGTATTTGCGTAGCGCCAGAATCGGGGCAGAGCGCAAGCTGCAAACGGCCCAGCAGCAGATGGGGCTCGCGCTCGGTGACGACCGGGGCTATTGGCAGGGACAAGTCCGCACGATCGAAGCCGATATCCAGCGACTGCTAAAGGAAGAGCAGGCGACCGTTGAAGACACCTCCAATGCCATGCGAGGGCTTGAAAACTTGCCCAATCCGAACGCGCCGCTCTCGATCGGGAAAGGCGTCTACCTGACGCCGGAGATGCAGCGCGAAGCGAAGTTGCGGGGCGATATTCCCCGGGAGCGGAGGAAGTAAGTGAATCCCCTGATCAGCCTTGTGCAGACCGAAGAGCCGAAGCGCAAGCCGGCAGGATCGCTCGAATGGGCGATGACGCGCTTTGACAGGCTGGCCGGGAAGGATTCCCCTCACCGCGATCTGGTAAAGCGGTATCTGTTTTCGGAGCTCGAGAGGGGTCCGTTGTCGGATTCCCAGGTGGGATCGGCCTTTGCACGTATTAAGCAGGGCCGTGTACACGAGCTGCAAGACATCGTCGATCAACGGGTAATCGCCAAGGACCCGCTGGGGGTGAAGATGCCGGAAGCGCAGCGAGAAATCGCTGCTCGGCGTGTGCGGGCCTTGGCCACCCAAAAGAAAGCCCAGCAGCAACCCATGCTGGCGGATCAGATTCGAGCCGACGCAAAGGCTGATTTGGACGCGGAAATGGCGCGGCGTGAAGCAGCCGGCGCCGAAGCTGTTGTCAAGAAGAAGCTGCAGGGAACCTTCGAGAACCACATGGCCCAGTTTGACGCGGCCATGGGTTGGCCTTCGGATCGGTCCCAGCGAACGGCGGAGCAGGAAGCGGACCGGGCGGTTTACAAGTCGTGGATGTACCAGCGGTTTAGACCCGGTGCGATGTCGGCTGAGTACACGGCAAGTTTGATTCGTCAGGCAAAGGACACGCCGATCGAGAAGCTCGCGAGGGCGGTACAGATTCGGAATGCGCAGCGTGACCGGATGCCGGAAGCCGAGCCATCGGACGGCAAGTATAGGGCTCCCGCGCAAGGGATTGATGCGCTGATCGATCAGCTTTCTGCGATGGGCGTCGATCTGCGAAACATGCCCGAGGATCTGACCGCGATGCTGGCGACTCGCGGACTGGCCGGAACGGCGGCCGATATATGGACCGGAACGGACACGCCCGAACAGCGGCAACGCCAGGCCGACTTTTTACAGACATTTCGGGAAGATTCTCCTCGGGCCGTTCAGGCCCTTCAACTGCTCGGCAACATCGCGGGCGGTGCGGTGCTCGACGTGCCCGCCCAGTTGCGCAAGGCGATCGAAGAGGATGATCTGCCGGGCTATCTCTCGAGAACGGCAAGAGACAGCACCGGAGCGATCTTGGACGCCGCGGCGGGAACAGCGATTAAGCCCTTTACCGGACAGACCGATCCCTTGCAATGGGGCCAGGATTCGCTGATGACGGCCTTCGCAGGACTCGGCATTCACGGCGTGAATCAACTTGGCAAAGCGGTATTACGTCAGCAACCGCCGGCGCCGGCTTGGCAGCGAGCGGTCGCCAAGGCCTTGCCGCCCGACCCGCTGGAACCTCCAGCGCCAAGGTCGGTGGAGCCACAGGTTGTTCCGGATGTCCGCGAAGTTCGCGACGATGTTCCAGCTTACGCTGGGAGTGCTGATCCTAATGAGGGCAGCCTGCTGGAAACCAAAAAAAGCCCGACGCGGCGGCCGACGCGTTCCGGTGTGGCTTACACATCCGATCGGAAGCCCGTGCGGCTGACGCCGGATGAATACCGCGCTTATCGCGAGGTGGAGCGACGGTACGACGACGAACTCAAAGCCCTGGCCGAGCGTGTGCGAGCAACCAAGCCGGGACCGCAACGGAATCGGCTGAATTCCCTTAAAGCAGCGATCGAGGCCGACCGGGATGCGGAACTACGCGAGATTGCGGATATCAGTGCGAGTACGGACCGCGCGATTGCCGATCCGATGCGGCAACAGATGGAGCAGGACCGGGCCTTCGAAGAATCCGCCGTTATCCCAGAAAAGTTAAGCCCGGAAACAAAGCTTCAGGCAGCGGCAGCGGTTAAGAAGGCGGTCCTTGGGAAGAAGCCTGCGAAGGCGGCTGAAACACCGAAAGCGCCAGACGAGAATCCCAGCGTGGCCGCGCAGCGACCGTTAGAAGCTCCCGTCGAGGCTGAGCTTGGCCAACCCAAGCCACGACCGAAAAAGGCGAAGATTGAGGCCAAACCTGCTATACTAGCGGCAGGAGACGCAAGTGAACTTCGAAGCTCTGGCCGAAAAGTATCTGAAGGCGAATCAGCCGAAGTATTACGTGCATCTGGCGGCGACGAACCAACTGGGGCCGTGGTGCCGGTCGATCGCGAACCGGATTCGATCGTCGATGGAGCTGATGCTCCAGCAGAGCTACTCGGCTCACGAGGCGCGGGAGATGGCGATCGAGCAGGAGTTGTACGAGCCGTACGACGAGGACCGGACGATTCCCGTGCCGAGCGGTATCGGCTCACTCCCGATGATGCAGAGCGGCTCAGCCGGCGAAGCGACTCCGAGCGCACCAACGATTTAGTTGACGCGCTGGGTGCCCTGCGTCGAATCGAGTCCGAGAATCGGCTTCCAACCCCTGACGAACAGCGTGCGATGGCACGTTTTCCGGGATGGGGCTGGACGGGCAACCGCTTGCACCCGAAGAACGCACAGGCGGGCCAGACGCATTCCAAGTGGTTTGGCAAAGTTCGACCCCTATTAAGCGATGCCGAGTACGATGCGGCTCGCCGTGGGACGCTGAACAGCCACTACAGTTCGCCGGATATCGTATCGCAGATTTGGGCCGGCGTGGAGAGCCTCGGGTTCAAGAAAGGTAAAGCACTTGAACCGTCTGCGGGACTGGGCATTTTCGCTTCCGAGGGTCCGGACGGCGCAAACTGGCGCATGATCGAGATGGACGATCTGACTGGGCGGATGCTCAAAGCCGTGCATCCCGAAGCCGACGTTCATGTAGCTCCTTACCAGGACACGCCCTTGATGAAGGGTGAGTATGACCTGACGATTTCCAATGTGCCGTTTCTGGATCGAGCGGTGCATGATCCGGAATTTGCGAAGGTGGCGCCCAAAGAGGTGCTGAGCCGGGTCCACAACTACTTTGTCGCGCGCATGCTCCACGAGGCCAAGGAGGACGGCCTGGCGGTCATGGTGACCACCAATGGCACGATGGACGCCGGCGATGGCGCTGGGTTTGCGACCCGCCGATTCCTGGCCGAGAACGGCGAGCTCGTCGGGGCGATTCGGCTTCCAAACAGCGCGTTTCGCGGCAATGCCTCCACCGACGTCGTGACCGACATCCTGTTCTTCCGCAAGGGCAAAGCGGGCGAAGGTGCGGCCAGATTCGAAGGCCTCAAGGAGGTCGCGCTCCCGAGCGGCGAGAAGGTTCGGATCAACGAATACTTTGCCGACCATCCCGAGATGGTCATTGGTCAGCACTCCCTCGGCGGGAAGATGTACCGCAAGGGTGCTTACACGGTCGACTTCGACGGTGATCTGCCGGCAGCGTTGCACGGCGCCATCGCGCGAATGACGGAATCGACCGATCGGCAGCGGATTGCGGCCGCCGAGGATGCAGCGAAAGCGGCAGTCAGTAATAGTTCTCCTGAAAAACTTAAGCCCGAACCGACTGCCCCGACAAAGGCCGAACCGCCTAAGTCGGGATCCCGAGAGTTAGACAAAGCCCCTACGCCAAGACGGGCGAGGAGTCTTTATGTCGAGGGCAACCAGGTTCGACGGAATCTCGATGACCATGGCATTCGAAAAGAGTCCGTGGACGTGCCTGAATCCGATCTGAAGGTCGTCAAGTCGTATGTTCCGATTCGCGACCAACTGTTCGACCTGATCGAGGGCATGAAGGAAGGCCGATCGGACGCCTGGCTGAAGGATGCCCAGGGGCAGTTGAAGGCGGCTTACGACTCGTTTGTGAAGGCTCACGGCGCGTTGCATTTGCCGAAAAACCGGAAAGCCTTTGCTGACGACCCTGATATGTTTTCGGTTCTCTCGCTGGAGAAATTCGACGGCGAGAAGAAAGCGGTCACGGGTTTGGCCGACATTTTCTCGAAGCGGGTGATCGCGGCGGCCGAGGAATTGCGCCAACCGACCACGCCAGGTGAGGCCCTAGCGGCTTCGCTTGTGGCCAAGGGCAAGGTGGACCTGAAATACATGGCCGAAGCCCTGAAATCGACCCAGAAAGACCTGGAAAAGGCGCTGAAGGGTCAAATCTTTCGCGATCCGGTGGATGGCAATTGGGTCACGCGCGAGGAACTCGGCAGCGGGAATGTCCGAAAGAAGCTTCGTGCGGCGGAAAAGGCAGGAAATCAGGATGCGATCGACCTGCTGAAAGATCGGCAACCGGCTCCAATCGCCGCTGTGGACATTACGCCGAACCTTGGCGCCCTTTGGATTCCGGACGAATACTATTCGGCCTTTTTGCACGAGATTACGGGCGGAAGCGGTGGCAAAGTCCGCTCGGTCAAGGCGCTTTCGAAGTTCAATGTCTCGCAGGATTGGGGCACTAACAACATGCTGCGCCATGGCCGCTATGGCACCGATAGCGTGCCGTCGGAGAAGCTTCTTGCCCATGCGCTCAACGGCACGGACCCAAAGGTTTACGACAAGGTGGGCGAGTCGCGGGTCCTTAATCCGGAGCAAACGGACCTGGCCCGGGACAAGATCAAGGAGATCCGCGAGGCGTTCCAGGACTGGGTGTTCCAAAGTGGAGAACGGGCCGAAAAGCTCGCCTCGATTTACAACGAAGAAGTCAACGTGTTTCGCGAGCGGGACTACGCCGACCATCCGCTAACCTTCCGCGGCATGAATCCGGTCGGCCTGGAACGCGCACATCGGGCGCCGGCGATTTGGCGGGCGATCACGAACGATTCCACACTGCTCCAGCACGAAGTTGGAACTGGGAAGACCTGGACCATGGCGGGCATTGCGATGGAATCCAGGCGGCTAGGCGTGGCCCGCAAGCCATGGCTGATCACACGCAATGGCACGACCGAACAGGTTGCGGCGGAATTCCAGGAGCTGTACCCCGGTGCTCGGCTCTTGGTTGCCGACGATAAGAACTTTGTTGGCGATGCCCGCCGGCAGTTTTTCGCCAATGCGCAGACCGGCGACTGGGACGCGGTGCTGGTACCCCAATCGTCCTTTACCGAACTCTCGCTTAGCCGGGACGGAGTGAAGCGCTTTTACGACCGCGAGCTCGAGGGCCTGCGCACGTTTTTGGAGGACTACAAGTCCGAAAATCCGGGTCATATGCGCGACGAACGGACGGTGAAGGAGATCGAAAAGGCCGTCGCAAGCCTGGAGACCCGTCTGCAGAAGCACATGGATCGGCTGGACGCCCGGCAGGACAAGGATGCTGTTTTCTTTGAGGATCTCGGCATTGACCTGCTGATCGTCGACGAAGCGCACAAGTACAAGAACGTGATGCGCTCTAGCCAGATCGAAGGGATGAGCTTCGAAGGCTCGCAACGAGCCCTGGACATGCTGATGAAGACTGACCTGCTCCACGAAGGAAAGGGCAAGGTCGTGTTCGCAACAGGAACGCCAATCAGCAACACGATCGCGGAGTTTCACACCATGCTTCGCTACCTTAACCCTCAGCAGCTTCGCGAACTCGGGATGATCAATTTCGATGCGTGGGCGAAGACCTTTGCAAGGCCGGTTTCCGCGCTAGAAATGACGGCCACCGGCCAGTACAAGAGCAAGACCCGCCTGGCTGAATTCCAGAATGTTCCGGAACTGCTGCAGCTTTGGCGACAGGTTGCCGACGTCGTGCAGGCCAAAGATATCGAGGGTTTGCGGCGCCCGGGTTTGGTGGACGAAGCCGGCAAACCAAGTGGCAAGCCGATTCCAGTCGTGAGCGAACCGAGCGCGGCCCAAAAGGAGATTTTCGTCAAGCTGACTGCCCGCGCCGAGGATCTGAAAACGATGTCGCGGGACGAGCGGATGCAGCCGGGGGCGGATAACATGCTGGCGATCAGCGCGGATGCGCGAAAGGCATCGATCGACCCGCGGCTCTTTGACGATTCGTACCCCGATGATCCTGGATCGAAGGTGAATAAGGCGGTGGAGCGAATCGCCCAAGTCCACAAGCAGTTCGCCAAGGACCGAGCGACTCAGCTGGTGTTTCTTGACTTCGGTGTTCCCGGGGGGACCGGCTTTAATTTGTACCGGGACATCAAGGCCAAGTTGGTCAAGGCTGGGGTGCCAGAAAAGGAAATTGCGTTCTTCCAAGATGCCAAGAATGATCTTGCCCGCCACCGGCTCGTGCAGAAGGTCAATGCCGGAGAGGTGCGGATTATGCTGGGCTCGACCGACGTCATGGGCGAGGGCCTCAATGCTCAGCAGCGCCTGAAGGCGATCCATCATCTGAACGCTGGCTTTAAGCCCAGCGACATGGATCAGCGCGATGGCCGGATTATTCGCTCGGGCAACATGTACACCGACGAGGGCGTGCTTGCCTACCACTACATAACCGAGCGGACCTTCGATGCGTTCATGTGGGGCACGGTCCGGCGTAAGGCGAACTTCATCGAACAATTGATGCGCGGGACCTCGGGCCGAACGATGGAGGACATCGACGAGGGGAGCGGTTCATATTCGCCGCAGGAGCTTGAAGCGATCGCGAGTGGCGATCCTCGGCTGCTGGAGAGGGTCGAGCTGCAGAATCAGGTGTCGGTGCTGGCCGCGCGAGAAACCAGCCATATCCGGAAGGCCGAACAAACGAAGTGGTTGATCAAGACCGGCGAAGAAACTAGGCTCCCCCAGGCGGAAGCAATGCTCGCGGCGGCAAAGGCTTCCGCGGCCAAGGCCGCAAAGACACCGCCCGTGGTGACGATCGACGGGGCAACCTTTGAGAAAGCGGGCGAAATTGGTGCGGCCGTCAAAATTGCCGGCGATGAGGCGTTGGGGCATTGGTCGGATCGAGCTCGCCCGATCGGGAATCTGGGCGAGTTCGTGCTTGAATATGAGGCAAGAAGGCAGCGGCTGGCAGTTCGCGACGTTGAGAACGGCACG
>ERZ761597.207-NODE-207-length-10905-cov-5.516406_pt1 | contig 10905 bp, 23 predicted proteins | sample MGYA00433093_ERZ761597 | MGnify/ENA primary metagenome ERZ761597 (study PRJEB28899, sample SAMN03785557) | bioreactor sludge metagenome | biome: EBPR Sludge; feature: EBPR Bioreactor; material: 0.22µm filtered reactor supernatant | place: Saint Lucia: Queensland... | reverse complement strand
GCCCCGCGCGCCAGTCGGCCAGCGAGGCTTGGGGTGATGTGAAAAAGGCCATCGCGAGCATAGGCTATGTGGGATCACCTGAGTTCAGCAATCCCGCCACGGCCGCGGTTGTGCGGCGGATGGGCTGGCGGGACATCTGCATGGACGATGGCCCGGAGGGTGTGATCCGCGCGCAATTCGAGCGGACCTACAACGCCGAGATTGAGCGCATGGAAAGCGCCGTGCAGCAGTCCCCCGCGGTGCGGGACTTCATCGGCGCGATGACCGTCAACCCAGATCGCCAGATTGCCCCTGGCGATACAAGCTCCGTCATTCGGCAGATTGCGGAGGCGCGACGTGCTGATTAGACTGACCACGCCCGACCAGCGAATTTGCCAGCAGTGCCACGGTGCGGGCTGGTACTATGTTGAGACGCCGGAGCGCAACAGGCCGCTTGAGGCCGTGCTCAAGCAGTGCCAGCGTCTCCACGCCGACCGGTTGCTTGTCGAGGGCGACCGGGTGACGGCGCTTTACCGGGCTGGTGCGCAATGAATGTTTCACGTGAAACATCTTCCGGTGACGTTCAGTATGCCCGCCGGGTGCGGCGCACAAGCAACGACACCCGCTACATCCTGTGGAATTCGGAGCGTGAGACCGCGCTGAGGATGACCGAGGCCGAGGCCCAGGCGCTGGTGGAGTGGCTGCGCCGGTGCGAGCCTGGCCCAATCTACGAGGTGAAACATTCTGACAAACCCACAAGGAGTAAATCATGCTAGATCAGATTTTGGCATTGGCCGCACAGCTACCTTCCGGCATCCCCGACCCCGACGCGGATTACAAGCTCGCCGTGGAGATGAACGAGCTTCTGGCGGCAGGAGACTTCGACGCGATGCTGACCGAGGTCGCGGACGTGGCCTACTACGCAGCGAAGGCCATCCACCACGCCGCGTCTGTTGCTGGCGTCAGCGTTGACACGGCCCTGCGGCTGGCGGTTGCGAAATACGAACTGCGCGCGCGGCCCGGCAACCCCAAGAACGATTACGAGGAACGGGCCGCGTGCATGGCGGTGTATCTCGCCGGAAGCGCGGCGGACGATCCCGAACCGCTGGCGGATCTCGTCGAGCACCTTGAGGCATGCATGGCAACCCTGGCCGCGCAGGTTGCCAAGCTGACGGGTGCGGCATGATCGCAATATCTCTAGGCTGGGGCGTCCAGTCCTTCGCTTTGGCCGCCATGAGCGCGCTGGGCGAGTTGCCAGCCGTAGACGTGGCAATTCACGCCGATACCACCCACGAGGCGAGCGGAACCTACGCCTTCGCCGCCCGCTGGACGCCGTGGCTTGAGGAGCGCGGCGTACGCGTCGTGACGGTCAACGACGCCGCGCAAGCGGCGAAGGTTGGAACAAGCAAGACGGACATCCCCGCGTTTACAACGCTCTGGTTCGACACACCCGATAGCGCGGCAACAAAGAGTATGATCCGGCCCGCCGTTGGCAATGTTTACGACTACGAGGACGAAGACGACTACGAGGGCGGGTACACTAGAGAGCGCATCAGCAACGGCATGTTGCGCCGCCAGTGCACCCAACGCTGGAAAATTGCGCCGATGCGCCGCTGGCTGCAAGCCAACCGCGACGGCGCGGTGGTAGAACAATGGCTGGGTATCTCGCTAGACGAGGTGCAGCGGATGAAGGACAGCGACGTGAAGTACGTGGCGCACCGGTGGCCGCTGATTGAACGCCGCATGACGCGCGGCGACTGCGTCACCTGGCTAGAGCGCCACGGCATCGAAGTACCGCCCAAGTCGGCTTGCTCTTTCTGTCCGTTCCACTCGACGGCGGAATGGCGACGGGTAAAAAATACCCCGGAGGATTGGGAGAAGGCCGTGGCCGTGGATGAAGCTATCCGTAGCGTCCGCCCGCCCTATGACCTGTTCCTGCACCCGTCGCGTATCCCGCTGGTCGATGTTGACTTGAAAAGCGAGGCTGACCGCGGCCAGCTATCGTTGTGGGACGCCGAGTGCGATGGCGTGTGTGGAGTGTGAGCCATGCTGACTAAAGCCGTCTATGGAGCCGTGGCCCGCAGCGAGGGGCGAGCGGCCGCGCAGCGCCACCTGGCGGACAGCGGCATCGACGACCGCAGCGGCAACCCGCTGGACGCCTACATGCAGGACCTAGCGGATCATGTTAAGCGGACTGGCTACAGCATAGACAGCCGCAAGTGCTTGTGGTGCGGCAATGCGGCCCGGCTGCGCACCGGTACGCTGCCATACGTCGGCCCGCTGTGGTACTGTCCGGCCTGCGCGGACACGTACCGCACCTGCAAAGAGCGGCGCGCGGTGGGCGACTACAGCGAGCCGGAGCCGGAGCTCAAGACGCATTGGCGGGACGCCTGGGGCGAAAGCTCCTGTGGCGTGGGGCATCTGACCACAGGCAACCCGGCGCGCGTCACATGCCGGCGCTGCTTGGCGTACCACATCGCCAGCGGCGTACCAGGCGAAGTACTGAGGTTTTTGCAACGATGAACAAAACCAACATCATCCAGATTATCCTCTGGACGGCGCTGGTGGCGCTGGCACTGGTCGTCCTGTACGCCATCGGCAGTATCGGCGTCTGGCTGATCCAGCAGACCATCGTCGTGCTGTGGAGCGCGATTGCTCCACAGCCGGCCCGCGCTGTCGCCGCGGTCGTGGTGGTAATCGCGGCGCTGGCTATCATCAACCGGGAGCGGCAGAAATGAACTTCGGTTCCCTGTTTTCCGGCATCGGCGGCATTGATCTAGGCTTCGAGCAGGCCGGCATGACCTGCGCTTGGCAATGCGAGATCAATCCCGCTGCCCGGTCTGTGCTGGCGCGACATTGGCCGGATGTGCCTCGACACGGAGACATCCGAACCGTTGGCGCGCACAATCTCGCCGCTGTTGATGTAATCTGCGGTGGGTTTCCCTGTCAGGATTTGAGCTTGGCCGGCAATCGCGCCGGTTTTTCCGGCACACGCTCAAGCCTGTTTTTCGAGATGGTGAGGATAACGCATGAACTTCGACCTTCTTTCATCGTTTGGGAAAATGTTCCCGGACTGCTCAATACCAACGACGGCAGAGACTTTGCAGCAGTCCTCATGGCGCTGGACGGCATCGGGTATCATGGAGCATGGACAAGTCTTGATGCTCGATATTTCGGCTTGGCACAGCGCAGACGACGCACATTCGGAGTGTTCGCTCGATCAGATATTGGAGCCGGACGTTGCGCAGAAATACTTTCTCTCGCCCATCGCTTGCGCTGGCATCCTGCGCAGAGCAGAAAAACGGAACCGACCGTTGCCGGAACCCTTGCGCCTGGCGCTCACCCTGGCGGCGGCAGTGACACCGAAAGCGGAAACCTGATAGCCAACACCCTGACCGCTCACCCCGGCAGGCTTGACGACAATCAAACATACGTACCAGATGCCGCCACCGTGCGGCGTCTCACACCGACCGAGTGCGAGCGGTTGCAGGGTTTCCCAGATGGCTGGACAGCCGGCCAAGCCGACAGCCCGCGCTATCGTCAGCTTGGCAACGCAGTAGCCGTGCCCGTGGCGCGCTGGATCGGCGAAAGGATTGTTGCGCTAAATGATCATCCATATGGACACGCGAGAACTCGACAAGCTCAGAAATGAGCTAGGCGCACAAATCCACCGCGCCAAGGCAGCCGAGGCCCAACTGGAGCGCATTCGGGAGGCCCTGGGCGGCTACCCCGACAGCGACCTGGCGTCTCTGGCCGAGACCCTGCGGCGTGGCTATGACGCGTGGGTGAGCGCGCTCGAGGCACGCGCTGGCGACGGTGACGGTGGTCAACCGCTACCAGGATGCTCCGTAGAGTTACTCTACAGGGGGTAGGTGAGGCGTTTGACCATGCGCACGGCATCTACGTCAACTGTGTCCCAAATCGCCGCTCTGAGCGACAAACAGCCGCGGGCGACCTGGCTGCGCGCGGCAATCCATGACGCTCTGAGCGGTAAGCCCATGAGCGCCGCGCGCGAGCGCAGCTTGTGCCTGGCGTTGGACATCCAGCCGCCACCGGTCGAGTACCTCATACCCGCCTGTCCGGGCTGTGACGGCGAGCCACACACCGGCAACTGTCACGGCCAGCCCGTGGCGGCTGTCGTTGTGCTGATGCCGGGCCAGCGGGTAACGACCCCGCGCCCGCGCCGCTACAGCAGGATTGACCAAATGCCCGTCTCCCACCTAGCGCGGGCAATCAGAGAGAGGAGCGCGCAATCATGAAGCGACCTGGAGCGGGTTCAGTCCGAGCCTGGTTCCCCGACGAACTGGAGGCGGCGCTGGCAACCGTGTCAATCGCCAACAGCGACATCGCCGGCGCGATTGACACGCCGGAAATGCAACTGTACCGGCGCGGCTTCGACGCTGCGCTGCGGGCGCTGGCGGCGCTGTTCCAGGTGGACGCGCCGACGGTGGGCGGTCGGCGGGAGGTGACGCGATGACCACCAGCCGCGGTTGCCGTGACCGGATAGCCAGCCTGTTGGCGCTGGCGGCGCTGATGGTGGTGGCGCTGTTGCTGGTCGGCTGGCTGGCGCACGCACTAGACCCGGACGTGCGCCGGGAGCAACTGGCCCGCGAGCGCATCCGCACGCAGCAGGCGCCGGCGCGGGAGGCCGCGCTGACGACGCTGCTGTGGGGCGCGGTCGCCATCGGCCTGGGCACGGCGGCTGGGCTTGGGATAACTCTGGTGATGGATCGCCACGCCCGCGCGCGACACCTGCGAGCGGACGCGACGACGGGCCTGTTTCCGCAGGTGCGCGGGGAGGGTGGTCTGTTTGTCAATCACAACGAGCCGGGCGCGCAGTCGCTGGCGGCGCTGGCTGCTGCGGGCCGGCGTCCAACCGCTGCACTAGCCGGACGGGTGATTGATGCTCAGTACCGCCAGCCAGCGCCGCCACCTCCTCCAATGCCGCAAGCATTGGAGCCGCAGGCCCGCTACCCGGTGCAGGTGGACGTGTACAGCGCGCCATTGCCGCGAGACCTGGCGCTGCCTGTGGGTGTGAGCGGCGACGGCCAGCAGATCGCGCTACCCCTGCGCAACCTGGGCAACGTCCTCGTAGCTGGTCTGCCCGGCGGCGGCAAGTCGGAGTTGCTGGCGTCCATGATTGCCGGCCTGCTGCGGCAGGACGCCACGGGCCAGCGCGTGCAGATCGCGGCGATTGATACCAAACTGGTAAGCTTCGGCAATCTGCCCGCGCTGGCCGCGCTGTACGCTCCCCCGGCGTTGGAGATGGACGACGCCAGCGCGCTGACCGAGGCGCTGTTGGCCGAGGTGCGTGACCGGTTCCAGCGGCTCCACGCGGCCGGGGCGCGCAGCGTGGAGGAGTACCAGGCGCGCACCGGCGAGACGCTGCCCTACATCGTCACGGTGATTGACGAGCTTGCCGACATGACAGCCGACAGCGACCGTCGACGCGGTGCGGCTTGGCTGGCTGCGGCTACCGAGATTGGCCGCAAAGGGCGCGCGGCTGGCGTCTCGCTGGTCATGGCGACCCAACGGCCAAGCTCTGATGTGATCCCGTCCAGCCTGCGCAACCTGGCGGGCGCTGCCGTTGCGTTCCGGCTGCAACGCTCCGACGACAGCCGGTTGGTGCTGGACGCCGCTGGCGCTGAGACGCTGCCCCGGACGCCGGGCCGTTGTCTGGTGCGGCACCGCGATATGATCCAGGCGCAGGCCTACTACGCCGGGCTGGTGGGCGGACGTTTTGACCAGTTCTGCGCGGCGTTGCCTGCACCCGGCTGGCCGGTACGCGAGACCGGTATACCGCCATTTTCCCCGGTTGAGGAGCCAGTACCGGCCAATACCGGCGGTATACCGGTATTTGGTACCGCGCAGACCGGCGATTACACGCCGGAGCAGGTGGCGCACATCCGCGCGCGGTATGACGACCTGCGCAGCATCAAGGGCGTCCAGCGCGAGCTGTACGACGGGCAGGAGGGCGGCTATTGGTTCTACCGCATCCGCGATGCTGTGGAGGCTGGGCGGTGAGCAGCCGGGGGAGGCAATTTCAAAATTCGTTGCAAATTGGTCGAAAAAGGTATTGACAAACTGTGTGATATGTGATATGATACAGTTACAGTTAAGCAGCAGGGCAACAGCCCAAACCCCAAGGAGACACAGATCATGGCAAGCAACTACCCGACCTCAGTAGCGCAGAACAAAGTCCTGGCAGCCCTCGGTCTTGAGGCCAGTGACTACGCCGAAGCAGATCGCATTTTCGCAGACCACGGCTTGGTCGTCAGCAGCCGCCGCGTTGGTCGCAGCAGCGAGCCGGTGGTCACCCGCCTGGACACCATCGGCGGCGGCTGGAACGCCGGCGGCGATGGTGAGAGCTACAGCACCAGCTACAAGGGCATCGACCTGACCCCTGTCGCTCAGTGGATGCAGAAGTAGCACCCACCGGGCCTGGACTGACACCGGCCCATAGCACACACCAAGGAGACAACGATCATGGCAAGCTATTTCATCCGCATTGACACCTACTGGCAGAATTCACCAGACCGCTTCGTCGGCCCGTTCAAGAACCGGAAGGATGCGGAAGCGGCGATCAAGGTCGCGCAGGACGCCGATACCAGTCTGGTTGTTCGCCCAGGCCAAAGCGCCCGCGACATCAAGCGCGGCATTCGGGTTCTCGGAGTGGTTCCTGCAACCGTGGCGAGGCGCAACTATGGCATGACCGAGCGCAACACCCTGAGTCGCGTGATCCCGATCAACACCGAGGACTTGCGGGAACACGAGGAGGCCTACCTGCCCTACTAATCCCCCACCGAGGCCGCTCCCGCGAGGGAGCGTAAGGCCCCAGGCACGAGCCTGGCCGGGTGCCAAGTCCCGGAATGCCTATCACCCCGTGCCAGCGGGTAAACTGGCAAGGAGAACATCATGGACGTTTCCGCATTGATCGCTGAGCGGGCCCAGCTGTTGGCCCGCGTGGAGCAGATCGACGCAGCACTGAAGTTGGCGCAGGCGCCAACTCGTGCGGTGGAAATCCGCACCCATAAGAACATTCGCAATACCGCTGGCGTCAGCGTGGACCCGGCGAACCGCTGGGGCGATGTGGTGGTCTACGCTGACCAGAAGTTGACCAAGCCGACGCAGGAGCACCTGCGGGACGGCTGGATCAGCGCCGCAGACGCCGCCCGTCTGAAGTCGGAAGGCCGTCTCGATGGCTACGCCATCGAAATCTTCGAATAGCCCCTCACCCCGTGCCCGGCGGGTAATCCGGGCGAAGGAGCACCCATGACAGTTCGCACGCGTAGCCAGAACCGACCCCCCGGAAACGGGGCCGCGACCATCTACCTCACCACCGCCGATCTGGAGACCGCCCGCTCCCTGGGCAACGGCAACGTGTCCGCCGGCGTGCGGCTGGCGCTGGAGGAGCACCGGCTGCGCCAGCCCGATGGCGGTGGGGCGGAGGAGCAGGACACCGAAGGAGAAAATCATGGCTCGGTTGGATGAATTTCTTCAGGTGTACGAGGGTGACGATAACGCCTGGTGGTCGTTGCAGTCGGGCGACCACCAGGCACTCTTCGACGCACTGCTAGAGCGGCACCGCGCGCTAGAGGAGAGGGTGGCGGGACAGGCCGCTGATGCACACCGCCTGGACGCAATCGAGGCTCGCCTCGACACCGACGCCGACGCGCTGGCTGTGCAACTCGCACGTGCGTTGTCGGAGCAGGCCACGCTGCGGGCGCGGCTGGGCCTGCTCGAAGGCCGGATTGACGGGCTGTCCTCCTGGCTGGCGAAGCTGGCCGGGACGGTGCGCGACATGAACGCACCGGGCCGCCTGGAGGCGCTGGAGTGGTTCCGGGAGCAGGTGGAAGCCAGCCTGTTCCCGGTCACGGAGTAGGCAAAGCTCATTGCAAATTGGTGGCTCAGACCTATTGACAAACTGTGTGATATGTGATATACTACAGTCATAACAGCGCAGCCAATTGGCTCTAACCCAACCCCTCCCTTGAAAGGAACCCTCCAATGCCCTACCTCCTCCCTGACCTGATCACCGCCAAGACCTTCGAGACCCTGCCGGCGCAGGTGCGCGAGCTGAAGCGCCTGGCGCTGAAGGCCGCCGAATGGATCATCAACGAGCGGGGCTGCGTATCCTCAGAGGGCACGTGGTCGGACGGGGACTGGTGGATGACCTACAAGGGCGACCAGGTGTGGTTCTTCGCCCGCTACACCGACCGGCGGCCCGCTATCGTCATGCAGTACATGACCTGGGCCACCGACTGACCACCCAACCCCCACCGGGCTGGGACTGCCACCGGCCCGCAACCAAACCCCCAAGGAGTTACGACCATGACCGACCAGATGCTGATCAATGAAGCCGCCGACCTCCACCGCGCGCTGTCCATCGCCGAGATTGAAGCGACGCCGGGCTACGACAAGAACGGTCGCCGCAAGGGTGACCCGGCCCGCGCCGCCCGCCTCTCCCGCCTGACCGCCCTGGCCGCCGACCGCTGGCGCAGGCGCTGCGGGTACGAGTGGCGACGCGTACCCGAAGGGGTGCGCGCCTCCAGGCGGTAGCCATCACGGGCCGGGACTGACACCGGCCCATAGCACACACAAGGAGACACGAACATGGACATCAAAACCGCCCGGCGTCAAGAGCAGGTGATTTGCAAGTTGGCCGCCGAGGGGCTGGACATAACAGCGCCGTGGGTAGAGATTGAGGCGGCATTGTCCGAGTGCGTCGGACGAACCGCCATGCTGCGCACGGCGCGGGCCATGAAGGACGACGCAGAGGTCACCAGCAGATAGACCGGGCAATTTCAGAAATTCGTTGAAATTGCCCGGTCTTGCTATTGACAAACTGTGCAAGAGAACAAGGAGAACCGAACCATGAGCACCTACACCGCCAAGAGCTTGTACGACAAGCTCACCGACTATGACGACCCATTCTCGATCCGCGTATACGACGACGAGGTTGGGGCTGTCATCGTCCTTGCGGCCCCTCCGGCGGCATTGGCCGCAGTAATCAGGGAGATTGACACCAACTGCGGCGTTACGGAGAGCTACGACGCCGGAAGCGCCATCCGCGATATCGCCATTCAGGAATTGACAGTCGCGGTACTTGCCAAAAGCAAATACGGCGATCCTGGCAACTACCTAGCCGACTGGATCGGAAACGCGACCTACATCGGCAGCGAGACGGTGGAGCAGATCGCCGCCGAATGGGACGCTGGCTGGGAGGAAGACGACTAGACCCCCACCGGCCCCACAATCCCACAAACGAAAATCCCCCATATCGGGGGATTTTTTCATGTACACACTATATCTCTTATGTAACCCCAGGCATTATCCTCAGCGTCCAGCCGCCTCTGCCCCAAGCTCCCGCATGACCGCCTGCGCCGCGGGAAGCTCCGCCTCCCCGCGCCGCACCAGCCGCAACACGAACGCGCCCCACTCCTCCCGGCTGTAGTACTGAGACAGGCCCCACCGGTCATACACCCAGCCGGCTAGCGCCAGTACCTCAGCATCGCTCAGCGTCTCGCTGATCGCCCGCGCCACCACCGCCAGCGCCGCCTGCACGGCCTCAGCCCGCTCCGGGTTGTACCGTCTCATCAACCACAGCCCAGCGGCCAGCGCACCCGCCAGCGCCGCAACGCCCGCAACCGCTACCAGTACCAGGTTATCCATGCTCTCGTCTCCTAGATGTGCAGTTCCGCAAACTCGCTGATGCCCTGCGGCGCGCGCCGCAGGGCGTCATAGAATGCCGCCTCCGCGTCACCCAACCGGCCCACCGCTGACCAGAACAGCCGTGCGAACTGTGCCGCGTCCTCGTGCGACACCTCCTCGCGCAGCGTGACCACCGCTGGAACGATGCCGATCATGTCTCCTACCTCGTCACCCAGGCAGCCGGCAATCAGCGCAACCTGCGCTGATTTGAGCGTCTCGGACAACCAGGCCGGCGTCGCCATCCCGTCCTCCAACGCCAGCCCTTCTGGCCCGGAGTGCACCGCGAAATGAAGGTATGCCACCGGCGTGCCGCGCGCTCGATACCGGTCAAGCGTCCGGCGCAGCCCGGCTTTTGTCGCCGGCACCAGCCGCGTCAGCCGAAACGCGCCTTCGCTCTCCGCGTCCCGCAGCGCCGCCAGATCAACCCGCAGCGCCGGGTCGCTGCCAATGACCGCCACCAGCACCGGCAGGCGCACCGGTGGAACTGGCGCTGGCGCCTGCGCCGCCGGCTGCTCCAGGATGCGCAACCGCTCTATGAGCTGGTCAATGGTGTTTTGCTTGTCCAGCAGGATGCGTTGCAGCGTCGCCACCGTCGCCTCCAGTTCTGCAACCCGTCGTTCTAGCGTCTCCCTCCGGCTCAGCAACAGCGCGGGAGCTTGGCGCGTCCTCACGATGGACACGCCCATTGCCACAACCGCCACCGCCAGCGCAACCACGGAGACGCCGCCAAACTCGTCAGGCATTACAACAGCGCCGCAGTGTACCGACCTCAACCAGCAACGAGGCGGACACTGCCAAATCCAGCATGAGCGATGTCGCCGAGGTCGTGGCGGCTGCCAGCGTCACCCACCACACAAACGACAACCCAGCGACGGCGCGGCCCGGCACGGTCAGCCGCCGCTCGTAGGCGGTCGCCAGCAGCGCGATGCCGAGCAGAACACTGATGATACCGAACGCCTCGGACGGCCCGAACCGCTGCGGCGCAAACGAGACGACCTCGTCAATGACCGGCAGGCGCGGGATACCAATCGCCAGCGTCATGATCCCGATCAGCCGTCGCACCTCGTTGCAGCTTGGCGGCATCCAGCGCCGCCAGTTCCAGCGCCGGCTCACGCCGCACCAGCAACGCGCATGTTTTGCAGCGCGTCAATGATCTGCGCCAGACCGCGAATGGTCACGTCATTGCGGATTGTGATGCGCCCCGCCGTGTCCACC
>ERZ761597.204-NODE-204-length-11092-cov-6.760080_pt1 | contig 11092 bp, 14 predicted proteins | sample MGYA00433093_ERZ761597 | MGnify/ENA primary metagenome ERZ761597 (study PRJEB28899, sample SAMN03785557) | bioreactor sludge metagenome | biome: EBPR Sludge; feature: EBPR Bioreactor; material: 0.22µm filtered reactor supernatant | place: Saint Lucia: Queensland... | reverse complement strand
TCACAAATATATACGCCCACACATGCGCGCCCAACCCCTCTATTTTTTTGTGTTGAGTGAAAAACTTTTCCCGCCATAGCGTGTTGATATATAAGTGTTTTTAGACTTTATCATTTTCACATCTGTGTTGTTAAAAAAATTTTCGGCTAAATTTTGTGCAAGCGAGTGAACATATTATGAAATATGTCAGTAAATTGGAAAATGACTTTTTTGTCTAGGAAGCGAATTTATAGCAATTACAAAGCAAGAAAATTTCACGGTCGGGGGCTTGTGTCGGCGGTGAAAAAGTGGATTAATCGGAGGGTAATTGACGCCGTGGGGGTGTCTGAGTTTGTGGGGGATGAATGTCCGGGGATTTTGTCAGCCAGTTTTATGACCATCTGCACAGCCTAGATTTAGGGGTTGTGCGCAAGTCCGATATCGTCCCGGATGGGGTGTCGCGTCTGGTTGCTACGTCCAGCGGAAGGGGCGCACCCAGCAAGAATTTATACGTGCAGCTGACGGTTGAGAATGACCGGGCATGGGGTCGATGGAACAGCCGGACGCGGGGTGATTGGGGCACATGGTCCAGCAAAGCGGATCGGGCGTGGACGCCTGAAGAACGCGAGGCGTGGAAGGCCAAGCGCGAAGAGGATAAGAAGGCGGCTGAAGCGGAAAGACAGGCGGAAGCGGATCGCGTGGCGGTTGATGTCCGGGCGGTATGGGATGCCGCTGGTCAGGCGCAGGTTCACGGATATTGCAAGCGTAAGAAGTGCGGGCTGCATGGTGTTCGGGTCGGGACCGATACCTACGGTCGCGAGGGGGTTTTGATGATCCCCTATCGCCTGCCGGATGGCACGCTCAGGGCGATGCAGTCGATTGATGACGCGGGGGAAAAGCTATACCACGGGTCAGTCAAGGGTGCGGCATGTCTGCTCGGGCGGGCGGGTCCGGTGATGCTGGTTTGCGAAGGCTACGCCACCGGGGCCAGCTTGCATGAGGCGCTGGGACTGCCCGTACTGGTTGCGGGCGATACTGGTAACTTGGAAGCCGTGGCACGTGCATGGAAGGCCGCTGGGCGCTGTTTGATCATCGCGGCGGATAACGACCAGTGGGTTTTTAAAGCACCACGGGCGGCGGCGGTTCGTGAGATAGATCGCCATGCCGTTGCCGGTGATGATCCGCGCTGGGCGGAATGGCGCGAGGCTGGGTATTGCTATAATCCGGGTATTGAGGCCGCGCAGCGGGCAGCGAAGGCCGTTGATGGATTGGTTATCTGCCCGGACATCGCCCCCGATTGCGCGGCGAAGCTGACAGACTGGAATGATAAAAGAGTTCGCGATGGCATAAGCGCCGTCGCTCAAGCGTTCTTGCCCGTGATCGCACAGGCAAGACCCGCTGGATCGTCCTCCCCCAAGGAACCCAGCGGCAAGGATAGGGCCAGCCCCCCCCCCCCCCCATCGCACGAGGCTGGCCCTATCCCATTGGGGGATGATATGGCGGGGATGGTCATGGATCAGAACGACGTGGAAGGCGACGGCGGGTTGCCATTCTTCACGCTCGGTTTTAACGATGGGGAATATTATTATTATCCGATCCGAACGATGCAGATCGTGGCGCTCACACCCGCAGGACATACGCTGAATAACCTGCTTCAGCTGGCGAACCTCGGGGAATGGCAGGATAATCCTCTGTTTGCGAAGTGCAGGCCGAACGAGATCGCGCTCTACGCATGGAACTGGCTATCCAGCCGGGCGCACGAGATCGGTATTTTTAAGCCCGATGAACGGATACGCGGGCGCGGGATCTGGGTTGATGATGGCCGGATCGTTTATCATGCGGGAAACGTATTGTACGTCGATGGCGTGCGTACCAAGATCGTGGAGTTTAAGAGCTGGTATGTCTATGTCCAGTCGTATCGGATGACAGAGCCGGGCACGGATGCGCTCAGTAATAAAGACGCACATAAGCTGCGGGTTATATGCGAGAGCTTCAGCTGGGAACGCAGGCTATCCGGATCGCTGCTGGCCGGCTGGATCGTTATCTCGTTCCTCTGTGCGCTGCTGCGCTGGCGTCCTCATATCTGGATTACCGGAGAGAGTGGATCGGGCAAGTCTACCTGTAAGAACCTGATCTATGACATTCTGGGCGACGTATCGTTTAAGTTTGACGGCATGAGTACAGAGCCGTCGATGCGGGCGAAGATGCGCCGGGATGCACTGCCGCTGCTGATCGATGAAATGGAAGCGGAAACGCAGGCACAGAAAACGAGGGTCGGATCCATCCTTGAACTCTGCCGTAACGCTTCATCGGGGGCGACGGTTGAAAAGTTTGGACAGGAGCCGTTTGCGGCGAGATTTTGCGCCGGGATGTTTTCGATTAATCCGCCTGTCAGTCAAACGGCAGATAAGCGCCGTATCAGCATGATGGTTTTGAAAACGAACCGGGCGGCGGATGCCGATGAACAATATCAGAAGCTTTGCGATATGATCGCTGAAACCATCACCCCGGAATGGCGCATGCGGCTGATTAATCGGATTGTCAGCAATACTGACGCGATATTGGCGAATATTAAAACATTCAACACGGCAGCAAGGAAGGTTTTGAAGAACGCAGGCGCAGCGGATCAGGTCGCGCCGATGCTGGCAGGGCTATATCTGCTCGGTAGCACAGATGAAATAACAACCGAGTCCGCAGAAGAATTTATGCGTTCGCATGAATGGGATGACCATACGACAATATCAGAACAGTCAGATCCGCAAAAGCTTCTCTATCGCATAACGACCAGCACGATTGATTATGAGCCGTCATCAGGCACGCGTAAGACGTCTACAGTCGGGGAATTGATACTCGCTGCAAGCGGGCGCGGAAAAGACGAACTGATTGATGTCAAGATCGCCGACAAGAGATTGAGACAGTACGGGATTAAGGTAAGCGGTCAGAGTGTTTTCTTCGCTAATCGTAATCAGAACCTCGGGCGATTGCTGCGCGATACGCCGTGGAGTACTGGCGAAGAAGGATGGGCGAGAACAATGGGCGATATCACGGGGGCGGAAAAGCCGAAAAGCCCGACTTCATTCGCGCCGGGAACGCCTAACCAGAGATATGTATCAGTTCCTATTATGGTGTTTTTGAACGATGACACGCCAATGGTTCAATCGTCTATGATCGACGGTCCGGAGGACATGGGGGAGGAAATCCCATGGTGAATAAAACGGGTCTGCGCGTCAGAGGAAACCATATCTGGATTGGAGACGGTCCGACATGTCATCACAAAGAGGATTTTATTCTGTACGTTCTTGGAAGGCTCAATCGTGACCATAAGCTTACGATTGGGAAAATCGCGCAAGAATATTTAATCCATCCGGTTAGGCTATATAAGTTTTTGCAAGACAATGGGGTAGATGCGGAAAGCATTAAAGAGATGAGGGAATGGAAATGATCAGTCTCTATGATCATCAGGCGGATATGATAGACCGCGTGCGGCAGTCTATACGTAACAACCAGCGGGTACTTTTGCAGGCCCCTACTGGATCTGGTAAGTCAGTCATGGCCAGCGCGATGATTGCCGGAAGCCGTGCGAAGGACAAGCGAAGTTTATTCGTGGTCCCGCGTGTCGAATTGCTGAAGCAGATGAGTAATACATTCAGGGCTTTTGATATTCCGCATGGATATCTGGCGCAAGGTCATAGCTTCAATAAATTTGCGAGAACGCATATCGCTTCGCTGGCGACGCTGGCGAACAGGCTGGACGTGATGGAAACTCCGGACGTCGTATTCATCGATGAAACGCATTGGGGCGGCGATACGGTTGATGCGGTTATAAAGCACTTCACCGCCAAGGGATGCCGGATTGTCGGGTTATCTGCAACGCCCGCCCGTCAAGATAACTTCGGAATGGGCGACTGGTATGACGATATGGTGCAAGGCCCGTCAATCCGCTGGTTGATCGATAATAAATACCTGAGTGAATACGCTCTCGTTCAGCCGACTGTGAAGCTTGGTAAAGGTCAGATCGGCGGCAACCCCGTCGAGGAATGGCTTACACATGCAGGCGGCAGGCTGACAATCGGATATTGCAGGGACAAGCTGCATGGCCAGAAAATGGCGAAGATGTTTTCCGACGCCGGAATACCATCGGCCTTCATTGAAAGCAACACGCCAGCAGATGAACGGCGGGCGGTTATATCTGATTTTGCGGATGATAAAATCAAGATCATATTTAATGTGTATCTCATGCAGATGGGGTTTGATCTTGCGGCGCAGGTTGGAAGGTCTGTAAATGTCCGTTGTATCCTTGATATTCAACCATGCGGAAGTCTGACAAGTCAGATGCAGAAGAACGGCAGGGCTTTACGATATGACGCAGATGGTCATGCAGTGATTATAGACCTCGCCGGGAATAGCTATACTGAAAACCATGGGTATCCATGTGCAGATCGTAACTGGACGCTAGATAAGACAGACCAGCACAAGCGCGATGTCGAATTCAGGGAAGCGAATATAACCCTGATAACGTGCAAGAAATGCTTTAAGCCCGCACGAATAGGGCCGATGCACTGCCCGTATTGCGGAGAACAGTATATTGCCGATGGCAAGACGGTGAAGGTTGTCGATGGTAAGCTGATATATATCACTCCGGAAATGATCCGGGCGCAAAAGGAAGCGGCTATTCTGGATAAAAATAGAGAGAAGGCTGCAAAGATTTTAGAGCGTGAAAAGCGCATTGAAAAAAATAAAGCACTGCCATACGAGAAGAAAATAGAGGCCCGCGAGAAAGTCATAAGCGGCATGATCAACAGCGGCAAGCCTTATCATGCAGCCGTCAAATATGCGGATAGTATCGGTCTATGAGAATGATCATGTGCATAGTCGATGAACCGGGCGCGATTGATCGGGTTAAGGCTGAGTGTGTGACGATGGGATACGGACCTGATACCCATAAAATAATCAGGCGCGATGGATTAATCATGGTTATGGAGAAAAAGGAATGAATATTTACGAAGAAAATCGTATCGGAAGATTTAAAGCGTGTGAGATCACTATGCGTAATGAACCAGAACTGGCGATGAAGATGCTGCGTGATATCATTGTCGTCAGGATCGAATATATTTTCATCGAGCGCAAGTTTGAATATCACGGATATTCAAAGCATTTTGATAAATGCCAATCGTATAATTACGTACCAGAATATGAATGTTTGTTCACAAATAAAAACGGAAAGGTCAGAAAAAAATGGCGGAAGATCGGGTTCTAAATAAAATCATGTGCTGCAATTGTGCGACAAAATATTATGAGGTTCCGCCTGTTGTCGAGGTGATACTGGCAACGTGTCAGGAATGCGGCGGGCATCATAAAGCGTGCGTTACAGTGACGGAGGGAACGAAATGGCCGTTAAAGAATCCAACATAATGCGCCTTTGCATGGTTGCCGCAGCTGAATGCGGGGCGATTGTGTGGAGGAATAACGTCGGGGTGCTGGAGAATAATAGAGGCCAGCCTGTACGCTATGGTTTATGCAATGGCAGCTCTGACCTGATCGGGATATACAAGGGCCGTTTTCTAGCCGTGGAAATCAAGCGTCCCGGAGAACGTATGAGACCAGAGCAAGAGCTTTTTATAGACGTTGTGAGGCGCGAAGGCGGTATCGCTTTTGTTGCCACAAGTCCTGAAGAATTTAAGGAGAAGTTAAGTGGATATTTATAAAACCATGGCGAAAAATCGCGGGTATAGATGGGACCAGATTACAGGAAAGCAAAAAGATGCGCGTCTGGTATCAGTCAGGCGGGAAATAGCCAAAGCCATGTATGACGCCGGGATGATTTATAACGAGATTGCGCGGGAACTAAACCGGGACCATACGACAATTATAAACCTGATCGATGATGACTATGCGGCCAGAAAACGCAAGAAATCCCTAGAAAATTACTATAAGAATAAATAGAAAAATATACCTTGCGCCATATTGGCGCATAGTATAAAGTCCTTTTTAAGGAGAATAAACCATGACCCAGCTTGTACGCGGTATGTCCATATCGGACTACCATAATCACCCATCTATCAGCCGTTCTGCGCTTTCCATGATATGGGACGCGAAAACGCCAGCTCATTATATTACAGCCAAGCTTCTGGACAAAAAAATCGACGCTTTACGTTTTGGACATGCGTTTCACACGTTCATTCTTGAGCCTGATCTGTACGCAAAATACGCCCAGCCATATAGCGAGACGAAAACGACAACGGCGCAGAAGTTTATTGAGGCAGAAACGCAGTTGACGGGGACGCCGTTTTTCCTTGTTCTCCCCGACTGGGAGGAAAAAATAAAGCGCATGGCGCAGTCTGTTCTGGCCAATCCAAACGCACGCGCATTGCTGGAAAAGAAGGGTGATATTGAACCGTCATTCTTCTGGCACGATGATGAATTTGACGTAGACGTCAAAGCGCGTCCGGACTATCTTGTTCCGGGGATACCGATTGACTTTAAGAAAACAGAGAACAAGCGCGGGTCTGCTCATGAGGATGACTTCTGGCGCTCTATTGTCGATTACAATTATGATGTTCAAGTCTATATGAACATGCGCGGGATCAAGGCCGTTACAGGTGAAGAACAAAGCGCGTTTTTATTTATCGTCGTCGAGGACGATGAACCGTTCGGATGCAATCTTATAGCGGCCAGCGATGACGTGATATTGTCCGGCAGGATTAAATATGAACGGATGATGAAGAAATACCTTGAATTCAAGGGGCGGCAAGATTGCTATTCACCTGAGATTAAAACAGCGAAACTGCCAGATTGGTACATGACAAAACTTATTGGGGGTCAAAATGTCTAAACAACTTGCGATTATCGAACAAACACTAAAATCTGACGATACAGTCAACCAGCTTATTCTAGCCGGGTCTTTGCCGAATGATGATGTCGGCAAGACACAGGCGAATAAATATATCATGTCGATCATGGGCGAGATCAAACGTACTGAAGGCACTGAAAACGCGCTTTCACTTTGCAGCCCAGATAGCATTCGCCAGACGCTTATCGATAGCTTCCGCTATAAGGTGCCGATTGATGGCCGTAAGATGGCGCACGTCGATGTCAGATGGAACAAAGAGAAGAAATGCAAGGAGGCCATCCTACAGATCGATACGAATGGTTTTGTTGCGAAGATTGCCGAACACTATCCAGACTTTCATATCACGGCTACCCCAGTTTTTCAGGGGGATGAATTCTCAATCCTTGACGATGGGAATGTAAGACATATCCAGAAAAACCCGTTCTGTACCGATATATCAAAGCTGGAAGGAATGATCGTCAAGGCGTCATATACAAAGGGCGGGCGGTTATTGCAGGAAGCTATTCCGGTCACAAAACAAGATCTTTTGTCCATGAAGTCAGCCAGCAAGGCGCAGAACGTCTGGAATAACTGGACGCTGGAGCGAATGAAAACGGCGGCGATCAAACGCATATGTAAGTGGCACTTCCGCACGATCCAAGGCATTCAAGAGATCATAGACTTTGATAATTCAAAGAACTATGACGTCGGGCAAGCTGTCGAGGTCAAAGCAAAGACCGCCATCGATAGCATTAACGAGGCCATCGCAACACCCCCAGCGCCCGAGATCAAAGACGATGACATTCAAATCATCGACGCCGAGATTGTAGACGATGAACCTGATAACGAAGCAGAAGCAAGCAAGCCGACCTTCACGATGGATGACCTTGAAACCATGCTTATTCAGGCGCAGACGCCGGATGATATCAAGACGGCTGCTAAAACGATTGCAGGGTGTCCGTGGCTTACTCCAGAACAGAAGGAAGCAATCAACGCAACGTATAAACTGCACAAGGCCCGCGTCGCTGAAGCACAAAACGAGGATATATTCTAATGGACTACATGGAATTTTTAAAATCAAAGGCGCGGATTGATGTCCCGACTGGTATACCAAACCCGCCTGAATTGAATAAGAACCTGTTTGATTTTCAGCATGACATTGTGAATTGGGCCTGTAAGCGCGGCAGGGCTGCGTTGTTTGCTGGTACTGGTCTGGGTAAATCACTCATGGAACTGTCATGGGCGCAGTCTCTATATGATGCAGAAAAGGTTAGAACGGTTATATTCACCCCGCTGGCAGTTGCGGCGCAGATGAAACGTGAGGCCAATAAATTCGGCATTGAATGTGAACACGTATCGTCATCGGATGAAAGCGATTGCCCTATCCTGATAACGAATTATCAAAAGCTAGACCATTTTGATATGTCGAAATTTAAAGGCGTAGTATTGGATGAAAGCTCTATCCTGAAAAACCAATCAGGACACTATCGGACAAAGCTGATTGATATCTGTAAGTCAATTCCATACCGACTCGCTGCAACGGCAACCCCTAGCCCTAACGATTACATGGAACTAGGAAACCATTCTGAGTTTGCCGGGATCATGTCTTACACTGACATGCTTTCGACGTTCTTCGTTCATGACGCAGCGAAGACACAAGAATGGCGATTGAAGGGCCATGCAGAAGATGAATTCTGGAAGTGGATGGCTTCATGGTCTGTCATGCTTTCTAATCCTTCCGATCTTGGATATGACGGATCAAAATATAATCTGCCTGAACTGCATCAGATACAGCATACAGTCGGCGCAAAGTATGAAGCCAATATTGAAACCGGACTTTTATTTCCGTTAGAAGCCCAATCTATGTCAGAGCGTTTAGGCGCAAGACGGGCAACGATTGAAGATAGGGTTAATAAAGCTGCTGAAATCGTAGCAGAAAAGCCACATGACGCATGGGTTGTGTGGTGCAATCTAAATGATGAAAGCGCCATGCTGGCCGATAAAATCCCCGGAGCCGTTGATATTGTCGGGTCTATGTCTGAAGATAAAAAAGAAGACATTCTCGAACAATTCGCAAACGGCAATATCCGCATTCTTATCAGCAAGCCATCGCTTACCGGATTCGGCATGAACTGGCAGCACTGTAACAATACATGCTTTGTCGGGTTGAATGACAGCTTCGAGCAGGTGTTTCAGGCAATACGCCGCTTATGGCGTTTCGGTCAAACAAAAGAAGTCTATGCACATTTCATTGCTTCTGAGCTTGAAGGCGCAGTCGTCGCTAATATCAAGCGCAAAGAGATGCAATGTGAACATATGATGCACCAGATGGTCAAACATATGGCGGATTTAAACGCAGTTAATATCAGGGGCGCAGCCCGCGACACATTAACCTACATACCAACGCAGAAAATGGAGATACCATCATGGATCTAAAAGCAGTCAATCAAGTCGTTACCGATCAATACGCAATTTATGAGGGAGACAGCTGTGAGCTTATGCCTGTTATCCCTGATAACAGCATTGGGTTTTCGCTTCATTCTCCGCCGTTTGAGGGGCTTTATAAGTTTTCTAATTCAGACCGTGACGTAAGCAATTCAGAAGGTCAGCAGTTCTATGATCATTATGGGTTCATTATATCGGACCTGTTCAGAATGACGAAACCGGGACGATTGGCTGCGGTTCATTGTATGCAGCTTCCTACCAGCATCACGCGGGATGGATTTATAGGCATGCGTGACTTCCGTGGCGAAGTTATCCGTAACTTCATTGATAGAGGATGGATATTTCATTCTGAAGTCTGTATCTGGAAAGACCCTGTAGTCGCCCAGCAGCGTACAAAGTCAATCCGCCTGCTTCATAAGCAGATGGAAAAAGACAGCACGATTAGCGGTCAAGGTTTAGCCGATTATATTGTTATATTCCGCAAGCCTGGTAAGAACGAGGAACCCGTTCAGGGCAAACTGGAATATTATATTGGGGAAGGCAACGCCCCCGAGTCAGTCGAAAGCAGAATGAAACGCCAATCAATCGAGGACGCCAAACGCTGGTATTCAATCGAGGTTTGGCAGCGATATGCATCGCCAGTCTGGACAGATATAAATCAAAGCAGGACGCTTCAATACCGCAGCGCAAGGGATGAAAAAGACGAACAGCATATAAGCCCGCTGCAGCTGGACGTTATCGAGCGTTGCATTCATCTATGGAGCAACCCCGGCGATATTGTTTTCACGCCATTCATGGGTATCGGAAGCGAAGTTTATGGCGCGGTTGAAATGGGTCGTAAGGGTCTTGGTATTGAACTCAAGGCCAGTTATTTTCGGCAAGCGGTAAAGAACCTTGAACATGTAAAACAACGAGGCAATGATTTGCTTTCTCACGTTGCAGAATAACGGGGTAATCATGTACGAATATTTTCTAATTTTTATCTGGCCAGTTCTCTATATTCTGCCTTGGATTGTCGCAAAGTTTCGCAAGAGCGAAAACAGTCTGGCGATTTTTTGGCTGACAATATTGACGGGCTGGACTGGTATCGGATGGATTGCCGCATTGATATGGGCATTGATTAAGAATTGAGAGAGAAAATGACTTTTAACCCGAAACAACACCGAATCAGTCTGAATATGTATCAGGCGGAAATGGCCGAAGCTATGGGATGGAGCCGCAGAAAACAGGTCAGGGTCGAGTCTGGCGAAGTGGAATTAAGCCCCGCAGAGGTTCAATTTATGAAGAAAATCAAGAAGATGAAAAAAAGCGAAAAAAAGAAGCGATACCCAGTTGACTAGCGCCAAAATGGCGCTTATAACGGTACATATCAGCGCAACGCTGCAACAAGGGGAATAGCAATGGAATTTACACACGACATAGATTTTAATACGTTCTGGCTTGTAGAAGATCATATTCATATTGCCATTCATTTTGAGAGCGGAAATATGTTCTATGTTGAGGTTGACGATATTGAAATCAATCTGCTGTCTGACACGCCGGATCATATGTATTTTATTGTCGATAGTAAATTCGTATCACTCCGCGCAATCGTGGACGAGGCTGATCGGGTATATCCTATCTACGTCAAGTCCGCGAAAGAAGAAGATAGAAACGAGCGTGAAACAGTTGCCGGACTGATGGCGCAGGATAACTTTATTTAACTGGAGAAGAAAATGAAACTCGATACTAAATACCTAGACGACAATGGCGTTCAATATACCGTTATTGATGGTAAAATTAAGGTCGGCGGTTCCCTCGACCTCAGAGGCACCCAGATCACGGCGCTGCCGGACGGCC
>ERZ761597.203-NODE-203-length-11114-cov-8.091690_pt1 | contig 11114 bp, 16 predicted proteins | sample MGYA00433093_ERZ761597 | MGnify/ENA primary metagenome ERZ761597 (study PRJEB28899, sample SAMN03785557) | bioreactor sludge metagenome | biome: EBPR Sludge; feature: EBPR Bioreactor; material: 0.22µm filtered reactor supernatant | place: Saint Lucia: Queensland... | reverse complement strand
TGTACGGCTATTCTGGATTTTTAAGAAATATTGGCGCTGGAACAATTGGCACTGCGGCTATGTTTTTTGCGCCTGACGCTATTAACAGTGGTGGCGGGTCAATCACTAACCAGTACGGCGTTTATATTCTAAACCAGACAAAGGGATCAACGCTCAACGCTGCCATTCGCATCGCTAGTCAGTCAGGTTATGCGTTATATTGCGATGGCGGGCCATCTTATCACGCTGGCAATTTTGGCATCGGTAAAGCGCCGTCCGTTGCATTGGATGTACTTCTAAACAATTCCACAACTGCTACTATTGACACGATTACAACACTGACGCACAACTCAACCGGCACGCCCACATCTGGTTTCGGCGGCTCAATTTCACTTCAATTAGAGAGTAGCACCACGCCCGATCAGGCGGCGGCGGCGATCAAGTGGTTGTGGACAGATGCGACGCACGCCACACGCACCAGTCGCGCCGACATCGAAACGACCGGGCCGGGCAAGTGCGCCGCATGGGGGTATAGTGGAATTGATGGGACTGCGCGATATATTATTAATAATGGGACAGGCGATGTTACAGAGGGCGTAACGGTTCAGTACGTAGCGAGTGAAATAACTGGAACGGATTCGTATGGTGGAATTGTTTATCTTGAACCGTCAGATTCTTTTGTGATTTGTACGGACGGCACTAATACTTTAACCATTACGTGTGCGGCGGATGGATCACTATATGTCCAGCGAAGTTCAGGCACAGACACATTCAAATTCTCGTGTTGGGCGGTTTGGCAATAATGACAAATTCAATGCGGCTTTCAACAGCGTGGGACGATCTTAGAGTCCCCGTAAATGCTACAAACATTGGTGTGGCGAACGATCCAAATTTCTCACAAGTCCTGACGAATGGCGCGGGGAGTCAGGGGGTTTATACTTATCTGTTTGACGCAAGTGCAGAGGAAGAACTATTTTTTAATGTCCAATTACCTCGCGCATGGAAAGAGGGCACGGATATTGAACCACACATTCACTGGTTTCCAACGACAACCAATACTGGTACGGTTCGGTGGGGGTTAGAGTATACATGGGCATCTGTTAATGGGACGTTTGGAAATACAACCATCATCTATACGGATGATCCCGCAGATGGGACAGCATACAAACATCAGTTGGCGGATTTTTCCGCAATTAGCGCAACAAACCAAACCCTGTCGAGTATGTTGATGTGCCGCGTTTTCAGGGATGCAACGAACGGGGCAGATACTTATACTGGAGACGCAGGGTTGTTAGAAATAGATTTCCATCACCGAATTGACTCGTTAGGGTCTTTGTCGGAATATATCAAATAGAGGGTTGTTATGAACGAAAGTCAGAATGATGCAATTACGATGAGCGTTCAAATCTACGAACAAAGTTTAGCCCTGTACGAAAAGATTTGGGGTCTATACAATTGGTTGAGGATTTCAGGGGCATTAACGATTGATCCGATAACAGGAGTGGTTACGGGAAGTAATATAACTACTGAATCTTTGGAAGGGGACAATGCTAAATTAAACGACTATTCTATTCTAACGGTGGATGGTCGCACTCTTACCGGGGTAGAGGCGTGGGCAGAAGTTACGGCGGCAATCCTGTCGATGCCCGCATTGATTCCAGATAGTTTCGCTCAATTTATGCACTTGGCATCACGCTATATTAGTCATTAAGGAGAATAATGGACGAAGTAACGAGGTTAAATCAGGAGTTGGCGCAGTACAAGGAACGGGTTGCACAGGAATGTGGGGCTAAAATTCAAGAAGTGTTGCAGGAATATAAATGTGGATTAGTAGCCACTCCCCAGATTCAAGATGGGCGGATTGTGGCAATTATTCAGGTGGTTGTGTTATAAAGTCTGATTTTAGACTTCCAATTTAACATAACCCCTTGACAATTAAACATAATCTTAGTACAATCCATAGTGAAGATAGGCGCGAGTGTATTTAAGGACTTCCCTGAGTAACAGGGCGGGTCCTTTTTTGTTTGAGGTGCAAAATGCCCTACAAGATTAGAAAGCAAGACGGGAAGTGGGAAACATACAATCCCGAAACGGGCAAGGTGTACGGAAAACATCCTACTCGTGGACAGGCTTTAGCGCAACAGGCGGCATTATATAAGAATGCCCCACCGGGAAAAGAAGATTTGAACGCGAATCTCATTGCAGGATCAATCCAATTTGAAGCAGACGTGGACAACCCACGTTTCTTGAAGTTCCGAGATGCCGTATTAGCCAGAGCGGAAACCAACAAAAACTTAGACAATGTAAATGAAGTTGGGATTGAAGAACTGGCGAGTACGATTGCTGGAACGGCGATAGATATTGACCACGACCCCGCTAAAAATGTGGGTTTCTACACTGCGGGACGCGCAGAAAACAACGAACTACGAGTGGACGGGGTTCTGTGGTTGGATCGATGTGAAGCGTTAGGGGTTGACCCGAAAGAGATTATCGAAGGCAAATACGGGCTGTCCATTGAAGCGGAAGCCCAAACTGCCAAGTGTTCAATTTGTGATACGACTCATACCAATTTTACTTCTTATTGCAATCATCTAAGAAACAAAATGCGATATGGCGCTACACGGTTTTTGAGTCAGTTGAAAGCCGTAGGCGGGGCTTTAACGAAGAAACCCGCTGGCAGTGGGACGGGATTCTCGACAATGATGTTGGTTGCGTCTCATGAAGAACTTGAAGGTTGCCTAGACGATGGAATGCCCGATTCTGTCGAAACTAAGGAGAAAGTAATGGAAGCCGAAGTTGAAATCGAAATCGAAGATAAGAAAGACAAAGAAAAAGAAGAAATGGAGGCTAATTACGCACAGATGAAGCAAGAAGTTGAAAGTTTGACTGCGGAATTGGCGGAATTGAAAGCATCGAAAGAAGCGGTAGAGACTGGCAAGGTAGCGGTTGAAGCGAAGTTGGTAGAAGTTGAGACTCAGTTGGCGAATGCCAATACCGAAGTTGAGACTTTGAAGGCGTCGTTAGAAACAGCATCGAATCAGTTGAAAGCCCATCGTGAACAAGAAGTGAAGTCGATGTTGGTAGGTTCGGTGATGGAAGAATCAGAGTTTGAGGCACAGAAAGCCACTTTGGTTGCCCTGCCGAATGACGTGTTGGCTTTGATGAGTCGCAAGCCGAAGGTTGAAGATAAACCTCGAATGTCGGCGGCTGTTGAAACCCACGACGATAAAACTGTAAAGATCGTTCTGTAAGGAGAATGCAATGAGTACGAAAGTGTTTAATTGGTTGACTGCCAGTGGCGGTGGTTTGCTGTACGGCGATGAGATTGTGACTGCCGCATCGCAAAGCATTGAACCGGGATTATTGGTTACGTTGAACAGCGTGGCGGGTACGGTTTCGTTGGCGGCGGCTACGGGTTCTCGCCCGTTCGGTTTTGCTTACGGTAATCGGGATTTGACTTACGCGCCGACGACTAAGACGTTTGCGGATGGCGAAGCCCTGAGCGTGTTGAGCGGTATCGGTTTGGTTGCGATGAGCGCCGACTTCTTCTCAAGTGGTTCGCTTCCGACCGAAGTGTTGGGCAACGAAGCCGTGTTTGCGGCGGCATCCGGTAAGGTTCAGACGGGTTCGGGAACGAACCGTATTGGCCGCTTGGTGGATTTGAAATCGTTCTATGATGGCACGGGTGGTACTGGTACTTCGGTGAGTGTGGCCGTTATCCAGTTCGACTTTAGCCCATTGAACAGCTAGGAGTTAAACGATGACTAACGAATTGAAGTGGACTAAAGCATTAAAGTTCAATTCTCTCGCAGGTAGCCAAGTGCTGAATGCGTCGGAGTCGAACGTGCAGTTGAGTTCGGACTATACCGATCAGATTGACGCTCTGTTGGCGCAAATGTCAGCAGGTGGGGAAGGCGCATTGGCGGCTCGTCAGCAATTCGGTGCGTCGATTGCTGAACCTATCCAGCAAATCATCCCTTACGTGTCGCAGTTCGACCGCTTCTTCATGGGGCAGAACATTGGCGAGACTGAGGACAACTTGATTGCGGTGGAAGACTTGGTGAATATCGCCTACGAAAGCGCGATGTCCAGCGAAGTCAAGTACAACCAACCGGGATACCGCTTCGTGCGCCCGACTTGGACGTATTTCCAGACAGGTTTCCGCCTACAGTGGCAGACTCTCCGCAAGGCGGGTTGGAATCTGTTGGGTCGTCAGATGAACTATGTGGCGTGGGAACTTGCCCGCAAGATTGACGCGAAAGCCAAGACGGTGTTGGATGCGGCTATCCCCGCCTCACATCAGTTGTCGGTTTCGGGTTCGATGACGAAAGCCATTGTTGACCAAGTGGTTCGCCAATCCGCACAGATTGGTCTCCCTGCCAAGAACGCCTTGATCAATCCGGGTCGCTTGATGGAAATGCAACAGTGGACTTGGATCATGCCGCAGATCAGCAACGAAGTCGGTAAAGAGTTGGTTGAGAATCTTTACTACGGTCGATATGCTGGCGTGAACTGGTACGCGCATCCATACGCCCCAGTGGACAAGGTTTACTTCTTCTCTGATCCTTCTCAAATTGGTTGGCATCAGACGAAGGGTTCGCCGCGAACCGACACGCAAGTCAACATCACTACGGGTGAAGACCTGTATGCGATGCGAAGTGCGGAACATGCTTGGTACGTAGGTGCGGGAATTGGTCTTTGGAGTATTTCTGTATCCTAGTAATTGCGTATAAATAAGACCTAGACCCTGCTTAAAAACGGGGTCTAGGACAAATCGGGGTATAAGGAGATTATGATGGCTAGGAAGAAGCAACAGGTAAAATTGAATAAACCAACATTAGAGGAAGTTAAGGCGCAAGAGGGTCGATACTTCCTTGTGTCGTATGAGGGGTATGATCGAGGCGCGTATGGCCTTCCTGCCCCTGAACCAAGATTTGCCGGGGATATGCCAAAAGATTTGCTAATTTTGGCATGGCAACCTCAAATCATGCCGGATTACTGGATGGACGATGGTCGGTTTTCGGCCTTGTATGAGACTGTACCGGGGATTGTAGTTCGTAAATCGAATACGCCCCCATCGAACACCGACAAGTTTGAACTACCGCGAGAACTGGAAGAAGTTCTCACCCCGTATCGCAAGCAAATGGCGATGCAAATTGCAACCACTGACATGACTGAACCTATTAAGAATTTGATTATGGTTGAGGACAAGGAAGTGGGAGAACGCGCCAAAGTGGAAGATTTGAAGTATGGCATTAAGCCCTTCTTACAAGCGGCGGCAATTTACGAAAAGCGGATGGGTAATAGGCAAACTGTGTTGAAGATGTTGCAGGATCGAATTGCGGCAATTGACAAAATGCAAGCGTTTGATCTAAGAGGCTACTAATGGCATTTGAACTCTGGACGGATGGGATTAGACTCGTAGACCGTATCGCACGAGTCTTCAATAAACACGACATTGCACGCGATCCTTTGTCGGGTGTCGTTGATGGAATAAACCAAGTTTACTATTCCAATTTCAACCCCATCCTGTCGAGTGGCAGTACACTGGTTTACACGACTGGAAGTGCGCCGTTGGCGAGTAGCGACTATACCGTGGCGTATGATAGCGGTACGTTCGTCTTTAACTCTGCCCCAAGCGTACAACCCAAAGCGACTTACTCGATTGCGTCCTATCCTGATTCCGTGATTAAGAGTTTACTGATTGCGGGATTCGATGAAATGGAAGGGCGATGGTATCGAGGACTCTATCTGACGGACACGTTGAATACCGTGAGCTTGGTGACGGAAGATAGCTTGTTCGCTTATATCGTAAACAGTTCAGGAAGTGATCCCGTACTTGCAAGCGGGGTGACTTTTAGCCAGTCCAGAGCGCAATTGAACTTCTACGCTAAGTGCGTGCAATTGGCGTTTTACTTGACTCTCATGGGCGAACACGCCTTAACCGATTTCATTTGGGCAGAATATCAAGGCTTGCGCGTGGACAAGTCTAAGAACGTCCCCAATTTGAACTTGGCTTATAACGCCCTGTTGAAGCAAATGACTACGTATCAAAATGCAGCGGCGGCAGAATACTACGGTTCAGCGGCATGGGGTGGGGTGATTCTCAGCCCAATGACTCGTGAGTTTGCGGCACATCGTTACTGGCAGAAAGCGTCTCTAGCCGAAGATTGGCGTGGAACAACGCCCTATACAGGACAGTTATACTAAATGCCCGCTTTAACGATGAACGACCAATTTAATATGCGTCGTGATGCGTGGGATAACCGGAACGACTATCGGTATGTGTACCTGATTAACCCCATTCTGAGTTCGGGAAGCAATTACGAACCTTTTACGGATTCGCCTTATAATGTTTCGGATTCAGGTGGGGCAACTACGGTCGCGTATGAGACGTATCAAACGAAGGCTCGGATCAAGATTGTCCAAGACACGTCCTTAATGCGTTTGCTAGACCCGTCTATTTCGGGGTTGGAAGTGGGCGATTACCTGATGTATTTCAGGCTATCCGACCGAGAACAGGTGGACAAGATTTACCAGAATCAACATGGGTATGTCGTGTGTGACGGCATTACTTTTCGACCGAACAATGTGACGTTGAATGGGGTAGGACAGGTGTTTGATGTCACGGCACATTGCAAGAAGTATTCACCGAGATATAGGGCGACAGGATTATGATAACGGATGATGTTCGGGAACTGACGATTCTCAGGGCGAAGTTAGACGAAGCCGAAACCGAAGCGCAACGGGCAACACGTATTATCAGGGCGCAAGCGGGGGCGATTGTTGACGTGGATTTCAAGATTCGGCACTCGATGAAACAGTTGCTTACGGCGAATGATGTGCGGAAAGACAAGGCAATGCGTGAGAACATTTTAGAGATTATGAACGAACTCACACGTTTCGCACAGAACCGATTTGAAGCGGCGGGGATTAAGATCGACGGTGGCAATCAGGACAGTTAGTTCAGGCTTAAATCAAGTCGTAGAGGGGATTCGCCGGAAGGTTAATACCCCTGATTTAATTATTGAACTAGGTGACGCTTTAGTAGCGAGATTATCTTACTACACATCCGGTGCGCCGGGGGTAAAGCCGCAGAGTGGTGCATTACAAGACGCTTTAACCTTTATGGGTGCGGCACAGCAAACAACAAGCGGGTGGTCGATTGGGGTAGGTAAGAAGGAATTCTTGGGTGATTCATCTATCTCGTCACCACAGGGAACGATTGCTGAGTTCTTGAGTGACTACCCTAAATACAGGCGTAAGCGCAGTAACCCGCAGAAGAAAAATGCGTGGTGGGATTTACCGAAAGAAGCGAAAGGCCGATTGGATTCAGACCGTATGACAGGCAAATACGGCGGAATCGGCGCACAATTCGCACGATATGTATGGGCGCAAAATGATGGCGCAGCGGGCGCGTCTATTGTCGGAAGGCATTTTATTGAAAAGGCAATTGATGAGTGGAAGCAGGAAGTTCCGTCAATTGTAAAGCGATATTTTACTTATGCTCAAACACCGTGAAATACGACTCTCAATTTATGATCGCGTTAAGGCGATGTTCCAAACCCCTGATGTAGCAACGGGGTTATTATCGTATAACGTGTATGGGGAATCGGATTTCAGGAATGTCAATTTTGTGCCGACCTTCCCCTACGTGTATTTATTGGATTCTTTTATTCAACCCTTACCGCAACGGGTGGACAGGCAGCAACCCCAAGTGGTATTTGAGATTGATACGTACCGAAGATTACCGTTTGAAATGGGCAACCGTAACGGGCGACGGATTCGTGCCTATGTTCATGTCTTTGGTCAGAATCGCGGGCAACGTGACGATTTAAGTGCTTTTATTGGCGACTATTTCGGAACATCATTAGCGATTAAGACGTATCCAACAGGCGCAACAGTAGAAGATGCCTTGTTGGACGATGATATTATCGTTGAGGATATGTACTCGCCAAAGATAGAGTCAGTAGAATCAACATCTCAACTACTAGGTTGGTCTAGGGTGACATTTTCATTCACAACAAAGACTTAATGTTTTTAACGTGTTTTGGATAAGGAAGGTTATTTGACTCTCTATATTTTTTAAGAAACGCACTAACCTCACCCTTACTAGCTTTGGTAATACTTGATATTTCGGAAATTGAAATATCTTTGTTGAAATATAAATCTACAACGATTTCAGACAAATCATCAGGAAGTTTTTCTCGCTTTACAGGAAGTCCGTATGCTTTAAGAATTTTCTTTATAGATTGAGTTGGAATCGAAAATTCTTTTGATATGAAGAATACAGAAGTTCCAGACTTATACATTTCGAGTATTTGGGCGGATATTTTGGGATCGCTTCCGTTTTCTATGGGTTTTTCAACTAAAACTTTAGATACAGAAGACATTCCTATTCCCATAATCAGAGATATTTCTTCCTGACTCATGCCGGAATTGTAAAGAGATGATATTCTGGATTTCTCTACTTCTGTAACAGGTGGTTGTTGTACTCTTTGCGCGGGTTCTCCTGAACCTGATAGCGGCATAGAAACAATAAACGGAGTGTACTTAGGCGTTAATAGTATTCCGCTTCCTAGATTTCCAGAATCATCATGCGGCAAACTATTGACAGGAATAAAATAAGCCTTATCATTAGTAGTAGTCCACAGGTAATCAAATTGATCTATATTGTATCGTTTTTGAACAGAACTGTTTTCTAGGCTTACTTTATAGTAATTTTTACCTGTTGAGTATAATTTTGACGATTTACATTGGACTCTTTTCAAGCACGATCCATCGTCAAAAATAAGATCGTATCGGGCATTGTCGAATATGGGGAAACTGACAACATATCCGACTGAACACAAGTAGGCGATACAGAGCGAATGGGCAACCGCTCCGTGTGTTTTATTTCTGTAAATTGGCAAATCTGACATATTTAAGTCCTTTAATAGTCAATTGTAGGCAACCTTTATTATAGCACTTAAAAAATGTCAGGCAATATGACTTTAGTAATATAGGAGTAACAAATGGGTACAAATCCTAATATGGTCGGATTGCTCGGCCATCGTGTTTTAGGGTGGGCTAGAAACTCTGTTTTATCGAGTGGGTCTGCCACTGATTTACGATTAGACCGTATTCAATCCATCGAACCTGTTGCAACTCACAACAGTCAGGATTATTATGAGTTGGGCAATGTGGACAAGATCGGTGTGACAACTGATCCAACCACATATCGAGTAACTATCGAAGAAAACCTGCATAACAGCAAGTTGGATATGTTCTTGGCGGGCGTTGATCCCACTTCGGGCAGTGGTTTCTACGCAGGGAACATTCCGACTCAAATGAACACAATTTATGTGTTGACGCGCAATGATGCAGACGCCATTACGGGCGAAGTGGCAATTAGTAATTGTCGTGTGTCGGAAATCCAGTATCGGTTTATGATGAATGGGGCTTGTACTGCGTCCTATACCTTAGAAGGAACATCAGGATCGTATTACACATCAGCGCCGTTTGTTCATACCAGCTGGGGTAATCCTGATACGACTTCTCCGGGCGGGGTTCACGGTAAGGATGCGCGTGTGGCGTTTAGCACGAATGATATGGCGGGTAAAGCCTATCGTTTGCAGTCCTTCACCATTCGTGTGCAGTATCCGGTTCAAACGGTGCGTGAATTGGGCAACCGACAGATTGTTGGCAATTTGGTGGATAGTCCGAACATCACGACCGACTTTGAACTGAATCCGGGCGATGCTCAACCTCACGACATTTTCTTCCCAACCAGCAATGACGGCGGGGTAGCGAAACTCGTGTTGGGCGAACCGCAAATTGTCAACGCCTTCGTGAACCTGTATGATCCGGTTCTACCCGAAGCGTCGAGTGTGTTGAAGTCCTTCAAGATTGACAAGTTGAAGCCGACGACTAACACTCCGTTGCGTGGACAAGTTCGCAATCTGACGACTTCCCGATGGACGTTGACGAACACAGGTGTCAATGTCGGCGGTACGGGTGGTTTGACGGTGAGCAAGACTGAAATCGCGTCGTAGTTGAAGTAGCACAATCTAAAAGGGGTGAGCGTGAGGAAATGCCACTCACCCCTTCCTCTGGTAACTACATCTTAGGGATGTAGCAGGTATCCACACTTTAAGGAGATTTGGGATGTTCAGGTTAGATCAGTTTTTCCGCGTATGTGACGATGATGTAAAGATGCCGGATGGTAAGTCGATTACCATGCGCGTGTTGTCCGATATTGAGATGAACGGGCGGCAGTCATATTCGCTTGCCAAGATGACGGAAGTCACTAAAGAATTGCGAAGTCCAGAATCAGACTTACACCAACAGAAGATTGCGCCGTTAGCGGATGCTCCTCGTGAATCCTTGATGGACACGATTGTTCAGTCGCGTCGATGGGAATTGATTCGGGAAGCCAATGAGTTGTTTCGTTACGATATTTTGCCATACCCTGAAAACGCAACGGAACTAGAGAAAGTCGAAGTCGAAACCAATCAGGCGAAGCACGAAACCAGCGTGGCAGAGACTCGGTTGAAGTATGTCGTGGATAACGAGAAGGCTTTCCGTGATCGATTAGAGTCATTAGACTTAGCGACTTTGATTAAAACGGCGCAGGAGAGGGCGATTCAGTCCTACTCGATTAGTTCGGGAATTGACGCGGAAACCTATTATACGCTATGGTGCGCGTGTGAAGTCAACGGCAAGCCTTATTTTAGTGCGCCTGAATCTGTGGCGAAAATCAATCCTAAAGTCATCACGTTCCTTGCCAAGACTTACAAAGGATTGGACTCCATTGACCCGTGGGAGTTGACCAAAAGCGTCTAGGCGCGGGTATTTGATTGGTTGGATTATGACGGTGCGGGAAGGGACTAAATTTAGCGACTTACCCGCCCACAAGATTCCGTGGTTTTGGACGTATGCGTTAGTTTTAGAGAAACGGTGGGAACAGATTGCAGAACTTTCGGCGTGGGACGATGAAGAAATAGGTGTACCGAAGGAATACTGGCACGATACCAAACGGGTGCAGGAATGGGTGGATGAACAAAAACGGAAACGCAAAGATAAGATGAATCAGTGAGATAAAACATGGCAGATGAAAACCACCTAATTGAAATTCAAGTTGGCGAGACGGGCGC
>ERZ761597.202-NODE-202-length-11138-cov-20.389064_pt1 | contig 11138 bp, 15 predicted proteins | sample MGYA00433093_ERZ761597 | MGnify/ENA primary metagenome ERZ761597 (study PRJEB28899, sample SAMN03785557) | bioreactor sludge metagenome | biome: EBPR Sludge; feature: EBPR Bioreactor; material: 0.22µm filtered reactor supernatant | place: Saint Lucia: Queensland... | reverse complement strand
CTGTACATGAAGACTGCGGATGGGTTGATCCGCAAGAAACTCAACGAACTTTACAGCCGCATCTTCACCTTGGCGGTGCGACTTTACGGCGTTGATTGCTACGTCGAATTCGCTTACGAAGACATCGACCTGCGCCCGAAGAACGAAGTTGAGGCATTCAGGGCGATGAAGCAGAGCCGGATACTTGAACAACTAAGCCTTGGCTTCATCAGCGACGAGGAAGCCTCAATCATGCTGACCGGGAAATTGCCGGCTGCCGGGGCGCCGAAGTTGTCGGGAACAATGTTCAGGAATGCGACAACCCAGCCTGCGGGGAGCGGCTACAACGGCGCGACCAACAGCGGGAGCACGACCAACCAGAACTTGAACCCTGACACTCCGACTGGTGGGGCTAGGGGCAGCAACAAGAAAGCCGAGGCTGGCAGTGAGGACGGCAGAAATCTGCGGGTTGTCTAAATGGGCAAGTTGAACCTGATGATCAAGGGTGGCATGTTGTACGCCAACAAGAAAATTTTCTGTAATTGCGGAGGTGGAAGTGGGGGCAAGAATATACCAGTTGGACGATATGAGGTTGAGGAGCGGTATGCCCACGCCCACGGGGATGTTCTCGCCTTTGCACGCGGCCTTGGTTGGATCGGCCATTTGCCTGGGTGCGACGTTGTCATTGGTAGAGATGATGGCCGGGGTGGGGTTGTTCCATCAGAAGCTGTGGCTGGAAGACTGCTCTCGATGATGGAAGTAGCCGAAGATAACGGAGACTTGGTAATACTGGAGGTTGTGACGTGAATATGCTGCCTGATTGGAAAGACGTTTTCAAACGTGCGTGGAGTGTCAAGGGGCTTACCCTTCTGACCTTGTTCGGTGCGGCGCAATCTGCGTTTGCTGTTATTGGGGAACCCCTTGTCGGGCCGGTGTGGGCTGGTGCGATCACCTCCCTGCTGGCGGCGGTGATCATCGTGCTGCGCCTGCTGGCGCAGAAGGAAGCGGCTGAAATCGTTGGAGTTGAAGATGGTGCAGACGACAGAACCCAGTGGTAAAGCAAAGCGGGTAGCCGCTGCCGCCGCCATCGCCACGGCGCTTGCTATTCCAGCCGAGGGGTTGAGGCAGTGGGCGTACTACGACCCTCCGGGGATTCTTACTGTATGCTACGGTCACACTGGCGGCGTCGAGAAGGGTCGCAAGTATTCACTTGATGAGTGCAAGGGGCTGCTGACTGAGGACATGATGAAGGCAGTGACGGCTGTTGAGAATTGCCGACCGGGGCTTCCCGTCGAGGTGCTGGCTGCATTCTCGGATGCGGTGTTCAACATGGGGCCGACCATTGCCTGTAACGATTCAGCCAGCTATGCCGCCCGTTACCTGCGTGCAGGCAAGTTGGAGCAGGCATGTAACGAACTTCCAAAGTGGAACAAGGCGCGTGTTGGGGGTGTGCTGGTTCCCCTGCCTGGTTTGACTACGAGGCGTGGTAATGAGCGCAACCTGTGCTTGCAGGGGGTTTCATGAACGGCGTCAGGGCTTTTCTGCGTAACATGGCCGCTTTGGCTGATGCGCGGAGAGTGCAGTACATGCGCTGCAAGATGTCATTTGATCCTTGCAGACTACAGCATGACTACAACGGGACCTGCGTTAAGGGCACGAAAGGCTGCGTTGAACCGCATGAACCTCAGCACGATTTGGAGGCAAAGTGTTCGGACTAAGCCCGCAAATCCTTGGTGCTATCCTGCTCGCGGTCGGGTTGTTTACCTCTGGCTGGACGGTAGAACACTGGCGCATGAGAGGAAAAGTTGCCGACTTGAAGCGAGAGTATGCGGAACAGGCCGTAAAAGCTGAAGCGGAAGCGGCAAAACGACTGAAGGATGCCCAAATACTTGGTGATGCTCTTGTAGAGCGGGTGGCAAGAGAGGAAAATAAACGTATCGAAGTTGAGGATCAAAATCATGCCCTACTTTCTCGTCTCACTACTGGCCGGCGCTGCCTTGACGCTGCTGCTGTCCGGGTGCTCAACAACCGCAACGGCGCCGCCCCTGGCGGAGTGCCCGAAACCCCCGGCCAGCCTGCTGGCGCCGATGCCCAATTTGCCACCGATACCGATGTCGGGAAGTGGGCTGCGACCGCCATCCGATACTACGACGACTGCCGATCCCGGATTGACGCGCTAAGGGAGTTTCATCATGGTCAGTGAAGCCTTCCGCCGGCTGCTCGAACACTTCCCGGAACACGCTCACGCACTTCCTTTTGTGGTTGCGGCTACCAGATTTGACGACGAGGGGCCATCGTTTCGGCTTGACACGAAAACCCTGCTCACGGCGCTGATTATTGCTGTGATCACCGGGGTGGCTACAGCAGCCTGGGCGACATATTCAACGGCTAAAGAACTCACCGTGCAGTTTTCTTATTTGTCACGACAGATTGCCGAGACGCAAGCCAAAGTGGATCAGCACAGTTCGAGCGCAATAGCAAACCAGCTAGCCCTTTCCGAGCGTATGGCAAGGGTTGAAACCATGATCGGGATGCAGGGTAACAGGAAATGATCTCTCGCATGGCGTTCTTCCCTGAGAATGTTGCCTTGTTCCTCTGGTCCGCCATGACTCTGTTGGTTGTACTTGTTGTGGCTTTTGGCCTGTTCATGCTTCTGGTTCGTTTTGTTGAGGGAAGATGCTATGAAAACCCTCCTGTTGATGCGGTTGCACCGTCCGATACCTGCAATCGTGTGGATTGCAATCAGCGTGTGGGGGTTGGCATGCCACGTCGTAACAAGCGCCTTTTTTAAGGCCTTCGGATGAAAACAGCCCGTCAACTCGGAATGATCGCCACAAGCAGAAGCTGGAGAAGGTTCTGGCTTGAGTGGCGCAGAAGTAAGTACAAGTTTTTGTAGCTTAGAGTGCAGCAGTTCAACAGGTGAAAATAGTAATATCTCACTGTATTGGTAGTTAGGTATATTGGTAGCATTGTAGTTTTTGACTTTGAAGGAGAACAACATGGCAGCGACAGTACAAATCGTCGAGAAAAACGGTGCTGGCGGCACCACTACCGACAAAACATCCGGGAACATCCGGTTCAAGAATGCAGATAATTCAACCGTTGACCTCGTCAATCCGATGGTCAAGCCGGGGGCAGGTACGGATTACTCGTTCGAGAAGTGGTTACGGCTTAACGTCACGGGTGGAACCTACACTCAGATTGACAACATCAAGGCGTACTCTGACGGCGGCAACGGACTCGGCACTGGCGTCGGCCTTTATGCCAAGGCGGTAGCGTCGTACACTACTCCTGCTGAAGCGACGAGTACGTCCGGTTACACCGATTTCTTCACCTACACTTCTGGGTCTCCCCTTGATCTCGGCGGTGACGGTTCTACCGGGACCGGCGAAAAGGGCGATCATCTTGTCATGATCATGACAGTTGGAACGACGGCGTCGGGTGGCATTACTCCGAGCGAGACATTGACGATAGGATGGGACGAAATCTGATGCACGAAATCACCGTCGACGATGCCGGCCACCGCCACGGCACCGATGGCGTCGTCACCGTATCGCTGTTGGAAACACATGGCCGCATGTTCAAGCGTCGAGCGATCAAAGGCGCCGGCAGCGCGGAAGCGCGTGAAGTGTGCTGGCTTGTCACTGAACTGGACGGCGTGCGCGTCTATCAGGAGGGCCAGCACGTCATCGTTACCCGGAAGGACCTGAACCCATGACCTTGACCACCGAACAACGCCGCGCGATATGGGAGCAGGTCATGCGAACCGCCGATTGCCTCGGCGGAATCGCTAAATCGCAACTGCTCGATGTCGTCAACGCCCTCGATGACTGGTGGGAGGCGACCTGGGCAGCCGCCGCGCTGCAGGCGCCCGTCGTCAGCGCGCTGCCGAGCGCGTCGACGGCGCTTGCCGGGTCGATCTACCGCCTGAGCACCAACAACAAGGCGTACTGGTGCGACGGCACGGCCTGGAAGGCGCTCGACATCACCGTGGCCGCGTCGGCGCCGAGCAACCCGCAAACCAACGACCTCTGGGTCGACATTTCCTAAGGAACCCGCATGTCCATGACCCCCGCCCAGCTCGCCATCCTCAAAGCCGACATTCTTGCCGACCAGGCGCTGGTCGACTGGATCACGGCGGGGCGGCCGAACATGATCACGGCTGCGTATAACGCCGACGCCGCCCCGGATTTCATCGTCTGGCGTAACTCGGTGCGCACCGAAGACGTTTTTGACTCGATCACCTGGTCGGCGCTGACCCCTGCCGATACGCCGGACGGTTCGCAGGACTGGGCGAACCGCTCGCTCGCTTGTCAGGGAAAGCAGTTCAACTTGCAGATCATCCTGACCGGGAGGCAATCAATCAGCAGTGCCAAACCAGCAGTACGTGCCGGACTACAGGACGCATTGACCAATGTTCCATCCGGTACTGCAGGCGCACTGGTCAACGCTGGATGGGCGGCAGTCAAGGCAACGCTGAGCCGCAAGGCGACGCGCGGAGAAAAGCTGTTCGCCACCGGCGCGGGGACTACCGCTTCTCCGGCAACGCTCGGGATTAACGGCCTGGTCACTGATGCTGATGTCGAATACGCACTGAGGGGTTAAACAATGGCCACACAAACCCTTAACTATGGAACCCCGGCGTCAATCACGCTAGATCTTACATCGCTCGCCAGTTCTGCGGACTGGACAGCGGGGCGCGAGTCGGATGTGATCGACAACAGCACGAACAAATACGTCGATGCGCTTGTCTCTGGCAGCGTAGTTGTTGGAACAACCCCCGCAATCAATACGACGATTGCCGTGTTCGCCTACGCGCAACACGACGACACGCCCACCTATCAGGACGTATTCGATGGTACGGGTTCTGCGGAGACAGTCACCAGCGCGGGAGTGTTGGCGGGAGTCACAAAACTACTCGGCACGCTTAAAGTGGATTCCACGACGACCGACCGTGAGTATTGGCTGGCCCCGACCTCGGTTGCGCAGGTCTTCGGCGGAATCCTGCCCAAGCGCTGGGGCTTGTTTGTCTCGCACAATACAGGTGTGGCGCTCAAGTCCTCGCTCAATACCGGCAAGTTCAAGTACACAGGTATCAAGTACGACGTGGCGTGAGCCATGTGGAAAAAGCAGCCACAATACCAGGTAGGAATAGATCAAAGCAATCCGCTCACTAGAGGGCTGATTGCGGCGGTCAATCCTGCAACCTGGATTGACCATGTTACCGGAAGGTTCATCAACTGGACGGGTGGCGCCAAGCGCACCTTCGCCGATGGTGCGGCTTGCGTCAGTACCGAAGGGTACAGCACGAGCATCTATGCGCATGTCGATCTTCCGGCGAAGACATACACTACCCTGACCGGCGTTGTGGTAACTACTCCGCGTACCGTCGGCACTAATCAAGCGGCGTTACAGTTCGCCCTGTCAACGACCGGCAATGCCATTTTCGGTATTCGCTCTGGTCTTACCACGGCCAGCAAGGTACGATTCTGGATAGTAGATGACGCCGGTGATTACCCCGCCGCCGAAATAGATAGTAACGCGGTTGCGTTTGTTGCCGGGCAAAGGGTGGTCGTCGGCGTTGAGGCAACAAGCCGCGGCGGGTCTATATTTGCATTCATCAACGGCGTCAAAGACTCGGCGACGACCACCTCTTTTGCCGGCACCGCTGATTACACCGTTGACCGTGTCGGCCTGAACTGCGTCAGCGCTTATTTCGGGAATGAGGATTTTTGGGACGGGGAAACGGCCCTTACCCTGATCTGGGACCGTCTTCTGACGACGGATGAACATGCCCGCATTGCGGAAAATCCGTGGCAGGTCTTCGCGCCGACCCGCAGGACGACGCTGTCCCTGCCGGTGTCCGGTCCCGCCGCGCAGTTGCTCGCGCCGGTTTCCGATGTTGCAGGCGGGGCGTGGACGCCTTCCTCCGGCAGCGACCTCTACGCGATGGTCGACGAAACCGCCTATTCGGATGCCGATTACATTCAGGCGACCACCGCCACCACCTGCACCTTGGCGCTGGCGTCCGGCAGCGACCCGTCCAGCAGTTCCGGGCACATCCTGCGTTACCGCCTGCTTGCCGGTTCCGGCGCCGTCACCGTTACCCTGAAGCAGGGCAGCACGACGATTGCCTCCTGGGGGCCGCACACGCTGACCGGCGCCGCGCAGGACTTCGCGCAGACGCTCAGCGGCGGGCAGGCCGATTCGATCACCGACTACACGGCGCTGCGCGTCGAATTCACCTCCTCGTAAGGAACCGCCATGAAACACACCCATTCCGACCGTCTTGAACGCTGGCTCGGGGCCGAGCAGGTAGCTGCAATCTCGGCACACTTCAAGGACTTCTATTGGCCCGTCGCCGTGCATGGCGTCCCCGGCAATGTCCGGGTCATGCCGGGTGGCGATTTCACCGGCGAGATCAAGGCCGGGGCGTTCCTCTCCGCACAGGACGGGGCGGCGGCGGTGCTCAAGAAGATTCGCCGCGCCGCCGAGGAGAAGGCGCGGCACAGCCGGGCGCTGGGCACGCTGGCGGAACTGATCCGGGCGGAAGACCGGCGGGTGCTGAGTGTCGGGGCGTTCGCCAGCCGTGACGCGATCATTGCCGCCTTCACCGGCGGCAAAGGGCAGACGATGGTCTTCTCGAAGACCGGCGTGGCGAGCAACGCCATCGGCAACAGCAACGACCTATGGACGCGGGCCGGGAGGCCAGTGGCCGGGGCCGCAGGATCGGCTGCGCCGGGCGGGGTCGCGCCGACCTCCTCGACCACGGGCAGCCTCGGCTTCAATAACCTCGGCACGGCCAATACCGGGCATTACCTGAACTGGTCGCTTGCGGCCTCGGTCATCAACAACAGCCTGCTGCTCTACGACCGCCTGTTCGCCGTGGTGAAGACCATGAACAGCACGGGCACCGAAGCCGTGACCGGCGTGCCGTCGCGCTACCAGAGCGGCACGGCGAGCGATGCGGACTACATCGGCGGGAATTTCTGCTTTCCGGCCAACCCGACGACGGTGCTGGCGGCGACGGCGCACAACTGGACCGTGTGTCAATACACCGATCAGGCCAGCGGCACCGGCAACAGCTTCCCGTCCGCGACCGGCGTCTCGGCCTGCGTGGTCGGCGGCATCGATCTCGCCGCCGGTCAGGGTTCGTGGTTCATGCCGCTGGCGTCCGGGGATGTCGGCGTCAAGGCGCTGACGCAGATGCAGTGCTCGGCGGCGGTCGCCACCGGCACCATCGACTTCGTGATCGGCCATCCGATTGCCATCAACGCCTGCCCGATTGCCAACATCGCCTGTCTCGATGACGGGCTGTACACGGCGCTCAACCTGACGGCGATTTTCGACAACGCCTGCCTTTCGTTCATCGAACTGCCGAAGCCGGCGACGACCGCGACGACCTACAGCGGCCTCGTCCGCGCCGTTTCGGAGTAAGCTGAATGGCCGCGCGCAGTTTCGGCGGGCGCGCGCTTATCGGGCGCAGTCTGCGCCCGACCACGCCGTATCTGGAATCGCCTCCAGAGACGACCCTTGCCAGGGTCTCGTGGGTGCATCTGGAGATTCCGGCGTCATCTTCGTCAGCGAAAACGGCGAGTGCTTCTGTAGCAGCAGCAATTCAGGCCCCTAAGTCGTCAAGCGCCAGTGTCAACGCGGCAATTCAGCTATCTAGCACAGCAACGGCAACTTTGGCAGGGGCCATTGCTGTTCAGGATACCCGGACAACAAGTGTCTCAGGTGTAATTCAAGCAGGCGTTACGGCTACGGCTTCTGTTGCCGCAGCCGTACAAGAAGCAAAGTCGATAACCTCTGCACTGGCGGGTGCAGTCTCTGTACAGGGGGCAGTGACTGCCAACGTTGACGGGGTAGTGCGTGTTGAACTGTATTCGACCGCATCTGTCGCCGGGGCAATCCTTGAAGCAAGAACTGCCACGGTCTCGACTTCTGCCGCCATACAGGAAGCAAAAACCGTTACGGCTTCGACCTCGGCTGCTATAAGCCTGGAAAACACCCTGGCAACATCTGTCTCAGGGGTGTTGGCGGAACAGAGGACTGTTACTGGAAGCCTTGCTGGTGCAGTGCTTGAGGGAAAAACTGCTACAGCATCTGTCTCAGGGGTGTTGGCGGAACAAAAAGCCGTTACGGGCTCTCTTGCTGGTGCAGTGCTTGAGGGAAAAACTGCTACAGCATCTGTCTCAGGTGTGTTGGCGGAACAGAGGACTGTTACTGGCTCTCTTGATAGTACCATCCTTTCAGCAAGGGTTGCCACATCCTCAGTAACCGGCGCGGTACAGGCGGCGCAAGTTGCGACGACTGCAGCGTCTGGGGCTTTGCAGGTTGAGCGCACGGTAACTGCAACCCTTGCTGCACAGGTTGATGTTACTTCCACCTATAACACCGTTACCTCAACCCTTACTGCTGCTGTTCAATCAGCGCAAGCAGCATCTGCTACCCTTGATTCCGCTGTTCTCACTTCTGTTACTGCAACCGTGTCTCTTAGCGGGGTACTGCAACAACCCCTTTCGGCGACTGTAAATGTAGATGCAGCCATCCTGCACTCCCCGTTTGCTACCACGACACTCGTAGCAGCTATCGCAGAAGCTAGATCAGCAACCGTTGCTCTGGAATCTGCAATACAGGCTGCGCGTTCCGCAGTTTCCAGTGTGGATACTGCAATTGCAGTTCAAGGAACGGTATCTTCGGCAGCTTCTGCTGCCGTTGTAGCTGCATTTACTGCCTCCACATCCCTCCACGGGGCCGTGCGTCAAGCGCAAGCAGTCCAGACAACCCTGTCAGGTGTTATCAGCGTCGCTTCTTTGGCGCAAACGACGATTGAAGCGGCAATCCTTGCCAGCAATACGGCGTCAGTTAGCGTAACAGGTGCGGTCCTTGAGGCAAAGGCGTTATCAACTGACCTTAGCGGGTTTGTGCAGTCAGCTAGTACGGCGGCAGTTTCACTGTCCGGGGCAGTACAGGAAGCCAAGTCAGTAACCGCTTCGGTAAACGCTGGGATTTCAGTAGCAACTGCGGCAAGCAGCAGTCTGTCGGCGGCTGTTACCGAACAAAAGGCAGCGCAAGCAAACCTTGATAGTGCGATTCGTAGGGTTCAACTTGCACAGGCATCTGTCGAAGCGGCGATCCTTTCAGGTAACACCTCTACAACCTCCGTCAGCGGCGCAGTTTTAGAGCACAGGGAATCATCTACAACCCTTAGCGGATACGTTTTAGGTGGTGGCACTGTAGCGGCGTCTCTTTCAGGGGCGGTACTTGAAGCCCGTGCTGCCATTGCCCAAGTAACTGCTGGTATCTCGGAACTCAGAGAAGCGTCTACCAACGTTTCGGCAGCAGTAGCCGAATCCCATACCGTTCAGTTTGCGCTCTCTGGGGCGTTACGCACTCCGCAGACTGCTGCGACTGCGGTCGATGCCGCCGTTATTGAGCAACGCCAAGGTAATGCAGAACTGTCCGCCGCTATACAGGCGGGGGTGGCTGTTGTTTCTTCCCTGTCTGCTGTCATTGCCATAGCAGAACTGGCAGAGATAGTCAGGCTGTCGTCCAGAATAACCCCTGTAGCTTCTGTATCGTCAGGGCTGACTTTGTTGGCTGAGGTTGAGTCTCCGATTACAAAGACTGTGTCAGGCGGTTCTATAATAACCAAGACGTGTAACTTCAACAGCGCTGTTGCAACTGACGTTACAATAAACTCTTACTTCCAACTTGAGGAGATTGAGTGATGACTACGATTTATTTAGGGGATGTCGGCACAGTGATAATCCTTGATTGTGGTTCTAATGTTTCAACCGCTACTGTTCGCAAAATGCGAGCGCGAATGCCCAACGGTGGGATCAAGGAATTTACAGCTTCTGCCGATACTAACAACACCATCAAGTACGTACTTCTGGATGGGGATTTCAACGTTGCTGGTAACTGGCAGGTACAGGCGTATATTGATATGCCGGGGTGGAAAGGGCGTGGAGAGTGGGCGGCTGTGCAGGTGAAAGATTGACACTTGCATCAATTGTCAAGGGATGGTATAAACCCTTGAAACGGAGATGAGAATGAGTACCAAGAACACTTTCCCTGAAGTCCTGTGGGCTGGCACCGAGCACAGCCTTGCTCTGGCAATGGAAGCGCATGATCGCATGATGGCCGGGGTTTATGAGGATGACGAGGACGAAGAAGACGAAGTCCCGTTCAATTACTCCGTGCAGGGCGACATCGCTGTTGTTACTATCAAAGGTTCGCTGACCAACCGCGATGCCTGGTACAACCGATACCTTGGCGTTACCAGCTACGGCGATATTCGTAAAGCCATGCTTTACGCTGCTGAACGGCCTGAGATCAAAGCCATCGTCCTCGACATCGACTCTGGCGGCGGAGCCGTCTCTGGCGTAGCCGACGCAGGCAACCTGATCCGACTCATTGATAAGAACGTCAAGCCGGTTTATTCGTTTTCCGATGGCGCAATGTGTTCTGCGGCTTACTGGCTTGGTTGCTCTGCCCGTGAGGTTTACTCGAGTAACGTCAGTACGGTTGGTTCCATCGGCGTGATTGCCACTCACATGGAGTACAGCAAGGCTCTCAAAGAGGCTGGAATCGGGGTGACCGTGGTGCGTGCTGGTGAGTATAAGGCGCTGATAAACTCGATGGAACCTTTGTCAGAGAAAGCCCAGACGCAGCTACAGAATCAACTCAACGCGGCTTACAACGTATTCCTTGAACATGTCGCCGATTGCCGAAAAACCACGGTCAATCTGTGTGACGCGAATATGGCGCAAGGGCGCGAATTTTTCGGCAAGGAGGCTCTTGCTGCAGGCCTGGTGGACGGGATCGAGACCTTCGACTCCACGATGAACCGAGTGGTATCGAAATTGCTTGACAATGAGAATCATTCCTATAACAATTCAGGAAATTACCAACGAGGCATTGACATGACCAAAAAAGCTTTGACTGAAACCGACATCGCCGCACTAGCCGCTGGAGTCGATCTCGACGCCGCCGCTGACCCGGCTGTTGAAGGGGATGAGTCCGCCGCCGAGGCTGGCGCTGCTGCCACTCCGGATGTTACTGAGGCGAACGCTGAAGTGACGGAAACGGAAGAAGGAAAGCATGAGTCGCAGGCTTCGGTGGTTTCCTTCCTGCAAGCGCAGGTGAAGGAG
>ERZ761597.201-NODE-201-length-11144-cov-4.246731_pt1 | contig 11144 bp, 13 predicted proteins | sample MGYA00433093_ERZ761597 | MGnify/ENA primary metagenome ERZ761597 (study PRJEB28899, sample SAMN03785557) | bioreactor sludge metagenome | biome: EBPR Sludge; feature: EBPR Bioreactor; material: 0.22µm filtered reactor supernatant | place: Saint Lucia: Queensland... | reverse complement strand
GCCGTGCTCGGTCGTTGGCTACCACCATCGACACAGGCTACCTGGAGATGGCAGAGCTGCTGTGGCAGATTTACGACACGCCCCGAGATGGAGATCCTAACAAGGGGTCTCTCTGGACAGCGTGGGGATATCCGACGTTTGCAGACTACGTCGAAGAAGAGCTGAAGATGTCTCGGCGACGGGCAGAGCGCCTGCGTCAGATCTGGATGCATCTAGAAGTCCGTCTGAAGGGCGAGATTTCCCCGCACCTCAAGAGGAAAATCTACGGACTCGGCTGGTCCAAGGTGCGCGAGATTGCATCGCTCCTCACGGCAGAGAACGCGCAAAAGTGGTTGGAGCTGGCCGAGAACTCCTCGCACGCGCAGCTTCAAGCAGAGTGCAAGCGTTTCCGAGAACGGATGGAGGAGGTTCGTCAGGAACGCGCAGCAGAGCTTCGAGGTGAGGAGCTGCCTGAGAAGCCTAAGCGAGAGATCGGGGCGCCTCCTGACCTGGCGCAGTTCAAGGAAGAGGAAAAGGTTCTCGATGCGGTAGAGATGGATCCGGAGCCGCTGCGCATCAAGAACAAGCTGTTCCCTCTCTATCCGGACCAGTTGGATCAGGTCGAGGCTGCTCTCGCCAAGGCGAAATCGTTGTCGGGTTCGGACTCCACGTCACAGAACCTTGCTCTGATCGCCACAAACTTCCTCGCGCTTAACGACGCAGGAGTGAACGATCCTGCTAAGCAGGCGCGCGCGCTCGCTTCTCTCGAAAAGACGCTCGGGCTGCGACTGATCGCTTTCGACGAAGCGAAGAATCAGATCGTGTATGGAGTCAACACTCTTCAGTTGATGGCGAAAGCAGGTAAGTGATGCCTCGGAACATCAGCAAGGCCACGCTCGAACTTCAGCTAAAGCACGCAGAGGATCTGATTTTGTTGGCGCAAAAAGATCTGGAAGAAGAAAAGGCGCAAAATCTACCGTTCATCATGTACGTGTTGTCTCAGCACTTCGCAGCGCTCAACACCTGGATGGAAGAGCAGCATCAAGAGGCGAGCAATGGGGGATGACTACCTCGATGACGATTACGGGGGCGGAGAGGTCGTTCAGCAAGTAAAGTACACCACCCTCGGGTGTACCGAAGAACAGCACGAGCACCTTATGGCTGCCGTGGCTGTCGCCTCGCGATTGGCAGGACGGCCCCTTTCCGTCACCATGGCGGTGGAACTGATCTGCCTAAACTTCATGGCCTCCAACGACTACGCCAAGCCCGATGCGCATCCCGCGCACCGCGCAGCGTTCCTTCGAGAAGTTGAGCGCGCGTTTGGGATTAAGCTGGTAGCGTTCAAGAAGAACGACATCGTGTACGGATACGAGACCCTAGAAGAGGCGGCCCGACATGGAGCCTGAGATTCAGTACATCTCCCTCGACTTGATCGACAAGAACTCGTGGAACCCCAACGCCATGAGCACCGAGGCGTTCGATCGCCTCGTAAAAGAGATCCAGGAGGTAGGCTTCCTCGCCCCCGTTCAGGTCGTTCCAAAAGCATCAGGACGCTACCTCCTACTCGGTGGCGAACACCGAACCGAAGCAGCAAGAGTGTGCGGGCTCACCAAGGTTCCGGCGGTGCTGCTGACAGACGCCAAGTGGCAAGACGAAGACCTGCAGAAGCTGGTCACCGTCCGTCTCAACGTCCTGCAAGGCAAACTCGATCCGACTCGTATGGCGATGCTGTACGACGAGATGGCAACAAAGTACGGAGAAGAAGCCCTCAAGGACGTGTTCGCGTACACGGACGAGGCTGGCTGGAACTCCGTGCTCGATTCCATCAAGTCAGGGTTGAAGAAGGCGGGCATAAAGAAAGCCGCCATCGACAAGTTTGACAAAGATGCCCGAGAAAAGAAGTCCGTAGCGGAGCTTGGGACCATTCTCAATCAGCTGTACGCTGAGCACGGAGACACCGTCGAGCAGAACTTCATGGTGTTTACGTACGGCAACAAGGAGCACGTCTACATTTCGATGGACAAGGTTCTCGCGGCAGTGGTTCGAAAGATTACGAACTACTGCAAGGCGACCGGAACCGACATCGTTGAAGTGCTTACAGCTCCTCTACAGCAAACAGCTGCCGCCCTCAAAGAATCCAGAAACTCCCGCAAGGCGGCGCCCGATGTCGAAGAGGAGGACGTGCAGTTCTAACCCACCGATTCTGCTTCTAAAATACGGCTAAATGTGCTACACTCTGATTTCCAAGGATTGTCCGTGACCCAAGCATCCCTGTTCGAAGACAAAGATGACGCAACGATTGTGTTCGAGACGGCCTCAGGCCAGAACGTTCGATTCGATGGGCGTACCGGCGAGGTAGACGGCGCGATTCAGCTAGACGAGCTGAAGGCTTTTACGCTGGTTGCTCGTGACCTCCTCCAAAACGAGGGGGCCAACTTCAAGTACATCGCCATGAGCGGACTGCAGAAGCAGATTCGGCGGGGCGACGTACGAGCAGCGGTGGCCTGGCAGCGACTCCTGGTGAGCATTCAGGGGGCGTCCAAGACAAAGCAGTACCTCAAGAACATCCTGCTAGAAGAGACCCGAAATCTGGATCTCGTCCAGAAGTGGACGTCCGTTAAGGGTCTGACTCCAGAAGCGATGTGCGTGGACATCACGCGCTCTAGAAAGAGATGGGAACCTGCAAGCGGGCACAATCTTTACCCGACGTACATGCACGCTCGTAAGTCGGTAGAGAAACAGGCGCCGCCTGGTGTATCTGCGCTGGAGAAGATGTTGGAGTCGCGAGATCCGCATACGATTTTCGCAGCGTTGTGGCTCGCACGTGCGGACGGCGGATTGGTGGCGGCGTTTTGGGATGCTGGAATGGCAGAGCTGTACCGTCGAGGCTTCCCTTACTTGGAGGCATTGGCGTCGCGCCGCACGGATGTGTTCTACGCGACGAGTACGCTGGCAGAGGCGCTCGCAGGACTGTGGGATCTGGGGTTCAACGACCTGCTTCCCGATCGAACCACAGCGGAGGTTCAAACGATCCCTGCAGGCAAGTACGTACCTGCGATGCACAGTTACCTCTACGACAAGCACACTCGACCGGGTAAGCGCGCAATCGTCGAGAACCTTCGCGACCATCATCCCAATCTTCCGCAGCCTAAGAAGCTGGACTTGCGGTGGGCCGGCATGGGACGAGGTGTCGTGTGGCGGTACGCTGCTTGGCCGGTTCACGGTGTAGCCATGAAGGACGCGACGTGGGAGAGCGTTCCTATTGACGCCCAGACGTGGCAGCACGCCGTAGATCTGGACATCTACTTCAATCCTGCGTTGCACAAGCAAGCAGGCGTTTTTGACTCCAACTCTCGAAGCGAGGCGCCGTTCTGACATGCGAGTTTTTGGAGGCCACCAGCCGCACTTCTTGCCGGGGATCGAGTACTTCGCGAGGATCGACGCGTGCGACGCGTGGGTATTTTCCGACGACGTGCAGTACGCGGCCAAGGACTGGCAGAACAGAAACCGCATCCAGGCACCGTTCGGGCACACCATGCTGACAGTTCCTGTCGGCGGCCCGTCTACGGAAACGATCGCCGAAAAGCGTCTTTCGCAACCAAGAAAACTCTACAAGCTCTGGATGAGCATCGTTCAGGTGTACCGAAAGTCTCCATACTTCAAGGACATCGAATGGCTAGAAGCGGTGTTCAAGAAGGAGCACGTTCACCTGCTAGGGCTCAACATGGAGATTATCTACGGGTTTCTGGAGTACCTGCAGATTTCTACGGAGGTGGCTTCTGCGCGCACTCTTGCAGGAGATTTTTCCGGTGGACCCTCCGAAAAGATTGCTAAGCAAGCGGCTCACTTTAAGTGCGACGTCTATGCTTGCGGAGCAGGGGCGGCTTCGTATCTGAAGGCAGATCCTTTTGTAGAACGCAGCATTCAGATTCGAAACTTCGTGTGGAAAGCTCCGACGTACTGGCAGGTATGGAAGGGCTGTGGCATGGTCACGAACCTGTCGATCGTAGACCTGGTTGCAAACGAGGGCCCTGGCTCGATCGAGATTCTTCGAGAAAACATGAAGGTTGGTGAGGGAGAGTGGAAGCCCTTGTCAGCTGACGTGGAGAGGCTGTAATGGACGATGTTTTTGGAGGAAAGGCGCTGTCTCACCCTAAGAAGGTGCTGCAGGTACTCCAAGATCCGGTACAGGTTTGGCCTGCCACTGTTCACATCGGCCCCATGGCAGGTTGCAATCACGACTGCGTGTGGTGCTCAGATCTAGAGTACCGGCGCAAGTACCCTGGCTATCTACCTCTCAAGGAGTTTGTGCCGGTGCTGCATGAGTTTGCAGCTGTGGGGGTGATGTCGGTCGTTTGGATCGGGAGCGGCGAGCCTACGTATCATCCTCAGTTTTCGCAGCTGGTGGATGCAGCAGCGGAGGCGGGGTTGGTTCAAGGATGCGTGACAAACGGGTCACGCTTTCCTGTCGACAAGATTCAGCTGTTCGAGTGGGTTCGTGTTTCTCTGGACGCAGGACGCCCAGAAACCCACAAGAAGCTGCATGTTGTCAGTGACCACGACCGGGTCATGGGAAATCTTCAGCAGATGGCTGCCAACAAGGGGGACACCGTAGTAGGGGTGTCGTACCTGCTTTGCGAAGACAACGCGGCTGAACTACCGGCCCTCGTACAGACGCTGGACGAATGGGGCGTGGACTACATCCAGATCAAGCGGCTCGCCAGCACGCAGCGCTACACCGCACTACCCGTCGACCTCGAAACAGGCTTCGAGACAAAGCAGCTGCAGGTGATCGACGACGTTGCGGCTACAAAAGGTGGCAACGCAGGACTGCCGTGTTGGGCCTCCAGCATGAACACAGTCATTGCTCCGACAGGGGACGTCATGCTCTGCTGCCGGCTGTCGAACACAGGTCGCGACGAAGAAGCCAAACTCGGCAATATTTTCGAGATGGGTTCTTTCTCGGCGGTGTGGACCGGAGAACGTCGCGCTGAAGTTGTACGAAGGTTTCAGGATCCGAAGGTAACTCGGTCCTGTCCTACGTGTTGGATGACGCAGTTTAACGTTCAGATCGATCGGCTGCAGAAGAACAAAGTTGCCCGTAAGTCGCTGCTTTTCGTCTGAGGAGATCTATGCCTACCAGCAACATCGGCTCGTTCGAAAACGGGCTGCGAATGATTCTAGAGATTAACCCCGAGTCGATTCTCGACGTAGGGCCTGGGTTCGGAACGTGGGCGTTTTTGAGCCGCATGTACCTCGACATGAGACGAGACGCGGTCTGGAAAGACGTGTCCTCTCCCAGCTGGAGTCGAAGAATCGAAGGCGTAGAAGCATTTCCTGGCTACGCAAGGTCCCCTTTGCTGGGAAATCTCTACGACAAGATTCACGTCATGACAGCCAGCGAGTTCTTTGAGGTGAACGAGGAGTCGTACGACCTTGTCATCCTCTCCCACGTGCTGGAGCACATGCCTAAGGCAGACGGGCTGTTCGTGCTGAACCGAGCACTGGCAACGTGCGGGAATGTGATCGTAGGGCTCCCCCTCGATTGCTCGACCGAAGATCGAGAGCCCTTCTTCGAGAACGAGCACGAAAGGCACTGTTCGGATTGGGCAGAAGACATTCAGCGTCTTCGAGAGATGGCGCACGTGTCCGTACTAGAAGAGGGCACGAACCTTCTCGCTTGGATCCCAGGGAAAAAGTACGTGGAAAAGACTCCCGCTGGCTGGGTGTCCAAGTACCGTGAGCCTGTGTATCAGCAAGGAAAGTGACATGCCCCGCGTATTGTACGTGCCGATGTATTCGAGTCCGGGGAAACTGATCACCTGCTCGTCGTACAACTGGTCGAAGATTTTGATGCGGACGATTGTAGAGAACGACCCTGAGGCGTTCGTCTACTTTCCTGTTCCGGAGGGTTACGAGAACGACCTCCGTTCCATCGAGCACCCTCGAATCCTTCGCTTCCCTGTAGAAGTGTCCGTGAACCAGTACATGGAGTCGTCTCGACTTCAGGACGTGTACATCCGGCACTTCAACGACATGGAGGGGCCGTACCATCCAGACATCGTCATCGTAGACAAGACGGCGCAGGTGCCCGCTCTAAAGAACGGGCTGAACGGCTGGCTCACCCGAGTAGCGGCGCCGCGCGTGTTCGTGACGAAAACTGTGTTCGTGTTCTACCGACCGCAACACGACGTCACTCCGGAGTTGGAGGCGTTGCAATCGCTAGGGTTTGCTTCGTCGGACATGACGCTGTGGATGAACGAAAGAGACTTCGAGAAAAAGGCTCTTCCTGTGGCGGAGAAGTGGTTGTCCCCCGATCAGCTGAAGGAGATTGTGCGTAGCAAGCGGCTGGGCGGCTGGATGGCGAACATGAAGGCGGCGAGGCGGTATGCGATCGATCCGATGGACAAGCCGCGAGAGCCCATCACTCTTTCCTGGGCCGTTGGTGGTACCGCTGGGTATCACGTGAAGGAAGTGATGGAGGTTTACGACAAACTGTTCAAGGCCAACCCGAAGATTCGGATCCTTGTTACGTGCCCCTCACAGACAGCTGGAAGAGCGTTCCGGCAATCGATGCTGGGAAAAGAATCCGCGATCGAAGATTACTACGGACTCCCCCAAGAACAGTACCTAGAAAAGGTGTCGAAGGCGCACGCGTTCGTGCTCTGGATGAAGGGGGAGGGCCTCTTCAGCGCAAGTGCCATCGAGCTACAGATGATGGGACTGATCGGCGTGTTTCCCGCAGGACGGCAAAAGCCGTCCACACTCATGCCGGATTATCCGTACCTGTTCAACACGCAGACAGAGATGTTCCATGTGTTGAAGTACGTCACCGACAACTACTTCGGTGACGAAGTGCAGGAGGTGATTCGAAAGCAAAAGCAGTACGTGGAGGAAAACTACGACACGGAAACGGACTGCCTTCGCATCTACAACGAGGCAAAAGAGATGCATCGGCAAAAGGGAGAGGCGCTGATCGCTTCGGGAGGGGAGCGCCAGAAGTTGATGGATCTTCTGTGGGAGTGCACCGCAGGGCTGCCTGAGTTGACGATGCCGCAGCTTCGCACGCTGATTCGAGAAAAAGCGTCCACAAAGTTTGACATGTACAACTTGCGCGAACTGACGCAGGTGATGACGACTCCGGGACAGCTTCGATTTCTGATGACTCAGATCGGATTTAAGGACGATTGCCAAACTAAAGACGTGAGGTTCGTTCGAGCATGACAAAGATTGAGACACTGATTGTTGCCCCGCACGCAGATGACGAGATTCTGGGGTGCGGTGGGTGGTTGATCACGCACCAAAGCAGCTGCCGAGTGCTGGTGTTGTCAACGAAGGCAGACGTGGATCAAGAGGATCGGCTCAACTACTTGTGGGAGCTTGGCGCGCGGTACCATTTCCAGGTGAGTGCTCACTCGTTCCCGGTGACACGGTTTCGGGACCACGAGCACGAGATTCGGATGTTGATTCATCAGGAGCTGCTCGCGCATCCGCAAGCCAAGAGAGTGTTCTTGCCCTCGGCAAAGGACATGCATCAGGACCATCAGACGGTGGCAGAGGCTGCTCGGTACGCTGTGCGAAGCTACGCGTACCCACGGAACTGCTATGCGCCGACGCTTCAGGCGCTGACTTATGCGGTGCCAGGGTCCACCGAAAACTTTCGTCCTACCGCGTTTCTGCCTGTAACGGCAGATCAGGTGGCAGCTAAGATTGCTGCTATGGACGGCTATTCAGAGCAGCGGCGAGAGTCGCCGCACCCTCGGTCGAGTTTCGGCATTCGGGCTCAGATGCAAGGGTTTGGTGTTCAGATCGGAACCGAGTACGCCGAGGCGTACGAGATTCAGTGGGAGGTGCTCTCGTGAAAGATGCATTGCTGGGTGGCGAGAAGAAGGTGTGCTTTTGGGGGTTGGGGTACATCGGCTACAGCGCCTTGGTGTACTACAGCCACCGTGGTGTGAAGTGTGTCGGGTACGATCTGAACGAAGAAGTCGTAGCCAATCTGCGCGCCGGGAAGTCTCCCTCTGCCGGACTGGAAACGTGGCTTCGGATGAACGGGATGAGCACGGAGGTTCGTGCAGAGTTCACTTCCTCCGAACAGGAGGTGGCCGACCAAGCAGAACAGATTTCGGTGTTCAAGCTGTGCATTCCCACAGAGGAACACGGAGAAGTGTCGGCTCGCTTCCTTGAAGCCACATGCAAAACTATCGCCAAGATGCTGGACGGCCGCACGGAGCCGGTCCTTATCGATGTGGAGTCGACAGTAAGCGCTTGGATGCTGGACAAGATTGTGGCTCCGGCGTTCGAAAACGTTCCAGGAGCGTTGATCAGCACGTCTCCCCGGCGTGACTGGTTCATCTCCTCGGAGAAGGATTTGGCACGGTTGCCTCGAATCGTAGGCGGCGTGACACCCGAAGCAGGACGAGCTGCCGCAGAGGTGAACAGCATTGTGTGTCACGATGTCGTTCTGGCTTCCGGTCACCGCGAGGCAGCGGTCACCAAAGCCGTAGAAAACGCGCTGCGAAACATCTCAATCAACGTCGTAAATCAGCTAGCGCGGGACACTGAGTTGGATGTTCGCGAGGTGTGCGATCTGGTAGCCACCAAGTGGAACGTCGGGCGGTACAATCCTTCGCTAGGGATCGGTGGCTACTGCATCCCGCTCGGGCCGGCGTATCTCGTGTCCGGAGAGTCTCCGGAAAAACTCGGGCTGCTGCGTGCAGCGGTGGAGCAGACCCAGGACTACATCGATTGGGTCGCAGGGCGGATCATCGAGGGCGGTTTCAAGAAGGTGGCGTTCCTCGGTATGGCGTACCGAGGAGATGTTCCCGTGTACAAGGGATCGCCTTTTGTGAGCATTGCTCGCTCCCTCGCGCGCGCGGGTGTGGAGGTTGTGATCTCCGACCACTACGCTTCGATCTCCGACTACGAGTGGATGAAGACCGAGCCCAACATGCGCGCATGTCCGTACCCTCACGCACTCCTCGGAGCAGAGATGGTCGTGGTGGGTTCCTGGCACGGTGTGTACAGCCAGATCGGACTCGAAGAACTGTTCTCGCAGCTTCACGGCGTAAAGGTGGTGCTCGACAACGAAGGCGCCTTTGCCCATGTGCCCGCAAAGTGGTGGGAGACGCACGGAATCTCGTACCGTCGGCCAGGAGACAAGGGGTGGGCCGTGTTCCGATGAACGAGGTTCAACAAGAATGGAACGATCGCCTGCGCAACGGAACAGGCGGCGTGACTGACTTGTGGGGGTCGCGGGCGAGCCAAGAGGCCCGTTTCGCGGCCCTTCTTCGCGCTGTGCCGGCGTTTCGTCAGATCCTTGATGTGGGGTGCGGCTACGGAGATCTGCTCCCCTGGCTGGCCGCTCGGGGCCTCCATCCCGAGTACCAAGGGGTGGACGTGTCCGATGTCGCCATCACGACCGCGTGTTCGCGCCACCAAGGCAGCTTCATGCACGGCACCGTGCACTCTGTGCCGGGGTCCTACGAGGTGGTTTTTGCAAGCGGGGTGTGCAACCTGCCCATAATGCAGGACCACCGTCAGGCGTTTTTAGAGGCTTGCTGGCTTCGCACGACCGGCACGATGGTGGTAAACTTTCTGTCGGCGGAGTATGAGCCGAAGGATCCGACGGCACTCTACACCGACCCTGCAGACGCACTTTGTTGGGGGCTGGCCTTGAGCAAAAGAGTGTCACTTTTGCATGACTATCGAGATAACGACTTCACGTTGATTGTGCGGAGGTAATGTGCGTTTTGTTCCGATGCGCGACGAAGACTCGCAGTTTCTGTACGAGCTGCGCACAGAACCTACGGCAGCTCAGTGGTTCCCAGGAAACTCGTCCTTCACATACGAGTCTCACCTACGGTTCTTAGAAGAGCTGCGAAAAGATCCGGAGAGAGTCCAGTGGACGTTGTGGGACGGGGAGGAGCGCGTCGGGTTTTTGCGAGCAGACCGCCGCAAGATTCTCGATGCGAACTCTCTTATCGAGGGGGCCTTCGAATGCAGCGCGATTATCCGAGCGGACAAGCGCGGCCAAGGCTACCTAAAGCTGGCTCAAAAAGTAATGCTGCCCCAGATTTTCGAGATGTGGTCTGACCTCAACTGGAACGTGGGCAGCATTTTCATCACAAACACCCCGTGCATTCGTGCAATGGAAGCGCTGGGTAAGAGGCTGCTCTACATGAAGTCAGAGCATGAAGGTGTGTGGGCCATTTCGAGAGCAGAGGTGATGCGATGGGTGACGACCTGAACATTGACATTCCGGAGGATGCGCTCCCCGATCCGCGGTCGAAAGACGTGGAGTTTCATGAGATTGGCATGATCGACGTCAATCTCATCGACCCTAACCCTTGGAACCCCAACGAGCAGGACGAAAAGACGTTCAACCGTCTCGTGCAGGAAATCAGGGACGTAGGGTTCCTGGAGCCTATCCACGTGGTTCCGTATCAGACTGATGACGGCGAAGCGCGGTACCTGATTCTGGGAGGCGAGCACCGTTGGCGTGCAGCTGGTGTGGTGGGGATGAAAAAGGTCCCCGCGATGCTGTTGAAGCACAAGCGGTTCGACGCAGTAGATTTTCAAAAGATCATGACGGTGCGTCTTAACGCACTGAAAGGTCGCCTCAACAAAGAAAAAATGGTGAAGCTGTTCCACGACTTCGCAGACAAGTATTCGTCTGAAGAAGTTCGGGATATGTTCGCCTTCACGTCGAAGGACGCGTGGGAAAAACTCGTAGGAGACATGCGGAAGGGCTTGAAGAAGTCCGGCCTTCCCGACGAGTTGATGTCTGAGTTTGACAAGTCCGCGAAGACGGCGCGCACCGTAGAGGACCTGAGCAAGATTGTTCAGCACCTCTACGACATGTACAGCGACACGGTTCCGTTCGGGTTCATGGTGTTTACGTACGGAAAGAAAGAGCACGTGTACGTGTCCATGACCAAGCAAACGAAGGCATCCCTCGACAGGGTGCTGTCGTACGCTAAAGCCACGAGAACAGAGCTGAATGAGCTGTTGGCGCCAGCCTTCAAAGAACTAGCCGACCGTTTGGCAGTGGAGTAGATCTAGGGCTATGGCGCTGTCGGACGACGAAAGCACGCTGATTCCGCTGGATGAGGTTGTTGTCAAGGTACACAAACTCACCCCAGACAAGATCTACGTCTACGTTC
>ERZ761597.200-NODE-200-length-11158-cov-29.606503_pt1 | contig 11158 bp, 10 predicted proteins | sample MGYA00433093_ERZ761597 | MGnify/ENA primary metagenome ERZ761597 (study PRJEB28899, sample SAMN03785557) | bioreactor sludge metagenome | biome: EBPR Sludge; feature: EBPR Bioreactor; material: 0.22µm filtered reactor supernatant | place: Saint Lucia: Queensland... | reverse complement strand
CTTTATATTGCTGGAGTTGACCCTTATAGACAAGATGATAGCGCCTATTCAGATTCACTTGGTGCTATATACATATTTAAAAGGATGCATGATATATCTTCTGAGAAATATCAAGATATGTTTGTTGCATCATATGTTGCAAGACCAAAGACTGTTGATGAGTGGAATGAGCAAGCAAGATTGTTAATTAAGTATTACAATGCATTTGCTCTGGTTGAAAATGATGATATGACCTTTATTAGATATATGCAGAATAAAGGTGATGATTTCTATCTATGTGATCAACCAGAATGGTTAAAAGATGTTGTTCCAAACACAACTGTAAACAGATCCAAAGGTATCCACAGGTCTAGCGAGAAGGTTAGAAACTTTCTAAGGACTTGTTTGAAGCGCTACCTTGATGATGTTATATATAAAGAAGTTGATGAAAAAACAAATGCAATAATAAAAGAAGTACTTGGGGTATCTAGAGTTTTTGATACCATGCTTCTTGAAGAGATAATCAAATTTAATTCCAAAGATGGTAACTACGATAGAGAAGTGGCTGCGTCTTTGGCTATTGCTTTAGCTGATAAAATGTCACCTGTTGGTAAAGTTGGAAACCTGATGAGTGACCCAAGATATCAATCATTGTTTAAGAACAAACAAGAGATTTCTCAGAACAATGGAGTTATCAGTAATCCAAGAAATATGTTTCCAAAAAGAAAAAATAAACTCTTTTACTAATGATAATCAATAGAATAAGTAAAGAACCTGCAATTCAATATGCATATCTTAATATTTTCCCAGATCAATTTAAAACTGATAAGGAAAAACAAGATAAGTCATGGGTAAAAAATACCATGGACTATTTTGCAAATGTTGCATATGCTCAATATAGAAAACATAGGGATACCTTTGTTAGGAACTATGATCTTATGAAAGGTATTATAAACTATGATGACTTCTATCAAGAATCTCCAGAAACAAAAAGATTTGCAGATACTGTATTTCAGGAAACAGAACTTCCTAGCTATGTAAAACATTATCCTATAATCAATCCTCCAATTAACACACTTGTTGGTGAGTTAGCCAACAGACCAAATAATTATAGAGTTAGAGCTTTTGATGATGAATCTAAAGCCGAAGAACTTCAATATAGAACTCAACTTCTTGAAAATATTACTTTGGATCTTGCAAGAAATCAAATTGCTCAGAAACTTGCTTCTCAAGGACAAAACATAGAAGCTATTCCACAAGAAGAAATAGAAAAGCTAGCAATTGAAAATGTAAGAGAAACTCTTACTGATTACACATCGACAGCAGAAAGATGGGGGAATCACATGTTAACTGCTTTAAAAGCAAGGTTTAACATGAAAGAGAAATCAGAAGATGCATACAGAGATTTACTTGTTACCAGTAGAGAGTTTTTCCATATATTTGAGGATAACTCTAAACTTGGTTTTGGAACAGAGGTTCTAAACCCAAAGAATGAATGGCATCTTGGTACTCCGGATGTTAAGTATATTTCAGGAGCTAGTGGTGAAGCTAATACTCCATATGCTACTGGAACTGTGCATGTTATGGAAATATCTGAGATTATAGAGAAGTTTCCAGATTTAACAAAAGAAGAAATTGATCACCTAAGAACTAGCCACCAAGATTATGGTCTTGTTAGTTTGCGTGAATCAAATCTATTTACCAACGAAACAGGTATCGAGAGTGTTAAATACGACACCTACAATCGTCTTGTACTTCAGGAGAGAATGATGGTTGAAGCTGAGCTCAAGGAGAATAAGGATGAGCTTAGAGATTGGTTGGGATTAACTAGCAACACCGCTAGCTTTGGTTATAAATATACAGTGGTTAGAGCATACTGGTTAAGTAAAAAGAAAGTTGGTGAGCTTACATATATTGACGATGACGGTAATGTTTTAACAACACTTGTTGATGAAACATACAAAGAAGGTGCTCCAAACGAAATAGAAATTAAATGGGGATGGGTAAATCAATGGTATCAAGGATGTAAGATAGGCCCAGATATCTATCACATTAAACCATTTAAACTTTTCGACTATTCTCCAATCATAGGGGTTATACATGAGATTAAAAATACACAAAGTAAATCACTAGTTGATTTAATGAAACCTTTCCAGGTACTATATAATATATGTATGAATCAATTATATAGATTGCTTGAAAAGGAAATTGGTGTTGTATATAAGGTACAATTAAGGAGAGTTCCTACTCCAAAAGATGGTGATGCCCAAGATGCCATAGATGTATGGGAAGAAGAAGCAAGAAGTAGGGGTATTATCTTTGAAGATGATAGTCCCGAGAATCTAAAAGCCCCATTGAGCAATACTCAGACATCTCAAGCAATAGATTTATCCAGAAGTAATGAAATACAAACAAGATATAACCTAGCAGTTCAGTTGAAAGCTGAGTGTTGGGAACTTATTGGATTTAACAGAGAAAGGTTAGGTGGAGTTAATTCACAACAAACAGCAACTGGTACACAAGCTGCTTTAACTCAAAGCTTTGCGCAAACAGAACCTTACTTTGCAACACACGAATATGTAATGAATCAGGTGTATCAAGCATTACTAGACGCTGCTCAGTATATTGAATCTAATAAACCAGTTTCGACAATTAGTTATGTTACAAGTGATGGTGATTCAGCCTTCTTGAAGATATCTGGTGATGATATTAAACTTAAAGATCTTTGGGTAATGGTTACAAGTAGTCCAGAAGACCAGAGACTATTTAATGAACTAAGACAGTTATCTCAGACAATGCTTCAAAATGGAGCTACACCTTATGAGATTATAAATCTCTATTCTACGAATTCCATTCGTCAGATGAAGAAAATCTTTAAGAATCTTAAAGAAAAACAAGATGAACTTGTTGCACAACAGCAAGAAATGGAACAAGCTAAGATACAGCAACAACAAGAAGCTGTTCAAATGCAGCTTGAACAACAAGCTAGGGAAAATGAAATCCAGAGAAACATTGATATGTATGAAGCTGAGATGGAGAGAATCAATAAAAAAGAGATCGCTCTTATCAACCAGCTTGGTAGAAATCCTGCAGCAACAGCTGATGCGGATAAATCAGGAGTTCCTGATGCATTGGAAGTTACAAGACTTGCAGATGATAGGATGGCTACCATGAATGATTTCAATCTCAGAATGCAGGAGATATCAGCTAAGAAGATGGAGATTCAAAAGAAGCTTGAAGTAGAAAAGGAAAAGCTAGAGAACGAAAGACAAAATATGAAGAATGATCTGCAGATTGCAAAAATAAATGCTAAAAACAGAGCTAATAAAAAAACTAAATAATGTTTGATGGAATATTTTCATTCATCTCCATTTTCTGGGATTATTTCAGATTCTGGTGGGTTATAGAACAATATAATAAAGGTGTTAAGCTGAGATGGGGGAAATTCAGCAAAGTTCTTGAACCAGGTCTACATTGGAAGAGACCTTTCTCAGACTTTGTAGTTGAGACAACGGTTGTACCAACAACAATGAGACTTCCATCTCAATCTTTGACGACACTCGATGGTAAAAGTATTGTTTTACAAGCTGTTATAAAATATGAAATATCCGATGTTAGGGTATTTCTTATGGAAGTAAATGATGCTGTTGATGCCATAGGAGATATGACTCAGGCTATCATAAAGACCATTTTAACAGAAAGAACTTGGGAACAATGTAGGTCTACAGAAATAGATACTATGATTACTAAGAAGGCCAGGGTGGAAGCAAAGAAGTGGGGAATAGATATTATTCAGGTAACAATTAGTGATTTAGGTATAATTCGATCAATTAGATTGATCGGTGATACTGGAATACTAACTTAATGCCATATTATGAAAAATTTTGATTCTCAACACATTGATTCTCTTGGATATATAAAATTTCGTTATTAATTTTACATCGAAAACCAAAAAATATAACTACATATGGCTGAAACTCAAGAATTTTCATCCCTGAAGCTAGGTATTCAGGATACCGAAGTATTAGGTAATATAGATGCAGTTGAATCATTTCTCTCTGGTTCTGAGGAAATCAAAGAAATTAAATCTGAAGAAAAGGAAGAAGTAATAGTTGAAAAAACTCATATTGACCCCTTTGCAGAAGAAATTTCTGATGAAGATGAAGAAAAGCAAGAAGAAGAGAAAAAAGAAGAAACTAAAGAGGAAGAGGAAGAAAACAACGAAGAAAACAATGATTCTGAAATATCTTACTCTGCTTTAGCAAAAGATTTAACTAGATTAGGTATTTTCACTGAAATGGAAGATGAAAGACCAATAGAGAGTGCAGAAGACTTTCTCGAAAGATTCCAAGCTGAAAAGCAAATGGGAGCTGCAACTTGGTTGGAGAATTTCCTATCTAAACATGGTGAAGATAGAAAAGAGATGTTTCAGGCCATATTTGTAAATGGTGTTGATCCCAAAGAGTACCTACCTACATTTAATGAGATTGAAGATCTAAGTGGTCTTGATATCAATCAAGAGGAATCCCAGAAATATGTATTTAGGGAATATCATAAAAGATTGGGTTGGACATCAGATCAGATAGAAAAAAGGTTGAATAAAGTTATCGATTACGGAGATTTACAGGATGAAGCTAGTTTGCTCCATGGTAAATTAATCGAAGATAACAAAAAGAAACTTGAAGATATTTCGAAGCAAGCTGAGCAAAGAGAACTTACAAACAAGAAATTAGAACAAGATTATAAATCTTCAGTTAATAAAGTTCTTACAGAAGCTTTGCAAAAGAGGGAGTTCAAGGGTATGCCAGTAAATGAAAATCGTGCTAATGAAGTTGCTGATTTTCTGTATACTCCAAAATACAAGACTCCTGATGGTAAGGTTCTCACAGAGTTTGATAAGTTTGTTCTGGAAAGTAAAAAGCCAGAAAATATTGAACAAAGAATCCTTATCGCAATGCTTAAACTTGAGAACTTCGATTTCTCAAAAATTGAGAAAAAAGCCATATCAAAGCAATCTAATAATATATTTAGTGAGCTGGCTCAAAAAACAGTTAAGAGTAAAACAAGGGACATTTCCAATTTAGAAAAAAATAAAGGAAGTTCCTGGGCAAATAAACTTTAAAAATAAAATTGTAATAAAACATGAGTTTACAAACAATACCCGGATTTACCGGTTTTCAGTACGCCAGGGTTGCATCTATGGACAACCGAGCTATCGGTAAGTTGACTGATTCTAATCACTTGGAATCTTTTCATGATTTGTTCCCCAGCGATTATGACAAAAAAGTCATATCTCTGTATACCCAGAGTTCATTGTATTCCAATGATTTCTTGGACATGATTAATAAGTCAACTCCTTATTACCTGGATGGTAATTCAGATGTTTGGCGTTGGTTTATTGAAAAACCATACCAATTTCCTAAAATTGTTGATATTCCTCAAACCACTCTTGATAAAGATAAAATCGGTATTGATGGTCAAGAATTTGAAATTGTTTTGGATACAGAATTGATGGCTAATACAGTTATTTCTGTTGGTCATAAAATGTATGGTCAGAACTTCTATGTTGCTAAGGATCCTACTCCTTACAATCGTGGATGGTTACATACCTGTACCTTGGTTACAGCTAATCCTACAATTGACTTCGTAAATCGTCAATTGCTTCAACAAGGTATTGATGTTCAGGTTATCGATGTTGTTATCGGTGAATTTGATCAGCAACTTGGTGGTTTGCAGAAATTAGCTCAGCGTCTTGAAATGTTTGAAACTCTGGGTAGTTCATATGGTCTTGAGCACAAGATTACTTCTTGGGCTGATGACAAAATGTTGAAAGATCAGGCTGGTCGTCCTTTGGATATTCTTGTTTATATGGAGAAAAAGCGTAATGAGCTTCCTATGACAAAGAATTCCATTAAGTGGGAGCCATTCGTAGAGTTCTTGATGCGTAAAGAAATGCTGGAATTGAAGGTTAATAGGATGATCTGGAATAAACCAGGTACTGTTAAATCCAATGGTTCTAAGCAAGAATTGAAAAAAGTATCTGCTGGTGTATATTACAGGATGCGTAACTCTGGTAACTATGTTCCTTATAACAAAGGTGAGTTTACTGGTAACTTGATTCGTTCTGTATTTGGGGATCTGTTCTATCGCCGTGTGGATGTTAAAGATCGTAAAGTAAAATTATTTACAAACGAAGCTGGTATGGATGTTTTCCAGCAAGCAATTAAAGATGATGCTGTTAACTCAGGTTTGACTTTAGTTGCTCAGGGTGGTTCCAATGGACTTGGTGTTCAAGGTACTGGACAAAACCTTACTTATAACTGGGCTTTTGATAGCATGGTTACTCGTGAGACTGGTACTGTAACAGTTAGTCACCTTAAAGAGTTGGATCTCCCTCAAACTAACTTAGAATTCGGTCAGAATAAGAAATCAACTCCAGTATTTATGGTGTTCAATGTTTCTCCTAATTCTGATGGTTCTCTGGTTAACAACATCCGTGAAGTTCGTAGAGCTGGCACACCTAACCTCCAGTGGGGTTACATTGATGGTCGTAGGCATCACCTTGGTGCTTTCAAATCTCAAGGTCACTCTGCAGCTAACAAATTCCCTGGATATGAAATTTTCATGGAAGATCGTTGCGATGTGTTTATCGAAGATATGTCTCGTACAGTATTGATTGAGGAAATTCCTCAGTACTAATAGACCTACCGGAAGGGGGATGCTGAAATCCCTCCTATGGCAAACCCCTTCCAAATTTTATAGAGTGATTGAACTTCGGTTGCTACCCCTTCGATGGGAATCACTCTCCAAAAAACAAAACTAAATAGAATTATGGCAAAAATTGTAAAGATCAGCCCGATAACGAAAGAGTTTTCATCTACTTTTGCAACAATTGAATCGTCTTTAGCTAGACATGGGCTCTCAAGAGCACCTGGTACAGCAAGAACCTTTCTTCCTTATAAAGAAAAAACAAATCTTTATAGAACTGGTTTTGAAATAGACAGTCCTCAAATGGAAAGACTTAAAACAGTTTCTCCAGAACAATATGAAGCAGAAGTTAAACTAAGAACAGAAGCAAAAGAAAGACTTGAAAAACTTTTAAAAGTTAATCTTAATCCAGATTCTGATTTTTATAATTTTGCAAGCAATTCAGATAAGAAAGTTCAACCAGTTAAAATTGGTAACTCTGATTACTTTCTTGATCTCAAAGACCCAATGCAAGAAATTACATATTTTTGGTTAAGGGTTTATCCTTTGATTGCTCCTTCACTTGAAGCTTATCGCAGAGGTGAAGTTCCTGCAGATACCCAGTTTTATATTTCTGATGAACAAGCTGAAAACAAACTGATATTTAGCAAGAAAAAAGAAATTAACAAAGCGATTTCGAAGTTTGAATCAATGGATCCTGAAACAAGAAAGAGAGTTGCTAGGTTGATGGCCCTACCAATTGGAGAAACTAGTTCCGAAGAAGAAGTCTATAACATTATGGATAGTGCTTTGAAAGAAGTAGAATTCAAAGGTGGTAAGTTTAAAGGAATGTCAACAGTTAGATTGTTTGAACAAATAGCTAATCTTGATCCAGCAAGACTTAAAGTTAAAGATCTTGTTGAACAAGCAATCATCAAAAATATTTATAGAGTTCGTGCAAACGGCAAAGTTTTTGAAGGTGAGAACGAAATAGCTAAATCTACAGCAGATCTTGTTGAATATTTGCTTGACGATCTTCATCAAGAAGACCTCATGATTCTAGAAAAGAAATTAATAGCTAAAAAAATAATAGATTTTGTATAATGATTCCAGTAGATAGCTTACTTTACAAAATTGATCAGAGGTTGAATAAGCTGTCTACCAACGAACATCAGCAAATTCAACTTGAAGATAAAATCCTGTCTCTTAATGAGGCCCAAATAAAACTAATCAAACAGAAAGTAAGTGGAAATAACATTTACAAACTAGGATTAGATGGATTTAAGAAAAGATATCAGGATTTACAATTTTTGATAGAAAACTTTGATGAACATAAATTGAATTTGTCTTTAAAGGACAAAAACTTAAATAGATATAATGTAGATATATCTAATATTTCACCAAAGTTCATGTTTTACATAGATAGCTATGTATTAGCAACAAAGGAGCAATGTAAGGATAAAATCCTTTTCACCAATGTAGATTTAGTAAAACATGCTGATATTACGGTTCTATTAAATAATTCTAACTACAAGCCGTCATTCGAATACAGAGAGGTGATTTTGGATATTTCTTCAGATGAACTTCATGTATATACAGATGGAACATTTATTCCTTCAAAACTCTATCTTTCATATTTGAGATATCCGAAAGAAATAGATAAAGAAGGGTATGTTAAATTCGATAATTCAGATTCTGTAAATCAGGATTGTGAACTTGAGGATTATCTGGAGGACGAGCTTCTTGACATTGCTGTTGAAAATTTAGCAATGTATACTGACAATCAATTTGCAACACAGACTGCTCAATTAAGAAAGCAGGATAATGAATAACCTAAAATAAAACTGAAATAACATGAGTTTTTCTCTTCGTACATTATTTGTCGTTCCAGTAGGAAACACACTTCCGGTAGCAGGTTCTACCCAGGACTTAACCCCTGGACAAGTAGGATTTTTCAATCCTGATTACGCTGTTACTGATGGAACTGGTAGTCCAAAATACATTTACATCGCACAAGGTAGGACTAACACCTATCTTGAGGGATCTAAAAGAAGTGATAAAATCGTAGCTTCAAAAGTAAAGACTTGGTACAAAGTTGAAGGTAGTGCTACTGCCGCTGTACAAATCACAGATATCAGCAATATTGCTGTTAAATGTGGTGAGGACATCACTTTTACCTTCCGTCTGCACTCAAGCTATATTGACACAACTTCTTTTAATGGTCTTACAAGAAGTGTAACCATTAAAGGTGCTTGTTGCGATTGTGGTGCTGATCCTTGTGCTGATGCTGATGCAGAAGCTATTGTAGATGCTTTCCTTGCAAAAGTAGCTCAAGAAGATGCAAGAGCATATGATCCAGCAGCTTTGAAACTTTCAACTTATCTTGAGTTTACAAAGCTTGGTAGCGGTGCATCAACAGTTCTTCGTGTAGCTGGTAAGGCTCTTACCAAATATGCACAACCTTGTGATATTGCTGCTAACCCCCATGAGTATGATAGGATGTGGTTCCGTACATTTGTGTACAAAGGTCCAGATACTCAAGCTGATTACATTGTAGCAAATGCTTGTGAAAATGTAGCTGATATTGAAATTGTTCAGCGTAGTTCTTTCCCAAGAGGTACTTCTGATGAAGTTAAGCAACTTGAAAAAGATTACTTTAGCTATCAGAGTGTTCACAAACATCTATTCCGTATGACTGGTTATAACCAGTTGTTCGAAAGCTGGGTAACAGATAACGAAGTATATGACTTCTTCTATATTCAATTTGATCAAAAGGAAGGTGATCTTGATTACAATCCTGGTGTTCATATGGATGAAGGTGTAATGCTTGCAGTTCCCCAAGGTGATGAAAGTGATGACGTTACAACTGTATTGACAGCCTTCCTTGGTGCTCCTGATAATAAAACAGGTGTTGATGTAACAACTACTTCATCTACAACTTCTAGTGATCCAACAACCACTACCACTACAACTTTGATTCCTTAATCGAAGTTGATATAAAATCCCAAAAGGGGTGAAGGAAGGATGTTTATTCCGAATCCTTCACCCTTTTTTCTTGAAATTATATGAAAAAAAGAATTAAAAATATTATTGATTCCTGGGTAACGACTTTAATAGGTACTACAACAATGTTAGTAACTCTGTTTCTCATTATAAACAAAGACATATACTTTGTATGGGAAGGTGTTGCTGGATTGGTTGTTGGTGCAATTCTTTTATTGGCTCCAAAGACAATAGAACAGAAGATTTCAGAAGCAATAAAGTCTTGGGGAAATAAAGGAAATAATGATTACACTCCTCCCCCAGGTGATATTTAAAAATTGAAAATATGTTGTTTATTAGTGCAGGACATCACTCAAAACATCCAACATCACCAGATCCTGGTGCTATTGGTAATGGGTATAAAGAAGGGGATCTTACCATAGAATTTAGAGATCTCGTAAGTAATGAATTAACAATGATGGGAGTTCAACATAAAAAAGATTTTGATACAGAAACTCTTCAACAATATGTAAATCGCATTCAAACTGGTAATGGTTCTGTTGTTTGCGAATTTCATTTTGATGCTGGTCCATCATCAGCTACTGGTACAACTTCTTTAGTTGAAGTTGATGCAGATAGATTGGATATAGCTTGTGCAAAAGAAATGGCTACTGTAACATCTCAAATACTAGGAATTAAAAATAGAGGTGTCAAATCAGAAGCAGATACAAGACATAAGCGTCTAGCATTAATGAAAGAAAATGGCATAGTTGTTCTTCATGAACTTTGTTTCATTACAAATGCTGATGATGTTGCAAAATATCAAGCTAAGAAAAAAGATTTGGCAAAAGCTATTGCTCAAATATTAGTAAAGTACGAAAATATTATTCCGTAATGGCAACAACAATTAAATTAGATTTACTATATTTAGATTCACATTCAACATATAACATGGTGATTGCTGATATATCTATGTATGGTAATGCTACAATATCAACTCCTACAATAGAAATTATACCACCTAGTTATCCAGTAAAGAGTATTGCATTTGTTGCACAGGGCGTACAAGTGTATAATTCAACTTCACTGGGTATAACTTCTGAAGATTGTGATCCAATTCCCTTACCAGATGGTATTTACAAAATAAAATATTCTATTGCTCCAGCATATAAATATTATGTAACAAAAAGTTTTCTTAGGGTTGACAAACTAATAGAAAAATTTGATAAAGCTTATTTAAAATTAGATATCAACCATTGTGATTTATCTTTTAAAACTCAAGAAAAGAAAACTCTTGATCTCATATGGGCTTATATAAATGGAGCTATTGCCAGTGCTAATAATTGTGCTGAAAAGCAGGCAATGGAACTTTATGAAAGAGCAAACGATGCTCTTGATAATTTTTTAGAAAATTATAATTGCAATGGCTAAAGTAAAATGTAAAAAATGTGGTACAACCTGTTGCACATGCTCTGGGTGCAACCCCAAAACATACATTGATGGTCTTTGT
>ERZ761597.198-NODE-198-length-11290-cov-4.609168_pt1 | contig 11290 bp, 22 predicted proteins | sample MGYA00433093_ERZ761597 | MGnify/ENA primary metagenome ERZ761597 (study PRJEB28899, sample SAMN03785557) | bioreactor sludge metagenome | biome: EBPR Sludge; feature: EBPR Bioreactor; material: 0.22µm filtered reactor supernatant | place: Saint Lucia: Queensland... | reverse complement strand
GGGAAAGAGAGAGAAGGACCCGACGCCCGGTGAACGATTTCTGAACGTTCTCTGAACAACGCGCACAGTCTCATCTATCAAGGGGACAGGGGCTCGTGGCTCTGCTTCCAGCGAATCGGCGCCGGAATTCTTGAGCGTGATGTGGAGGCCGATCACCTCGACGATGTCGACGCTGGCCAGCAGCGCGGCGGTATCGACGCGGGATGGTGGGTCGTTACCGGATGTCATTCTGCGATGTCGGGCACGAACGTGGCCACGGCTTCGCCAGCGTACTAGTTTCCAGCGATCTTGATGGGGCCTCTGGCGGCGCTTCTCGGGCCGTCTTCTTGCAATCGCTCGAGCTGGCGCATGGCGGCTTGCAGGGTTTCCGACGCTTGATTGATCGCGGTCACGAGGCGGGCCTGCTCGTCTTCCGATGCTCTGCGTTCTGGCCGATGATGCAGGGTTTCGTCGCAGATGTAGAAGAGCGGATCGAAACGCTCGCAGAACACCATGAGAGCGACGACTTCGTAGAACTTGAATTGCTCGGTCCCGTTCGGATCGAGTTTGGTTTTCAGCCTTGCGTAGGCTGTCTCCGGCTTGTGGTGGGGGTACAGGTGCGCGGCGCACTCTTTCAGGGTGCGGTTGCTGGCGGCGATCATCCTCTGCAGGGCGTCGTATTCGTCGGCATACGAGGTATCGGTTGACATTTCTGATCCTCCCTAAAAATTAGGGTGTATTAGGGTTAACTGAAACAGGCAAAAAAAAGAGACTGTCCGCCATGACGAACAGCGCTTTGCGGCAGGACGGCGGCGCGCAGGGAGGGCGATGTGGACATGGTTAGGCGGCTTGGCGGGATGGCGGTACGGCGTGCTCGGTGCGGCGCAGGTAGCCCCAGTCCACGTCCGGCCGAAGCTCTTCGCACGTGACTGCCCTGACGGACTCCCGCTCGATGTTGATCGCCAGGCTTTCGCCGCATGTCCGGCCATAGGCCACGTTTCGCAACTGCCCGACAGTCGTGCCGCAGCGCGCCGCGAACTGCGCGCGATCCTGTTTCGAAAGCGATAGAAAAAAAGATTTCAGGTCCATTCTCGAATGATATTCACTGTTCGGTGTTCACGTCAACACTTTACGGGGACTTCACTGAAAGGTGAACATGCGGTTTAATCCATCCATGGACATTGCCGAGATGCGCCGACAGGCTCTGCGGCGCTTGATCGAGACGCGATTCGGTGGAGTCAGTCGGCAGTTGGCGCTTGCTTGTCGCAAGCCGGAAGGTCAGATCACCGACATGCTGGCGAATCCGCCGCGAAAAGCCTTTGGCGAGAAGATCGCCCGGCAGATGGAGGCGACGCTGGGCCTGCCGGATCGTTACCTCGATCGGCAGGACAGCGGGGACGATCCGGGCACCGACGAGCGCGCGAGCCCGACGTATGTGGAAGAGACGACGACGAAAACGCGGGCAAGCGGGCGGGTCGAGCAGTCCGCGCGAGCGTACGGTCTCACGGACGAGGAGATTGGCGTTCTTGATGGCTATCGGGCGGCCGACGACAGCCTGAAGCGAACCATCCGCCTGTTGGCGGCCGATGCGCTTCTCCGTTTCAGTCCCCGCAGAGCAAATCACCAATAAGCCGTCCCGCTCTGCGTGTAATCCGGGGCGGGCATCGAACCGCGCACAACAAGCACCCGTTGTCGCCAGACAGTAACGCGGGGATATAATGCGGCTGCTTCCCTTACAGGAGCCACGTTATGGAGTCGTTTTCCTCGGCCTTTGCGGTGCTGGCGCTTGTCATCGCCTACCTCTTGCCTACCGCAAATGCCTACTCAAAGCGGCATCGGAATCGCGCTTTGATCGCCGTGGTGAATCTTTTTTTCGGCTGGACCATCCTGGGTTGGCTAGTCTGCCTGGCGTGGTCCGCTGGCAGCGCGCGCGACGACCCGGCGGCGCCCAGTGCCGAGACCCACGTGAAATGCCCCGACTGTGCCGAACTCGTGCGCAAGGAGGCCAAAGTATGCAAGCACTGCGGCTGTCGTTTGGTGCCGCAATAGCGGTTCTTTGGCTGCTTGGGTTTGCGGCCGAACCCGCGCCTCGTAGCCACGCGGCGCGGGCGGCTTTCCAGCGGGCGTATCCCTGCCCTGCTTCCGGAGCGCCACGTGGGCCTTGTCCCGGCTACGTGATCGACCACATCGTTCCTTTATGCGCCGGCGGGGAAGACCGTCCGGAAAACATGCAGTGGCAAACCCGGCCGGATTCCCTCATCAAAGACCGGCACGAAGGGCGACTTTGTCGCCTCCTGAAGCGCCCAGACTAGCGCCGCTCGCCTGACTCGCCGACAGACCGCCTATACGGCGGTTTTTTTTGGCAACAACTTCACTGTTCAGTGTTGACAGAAGCTTCACCGTTTGGTGTAATTAGCGCTCAGAGCCTTATTTGCCGCTCATGAACCGGAGACGGAGGACATACACATGAACGAACGCGTAGTTCCTGAACGCACCAAACCCTACCCGACCGGCGCCGCCGACCCCGTCTCCACCCAAGCCGAGGTCCGGGCGCTCGCCCAGAAGATGTACGACTTCCGTTTCTCCGCGTGCGCCGGCACGCCACGCAGCCAGGAATACAAAGCCGGCTTCATGGCTGGGCTGCTGAGCCGACTGGCGGGAGAGACCATCAACTACCCCTACAAAACCGGCACCGCCGCCGCCGACGCGTACTTTTCCGGCATCGACGAAGGGCTCTTGATTGGAAAAGTCACGGCTGAAGAATCGCCACTCCCAGCGCGGTTTTCTGCTGGACATCTTGTCCAGATGGGATACACGCGGCAGCGTGGTCGCGTGAAGTCTTCGTTTTTCTACGTGTATAAGCGGGTGTACGTCGTCGATATTGTCGACGATATCGGTATCCCCGCCACGTCCTACGCCGAAGAGGCGTCGCTTATTGCTCTGGGCTACCCCGCCCCATGAGCGCCCTCATTCTCTGGTGGCGCCGGGTGCGATCCGCCTTTCGGGTCTTGTCCGCCGAGGCAGCGGCACAAGCCGCGCTGGACGAGGCGCGCGACATGACCGCGCCAGCAGAAGAGCAGCTCGCGGCCTACCAACGCGCGCAGAGTGCCCAGGCAGAGCTTGCGGTTTCTCGCGCGGAACACGCTCGGCTCCTCCGACAGGCCGAGCGGCGCCTTAGAGATGCCCGGTCGGCACGAGATGACGCCACGCGGACCTGAAACGTAGTGAGCATTTCCGCCGTCCGCACCCGGCGCGACGCGGGGTTACGGTCGCTCTTCGAGGGCTTTCGTCAGCGGGAAAACTGACGCGGACGGCAGACGGGACTGGCGCCGAGCGGTATCGGCCAGCGTAACGGGAGAACGAAAGCCCCGTGACGGCCCGGAGAGCACGGGCAATGACTTTGCGAGACCGCCTAGGACGCATCGCCGGTGAGCAGCGGGAGCAAGACGGCGCAGAGCGCGGCACGAGAGAGCTGGACGGAGGATGGCTATACCGCGCGTCCGTGACAGCCCGGAGAGACGGGCACCATCCACCATGGGAGACAAGTACATGATTAAAAGTCTCGGACTCGCCATCCAACGAGCGGCACGCTTCATCGTGCGAATCACGCTCGTCCTTCGCGTACCCGCCGCGCGCGTGCGAATGCACGACCAGAAGAGCCGGCACGACTACGCGCGGGAGCAGCTTGCGCTTGCGCAAACGCAAGTTTTTCTGTGGGAGCGCGAAGCGGCCGCTGCCTACGACGCCTTCCTCGAGGCCCGAGCCGACCTGGACGCCATCGAACGCCGCCGGTCCATGACGCTTGACCCGATCGGTCAAGCTTCCGACTAACCACTGCAGGAGCCGTCATGCTTCCCCCGCTCTGTATCTATCACCGCCACTGTCCCGACGGCTTCGCCGCCGCCTGGGTCGCCCGCCGCGCCTTTCTCGGCGACGTCGAGTTCTTTCCCGCCAGCTATGGCGACGCCCCGCCGGACGTGACCGGTCGAGAGGTTTTCATCGTCGATTTTTCGTACAGTCGCCGCGCTCTGGAGACCATGGTCGCCCAGGCCGAATCCCTGACGATCCTCGACCACCACATCAGCGCCCGAGAGGCGATCACCGATCTTCCCGGAGCGATCACGCGGTTCGCTGTCGGACTTTCCGGCGCCATGCTCGCTTGGCGGTATTTCTTCCATAACCAGGCGGCGCCACAACTTCTGCGGCACATCGAGGACCGCGACCTGTGGCTCTTCCACCTCGAGGAGACGCGCGCGGTCATGGCTGGGCTCCTATCCCACCCGTACGATTTCGGCATCTACGATTTCTGGATGTCGCAACGATCCCTTGCGCCCTTGGCGGCGGACGGGCAGGCCATCCTGCGCCAGAGGAAGCGCGATCTGGACGAGCTGCTGCCATCCGTCACCCGCCCCATGATGATCGGCGGACACAACGTCCCGGCCGCCAATCTCCCGCCGACCATGGCTTCCGATGCCGGGCACATCCTGGCCAAGCACCAGCCCTTCGCCGCCACTTATTCCGACGGGCCGGATTTTCGAAAGTTCAGCCTGCGATCTTCATCCCCCGACGGCTTCGACGTCTCCGCTATCGCCCGACTGTACGGCGGAGGAGGACATCGTCACGCGGCCGGATTTCGCATCCGGCTAGAGGATGTGCCGCTCATGGAAAGCGGAAAGATTACACCACCAGCAAGCGTAAATATTCTGGAGAAATAACAATGGCAAACAACAACGGCGCCCGCGTTCGGATTCTGCAGGCTCTTTATAAAGATGGCATTATGACCACGTCGGAAATCAGCCTCGTCACAAATCTCACCCCGCAGCAAGTGCGCGACAACGCCAATTGTGCGATCAAGGACGGGCTGGTCGCCAAGGGGCGCGACGATATCACCAACCATCTTGCATACCGCATCACTCAGGAAGGTCGGCGCTGGGTCAACGACCTCGACGCGCCACTGGTCATCCCGCCAACGGAGCCCGAACCGGTTGTAGCGGCCCCCGAGGCCGAGACCGCGCCGGAGCCCTCCGAGCCCGAGCCACTTTGCGACACCATCGAAGCGCAACTGACGTCAGAAAGTCCCTGTTACGCGATCCTGCACCCGAAACGCGGGTTGATCGTCGTCGGAGCAAATCGCAAAGACGCCATACTCCTTGCCACTCAAGTCGCCGAGACGAACGGAAAAGACGTCGCCTTGTTCAGCCTGACGCACTGTGGCGATTTGGTTTTGAAGGCGCAGTTCAAGGAGGCGGCATGAGGGAGCTGCTGAAGAAGGAAGACGTCAACGGCAGCATGTTCTCTCCCGGCGCCTTTGTGATGCTTCACCCGAACGTGTACCTGGCCGACAAGACGAGGCACCCGGACGCCGGAAGAATCGGCAAGGTGTCGTCGGAGGCGAATGGAAATCTTGTCGTCCAGCTTTTCGATGACGACCTTGTGGGGAAGATGACGGCCTGCATCCTGCCGAAGGAATTGTGGCTGCCGGTGCCGGCCATGGCTGTCGAGGAATACTTCCCGAGAGCCAAGAAGCGAGGGTGGAGGCTGTCCGAGCGTGGGTCAAAGCTATTCTCCGACCTCAAGTGGATCAAGAACGAGGCGACAGAGGGAAAAATCAGATGAATGATAACGGAATCACGACTTATTGCCTCGGAAGTGGCGAGTTGAAATGCGACGGGTGCGGGCAAGAAAAAAACTGGCAAGCGCTGAACCAGATGCCAGACGCGCTTCGCAAGGCGCTGCAGGCTCAGGCGCGCCGGATTGACGACACCGAATGCATACTTTCCGGGCGCCCTTGGTATGTGGCCGCCTAACACTTTCCGGAGGCGGACAAACCGTTTTGCTGAACAGACGCTTGGCATGATGAGCTGTCAAGAATTCCTTGACAGTTGCCGAACGGACTTTTTGTAGCGAAGGGAGACATCGTGGGTGACAGTACAAAAATCGAATGGACAGGTGCCACATGGAACCCGGTAACCGGCTGCGCCAAGGTAAGCCAGGGCTGCAAGAACTGCTACGCGGAGCGCGACTGGGCGCGGCTGGTGCATCTGCCGGCGTACCAGGGGCGCGCATTCACGGATGTGGAGTGCCACCCGGAGCGGCTCTACCAGCCGATTCGGTGGAAGAAGACGCGGCGGATTTTCGTGAACTCGATGAGCGACCTGTTTCACCCAGATGTGCCGGATGAGTTCATCGACGAAGTGTTCGCCGTGATGGCATTATGCTCACAGCATGCTTTTCAGGTTCTGACGAAGCGAGCGCGTCGACAGCGTGACTACCTGCGATCTGGCGGTCGAGCATCGGCCGTTTTTGACATCATGCGCACGGCAGAGATTGGCTACTACGCTGGTGGAGATAAGCTGCCTCCGCAATCGTGGCCACTCCAAAACGCGTGGATTGGTGTCTCTGTAGAGGACCAGGCAACGGCGGGCGATCGGATTCCTCTGCTGCTTCAGACGCCGGCTGCTGTGCGGTGGATCAGTGCGGAGCCGTTGTTGGGGCCTGTCCACGTTGGATTGTATCTTTCTCGGTCCAATATGCCAGGGCTCCGGATGATGCCTGGTTTCCGTGACTCGTTGCCTGGTATAGATTGGGTCGTCGCCGGCGGCGAGTCAGGACCGAAGGCGAGGCCGTCTCATCCGGACTGGTTCCGGTCGTTGCGCGACCAGTGCAAGGCCGCAGGCGTGCCATTCTTGTTTAAGCAGTGGGGAGAATGGATCGGAGCCGACCAAGACGAATGCCCATTCCGCGGGCCGGCACGCCGATGGATGTGGGCTGATGGCGCACCGTGGCATTGGCAAGACGGGCAACGCGCCATGCCGTTGTTCTGTCGAGTGGGGAAGACAGCCGCCGGCCGCCTGCTCGACGGCGTTCTGCACGACGATTATCCGGAGGTTGCGAAATGATTATCGACGGACTGAAGCCCTGCCCGTTTTGCGGCGGCGCAGCGGAGATGCACGAGATAGACGACCCGGACGAGCCGAACGACGGCGGATGCTACATCGAGTGCGTAAAGTGTCGCGCTAGCACCAACATCCGTTTCTCGTGCATGGAAGACGCTCGACCGCTGCTGATGGAACAGTGGAACCGGCGCACGGAATGAAGGCACCGCCGGCCGGTTCCACTGTATCGAGTGCGAAACGAAACTTTAAATGCCGATTTCGTTAAACGGGAATCCAGCCACGAATTGTTTCGTGTTCTGCCGTCTCCTGGCGACAAGTTGGTTGCCGTTATTCGATCGCTCGACGGCACATGGCACCGCCCATTCACCACGCTAGAGCTGGCGGCCCTGCAGTCGCTGATCGATCCGGAGGAGGCCATCGAGCTCGACGGAATCAGCGATTCTGCCTGGCGCGAACGCATCGGGAACGCCGTTCCACCCGACGCGGCAACGGCGATTGCCGGCGTGATTGGAGAAACCCTGCTGCTCGCCTGGAGCGGCGAGACGTTCGTACTCGGCAGCACGCCGATCTGGGTGCGGCCAGTAGCGGTGGCTATCAGCGTGGATAGTGGATGCTATCAGTACATGAGGAGCGGTAGATGACGGAGGTTGCATCGGAATGAAGCGTGACCTTTTTACCTTAGCCCCGGACGGCGTTCCGTGCGACGGATGCACGCGCTGCTGCCACGGCGACGCAGTGCGGCTGCTGGATAGCGACGACCTGAGCAAGTACCAGACGGAGCCGCACCCGTACATGCCAAAAGTGCTGGTGGTGGCGCACAAGCCGAACGGCGACTGCCTGTACCTCGGCGACGAAGGCTGCACGATCCACGACACGAAGCCGCAGATGTGCCGCGAGATGGACTGCCGCCGCATAACTCTGGCGATCACATGGTCGCAGGCACGCAAGATGGCGGCGCGTGGCGCGCTGCGCATGGACGTTTGGCGGCGTGGTAAGGAACTGATTGCTCGCCTGGAGCGGATTGACAGGGAAGACAGCATGGCAATCCCCGACCGCGCTATCAGGACATGAGGAGCGGTAGATGATCCTCCGCCCGCTTCCTCCAATCGGTTCCCCCGACATAGCTCGTGCTGTACGATTGGCGCTCCCTTTACTCGAGTCGGAAAATGCCGGTGATACGCGCAGCCATTTATCTGCGGAGCAGCAAGGACCGCTCGGACGTCAGCATCGACGCTCAGAGACGCCAACTGCAGCAGCTCGCATCTGAGCGCGGCTATCTGATCGCTGCGGAGTACGCCGACGTCGTCGAGTCCGGCAAGGACGACCAAAGGCCAGGCTTCCAATCGCTCGTCTCCGCCGTCAGGAACCGGCGGCGTGGATGGGATGCGCTTCTCATTCTCGACACGTCGCGCCTAGCGAGGAGGCGGCATATCGCCCTGATCTTCGAGGAGGTTGAATGTCGCAAGCACGGGGTCAAGGTCGTTTACAAGTCTCTTCCGGACTCCGACCCCATAACGGAAATGCTCTTGAAGTCCATCCTGCAGGCGATGGACGAGTGGCACAGCCTGACGAGCAAGGCCAAAGGGTTGGCCGGAATGGCAGAGAACGTCCGCCGCGGATGGCGTGCCGGAGGACGCGCACCGATGGGATACCGACTGGAGCATGTCGAAACGGGAGCGGTCCGCGAAGGGTCGCCTGTGGTGAAATCTCGCCTGGTGCCATCGGAAGAGGCCGGGAAGGTGGCGGCCTACCTCAAGGCACGTGCCGGCGGGGTGACGCGAAGGAGCGCTCTTGCCGAGGCTGGGCTGTCGATTTCCGAGACGACCGCTGTAGGCATCGAATGGAACGCCACGACGTACGCCGGACACACTGTATGGAACCAGCGCTACGAAGTGACGGCCGGTGGATATACGGGCGGCGTGAAGCGGCGGCCGCGGCAAGAGTGGATCATACAGAAGGCCACCCACGATCCGCTGATCACCGACGAGGAGGCGGAAATACTCGTTCGCGCCCTCGAGACAAGCACGCGGGGAGCTAGCCGGCGCACGCAGTCAGACTACCTGCTGTCCGGGCTCCTCAAGGATACGGACGGAAAGCCGTTCCATGGCGACGGCGAGGGATTCTACCGGGTAGGAAAGGGAAGGCGGATCAAGGCGGCGACCATAGAAACGGCCGTCATGGCACAACTTGTCGAGAATCTCCGGGCGGGGGATTTCGTGAAGGCATTCACAGCGGCAGCGAAAGCCCAGGCCGAGTCGCGAAAGAAAGACGTCGACCTTCCACGGATGCGAAAGGAGCTTGCCGAAATCGAGCGGATGATTTCGCGCCTCACAGGACTGCTCGGGCAGACGACGACCCCTGACCCGCTGTTGCGCCAGATCGAGACTCACGAGGTAAGGCGCGTCGCCCTTGAAGAAGAAGTCACGCGCCGCTCACAGATCGAGGCAGAGGCAGATAAAGTGCGTGGGCTGACCGAGGCCCAGGTTACGAGAATCCTACGCGCACTGGCCGAGGACGTAGAGTCCCTCGATCGAGATCGGCTGAAGGATTTCGTCCGCGGCCTGCTCGAAAAGGTGGAAATCGACCTGGCGGCGTCGACATTCCAGATATCCTACCGGCTCAGCGCCGGGGATAGAGTGGCGTCCCCACGGCTAGGCCAGTCTATCCCCGGCGTGCTGATGTGGTTTGCGCAGTCGTTGCGGGCGGCGTAGCTTTCTTCCGGAGCATCATAGTCAGGGTAAAAAACGACGGATTTTCCAAAAAAGGGCTTGACTTCTTCTTTGTATCATGTACAATACATTCATCGAAGCAGCACCGACCCGGCGGGTTCCGGGACTCCAAAAGGAGAACGAGATGAAAAAAGGTGAGTATCTAGTTCGTGAAGAATACCGCGTCGTGTTTTTTGACGGTGTCGAGTATTTCGACATCGACGGACCGTTCGCTTCCGCCGAAGAGGCGGAAGAAGCCCTGCAAAGGGCGAAGGATGAGTGGGCTCAGTCCCACCCTGACGAGTAAGAACCAGCCCTTCCGGCGAGCGACCCCGGAAGGGCACCGGAGCGGCTCCGGGATAGAAGACGCCGATACCTGCCAGCGGGGACCGCGCTGGCGTCTGGTCCGGGCAATCTCGAAGGGACAGCCGGCAAGCTCTAAGGCCGCGAAGTTGGAAAAACTGAGCCGGGGGCCGCCAGCCTCGTAATATCTGGCAAAAGGTCGAACCCTGACGGCGTACCGAGAAACCGCCAAAAAGGGATCGCGCCAGATAGGCGCAGACAGGCCAGGCTGGGTCCTGGACTCCTGAGAAGGGAGAAGAAATGAAAAGTAGCACAAAAACTCGCGCGGCGAACGTCCTCGCCGCCGCCGGCATTCCGTTGTCGGCCGCCCTCGACCCGGCGCGCCGGGTCGAAATCCTGGCGCTGCCAGGTATCAGCAGGAAACTGCTGAGCCTCCTCGAAGAGGAGGCCAGGGCCGCCGGATATTATCCTCCGGTCGTAGACCTCGTCCTGGAAATGCTCCAGGACGAATACTCACGCGGGCTCAACAATATGCCCGGAATATCCATCGCTCCGCTTGCCGAAAGGCGGGCGGAGATTGCCAGGGAGCTCGGCCTGTAAGGGCCGGGAACGGCAATGAAGTTTACAACTTCTTCCGGCACCGTCGTGACGGCGACCAACTCAACCGCCGCGGCCGCCATGGCCGCGGAATACGGGCTCGGCACCATCGTCGGGCCCGTGGCGGAAAAGCCCGCCCGCCGCGCGCCGAAAATGTCGGTCGCGACCGCGGTGCGCCTTTTCGCAGAGGCGCAAGAGTGGCCACAGTGTGGCCAGGACTGGCCGATGGGCGCGCAACAGCGCGCGGCGGCAGAAGTCATCGCAGCCCATCCGGGCTGCACAGATCACATTTGGTAGGAGTCAGCAATGATTTTGAACGCTTTTTCGGCGAACATGCTGGTAGATTTGCCATCCACCGTGACTTTCACGGATATTTTCGCTCACGAAGCGAGAAACCTCCTCCTCGCCGAAAGCGACGGCGAGGAGGAGGTTCGCTCTGCCGTCGGCCACGCCGACACGGCGGCGGTGTTCTCGGCCGTACTCGGCCTGGCGGTCCCTTGCCGCCGGGAAACGGTGCGGCTCGCGAGCGGCGACAGCGCCATCATCGGACAGTATTTCGGTCCTCGCCTTCCGGAAGGCGCCACGTCCCTGCCGGCCGGAGCTACCATCCGGTGGTTAAAGGTGAGCGTGGCATGAGCGACGATACGCTCAGCCGAGTCGCTCTCACGTCGAGCGCCGTCGAGCGCTGGAAGGCGCTCGCGCGCCGTCCGGAGACCCTCGCCAAACTCCGGGGATTGCCGCCGGTGGCGATCCCCGACGAGCTGGCCCGCGTCGAGGCGGACGGATCGCTTACGATCTACGTACCGC
>ERZ761597.196-NODE-196-length-11493-cov-7.030250_pt1 | contig 11493 bp, 7 predicted proteins | sample MGYA00433093_ERZ761597 | MGnify/ENA primary metagenome ERZ761597 (study PRJEB28899, sample SAMN03785557) | bioreactor sludge metagenome | biome: EBPR Sludge; feature: EBPR Bioreactor; material: 0.22µm filtered reactor supernatant | place: Saint Lucia: Queensland... | reverse complement strand
TCGTTACCGGTAGTTACAAAACATAAATAGACTGACGATGTATTGCACAACTCAACTGTTAAAGGACAATTTAAAGTCTGCCAACGCTTGCTCGATTTCTATCCTCGCAGGTTGATTCACGGGTAAGTAGTTGTGACTTTCCGTGAACAGACTTTTCTAATCATACCCGTTCAAATGGGGTACGTCAATAGTTTCTCTCTGTTATTTTGTAGCGAAGAATACAACTAATCCGATGATGATGCCGAGCAGAATGCCGACCAGTACTTCGGCTGGCGTGTGGCCCTTGGCTGCGCGCGGCAGGACTACCTTCACCTTACTAATCTTAATTAGCTCTTGAATAGCGATTCCCTGCTCACCCGACGAACGCCGGACCATGACAGCGTCGTACATGACGACGGCCGCGAACAGGAAGACGATGCCGAACAATGCCGACCCGAAGCCGTCACGTAGGCCCACCATGGTCGCCAGTGCGACCACACCGGCACTATGGGCACTCGGCATATTACCCGAAAGGTATAGTTGGCGAAAACTTGCGACGTTTCGGGTCTTTACTACGGCAAAGAGGTATTTTAGTCCTTGGGCGACGACCCATGCCAAGACGATTGCGATCAGATACGGTGAAGTGATCGCGTCCATATGCTAAGCCTCGGTACCTTCCGGTGCTTGTTCAGGCATCAGACCGATTGACACGATCTTGTCGCCTTCTCCAAGCCTCATAATGGTCACGCCTTGGGTTGTGCGACCAAGCAGCTTGATATCCTTAAGTGCGATACGGATGGTTTGGCCATTCTTCGAAATCATGATGGCGTCGACCATGTCTGGGTCAAGCGTCTGAACGCTGATGATCGGACCGGTCTTAGCAGTCACGACTGCCGCCTTAATGCCAACCCCACCTCGTTTGTGGCTTGGGAAGTTACCAGCCGTCGTGCGTTTTCCGAAACCTTTTTCGCTAATAACTAGCAGCTCTTGTTCTTCGCTGGTAACGATATCCATACCAACCACTCGGTCGTTTGGTCGCAGACGGGCGCCGCGTACACCGCGGGCAGCTCGTCCCATCGGACGGGCATCTTTTTCGTTAAATCGAACCGCCTGGCCAGCACTTGTACTAATGATAACGTCGTTATCACCGGTCGTCCGCTTAATCCAGCGCAGTTCATCACCTTCATCGAGCTTAATGGCAATCAGTCCGTTCGTACGGATGTTGGCATAGTCCTTGAGTGGTGTCTTTTTCACCGTTCCCTTGGCAGTCGCCATAAACAGGAAGCCGTCCTCGTTCGCGTCCTTGGCGTGCTTGATGATGCTGGTAATCTTCTCTTCCGGCTGTAGCTGCAGAAGGTTCACCGCAGCGACACCCTTGGCAGCTAAGCTGGCGGCCGGGACTTCGTAGGCCTTCAAGCGGAAGACACGTCCACGGTTCGTAAAGAAGAACAGCCAATCGTGCGTACTGGCAGGAACCAGTGAGTCAATGACGTCTTCTTCTTTTACGGTCATGCCTCGCTTTCCCTTACCACCTCGGTTTTGGCGGCGGTACTCGCTTAGTAGCGTTCGCTTAACGTAGTTTTCGGCGGTAAGCAGAATGACCGACTCTTCCTCTGGAATCAGCTCTTCGTCACTGAACTTGCCAAGTTCATGGTTAATCATTTGGCTGCGACGCTCATCACCGTACTTCTCTTTCATTTCAAGTAGTTCGGTTTTGATGAGCTTCAGAATCTCTTTTTCGTCAGCCAAAATACCTTCAAGCTTAGCAATCAACTTAATGAGCTCATTTAGTTCATCCTCGATCGCCTGGCGCTCAAGACCAGTTAGACGGCGAAGTTGCATCGCTAGAATAGCCTTAGCCTGTATTTCCGACAGCTTAAACTTCACTATCAAGCTTTTTTCGGCTTCATCTTGGGTTTTCGATGCGCGAATCGTTTTAATGACTTCATCAATATGATCAAGCGCTATTTTGTAACCTTCAAGGATGTGCGCTCGTTCCTGAGCTTTCTTTAATTCGAACTCGGTTCGGCGACGCACTACCTGTTGACGGTGCTTAATGAACTCTTTCAGCATTTCTTCAAGGCCCATCACGCGTGGCTGCAAGCCGTCGACAAGTGCGAGCATATTGAAGTTAAAGCTGGTTTGTAGCGCAGTTTGCTTATAAAGCTGGTTAAGAAGCTTCTTTGGGTAGGCATCTTTTTTGAGCTCAATAACAATACGCACCTTACCTCGCGATGTTTCATCACGAAGGTCGTTAATGCCGTTCAGCTTTTTGTCTTTAACAAGTTCGGCAATCTTTTCAATTAGTGTCGCCTTGTTGACGGCATATGGAATCTCAGAGACGACAATCTGGTGCCGGCCTTTTTTGGTTTCTTCAATTTCTGCGACAGCACGGACCGTTACACTACCTCGTCCGGTAGCATAAGCCTGTTTCATTGGCGCACCACCATATACCACGGCACCAGTTGGGAAGTCAGGACCTTTGACGTGCTTCAGCAGGTCGTCTAGCGTGGCTTCTTCGTTGTCAATCAGCTCTACCGACGCGTCAACCAGCTCACCTAAGTTATGCGGCGGGATATTCGTTGCCATACCGACGGCAATACCAATTTGTCCGTTGAGCAGCAGGTTCGGCACCTTAGCAGGTAGCACAATCGGCTCCTGGCGAGAACCGTCATAGTTATCCCGAAAGTCGACGGTTTCTTTATCTATATCAGCGAGCATTTCGTCGGCGACTTTTTGCATTCGTGCCTCGGTGTAACGCATGGCTGCTGCCGGGTCGCCGTCCATCGAACCAAAGTTACCCTGCCCGTCAATCATTGGGTAGCGGAGTGACCATGGCTGAGCTAAGCGAACCATTGAGTCATAAATTGCGCTGTCGCCGTGCGGGTGGTACTTACCCATCACGTCACCGACAATCAGGGCGCTTTTTACAAACTTACTTCCCGAACGGTTGCCGTTCTGGTTCATTGAATACAAAATTCGGCGGTGTACCGGCTTCAAGCCGTCTCGTACGTCCGGCAACGCACGTTCAATAATGACACTCATTGAATAGCGGAAGAAGTTATCTTCCATGACATTCTCGAGAGTACGGTGTTCTAGTCCATCTTGCGCTACAGGCGCATTATTTGTCGGTTCGATTGGTAGGTTGTTTACTTGTTCGTCGTCCATATTATACGTCCAGCTCCTCTAGGTCGGCGTCTTTGGCGCGTACCTGAATGAATGTCTTTCGAAGACTTACATCGTCACCCATCAGTTTGGTAAATACAGCGTCAGCCTCTTCTGCATCTTCAACTCGCACCTGCACGAGTACACGATTTTCAGGGTTCATAGTCGTTTCCCATAGCTGCTCGGCATCCATTTCACCGAGTCCCTTGAATCGGCTGATTGTGACGCCTGCTTGTTTCATAACGTCAGCTGACTCGTCAATCTCGGCACCCTTTTCGCTCTTTGCAGCAATGATTTCTTGCAAAATCCGGTCACGCTCTTCATCGTCGTACGCATACGTCTTTTTCTGACCACGGTTAATACTGTAGAGTGGTGGTTTTGCAAGATATACATACCCGCCCTCGACGACTTCCCGCATATAACGGAAGAAGAATGTCAGAAGCAGTGTTGAGATGTGGCTACCATCAACGTCGGCGTCCGTCATAATGACGATCTTGTGGTAGCGAAGACCATTCAAATCGAATTGCTCACCAATACCAACGCCGAATGCCTGAATCATGGCAACGATTTCTTTGTTGGCGAACATCTTGTCTAAACGCGCACGTTCAGTGTTGAGAACTTTACCACGAAGTGGCAAAATTGCTTGGGTTTTACTGTCACGTCCCTCTTTAGCGGAGCCAGCCGCTGAATTTCCCTCAACGATGTAAATTTCACTTTCAGCCGGGCTCTTGCTTGAGCAATCCCATAATTTGCCTGGCAGTCCCATTCCGTCCAGAGCGCCTTTTCGAAGCACATTGTCGCGTGCCGCGCGGGCAGCTTTACGCGCCCGGGCAGCCAGCAATGCTTTGTTTACAATCTTCTTCGCTACATCAGGATTTTCGTCTAGGTAGTACGCAAAGTACTCGTTCATGACTTGTTCGACGTAGCGTCGGACTTCGGGATTACCAAGCTTGTTCTTGGTCTGGCCTTCAAATTGTGGGTCAGGTAGCTTGACCAAAATAATGGCAGTCAGACCTTCGCGAATGTCATCACCCGACAAGTTCTCTTCTTTTTCCTTCAGCAGGCTGCTCTTACGGGCGTATTCATTAATAACGCGGGTTAGTCCTGAACGGAATCCGACCAAGTGCGTACCGCCGTCTGGCGTCAAAACGTTGTTGGCGAAGGGCCGGACGGTTTCGACATAGCTGTCGTTATACTGCACGGCGACTTCGATCATTGATTCTTCAACTTGCCGTTCAACATAGAACGGCGCGTCGCTCATAACTTCCTTACCGATGTTCAAGTGTTTTACGTAGCTCTGAATACCACCCTCGAAGTAGAATGACTGACGCTCGTTTGTCCGGCGATCCAGAACGTTTGTGAAGACGCCTTTGGTTAGATAGGCTTGGTGACGAAGGTAATTGACGACCCACTTATAGTCGAATTCAACCGTTTCCTTAAAAATGGTGTCGTCTGGGTAGAACGTAATAGTCGTGCCGGTTGGGCGATCGGTGGCACCAATCTTTTTCAGTGGAGCTTTCGACGCACCACGCTCGAACTCAATACGATACAGCTGGCCTTTTTGTACGACCTCGGCGATAAGCCGCGTTGACAATGCGTTGACTACGCTGGATCCCACACCGTGAAGACCACTTGATACTTTATATCCACCCCCGCCGAACTTACCGCCGGCGTGAAGCACTGTCAGGACTGTTTCGAGCGTCGATAGTCCGGTCTTAGGATGCTTGTCAACTGGAATACCGCGACCGTCGTCGGTAATAGTAATACCGCCGTCTTCAAGAATCTCGATATCGACACGCGTTGCGAATCCCGCGATTGCTTCGTCGATTGAGTTGTCAGCAATTTCTTTAATAAGATGGTGTACGCCATCGTAGCCGGTGCTACCAATATACATACCCGGTCGCTTACGGACCGGCTCTAGACCCTCAAGAACTTGGATCTGTGACCCGTCATACGAGTCGCCTGTTTGTTTAGCCACGTACTATTCCCCTCACTTTGCTACTGTTCGGCATCAATAAAACTGTATCAGCCATTTACACTGCCCGTATTATATCGAATTATGTGTGTTCACTCAACCCTTCTGAAACTTCTGATTGATTTTGCTTGCGCTGAACACAATGTTTATGCTAATCTACGTACAATAGTATAAATAACAGTAGTAAAACCTAACACAAAAAAGTAGAAAACAGCATGTTTCGGCGCATCGTTTCAAACTTAGCCTTCAGCCCCGCGCTTGTGGGGCAATTAGGATTTTATGCCCGGCGTCTACGTAAAGAAGAAGCGACCCGCCGTCTCGGGCTTGTCTTTACAGCGCTAGCCCTGGTTGTTCAGAGCCTGGCTGTCTTTAGCCCCCCAGAAGCAGCCAACGCGGCCAGCCCTGCTGACTTTATTCCGGGTGGTATCGACAGCAAGCAGCAACTACTTACTCACTATGACAACAACACGAACCGTATCAAAGGCCTGCTTACTAGCCTAGGAATTACGCGCGGCGAGGTGGCAAACATGCAACTCGGAACTATTAAGGCCGCAGGTGTACCCGGAAAGTACAACTGGTCACGGACAAGCTTATATAGTGCGGCCCAAGGTCAGCGCTCATACACGTTCAATAACGGCGCGGGTGATGTCACCTTCTACTACCGCCCTCTTCAGCTGACGGCCGCGAACCCACCCTATAAGGTACTAACTGGCCATTCAGCTCAATTCGGCTGGTTCGCAGTCATGATGGACTGCGGCAACCTAGTAACTTCAAAGCCACCTCAGCAAGTTAACCCAGAAGCAGCCTGCCAACGCTTAACGATCGAGCAAATCGCCCCGACACGCTTCCGCCTTACTGCCAAAGCAAGTGTCAAAGATGGCGCATCTATTAAAGGGTATAAATATGACATTCAAAAACAAGGCCAGGTGCTTGAAACAAAGAACTTTGACTCAAACAACCTGACGCACAGCTTCGTGTACGACAAGCAGCAACCCGGTAAATATAATGTCAGGTTACATGTAAGGACCAGCGAGGGCCTAAAGACTTCAAGTGAGTGCTATGACTCTTTCATCGTCGATAGTAAGCCAGTAGCTGCCTGTGTCGAGGTTACAGCGGCACTTATTAATCGCAACACCGTATCGCTCAGTGGAAAGGCCCGCGCTGCGAATGGTGCCACCATTAACAAGTATGTCTTTGTCATCAAAAACGCTTCTGGTAGCGAAGTCAAACGAATCACGGTCGCGTCTGGCAAAAGCCAAGTCACCGCCGATAACTTTACGCTCAACCCCGGCCAATACGTTGTCACATTGACCGTTAAGACCTCCGTTGGTGATGTAACCGACGCAGCGTGTGCGAAACCATTTACCATTACCCCTCCCGAAGTCTGTGCCTACAACCCTACATTACCGCCTAATAGCCCGGACTGTCAGCCATGCCCAGGCAATCCGAACATTTGGATTAAGGACGAGAAGTGCGAAGCCGCTATATTCAGCACAAAGTCAGGTGTTAATATGACCAACGGGAACGTCGATGCGTCGACCGTACTAGCGCGCGCTAACGACAAGTTAAGCTATACGCTGACTGTCCAAAACAAGGGCCTCGCACCCAAATCAGTCACCATGACTGAAAGCCTGGCCGATGTACTGGAGTATGCAACGCTTATCGACCTGGCTGGTGGCAGCTTTGATGAAGCCACTAAGACAATCTCGTGGCCTGCAATACTACTCGGACCAGGTCAAAAGCAATCACGCACTATCGCCATCCAGCTGCTCGACAAGATTCCGGCTACTAACACCGGTGTCAGCAACCCAGAGAGCTATGACTGTAAGATGATCAATACATTCGGTAACTCCGTGAACGTCAAGGTCGACTGTGACACAACCAAGGTCGTCGTCGAACAAGTTACGAGCGAACTTCCAAAGACTGGACCAACCGAAAATATGATCTTCGCTGGTGCACTACTGGCCGTCGTCGTCTACTTCTATGCCCGTTCCCGCCAGCTTGGCACCGAGGTTCGGCTTATCCGTCGCAACTTGAACACTGGTACAATATAACCGAAGGAATGGGTGGGAAATGGCAGAACGATTAAACATACCGGAACATGGTGACAAAGCTCACGAGGCGCTTGAACAAGCTGGCCACGAACTGAATGCCGAACTTAAAGCCGAACGTGAACGCGCCGCGGCCGAACGTGGGCCAGAAACAGAGATTGATAAGCTCAAAGAAGCGGCTGAAAAAGCCGCCGAACGTGAAAAAAAAGCTCCCGAAAAAGAAGTCGCGCCGGTTGAACGACGCCGTGACACCCCTGCCCAGCGCCGTGCGAAGGCCAAGGCCAGCTACAAAAAAACCATGAAAGAAACGCAGGCGCAGATGTCCGCACCCTCACGTGCGTTTTCCAAGACGATTCATAACCCGGTCGTCGAAAAAACGTCAGAGGTCGTCGGTAGCACTATTGCCCGCCCTAACGCCATTTTGGCGGGGTCAATGTCGGCTTTCATTCTAACGCTCGTGATTTATCTTGTTGCTAAGTACTACGGTTACCCGTTATCTGGCTTTGAGACCATCGCCGCCTTTATCCTTGGCTGGGCGATCGGCCTACTTATCGATTACCTTCGTGTAATGATTACTGGGAAAAGAGCCTAAGTTGGTCGTTAGTTTAAAAGAGAGCGCTTGAACGCTCTCTTTTAGTATCAAATCCTGTGCGCCTTACTCGTCACGGAGTTTGATGGCGATTTCGCCGTCGTCATTCTTGTTGTCACCGCGCAGGTGCAGCTTATCTTGTTCAACGGCCTTGGCTACGGGCTCCGTGACTGGAACGTCTGGAATCGCTTGTTCTACCCTTACGGCCGCCCTGTCGTTGAGGGGCTGCGGAGGTGTTGACGGTGCGCTAGCACTCATCGAACCAAATGGGGCTGCACCGGCAGGCGCTGGTTGCGAGGGTAACGGTGAGACAGGGGACTTGGCCGTATTCTGCCCTTGCCCACCCAGTTGCTGACGCTTTGCCAGCCATTCGTCTAAGAACGATGAGCCTGACTTAGCCGGACCAGCAGCACCTGGCCTGCCTTGCTGCATGCCTTTCATCTGCTCAAGACGGTCCTTCTTGGCTTTGTCTGCGGCGCCCAGACGGTCGAATATCTCTTTTTCGACTACTGCTCTAGGCTTACCATATTTGGCCGCGCTGAGGCGTTTCAGTGCGTCAGCCAGCTGCGGATTGCTCTGCCCCATTGGCGGCACGAATGACATTGAGAACGGCGCCGATGGCACGTTATTGATCATGACACTGGTGACACTTTGGTAATTCGGCATTTTAATCAGGTCTTCGGCTTCGAATGTCGGTTGGAAGCGTTTGACCATCAGTTCGGCGTCGGTCACACCAATACGGCCCGAAATGACCGTTCCGACGTTACCAATAATGGCTTCGCGGATTTTGTCGGTCAACTGGGTCATGAACTGGTTACCGAGAATCAGGTTCAGGCGATATTTACGAGCTTCAGACAGAATGGACTCAAAGCTTTCGGTGGCGAAGTTCTGGAACTCGTCGACATACAGCGAGAAGTCGACGCGCTCGTCTTCCGGAATGTTCGCGCGGCCCATTGCAGCCGCCTGGAACTTCATGACGAAGATAATACCTAGCAGCTTGCTGTTTAGTTCACCCATACGGCCTTTTGACAGGTTGACCAGCAGGATCTTCTTGTTGTCCATAATATCGCGCAAATTAAAGCCCGACTTTGTCTGGCCAATGATGTTACGCATACTGTCGTTACTGATGAACGGACCGAACTTCGACACGACCCAGCTAATGACCTCTCCGGCCTCGTTCGAGCGCTGGGACGCCGGGAATTCCTTCGTCCAGAAATCAAGCACCGACTGGTCTTTTACATATTTGAGCTTTGATTTCATGTAGTCCGGATCGATTAGCACTTTCGGAATGTCGATGAACGTCCCGCCGGCAGGGTCAGCCATTAAAAGCAGCGCCGCATTCCTAAAGATGTGCTCAAGGCGCGGCCCAACGATGCCGGTGTGACCTGGGTCGTACAGCCCATACAGCATATTAATGGCCTCTTGTACCAAGAAGTCCTTTTGGTCCTCGTGGTCGAACTCAAACATATTTAGACCAATTGGGTTGGTCATGTCGCCAGGGTTGAAGTAGATAACATCTTCGACCCGTTCCTTCGGTACCTTGCCAAGCAGTGCCTCGACTGAGTCACCGTGCGGGTCAACGAATGCAAAGCCCTTGCCGTCCATCATGTCCTGGAAGGCGAGGTTTTCAAGTAGCACCGATTTACCAGTACCCGTCTGTCCAATAATGTAGGTGTGGCGGCGGCGATCGTTCGTGCTTAGACGGATCGGCTTTTTGGTACCGCGAAATTCGTTGTATCCAAGCAAGAAGCCTTCGTCCATGACCTGAGTCGGGCCGTCAACCTGTTTGCTCATCTGTCGCTCTACCTGGCTGGTTGGAATGTTCTTCTGGTCTGGCAAGTGGAATATCGTTGCAAGCTCTACGGTATTTAATATATTGCCGCTGACATCTTGCGGGAAGAAACGGAATATATAGGCAGTCACAAGTTCTTCAATGTTACGTGTAACTGTGAATTTGAAACCGTTGTAACTAGCTGAATCAAACAGGGCGAACGCAGAGATGACGTTCTTAAGAAGGCTTTGGGAACGTGCAGCCGTGTTAGAACTTACAACGATCCTGACTAGTGTTTCGTAGCCAGGATAGCGTGTTTTTTCTTCAATGACGTCAATTTCTTTTTGTTCTACTGATGTAAGTTGTACATCGACGTTATGTTCTTCTTTGTGATTTTCAGGGTTTGGTGGTTTCCACAACGCGCCAGCCAAATCACCGGCACGGGTACCGAATCCTGATTTTCGGCCACTCGCCCTATCCTTTTTAATATGCTCGACTTTACTATGCGATCGTTTGGTCCAGCCTTCGTTCGCCGGACGTATGAGCATTTGTATGCCAATGCCGTCTTCGCGACCAGCTGATGACAAAGCATTCAGAAGTGCCCTCGATGCATCGCGCTTGGCTTCTTCGTAAGTCGCGATTGGGTACATGAATGGTTTTTTAAGCGTGAACTCACCGCCAATGGTTCCGCTCATCTTCCCTACTTCCGAGAAGACTACGTGCTCTTCGACTTCCTCTAGCCGGGCCGATGGGTATGCGGCTGCTATCGCCTGACGGACGACTTCGACCAACACCACCGGTACAACCGTGTAGTAATGGACTAGCCCTTCTCGGGCAACGATTTCAAACGATAAGTGGCGCTGACCATATACTTTGCTTTTAAAACCCTTTACTGCCGTCGACGCGATAATGTTATACATCACCTGAGCTTGGCTAAGGATTTCTTCGGTCACATCACGTTCGTCGCGGCTGCCAGCCTCAATGTCATCGCTTGATGGTGGCAAATGAATAACCATCGGCACCATCTTGAGCCCACGTTCGTAGTTTTTGGCTTCGCGGAGCGTCTTTTGGTACTGCAGGAACACGACGGCACCAGCAAACAGCGCGATAAGCGCTATAGCGAAGATACCGATGAACGCTCCTAACACCTTATATGCCCCCTACTAGCCTTACTCCGGCGACTCGCCGAGCTGTTTACCGTAGCGTTTCTTCAAATAATCTGCTTGTAAACGGCCGACTTCCTTTTCGCGCCGAGCCGGGTCATCACGAGTATCGCTGATGATCTGCTTCGCCTTGTCGACCCACTCTTTTTCTATCAGATCGTCGTCGGCTGCAACTGCCGGCAAATCGTCGCTGGCGACCGCTGCCGCGTCATCGGCTGCTACCGGCACTGGCGTCGGTAAACTGATAGGTACTGGTTGGGCCGCAGCGGCCGCTTGCGCCTGGGCAGAATGTTCAGACGCACGCTCCGGCGCTGCCTGCTGGCCGTGTTCAGGGTTTTGCAGTGGCGCTTCAGGGGTGGTTTCAGGGTTTGGCAGGTTCGGCAGAGACTCTGGTGACCGCTCAGGGATCGGCTGGTTCATTTCCGGCGAAGAAAACTTGGGTTCCATACCTAGAAGTATAGCACGAGGAGCGTCTATGCATTAGCTGTTTGAACGGCGTGAAACATACAGTGTACCAACGGCCAAGAACAGAGCTATTAGGATGGCCTCGTAGGTGCCGAACGAGCCAATCGATGCCATAGCGAGCGCCATGACTGGTCCAAGCGCAAGTACGGTCGAAAAATAATACGCCCGCTGCAGGCTCAACCTGCCTGGGGGGCGCTTCGATGTGAACCGCTTCCCAACGGTTTGGACGAGGCTGGACCCAACCCATAACAACTCCGTGACCGCACCCAGAATAATAACGTACAGCAAAAAAAATACGGCCAGAAGTCCTAATGGACCGGCCGTCGATGGGTTCG
>ERZ761597.192-NODE-192-length-11679-cov-7.304112_pt1 | contig 11679 bp, 14 predicted proteins | sample MGYA00433093_ERZ761597 | MGnify/ENA primary metagenome ERZ761597 (study PRJEB28899, sample SAMN03785557) | bioreactor sludge metagenome | biome: EBPR Sludge; feature: EBPR Bioreactor; material: 0.22µm filtered reactor supernatant | place: Saint Lucia: Queensland... | reverse complement strand
CTGGCTGCAAAGTACGGCGTGGAGTCGAGCGACTTGGCTCCACGCCACAAGCAGCCGGAAATCCAAAACGTGATGGTGTTGGAAGCGGTCGCGGCTTTCCTTGAGCGGCTCGTTGCGCAGCCCATCGCGCCTGTCCACGTCGCGCCCAAGCTGGCGCAAGAACCACCCAAGCCAAACCCGCGCAAGGCATAACCCTATGGCCTTCACCTATGACGTGTCAAGCAGCCTCGGACAGTTGCGCCTTGCCATTGGCGACACGGTGTCGGGCGCCGGGCCTCGGCCAAACGGCGCGAACTACTCGGACGCAGAGCTAAACGTATTCCTCTCGCCTATCGTCGCGGCGGGCTACGGCTATGGTCGGGCGGTGCCGTCCATGTTGAGAATGTTGGCGACTGAGTGGGCGAATCAGGCGAACATTTCAATTGGCGAATACTCCGCGCAGTACGGGCAAATCGCCGCCAACTATCGCGCGGCTGCGGCGGCGGCTGACCTGGCAATCGACAGCACCGGCGCGGGTGTGGCTGGCGGGATCACGGTCGGCACCATGACGCTAACAAACGCGGTATACACTGTAAACACAAGCGGGACGGTGACATAATGGGTTATCGAGGCGTAGTCAACAACCTGCAAGGCGGCGGCGTGAACGCTCTGCGATCACGTCGGTTAAGGTCGATGGCGTCATCAAGTCCTGGGGAACAATCGGATATCACAACTGCGCTGAGTTTGACGTTCTTGTGCATTTCGCAGGTGGGTATATTTCTTGCTGCACTGCCCCGGCGTCCGGTAAGCCCGTCGAAGTGATCTATACGTATGACTTTCCATACACCTATGAGTCTGAAGCTGTCGGCTCTCAATCTCACTATGGGCAAACCCTCTGGGAACTTGTGGAGGCCCCGTGGATCAGTGATGATACTCAAGCGGCCGAGTATGTCGCTTCTATCTTTGCGAACCGTGCCTATTCTCCCACCCGGCTCACGACCGAGACCCGGCGTGCCGGCCTGAGGGCTGGGCAGACGCTCCCGTGCGCCTTCCCGTCTCTGGGCCTTGACGTAGGAACGAACCTGCATATCGAGTCGATTGGTATCTCGCTGGATGAAAAACGCCGCTTGCGTTTTTCATTGCGGATATCTCCCCCCGACGAAAAGTTCTCAAAGGCCATCGCCCAAACGATGACTTAATACCGTATTGCATGAATCGGCCTTTTCTGGTAAACTTTCTGGCGTGACGATAGAATGGTCAAGAAATTAGGACGCACGACGATTTTCAGAGGCACGATCCGGTAATATCTTTCATGAAAAAAATATCACGGCGAAAGTTCCTTATTGACGTAGGAATAGGTGCAGGTGCGGCTACTGCCGCATCCTTGCTTCCAATTGGGCATACATCAGCAGCCCCAATCTCGACCACGAATTCGCTTCCAGACGACGGGGGATTTATTCGCCCCTATGATTGGTCCGTGTGCCTCCCGCCGCAGGAGTGGGCGGCAAATGGTGACTGGGTCATGCAGAAGACACTTGGGCTTTTGAAGCCAGACCACTGGCATTCATGGGGAGACTGGCCGGAGCATGGTGCTCCAGGCAGGATACCGATGGTTTTTTCAACCCAGTACTTTGATAAGGACCGCGTCAAACGTCGTATGCAGGCCAACAATGGTGAAGTTTGGATGGGGCCAAATGAGCCTGAGATGCCGTTTCAGTGTAACGAATCACCAGAGTCTATCGCTGACCTTACGTGTGATTTGATTGATATCGGCAGAAGTGCCGATACAGAGTGGCAGTGGGGTTCCCCTTCGGTTACTCTGACTGCCGATGGCGGCAGCATCGGTGGGCTGAGGTGGCTCACCGAGTGGAACAAGATCATGCGGCGTCGTCGCGGCATCGCCAAACCGTTTGTGTGGTTCATTCACCCCTACACATCCGTTTCCGTGTCAGAGTTCCATAGATCGATGGATGCCTGGTGGGAATGGTATTCCGTCTGGGGAAGCAACACGCCAGTTGTGATCCATGAAGTCTGCGCGGAAGAGGCTGGGCAAAAAGTACAAGAAGACGTGATGCTTGAATGTTGGAAACTGCTAAAGACCGGGATGGTAAGTGGCGTATTTTGGTTCGCGACGTACCGGAGCATGGCAGAAGAGCAGAAGCGTCAAAGACGCAATCGCAATCCGTGGCAGCACTACGCGCTGACAACTTTGAACCACGAAACACAAACCGTTTCCCTGACTCCGCTTGGTGAGTACTGGAAGGAACTGCAACATGGACTACGTATTGCTCAATAGAGAGATAGAAACCGATCCTGAATCAGTTGGCTACTCGACCATGAGCGATGCGGAGATTGCCGCATCGCTCTCGGCTGCGGTGATTCGCATTCGGCAGCGGGTTCCAATCGAGCGTCTCCAGGCCGTAGCGATGGAAACCGGGGTCTACTCGGCGCTGAAAATGGCAATCAAAGCGCCGGAAACTCCGCCACAATTGGCGGTGCTGTGCGAAACGGCACTCGATTTGGTGAGTGCCAGGTTCCCCGACATTGATCTCGACAATCCGGCCGCGGCGCAAATGTTCGGTGCGCTTCGGCAGTACGGCGTCATAAGTACGCAGCAAGCCACAGAAATCGACGCGCTGGCGACCCAGCGCACGATCAGCCGAGCGGAGCAGATCGGGCTTGGCGCGGTGGTGAGCGTGGACGACATCGAGCGCAGCCGCACCTGGCCACAAATCGAGGCGCTGCGGGCGCGTCTGGCTCGCGGCTACAACCTGGCGGTGGCTACGCTAGACGCGGCGCGGGCGGTGCCGGAGTGGGCTGATCTAATTGCGGTGATTGAGGCTGCATAATGGCACTCGTAACAGCAAAGGCAACCGGCAACTGGTCGGCGGGCAGTACGTGGGATAGCGACCCTGCGCTGCCTGCGGCCGGTGATACGGTGGACTGCGCGGGATATACGGTCACAGTCGATCAGAACGTAACGGTTGCAACGATTAAAAGCACCGCAGCAGGCTATTTCTCCGTCACCGCAGCTCGTACGATCACGGCTGCAATTCTGAGCGATACCGGGCATTCGGGCGGTGCTGTTGTCCGATGCAGCCACTCGACGGGCACGGTGACAATTACTGGCAATGTCACCGCTGGGCCCAATGTTGGCCTGTCGCATTCTGGTGCTGGTACGATCAACGTGACTGGCAACGCTCAAGGAGGGAGTGGCGCGAGTGCGTATGCAATCAATAATACAAGCACCGGCACGATCAATCTCACCGGAAACGGCGTAGCCGGAAGCGCGAACGCCGCTCGCGCTGTCCACAACAATTCGACTGGTACAATCGCAGTAACCGGAAACATTACAGGCGGATCGGTTGCAACTGGCAATACCAGCGGCGCGTACAACGCCGCTGGTGGTACAATCACGATCTCTGGCGATTGCACCGGTGGCAGTTCTGCCAATGCGCACGGTGCACACAATAATAGTACGGGTACACTCAGTGTTGATGGAGTTGTTTATCCCGGGAGCAACGTGCAAACGGCCGGGCTATATGGCGCGAATTCTGGCGGGACGACAACGTATAAAAAGGCATCCATTGGCGGCGCGGCCGGGATGGCATTGCTCGGCTATGTGAAACTTGTCGTAAGTGGGACGATCAATGTATTGACCGTCAAGCGATCCGATACCGGCGCAGATTACGAGCTGTCAAATGACTATCCCGCGATTGCTGATGTAAAAAGCGGAACAGTCTATAAATTAGGTACGCTGACCGGAACTTATTCTGCTGGTGGATTATTGACGCATCCAGGAATGTCAGGAGGCGCTCGTGGCTAAACTCAGCATTAAGCCTGATAGCACATCGGTCAGTCTGCTGCTATTCATCCAGGATAGCGCCAGTACCACGGGCGGCGGCAAAACGGGCTTGGCCTACAATACGGCCTCGCTCACCTGCTACGGTGTACGTCCAGGCGAGGCGGCGGCGGCGATTTCGCTCGTCACGCAGACCGTGACGGGAGCCTGGTCAAGCGGTGGTTTTGTAGAGATTGACTCTGCCAACATGCCTGGAATGTACCGCTTTGATGTGCCAAACGCTCGGTTGGCGGCCGGTGTCCGTAGTTCAGCTATCATGTTCAAGGGCGCGTCTGGCATGGCTCCTTTGACGCTAGAGATCGATCTAAACGCGGAGGTCAACGTAACTTACTGGCTAGGCGCGGCGGCTCCGGCAAATACGGGCGACTCTTACGCCCGCTTGGGCGCGCCGGCTGGCGCAAGCGTAAGCGCAGACGTGCTACAGATCAGGAACTACGTGGACGACATTGGCGTAGCTGGTGCGGGACTAACGGAGATTGGCGATACGCGTATCGCCAATCTCGATGCAGCGGTGAGTAGCCGTAGTACCTTCGCAGGCGGTGCAGTGGCGTCTGTGACTGGTAACGTTGGTGGAAACGTAGTAGGATCGGTAGCCAGCGTCACGGCTCCCGTAACCGCTGGCACGGTGAGCGACAAAACGGGCTATGCGCTATCCTCCGCGGGTGTACAGGCTATTTGGGACGCGCTCACATCGGCGCTGAACGCCTACGATCCTCCAACTAACACAGAGATGGAGGCACGAACACTAGCAGCGGCCAATTATGCAACGGCAACGGTACTGGACGCGGTAGGCAATTTCGTAGACACCGAAGTCGCGGCAATCAAGGCTGTGACCGATAAGCTCGACACGGCCCTTGTGCTTGATGGCGCAGTGTACCAGTTGACCGCAAACGCTCTTGAACTTGCACCAACCGGCAGCGGCAGCGGTGCAACAGCGGAGGAAGTGTGGGAGTATGCGGGCGGCACCGGGCGCACGATAAACAGCGTTCTCGGAACAGTCTCCGCGCAGCTCGCAGATGGCGTGGTGCACGGCGGATCGACGGCAGAATTGTCGTTGAAGAAAATCGCAGCATCGAACACAGACAATCAAGGCGTGGCGCTCTCGCTGCGCGGTGGTAACTTTGGGTCTCCAGGAACAGCTATCGAGCTAATCCACGGAGGTGGAACGTCAGGTACTGGTATCATAAAGGGCTATGTCCAAGGCGTTGTAGAGGGAGTGCCCTTATCCACCGAGGCCATCCACGACATTTCGTTCGATGCAACTGGACTAAATGCAATTGCCAATGCCGTGAATAACCTAGCTCCGGCCAGCACTGGCGCAGCGGATAGCATTCGCGCCAAGCTGGACGCAATCAAGCTAACCACCGACGCAATCGACACAAGCGCGGTGACTGTCACAAGCTCCAACAATGCCGGCGTGCTGACCTTTACGCAAGGCTCGACGTTCAACGCCACAGTTAGCGGGCTGACCATAAGCGCGACCTGGGCAAAGCTCTATTTCACGCTCAAGGAGTCGGACTACGACCCCGACGACCTGGCGCTGTTGCAACTTGTCGAAACGAACCCCAGCGATGGCGCGGATGGCCTGCTGTACCTGGCCGGCGATGCGATAGCGTCACCGATCACGGTAAGCGATGGCACGCTAACGGTATCCCAAGCGGCGGGCACGGTTGCGATTGCGATAACCGACAACGCAACGGCGGCGCTGAGTAAGGCGAGCGGGCTGGTGTGGGACATCAAGACCAAAGACACCGCGGGCGCGACGGTGCAGAACACCACCGGGACCGCGAGCATCATGAGGGCGGTAACGCAGACGATATGAGCGTAACCCACAACACGCCCCAGGTAACGCAAGCCTACCGCAAACTGGAAAAGAAGTTCGCTTTTGGCACGCGCAAAGCGGCAAGCCGCGCCGGGCGGGTGATACGCGACGCGATCCGCGAACAGATACCTCCGCCAATGGGCGCGGGCAACTTCCCCGGCTACGCCGCAAAAGGTGCACTGAGACGCGCGATTGTGGACACCGAACCAGTCAACCGGCCAACGGCGCGAGATTGGCAGGTGTCGGTTGTCGTCAACGAAAGCAGCCCGGCGCGAGTGTACGCCAGTATCCACAATCGCGGCGGGATCATCCGAGCGAAGAATGCGCCATACTTGAAATTCAAGATTGGCAACCAGTGGATACAGGTTAAGCAGGTGCGCATCAAACGCAAATCCTACATGGCCCAGGGCGTCAAGTTGGCGCGTGAGCGCATGAAACCGGCGATCCGTGACGCATTTATTCGCGAGATACGATGAGCTACGCACAAGCCTTCGCAGCACTGCGCGCTATCGCAGGAAACCCACAAATGCGGTGCATCGGGCCGCGCAGCACTTGGACGATCCCCAGCGGCTACACTTGGAGCGCGGGCGCCAATCGCTATGTGGACTCTGGCGGCATACCGTGGGCGCCGACTGCAACGAGCCTGCCGTACACCATGATTGACATACTGCCACCGCAAGGCGCGGAGCTATTCGAGCTTACGGCGGGCGGCGTGGTGGATAGCGGCAACAAAGCGGCGCGCATCCTCCCGGCGTCCCTGGCGACTGTCGAGGCGGCTGAGTTCGTGCTGTTGGACGGCCTTGAGTACCGCGTGACGGAATGCACGCCGAACGTTAGCGGCAACCCGACCGCATACACAGTGAGGATGGTAAAACGTTGAAAGTCGTCATTGCCCGGTTGTACTTCAACAAAATGCTAGTACAGTTTGAGGATAGCTTCAGGCGCAACATTGACTTGCTCCTGGCGTCCGGCCTTGTCGAACAAGCCAGCGTCACCACTACGTCAGGGCTTGCGGTAGACATGGCGCGCAACAACGTGGTATCCAAAAACATCAACGACTTTGACGCGATCATCTGGCCTGACACGGACATGATCTACCCTGACGACGCTTTTTGTCGTCTTGTCTCCATGCACCAGGCGGGCTACCCAATCGCGGCGGGCGTGTATCGCCGGGCGTTTGGTGCGCGCGACCTCTTGACCGAGATCGAGGAGGGCGTACCGGCGACAATCGAGGAGCTTGACGCTTTGGCGCTGGTGTCCAACCCCGTCAGGGTTGAGCAGACCGCGGGCGGCTTTAGCATCGTGTCAACGGCGCTCTACCGGGCGATAGCCGCCAACATCGGGCATCCGTGGTATTGCAATTTTGACTTTCGTTTTCAGCACGACCAGTGCGGCGAAGATCGGTTCTTTATGCGGCTGGCGCGTTCAGGCGGCGTGTACCCGCACGTTGACCCGACATTGTGCGCGGTGCATTGGCCGCCACAGTCCAGCCCCGTCCCTGTGCGCGCCGACGATCCTTTGCTAAAATGGACGGTGTGACATGGGCCTGACAAACAGCATTGCTACCGCACTGATCGACAAGCTGGCACACGCCACCGATGGGCTAAACGTCCCTGTGGCGCTGGGCTGGCCGTACTACGATAACACGGCGCTTGTGCGTCCATCGGCGGCGATTGAATGGCGCGCCGATGAGGAACTAGAGGCACCCCGCCCGGTGCGGCTTGGCGGCGGCACGAAATGGCGTACTGAGTTCGACGTGCAACTGTACTGCCAGGACGAGCCACGCTTGCAATCCTACGTTGACGCGGCGCGGGCCTGTTTTACGACCTGGCACCATGACACCATCGGCGGTGTCGCAATGGACATCACCGCGGGGCGTATCGAGCGCATTCCGCAAGGCGAGACGACTATCGAGGCGCTACGTTTTGCAGCGCAATGGGTTACGACTTTCGAGTATACGAGGTAAACAATGGCTATTCCAACTCTTGGAACATTCACCGAACGCGGCGGCGATCTGGCGTTCATCTACTGGGGCGGCACGTCAACCAGCGGCACGCTGCTGGGGCAAGTGCTGGACTTCAGCTACACCACCACGAAGGACAAGAAAGAGACTTACCGGCTGGGCGATAGCGCGAAGTACACGAACTATACCGCCGTCGCTACCGAGTGGAAGCTGACCTTGGCTGAGGACGAGACGTTCAAGGATGTGGGCGTGATCTTCGGTAAGGCTCGCCCGACTTCCGGCTGGACTGGCGGTGAAACCTTCTCACTGACTACCAGCGATGCAGCCGTGACAGTGACGATTTGCCACTACAAAAAGGTGGCAACGTCGGCCTCTACGCTGGCTTTCACCGAGACGCTCACGACCTCCACCGTTGACGCTGTGACTCGTCCGCTGACCGCCAACGAAAGCACGCAATGGGAGTTCAGCGGCACATCGGCTACCGTATCCGGCGCCATGACTGCGGCAATCTAGGCGCTATGCCAGCGTTTACCATCATCACGCCAACGATTGGCCGGCCTACACTGGCGCGGGCGCTACTGAGTGCTGCGCGCCAGCTTGGGCCGTATGATGAGCATATCGTCGTTGGCGACGGGCACCAACCGGACGCGCAAAAGATGGCGCTCGAATACCGGCACACGCGCTACATCGAAACGCCAAAGACCGGCGGTACAGGTGCGGTGCAACGAGACGCGGGTATTCTGCAAGCGATGGGTGATTACCTGATATTCCTTGACGATGACGATGTGCTAGTTGACGGTGTGTTACCCGTTGTGCGCGAGATAGTAGCCGAAACCCCCGGCGCGCTGTTCCTGTTCCGTTGTCGCTTCTACGGCTATGGCGCGATCCCTGACGGCGCGGTGCTGTGGCGTGACAACGAGATCCGCGACGGCAATGTCGGCACCGGCATGATCGTTTGCCCGAACCGGCGCAACCTCCCCAGGTGGGCGGCGCATGGTGTGTTGCGGTACAACGCTGACTTTACCTTTATTCGTGACTTGGCGACGACAACACAGGTGCTATGGCAAGACGAGATATTGCAGATAACACGCCCGATAGCGTGGAACTAGAGAAAGTCATTACCATCTTCGAGGGCGGGCCGCTTGAGGCGACAATCGCCGGGCGCGTCTGGCGTTTCCACCAGCCGACGCCCGTTGAGTTTGCCAAGATCAAACTGCGCGGGACGGTGCTGTACCAAGGCACGCTGGCCGAACCGGAACTAGCCGCGCTCACCGGATACCCTGAGAGTGCGGAACATCTCAAGGCGCATTGGCGCAGGATCGGCGCTTTGGAGCACGAGCACGAAACCTCGGAGAGCGTGGAACGGCGCGCCGAACTGTCAAACGAGCTTGACGCGCTAGAGGCGCAAGTCACGACGCTGGGCAGTGAACTTGCCGAAGAACACGCCCGGCGCCTGCGCGACTATTACGCCGCGGAGCTGTTGCTTGACGCTGACCCGGCTGACAAGGCGCTATTCGTGGCCTCGCCGGCGATGCTTGAGGCGGCGCGGCCTACCGTCTTGCAGGCGCTGATCTTGGCGCAGACCGTCCCAAACTTGCCAGCGCGCACGACATCCGCGGCCATTTGATGCTGTGCGCGAAGCTGGGACATTGGCCGTTCGAGAACCCACCGCACAAGGCGACGTGCGGGCAAACGAACCTCCTGGCCACCGCATTTGTCGAACTGCTACCGAAACCCGAAACCGGCAATATGATGCCAAGGCTTGACCGGCGCTCAATGCGTCAGTGGCGCAAGAAACTAGGACAACCAGGCGATGAGTGACTACGACCTAAAATCTAGCGTCACGATGACTAACCAGGCCTCGCCTGTGTTGCAAAAGCTGCAAGGCGATCTTGACCAGACGGGGCGCAAGTTCGACGGGCTGGGATCGCAAAGCAGCAAACTTGGCATTGACATGGGTGCGCTTGGCGGGGCTGCGGCTGCGGTAGGGCTATCGTTTAGCGTCGCTGCGGTTGCTGGTTTGGGTAAAGCAGCAATTGAACTTGGCAACGTCGGCGCGCAGTCTTTACGCACTGAGGCGGTATTCCGTAGCTTGGCGGGTGGAGCGGACGAAGCGGCGCAATTGCTGGACAACTTGCGCGCGGCGTCTGGTAACACTGCGTCCGACATGGTGCTCATGCAAGCATCCATGACCCCGCTAATCGGTGTTACGGCTGAACTGCGGCGCGCCTTCATTGCGGCTGATCCTACCATCCTCGCGCTGGCTAAGGCAATCTCGGACGCAACACCGCAACTTGGCAACGCCACGGATTTGTACGCCAGCTTCAGTGAAGGCTTACGGCGCGGCAATCCTCGAATGCTTGAGTCGGCGGGTTTGGTTATCGACCAGAAGCGCGTATTTGACCAGTACGCGACTTCGCTTGGAATAACAGCCACGCAGTTGAACGACTCGCAGAAAACGCAGGCACTGCTGAATGAGGTAATGCGCCAATCGCCTGACATCATCGCGCGCATCGGAACAGAGGCAGATAGCGCAGCGGAAGCGGGCGACAGACTAGCCACATCATTCGGGCGGGTAAAGATTGCGGCTGCTGAGGCTCTTGCACCCAGCACAAGCGGCTTTCAAGATTTGTTGACCGGCGCATTAGACGCTATCGCGCTAAGGCTGGAAGGCAATAGTATCGCTTACTACCGGGCTGGGATTGCTGGCCTTGAAGCTGACATAGAGAAGGTGTCAAGCGGCACGCTCCCCAAGCTGGCAAAGGCGGCGCTCATTGCATGGGACAATACCATGATAGACGGCTATCGGGTATCCCTCGACAAGGCAATAGCAGAACTACACAACACCGCGACGGCGCTTACTACCACGGCCAGCAAAGACGACCTCTACGCAGACGCCACGAACCGGGCTGCCACAGCTACACAGATATTTGGCGGTAAAGCGTTTACACTTTCAACCATGTTGGCGGGATTAGCGGCGCGGCTAAATGATACGGCAGCCAAGGCACGCAAGGCAAGCGATGCAATGGCGGCAGGTGCAGTCAAGAGCATTACCGGGAGCTTGCTAGGCGCGACGGGTGTTGTCTCACTGAAGGACTACACACAGAACGTGGGCGCGGCTGGCACGGCGGTAACGGTGCTCACGGCGGCGTTGAACAACGGCGCGATCTCACAAGAGACATACGACTATCGAATAGCCCAACTGAGCGAATCAAATCAGACTTGGGTGTCCGACCTCAACGCAAGCGCGAATGCACTGGACAAGGTTGGCGGCGGCGTTGACGACCTGACCACCAAGCTGACCAGTCTCATATCCGCACAGCTTCAGCCGTCCTTTTCGCTATCCGCGCTGGCACCCGAACTTGCCACCGGCGAGGGCAACTTAGACGAACACTATCGGCGCTTGGCGGCGATTGCCCTGCGCGGTGGCGAGGAACTTACCAAACACGCTGACGACTGGAAAGACACCATCGCGCTGATACCGGAGAACGTGCGGGCGCAAGGTGCAGGCGCGATGCAAGCATGGGCTACTGAGACGGTACAGGCCTATGACAAAGGCCTGGACTTCAGCCTAATCGACCGCGACGCACTGAAGGCGCGCATCCTGGCGCAACTGAAAGCCGGCGAAATGCGCGATGCGGTAATTGCTGAGCTGGCCGCCGAACTTGGCGGCAGTGTGTCCACCGCCAAGCTGCAAGAAGCGGCAAGTATCGCGGTCGGCGGCAACGGCGGCGCGCAAGTATCAGCCGGCATCAAGGACAGCATAGACGTGACCGGCACGCTTACGCTCACGGCAGCCGCGATCAACGCAGGCGCCAAGACGTTCGAGAAGGAACTGAAAAGCGCGGGCGGTTCGGTGGGCGGCGCGATCCTGGGCGGCATCACCGAGGCGGTAACAGGCGGCGCGCCTGACATTATCAAGCGGTTGGCCGAAGCGTTGTCAAAGCCTGTGGCCGACATACTGGCGCGCGATGGCCGAAGGACGGGCGACTGATGGCTGTAACATGGGGCGCAACTACCACTTACCCGAACCCGTCAACGCTCGAAGAAGCT
>ERZ761597.191-NODE-191-length-11704-cov-3.970555_pt1 | contig 11704 bp, 10 predicted proteins | sample MGYA00433093_ERZ761597 | MGnify/ENA primary metagenome ERZ761597 (study PRJEB28899, sample SAMN03785557) | bioreactor sludge metagenome | biome: EBPR Sludge; feature: EBPR Bioreactor; material: 0.22µm filtered reactor supernatant | place: Saint Lucia: Queensland... | reverse complement strand
GTATTCGTGATAAGAAGCTTAGTCTTCCTATTATTTTCTGTGATGGCAGGCCAAAAAGAAGAGTTTGTGAAGAATTAGGTATTCATGTTGATATTTGGATTGATGATTTTCCAGAAGGTATCCACTTAGGGACTCAATATAGTCCCATTCAATTAGAAGAGTGGAGAGCAGAACAGCAAGCCTTATCGAAGGTTGCATAACAAAGAAAACCCCCGGCGTTATGTTCTAATTGTCATAGATTAAAAACTTTCCTTTGTGAGGAAGGTATACACAAAAAGAAAGGCCCCTTGGATTAATCTCCTTGGGGCCTTTTTATTTACCGGGGGTTATTTTATTCTTGGAAGAGTTCTTCTGTTTGTTGATCTTCACCATCTAGCGCATAAGCACCACTGATTGAGAAGAATTGATAAAGTCTTTTCTTTAATTCAGGTGAAAGATTTTTTTGTTTAGATTTTTCAATCTCTTTCGCTATCTTGACAAATTCATGAGGGTCAGACATTAATTTATCCATCATGACAGCAGCAGTATCTTTTGGGTCAACTCTATTCAGAATTCTACCAGCACCAGAACGAACTCTAGCACCAACTCTGTTCAGGGCACCAAATGCCTGAGTGATAAGAAAATCCACACCACCAGACGCTGCTTTTCTGAATTCAGATGTGTCAAAGATTGGAATTTTGTTGGCAGTTTTTCCTCTATCTAGTTCAGTTGTTTGTCTAACAATACTCTTGATAGCATCCATGATTTGGGGTTGGTCTTTATAGAGTTCATCACCAACATCAAAGATTCTCTTAAGTTCATTATCATCAATAGGATTTAAAGCCTTGGCACCTGTACTTGTTTCTTTTGCCCTAAATAATTGATCTTGAAGATACTTACTATAGGCTGCTTTGAGTCCTTTGCCATTATCTCCAGCACGATGTACTATATCTGGAAGATCAGTTAATACTTCAGGATTGTCAAAAACATTTTTGAAAGTACCTGTAGTGTCTATTCTAGCTCTGGTTTCTCCACCGACAGTACTAAAGAAATCTTTGTACTTACCCTTTAGAGAAGTAACTGTTTCATCCCTTGTTTTTTGAAGGACTTTTAGTTCCTCTAAGAGATCATCTGTGTTTCTGTCCATTGAATTAATTCTAGTGATGAAACTATTAATTCTTTCAACACCTTTCTTATCACCAATCTCTTTAAAGACAGGAACGAACTTCTCAAGACCTAAAGAAATATCTTTGATCTTTGTGGGATCAAGACGACCTTTATTGGCATTAAGAGCACGTTGAACATCAGATGCGAATTCACCAAGAGCATAGTCTAACAATTGACCAGAAGACTTTTTACCTTCATCTGTATTGAGGAGAGTAATTATCTTTTTTGTGAAACGTTCTCTTGAAGGATCGGTAATTGTCGATTTAATAACGTCACTTGATTCAATGTATTTAGTATCAGGTTTGAATTTATTGTCTCTGCCGATAGCTTGAATATCCTCTAATGGACCATCTCTCCAAAAAGGAGCATAGACATTCTTATAGTAATTCATTGCCTCTTCGGCAGCTTTCTTAACATCAGGCCGACCGCTTTTTGCTAAGGCTTCAAGTTGATCTTCTGTAATAATTTTTTTGAATTCAGAGATCATATTAGCTTTACGAAATTCTCCAGCTTGTCTAAGCTTAGAGATTTCATCACTCAAATCAAAGTCAGCAAACTCTTGTGCCTGTTTAAAACTACCACTCATATTTTTGATCTTTTCACCAAGGTTAGGTGGAAGATAATCTAACATAGCCTCCATCTTTTTCAAGACTTCGGGATCAAGTGGAGCATCTGGAATAGCAGCAAAAAGATCATTCTTCTTGTCTGTCATAATCCTGGAAGCTTCATTGATTCTGTCAACAACTTCTTCAAGTCTCAGATTTTGAGCGCTGGAGAAATCGATATTGGCTTCTGCCCCAAGCTTGCTAAGAGTTTCACCAAATTGTGGATCATTTTGAATAAGATCAACAATATCTTCTTTAGACTGAACAATTCTACGGTTCATTTGACCGACTTGTTCATCCATTTTAGTGATGTCGTCTATAACAGATGTTTGAATTCTTTTCTTTGCACCTGTAGCAGCCTCTGGACCACCAGCGATAATCTCTGTCTGAGAAAGGACTCTTTCAGTCTCCTTAGCAGGACGATCAAGAGCTTCTTTCAAGTGAGAAGCATTTTTACTTTCGACACCAGAACGTAATCCTCTGGCCCTAGCTATTTGAGCACCATCTGTGATTTTATCAAGTCCTTGCTCATAGGCGGACATTGTATCTCTAGTGAAACCAACATCACCAAGTTCATCAGTAGTGGAAAACACTACATCAGCATTCTCTCTGATTTTATTAAGGATTCTATCGGTAATAACTCTGACTTCTTCTGGAGAAGTATCTTCAGCCACTGGGACAATCTCAGTTAAGATGTCTTCGACAAGAGTTTTTTTCATACCTTTTAAATCACCGAGATTTTTTATAGGCTGAATAATAAAGTCATTGGCAAGTTTATAACCACCGACTAATGTTTTACCAACGATTTCACCACCTGTAGCTACTAACATAGCATCAGCGAGAATATCCATTCTCTTTTTTAATAAATCTTCACTAAAAGTCCCATTACCATCAGTACCAAGTTCTTGATAAATCGGGAATAAACCTTTTTCACCAATGAAGATTGTATCTGTTTCTGCATCAACAGAAGAAGCTGCGCCAGCTTCAGCGAAAAGAGTCTTAAGAACTTTCCCCATTGCGCCAGCACCTTTGTAGACTTTATTAGCGACACCAAGACCACCCATAAAACCACCGGCTAATTCTCCTGTCCCGGTCATTAAATCTCCAGAAAAAGTTCCCTTTCTTGGAGACTCATATTTAGGCATAGCCTGTCTAAAAGATTCGGCAGAATTACTGCCAGAAAGGTTATCTTTTAATGCCAAAACTGTTTCTGCCACATTGACAGGAGCATTATAAAGACCACCAACAGCGTCAGCAAAAGTCCCAGGAAAACCGGGTTCTAATCCTGCGTCACTAAAATTCCATGTAGGAGATTGAGGAGCCTCCGGAGGAGGATTGGAGACTCCTATATTATCACTCTCGAACAACTTTCCAGATTTAAAATCTTCAATAGTATTTCTGCCCGAGGAAGGTGCACCTCTGAGCATCTGTTGTAAAGCATCGTATGCTCCTTGTTCGTTGTCACCTTCAACTTCATATACAGAACCATCAGGTGTTTCAATCTCAAAAATTGGCATTAGTTCTTTTTCCTGATTTTGTATCCGTTAATAACTGTTTCTTCAGTTGTTCCGGGTTGTGTAGAGAAAGTCATAAATGGTTTGAAGTAATCGTATGCTTCTCTGAGTTTAGGTTCTTTAACCATCATCTGACCAAACGTAGGGACAGTTTGAAATGGAGGTTCTTTCCATCCATAAAGTTTCTGAAATGCTTCTACTTCAAGATTATAGTTGTTTAAATCACTCGAAACAGTTTCATAACTTCTGATTTGATCTGAAATAAGATTGGCAATATTCTGATTGAATTTCTCAGGACTACCACCAGCTTTAGTTACTTCTTCAAACACTTTACGTTCTGTTTCAGCTAACGATCTGCCTTCTTGACCCATGGCCATACCTAGACGATAAGCAAAGATTTTGACTTTAGCATCAAGTAATGCTCTCTGCATCGTAACATCATTTATAGGTTTACCAAGTAAGTCTTGGACTGTTCTATCAAGGTTTGCTAATTTTTCTTCTGCACCCATGTCATTAGCAACATTTTCATCAGTAAGAATATTACTAATAGCAGTTAACTCCTGTGCCCAATCGACAGCTAAAGTAGTAAAATTTGTTGTTCTTTGTGCAAGAACATTGCCTTTAGAAGCTGTCACGATATCAGACATATCCTTACCAAGGAAAAGTAATTCTTTAGTGTTGGATGATTTCTTGATTTGATCCTCACCAAGCTTTGCTGTAGCCTTAGCTACGGCTTTGTAATCATCCTGCTCGCCTTCTTTCCACAATTGAACTTGGCTCTTGGGGATAAACTGACCACTTTCAGTTTCATAACCATCGTTCGAAGGTTTCACAAGAACAGAGCCTGTAAAGTTACCTTGTTCATCAAATTGCTTAGCACTAAAGAAACCATACGCACGGCCTTCTTTAGCTGCATCAGCCCTAGCACGAGCTTCTTGTTTGATAGCTTCTAAATCTTTAAGAGCTTTTACTCTGTCATTAGCTTTTTGTAAACGAACTTCATTTGTAGCTGTCGGATTTAAATCATACTCTCTTTGAGCATGTGTTTGTTCAATCCAAGCTTCCTCTGGAGTATTGATTTTATCCGGTTCAACTGGAGTGGGCTTTCTTTTGTAAACAATACCAGAACTATCAGTCTTTATTGTGCTACCCGTACCCTTCATGATCTGATCGATTTCATTACGTCCCATACCAGAGACTTGAGAAACCTGATCAAGAGCACCATTGATATCCCTATCTCTCTTAGCCTGAGCAAAACCAGGAAATAGTCTGTCCATCATACCAGTAGGCTGTTGTTGAGGCGATGACATTTGAGCAACATCACTTTGAGCCGCAGGCATTTCAGCACTAGGATTGGCCAAGCCACTGTTGATCATCTGAGTTTCTTCGGGCGAATCAACATTCTGGACTTCAGGAGAAGCAGTGCCAGTGGTTTCAAATTCACCATTCTGAATAAGATCAAGAATAGTAGACTCAGACATACCAGACTGCAACCAGTCATAAACCTTAGGCCAATATTCTTCTTTACCAGCAAGGTCTCTGGCTAAAGTCTTGGCTGAACTAACTAATTTAGAATCAGCTTCTTTTTTCTTTTCGTATTTTTCACGACGATCCAAAAACTCAGAGTAAGTGAGTTTGAACATATCGTCTTTTCTTTTAGCCCTTCTTTCATTACCAGCATTAAAAGCATCGGCAAAGGCGGGGCCAAATCCAGCCATAAAACCCATCTTACATTACCTCACTTGACTTGTTCATACTAAGAAATCCAGTCGCTTGCTCTTGAATTTCTGGTAATTGGCTTTCGACACTTTCTGAAACTTGTTTCGCCTTCTTCTTATCAATCTTTTTAATTTCGGAGAAGAAAGCTTTTGTCGGAACTGGTTTCTCTTTATCAATACCAAGATCGTACTCGATATCATAACCCTTTGCCATAAGACAAATAATATGAGAGACAGGACCAGCAAGAAGAATTCCTGTATCGACTGTCCATTTACCCATACTAACACCAGACATGATAAACATCTCAGTGATAGCTGAAACAGGAACACCTAGTTCTAACATAGTTAATACACCGACAGAACTTTCTTCGTCTGTCAGTTTTTCCATGGCAGCTTCTACTGCCTTATCTAAGTCGGAAAACTCCGGAGGACGATGCCAAGGAAAATTCTTGGTATCCTTCGTAAAGTTTTCACCCGGAATAGGGCCATTAGGAATTCTTGCCATCTTTTTTCTTCTCTCCGAAAAAGTCTTTTTCAACACCATCGAAATACTTTTTACCATACTTCAGTGGTTTTAATTTTGAGAGTTCTACTGGCTGTTTATCTTTCCAGTAGGCTTTCATCGATTTAATAATCGCATCTGTCATAGTTACAGCCATGTATCACCTTTAAAATAACCAGTCAAAAAATGCTGAAGCACCAGCACCAACAATAGAACCAACGAGTGATCCTGTACCTGCTTTATCCGCATCTTTTGATTTAATAGCAGCAAGAGCAAGCTCATGTTTACGTTGAGCAGCATTCTCTGTAGAGGTCCATAGGTACTGCAACATAGCATCAGAACGGTCCCATAACTGGTTTAGTTGTTCATTTGAAAGACCAACCATGTTCTTTACATCTGTAGCAGCTGCTTCAAAAGACATTTGTGCTTCTGTAGTAGTCACAGTTTGTCTCCATTTTGCATTAGAGACATCAATATTATACTGCATATTCTTATAAAATTGTTCTCTTTGATTTTCCAAGTCTGAATTAAACTTAGTCATGGCATTTGTTTCAGAAACGTTAAATTGTTTCATACCATTCATCTGAGACGTATTGAATTGACTCACTTGAGCAGATAATTCATCATAGAATTTGTCCATGTCATTCTGCGACTGAGCCGTAAAAAGTCTCTGTGCATTTACTTGCTTTCCATCTTCAAACATCGCTTGTACACGATTCTGATTGTTAATAACAGCAGCTTGTTGTTCATTACTTAGATTAGCTAAGTCCATTTGTAAGAAAGCTTGAGCATTTTGTGTAGCAGCAGCCATACGTGCATCCATATTCTGCAACTCAAGTCTAGCAAGAACATTTGCTCTATTCAACGTAGCTTCTTGTTCATTATTAAGATTTTGCAGAGTTAATGTTTGAAAGAATTTAGCATCTTCTTTAGCAATCGGAAGTGAAGCTTCCAAGAGAGCCTGAGATAAAGCAGCAGTAGCCGCTGTACCAGTCATGCCACTAAAAGAAGCAATCCTTTGAACATTTCTAGCTGTAGCCTGAGCCCATGAAGGAATCTTTGGATTACCATTCGCATCAACAAACTGACTCTGAAGGGCTTCAAGTTGTCCTTGAACAGTAGCCTTCGGATTAACTTGATCAGGAGAGAGAGATGCAAAGTCTTTTAAAGCCTGCCCAGCAATACCTTGATCAAAAGTTTGTAAGTTAGTTTCTACATTTTGAGTATTAACTTGGGCATTCTGGCTTACTTGACCTTGCGCTCCACTCATATCTTGAGTAGTTACTTGTGGGAAAACTTCAGTAGGTTGATAAGTATTTGCTGTATTTTGTGTAGGAGCGTCAGCCTGCGCTGTATTTTGACCCTGAGCAATACTTGCATTAACCCCACTAGGGTCCATATTATATTTAGGATCACTAGCGTTTACATTTGTCCCAGCAGCATTTTCATTAATATCTGGTGTTCTTGTTGATAAGAACATACTTTCATTAACATCCGTAGTCGCCGGATTGTCTGTCGTAAAAGCCGAGCTAGGATTAGCTGCAACTTGACCACCATAATCCACCACATTGATTTGACCAGGAATGTTTTTATCTACTGATCCAGGTACAACTTGTGTTGACTGTTGAGGTGTTAAAGGTGGTAAAGAAGGAGTTGTAGTCTCTGGTGTAGTAGGTGTGGTAGGCGTAGTGGGTGTACGTCTATGACCAGATGCGCCTAATCCTAGAGACACTTGTTCCTCAGATGGAATATTTGATCCAGTCGAAGGGTTCCAAGTGATCTCACCTGTAGTTGTGTTTCTCATCCATCCCATATTATCTCACCGTTATAAAAAGTGTGTGAATCTTGTCCCACAATGCCCAAATTGTTAAAACACCACCGCCTACAATCCAAATCCAGTTAGTTTTTAACTTCTGTGTTAGAGTATCATAGGCGATACGTTCTGTTGCTACTTTCTTCAAAGCTTCAATTTCTTTTTTATCAAATTCTTCTTCTGTCATCGCTTAAACCTATTAATTCCATCTAGAAAGAAATAACCACCGAGAACAATCATTTGAATTTGATACAGTTCTGGAGATAAACTATCAGTAGCACCTAAGCTTAAAACCTTATCCCATACAACTAGTTTTGTATTATAGAGGATAAAAGGAGCAGCCCAAAGAATCCTAACCCATCGCTCAACTGGATCACTTTGGGCAGCAAGAATACTTGTTTTTCTAGACTCAAGAATGGCAATACGCTCATTTGCTGCAATTCGTTCTTGTTCAGTTTTTGCATTCTCTCTTGTTTTATATGCATCGGTTAAGTCTCTCGTAATTTGTGATAAACTAGAAAGAAATAAATTGGAAATTATTTTCCACATTATTTAAACCATTTAGGCTTCACAAATCTATCCCATGACATCCACAGAACAGAAAAAAGAGCCATGCCTGCGCCAACAAGCGGATCAATTTGAACTTGTTCGATTTGACCTGCTGTCCAAAGATAAGTACCTAATGAAAGCAGTAATTGTCTAATTAAAATCGTGATTGCTTCATACATTTTATTTACTCCCGAAAAGAATTTTTAAAAGGCTCAGAATGGCATCTAGAAAGCTCACTGATGGCTTTTGATACTTTTCTGGTGTAGGAGTACTAGGGACTACAGGAATGCTCTCCTTGGGCTTTTCTGTGGCTTTTAGGCCATAACCAGCTTCTTTAAGACCTTTCTCAAATACAAGAGCTAATTTAGCAATCGTCTCAGCTTTGTCAGTACCATTCACAATACGTCTGGCATTCTTATATTCTTTTAACTCTTCATTATCACTATCATCTATATTGTCAATATAATCATCTAGTTTCTTGCCAGTGAACCAACCTTCATTCATACCCACAAAAAGAATAGGTAAAGCATATTCTGGTTCCATCACAAGGTCAGGATTTTTTACAAAATCTACTTTGAAATAGTCTGAAGCCTTTTTGTAATTGTAGTCCCAAGTTAACTGAATATATCCTCGGCCATAATAAGGGTAATAACGAAAGTTCCTTTTACGCCAAGCTTCATCTTTCCAATAAGCTTCTCTCACAGGCATCATTGTCTGCGCAGTTTCCCACCAAGCGGTAGCAAGAATATAAGCTGCTTGTTGTAAGTTTTCTTCCTTGGCCTCAATATAATCTAAGACTTTATCCATACCAATTACATTTTGAGTAGTAAGATTTAGATGAGGTCTTATAGTGTCATAAAATTTAATTTTATTCATTGTTAACTAATCCTAACCATTAGACCAATTCTTCGTTCAAGTCCAGCATCTTGATCAAGAGTTACACCAGAGATGTTTCTCCAGGTCCCAGTTTGCTGAGTTCCACCACTATCAGAAAAGATGGTTCCATATGCACTACTTTCTGATATTGCTGTATAAACATTTGATCCTGAAGTTGTTGAACCATCAGTTAGTGCTGTATCAGATGCATATCGCATTAATGTGCAAGTACCAACAGGTAAAGTGGAAGAAGTTGGGATTCTAGCATCAATAGCTGCTTTTACTCCAGCGGGAGTAACCGCTCTTGCTGTATCAGTTCCAGTAGTTGCCTCTGAAGTTGTAGCTAACTCAACAACACCCGCTGTAGATTCAGATGCACTACTGGCTGCTGGTGCTAAAGCAACGATAGCCGAGGCAATTTTAGCAGGACTAACTACGCTCTCTGTTGTTCCTACACCTGCCTCCCAAGTTGCTTGTAGTTGAGAGTTTATGCCTAGATTAGTTAAGGCATCAGATGCATTTGAAGCACCTGTACCACCATCAGCAATAGCAAGATCAGTAATACCGGTAATTGAACCACCAGAGATATTAACATTCGATGATGCTTGAGTAGAAATAGTCCCTAATCCTAGCGTAGTTCTACCAGCAGAAGCATCGACATCATCAATTAATGATCTACCGAAAGATGTTAGGGATGTGACCGCATAAGTATTTGATCCGGTTGTATAAATTGTTTTATCTGCTGACGTAGTTAATCCAGAGATAGATGTTAATGCCGAGTTTAATTCTTGTGCATTTAATGTTGTTCTCGCAGCACTAGCATCAGCATCATCCAAAAGAGTTCTAGCAAACGATGAAAGGTCAGATACAGCATAAGTATCTGATCCTGTTGTATAAATCATCTTATCAGATGAGGTTGTCAAACCAGAAATAGATTGAAGGCCAGCATCGTAAGCCTGAACATTTGTGCCAATAACAACACCTAAAGTTGTTCTGGCCGCACTAGCATCAGCATCATCAATCAGAGATCGACCAAATGATGTCAAGTCTGTTGTAGCATAAGTATCTGATCCTGTTGTATAAATTGTTTTGTCAGACGAAGTAGTCAGACCAGAAATCGATTGAAGACCAGCATCATATGCTTGAACATTTGTACCAATAACAAGGCCAAGAGTTGTTCTTTGAGCAGATGCATCAGCATCATCCAAGAGTGCTAAGCCAGCAGCAGTAGGATCAACAGCAGCATACTCATCCAAGATTGCACTATAGGGTTGGAAAATCTTCCAAACAGCAGCGCCTAGGGAGGCATCTACACAAATATAAAATTTATCATTTGTGGTATCTATCCATATAGAGCCAACACCATATCCATCGCCACTGTCATCACCAACAGCAGGAGCAGTTGTTGCATTTAGTTTATGGATAGCGGCGATACCACCATTGGCAACTGGCAAAACACCAGAGACCGAAGAAGTTAAATCGATCTTTGGACCATTACCAGTAGTACCATCATGTTCATGACCAGTACTGCCATTGAAGGCATCTCTGATCGCATTAAATTCGGCATTCAAAGGTGCTGCTAAAATATCTTCACCTGTTTGAATATCTGCCGTAGATTGTCTAGTATAACCAGCCATTATTCACGTCCTTTTCCTGAAAATTCGGTGACAAAACCTTGAATTGTAAATGGCGCTCCTCCTTCTGTCACATAAGAAAATTGTGCAGAAAAGCAAGAACCTTGAATATTTGTTTTTAATACATTTCTAGAGACACCGCCGTAAACAGAACCATCATCGTAGGAGACTTCGGTTCCGTAAACAACTGGTCCTGCGACCGCCTGACTAGTAAAATTAGGAGGGTTCAAAACGTATTCATCACCCCAATCAAACCGAACAGCGATATTAAAAGAAACACTACCTTCAGCCCGAATAAAAGTGTTTAATGTCCGTAGTAATTTTCTAATTTCAGTATCGCCAAAGTCAAGATAAGGCGTAGTATAAACAGCAGTAACATCAGTTCCATTGAATGTATTACCTACTTCTTGACGAAAGACATAACCATCATAATCACCATGCAGAACATACTCTCTACCATCAATAAATCCAGAGAAAGCACAGTTTGCATGGATGCCCATTAGTTCTGCAAATTCCCATTTTTGACCACTGGTGTTGTTTAATCTGGAACTTCCAAGAATACCGTATGCGTCCGCTGTTGCATCTGAACTTCCGGACAAGAAGTATCTGAATTGAGTTTTATTCTTGATTACAACTCCAACCAAATCGTCCATATCATAGTTAGTGATAAAATTTTCGATAGTGTACTGTATACTGGAAGATAAAAGAGATAACTCTACGTCATTCTGTCGGTCAGTTCCGGCAATTGGACGGATACCATCAGGTGACAAGAACAACAGATTACCACCGATTTCAAGAAGAGAATCTCTGGCAACGATACCTAAGTTAGATGTAACATCTTGGAGTAAAAATCCAGCAGTCGTATCAGGAATGATTTTTTTAATGTACCTTTTACTAAAAACAAAGTTTTCATCACGAAAAGGTTTCATTGCCTGAACTTCATCACTGAAAATGATTTGTCCACCACCAGCAGCCGCGGTCCATGTTAAAGCATCTGAAGGAGCACAATAACAAACGACAGCTGGTGTATCTTCATCACCAGAAACAAATAAGTGATTTTTAAATGATGTAATAACAGAAGGCTTATCAATGAGTTGATTTCCACCGGGAGAGCCAGAACCACCGGTATTTGCTGAAGTACACTCATACCAATTAGTACCATTATAGATGACTAAGTGGTTAACACCATCAACAAAGCCAATCATATTAACATCACCGAAGTTAAATAATTCGGCTCTAACTCTAGTGACAGTAGTGGCACCGCCGTTTGTAGTGTTATGAGTAATACCGGTGGTATAAGCTGTCCAACCACTAATCCCAAGTTTAAAGAAAGAATAAGTTGTACCA
>ERZ761597.190-NODE-190-length-11791-cov-26.756561_pt1 | contig 11791 bp, 8 predicted proteins | sample MGYA00433093_ERZ761597 | MGnify/ENA primary metagenome ERZ761597 (study PRJEB28899, sample SAMN03785557) | bioreactor sludge metagenome | biome: EBPR Sludge; feature: EBPR Bioreactor; material: 0.22µm filtered reactor supernatant | place: Saint Lucia: Queensland... | reverse complement strand
CCCCACATACAGTTAAAAATCTTTTTCAAGCGTATGCGGATGTAATTTGTGAATTGAGATCAGATGTAGATGCACTAGAAGCTATAGTTAATGTACCTTTTAGTATTTCTGCTCCATGTCTTACTTTACCTGCTAATCCAACAAGAGATCAAGTTTTACAAGCTACAATTACAAAATTGTGCTCAGTAAACACCGATGTTGCTGCAATTAAAGCAGACTATGTAAAAAATAGTGAGCTCTGTACAAAAGTAAATGCATGTCTTAGCGCTACTACTTCCCAAGAGTACACAAAGATGCCAAAGTATGTAGCGGTTCCTTACCATGGTCCACTTACAGTTTTTGATAGCCAAGGAAGAGGTTTATCTGGTTTTGGTTATGATAAAATTTATATATGTAATGGGCAGACAGTTGGTACATTTGTAACTCCTGATTATAGGGGTAGATCACCGATTGGTGTAAACTCTGGAATTCCTGGTGGGGCATTAGATAGTGCTGTTGACCCAGCTTTACCTCAGAATGTTGGATATGGATTTATAAACAGAACAAAGAATGGAACGTATACACATACTTTGACTGTGAATGAATCTGCTTCTCATACACACACTGTAAATGACCCCGGACATACGCATACGCTGTCTATGGCAGCTTTTCCAAAAGATGCTGGTTCATCTGGTACAGATCATATGGAACCTTATGGCACATCATCTACTGGAAGTTCTGTTACAGGTATAACTTTGAATTCTTCTGGTGGAGGTCAACCACACAATAATCTACACCCAGTTATAGGTGGTGTATTTATAATGCATATTCCATAAAAAATAAAACTAATATAAATGGCTTCATGTAGTTCAGCAACTCCTGTATCTTTCAATGTTCAATACTTCTATAGTGATCAATGTTTCACATGTGGAGATGACTGTGGACCAAATGTACAAAACAGTAAATGTGTTGTATATACTGGGCCAAATCTTTCGTGTAGCGGTATAGAAACAAATGATAGTCTTGAAGTTGCTCTTCAAAAAATAGATGAACAAATTTGCTCTGCTACTGGTGACTATTCTACTTATCAGATGAATTGTTTACCTACGTGGTGGGGTGAAGAAATATCAACAGAAAGTGAATTTGTAGATGCAATTACAGATTATGTATGCACTTTAAATGACACTGTTGATACTTTTATAAATACAACTTTTGTAAATTACCAAAGTTCAGTAGACACAAGATTTGATGCTATTGAATATCCTGGTATCACTTGTGCAATAGCTGGAGTAACAAATACAGATTCTTTAATTCAAGTACTAAATAAGTATTGTGAAGAATTTGAAGATATTGATGACGCAATAGATATAACTGGTATTGATTGGGGTGGTTGTTTTTCAGTTCTAACTCCACCTACTAACATTGCAGAAGGTTTTACATATCTTCTTGATTTAATTTGTGATTTAAATAATAACATCCAACCTCTACCGACATTTGATAATTCTTCAAATTGCTTAGCAGGAACTGTAGAAGATTCTTTAGAAACCACAGTTGGTGCAATTATTGCAAAATTGTGTCAAGCTCCTACTTGGGATTCTGGTAACGTGACTTGGGGATGTATTACAGCTCCAGTTGATACAGGAGATCTCGAAGAAGCTGTACAAAACATAGTAGATGTTGTAAATGATCTACAGCAAAATTTTGTAACTTTTGATAACTCAGACTTTACAGTTACTGCAACAGATGGTTTAGATCCATGTGCCGGTATAACTGTATCTTTAGCTACACCTATAAATCAAGATAGGTTTGTTGCTGTATCTGCAGGAGACGCTTCTCCGGGAACTTTGTTTTCAAAACTAAGTACTCCCAATTCATCAGTTACTATAACTAATGTTGCAGATACAACTGTTGGTCTTGATGTTTCAACTGGTGATAAAGGTGACATTACCGTATCTGGTGGTGGTAATACATGGACAATAGATAATGATACTGTAAGTTTTGCAAAAATGCAAAACATTAATACATCTAGATTAATAGGTAGATCAACAGCTGGTTCCGGAGATCCAGAAGAAATTCAAATTGGTTCAGGGTTAACCTTATCCTCTGGTGTATTAAGTGCAAATAGTTCTTCAGTTGCTTCTGGAACATATTCCCCAACTCCAACTTTAACATTAAATATGGATGCTGTTGGAATATATGATCTTGCTTATATGGCAATAGGTAACGTAGTTACTCTCGGTGGTCAATTAATTTTATCTGCTACTGGTGTTGGTGCAGCATCTTTTTGGATAGATGTGCCAACAATAAATGGAAACACTGTTGTTGATTCTTTAGTCGGTGGAGCTGCTTACAGTGTTGATGCTGGTACTGGGGCCATAATTACGATGCAAGCTTTAGGAGCAGGATTAAGATTTGATTTTGTTGCTCCAGATACCAATGCTAATTTATTCTCATTTAATGTGACATTTACGATGTCAGCACCTTAATATACTACAGGCTTTTATTGGTTTTGACTGTAGGGAGAGGGGTTTTGAAAAAAATCCCTCTTTTTTTGTTATTTGTAAAAATATATACTACCTTTGCAAAGAGGTAAAAGGGTTGTATGTTTTGGAAACCAACTATTAAGATATTTAAAACCTGAAAAGGTCCCCCGGTAACTCCCAAAACATATAACCTCCTCACCGGGGGTTTTTTTATTCACCCATGTGAATGTTCCAATTTTTTCTCCCCAGCCAATAAAAAATTAGATCTTACAGAAACTACATGTTTCACTTGGCATGTAGCTATCAGATACATAAAAAGTTCAGCTCTGACTTCACGCCTTTGTCAACTGAGACCTTCAAGGATAAAAAACCAATCCATGTATCTGCCATCGAGGGAGTATGGTGCTGTAGGCGATCTATGGGAGTCAAATCTGGAATACTCACCCCTTGAAGGGAGTAAAAAGGCGTAGTGTATTATTTTACATTATATTATTTTTCAATCAGTTGTAAATAAATTTGGAAGTTTCATAAATTATTATTATCTTTGCGCTCGGTAGTGTATTTTATAACTAAATAAATTATAAATGGGTTTATCAAAATTAGAACAACTTCGTAATCTAATGACGCAGAAAAAATCTAAAAGATATTACGCAAAACGTCTAGGAATATCAGAAAACGAAGTTCAAGAACTTTTGGATGGAATAAAAAAGAAACAAACTCCAGAAGTTCAAAGCGTTGAGGAGGGGGAAGTAACTTTCGAACAGAATTTAGAGAAGAATGAAATAAAGGTTTGTAAACTTTGGACATTTGCTCCAAAACCTGAAGATGTAATTAAAGAGCACAATATTGATGAAAATAGGTGGAAACTTGCTCAAATTTGGATAAAACAAACGTCTAAGGGGTATTTAACAAGTGCTGCATTTACTTCAAAACAAGCTTCAGATTTTACACAAGAAGATGCATTGAAGATTATTAAAAGTGTGCAGCCGGTACCAAAGAAAATAAAACCACAGCAAAACAAATTTTTACCTAAAGCTGCACTTATTTTACCAAAACAGGATGCACATTTAGATAAATTTGATATCGATGGTAATAACGATATAGAAAAAAGATTTACCGATATTGAGAATTCAATATTTAAAATTTTAGCAAAAGCTAAACTTTCGAATCACATTGAAAAGGTAACCTATATAGTAGGTAGTGATCAATTCAATAGTGAGTGGACACAAGCTACAACTAAAGGAACTCCACAGAAGAACATTTTAACTTACGAAGAAGGATTTTCAAGAATAGTAGAACATGAAGCCGGAATCTTGGATTTATTACTAGAATCTGTAGATAAAGTAGATGTAATATTTGTACCAGGAAATCATGACCATCATGTTGGTTGGCATTTGATTCACTGTTTACAGGGAATGTTTAGAAAGAATGATCGAATATCTTTTGACATCGCTCCTAAAAACAGGAAGTACGAGAAATATTCGAAAACAGCTATAATGTTCAATCACGGGGATGTTTTGAAAGGTAAGGATCTTGCACATAGATTTCCAATGGAATTTAGAGAAAATTGGTCTCAATGTGAAAACTTTTACATCTTTACTGGTGATAAACATCATGAAGTATCACAAGATATCCATGGTATAAAATTCTTCCAAGTGCCAGCTTTATCTACAGCAAAATCTTTTTGGGATGATAAAAATGGATATACTTGTACTAAAGCAGAAATGACGGGATTCCTTATAACAGCTGAAAATGGAATGACTGACATTTATAAAGAAATGCTATGACACAAAGAGAAATAATTTCACAAATCCGTAGTATGCATAAGCTCCTATCCTCAGATAATACTCTGAACGATAGGAGCATTCTTGCTGAATTGAAAACCTCAAGAAGTCTTCTCATAAAAAGAGATACTGATAAGAGGAAACTTTTTCAATCAGCTGAGCTATTTACAAACATTGATTGTTTGGAAATGGAGAAAGTTCCTCTTGCGGAGTGCTGTGAATATACTAGCGATAAAGAAATAGCAAAATCTAAACACAAACTCCCTAAGATAGGTGAAGGTTTGTTTGGATTACTTGTACAACAAGTAGCGTCTGTTGATGGAATGGTTAAGTTTAAAGAATCCACACCTATGAGGTATGCGAACATTCTTAAATTAAATCTTCCAACCAACAACGTATTTTTTTGGATATACAATAATCACTTATATGTAACAAACCCCAATACTAAGAATGTGAGAGTTTCTGCATTCTTTGAAGAAGATGTTCCAAATAAAATTCTATATCCAGATTGTGATTGTAAACCTTCTATGATAGAAGACCCATGTATGTCAGAACTAGATAAACAATTTAAATGTCCTGGATATTTAGTAGAAGCAGTTAAAAGTCTTACTTATGAGAAACTAATGAAAACTTATTATAATACACCTTTAGATAAAACATCAAACCAATTAGATGAACAATCAAGATAAAAAACCAAGATTTCAGACAGATGATCTGATGAAGAAAGGATTTAGAGCTTATCCAGTTTCTCCAAGTGTAAAAAATAGAGATCTTTTCTCGAAAGTTTTATATCACCGGTATTTTCTAGAAAACTTCTATATTGGAGACGTAGTGTTTGTAAAAGAAAGAAAAAATGAGGAATAAAGTACAATATAGAATGGCAAGTAAAGAAAACTATAATCTTTTTCTTCAAGAAAACCCAAAGATAAAACTTTCATTTCTTGAATGGTCAAATATTATATATTCTTTCAATTATGAGTTCAGAGATGAAATTTTAGAGACCGGTGACATTCATAAACTTCCATGGGGATTTGGAGAATTAGCCATTTCAAAGAAAAAAAGAAAACCAAAAGTTGTAGATCCCACAGGAGTAGAGAGAGTTAATTTACCAGTAGATTGGGCTAAATCTAGAAAAGCTGGTAAACGAATCTATCATATGAACTTCCATACAAATGGATTCACATTCAAGTGGAAATGGTTTCCGAGAACTGGTAGATTCAAGCATCACAAACTTTGGGTTTTCAAACCCAGCAGAGTATCTTCAAGATTAATCACTCATTATATAAATAAAGGATATGCTGCTAAATATAAAGAGTGGCATCTCGTAAACAGATAAAAAATGTCATACTACTACAAATATGATTTTGTTAGCCCAGAACCGGTGTATGCATTAGTAAAAGAAGAACTTAAGAGTTACTTCGATACTGGTGCAATTGATGACACCCTATTTCCAGTATATACAAATAAATGTCTTAAAAAGTTAGGTAGAGGATCATTTAAAATTAACGAAAAACTTCTGTATATCTCAGATTTTCAAGCAAGACTACCAGAAGATTTTCTATCAGTAAGAGAGGCTTGGTTATGTACAAATATAACACAAGCGTATCAATTACCAACTGCTCAATATGATCAAATAACTCAGACCTCAACAAGATTAGATAGTCCAGACGTTTATTGTAGCCCATGCACAAGTTGCGAAACTCCAGACATTATCCAAGCGATATACAAGACAACAAACACAGTTCTTTTTCAGACCAGAAAAAAATATCTTCTGACACCTGGAAACATATCTGTAAAAAGCAACTGCTCGTTGGATTGCGCAAACTTAAACGTATCTTCCCCAGAGAGTTTTGACATCAGAGACAATAAATTTGTTGTAAATTTCAGGGAAGGAACGGTATATCTTATTTATTATAGTGAAGAAAGAGATGAAAAAGGTTATCAGTTAATTCCAGATAATGTGAGAATTGCTGAATATATCGAAAGCTACATCAAATATAAAATGTTTGAACAGCTGTCAAATCAAGCTACTGATGAAACTTTCAATCAGATGCAAACAAAGAAAGAAAGTTATAATGCTGAACAATTTGAAAAGCAAGTACTTGCTGAAATTGAAATAAAGAAACAAACAGTTTGGCAGAAAAGACATGCTGCACTTAAAAGTATTCATCGTAACGAAAGATTCAAAATTTTTTAATGGAATATAAACCGAATCAAGCGGCTTTAGGATTAAATTTAGATAACACTGCTTTGCAAATACCGCAAGGTCAGGTATCTTATGCTCTAAACGCCCAAGTTGATAATTTTGATGGTCAACAACTTAACTATCAAAATGAACAAGCTAATGAATTTTGTGTAGATTTTCCAGAAGGATATAAAGTAATCGGTCATCACAATATTATCGAAAGATCTCTCACAATTTTCTTTCTTGTAAATCCAGATACTGGTGACAGTGAGATTGGAAAAGTTGCAACTAACTCATGTACCTACGAGAAAATAATAAATGCCAAATGTCTAAATTTCAATATAGATTATCCAATACACAAAGCTGTACATAGAACAACTAGCTGTGGTATTGAGATATTCTGGACAGATAATTTAAATCCAAGGAGATTTTTAGATCTTGATTCACTACCTTTTGTACAAATAGAAAATTGTCCAGAGCCACAATATTCTGATGAAATAGATTGTAATAAACTTTTGGTTCAACCAAATTTCAATATCCCAAATCTTTTTCCAAGAACTGTTGATGGTGATGGAACTTTAAAAGCTGGCACTTATCAATTTGCAATACAATATGCAAATGATTTATCAGATGGTTATACCAGTTATTATTCTGTAACCAATCCTTTACCAGTATATAATGAAAATCAAACAACATTAGATTTTGATTATTTGGTAAATAAATCTATAACTGTAGAGATTACAAATCTGGATACCTCTGGGTATTTTGAATATTTTAATCTTGCAGTTATAAAAACTGTAAATAATATTTCAACGGTTGATCTTGTTGGAACTTATTATATAGATTCAGATACTAAACAAATTGTATACAGCGGCCAAGGTGTTCAAGAAAGATTAACCATAAACGACATCTTTGAGAAGTTTCCAATATATAATACTGCAGATGATCTTACTACAGCTCAAGACATATTAATTTGGTCAAACTTAACAACAGACGAGAGAATCAGCTATCAAAAGATAGCAAATAAGATAAATTTAAAATGGCAAACTTGGAAAATTCCAGGTAAAGAAGCATATAAAAATCCTCTAAATAGTGTATACTTAAGAGGTTATATGAGAGATGAGGTTTACCCAGCTGAAATTGTTTTTCTACTAGATAATGGAAAGCAAACAGATGGTTTTCATATTCCAGGTAGAACATCGGTTGCTTCAGATCTTACTCCTATATCAAATAATGATGTTATAGGTAATCAGACAAATGAGTGTGACCCTGTACCAACATCATTACCTACGTGGCAGGTATATAATACTGCTAATGTAATTGATTATGAACAAATATACAAAGATTACACACAAGGTATAACATATCCTTGTCCAAAATGTCCACCTGTAATTTCAACAGACCCAGAGAGAGTTGAATGTTATAGTGGACCATTTCAATATGGAGAATTTGCTTATTGGGAATCAACAGAAACTTATCCTTGTACAGATGTATGGGGTGAATTAGCAAATAAACCAATAAGACATCATAAATTTCCAGATTCTCTAATTACCCACATTCATGACAATGAAGGGGCTATTTATCCAATTGGATTCAGAGTAGATATCCAACAAGTTCTTGATTTAATAAGAGATTCTGATTTAACTGAAGAACAAAAAAGTAAAATACAAGGATTTAAAATAGTAAGAGGTAATAGAGTTAATAACAAATCTGTAGTAGCAAAGGGTTTAATACACAATGTTGGCAAGTATCAAAGAGATGAACAGGTTTATTTGTTTCCTAATTACCCATATAATGATTTAAATGCTGATCCATTTATATCAAGTTCTAGTAATGTATCTTCTACTGAATGGGATCCAGGTACTTATGAAACTAGTATTTGTTATAGCTATACTCTTGAAAATGAAACAGCTAGTAATCAACAAGCTTCATATGTAGATTGTAATAATCAAAATCAAACAGCTCTTGTTTTACCAGGATTAACCTTAATTATTTGTTCAAAAACAACTCCAGTAACTACTGGGTTAACAGTAACGAAAGGTGATGTTTGTGGTCAACAGAATACAGAACCAGAAGATGAAACATATGATCCTAGCTATCTAAATGCATTTGATGAAGAAAGTAAATTAAGATATACTTTTCATTCTCCAGATACTCATTTCTTTCAACCAACTTTAGGTAACATTCTAAAGTTAGAAACTGCAGAATTTGGACAATCTAAAGGGCATTTTAAAGAAGTTCTAGGACATTCCAAATATAAATTTGTTTCTGGTAACGCTTATGTTACTGCTATTAGTATTGGTATATTAATTGGGTTTGCTAGTAACACTATAGGTGTTTCAACAAATGCTTTTAATGGAACAGCTGCATTCACAGCCTACCAAGCATTTATCGCAATTATAGACAAAGTTATTCCAAGAAGGAATTTTGCAGTTCAATATAACTCAATAGGTAATTATACAGATTTCAGAGCTGTTCAAAACAATGGAAATAAACAAAGGTGGCTGAGTATTTCAAGTTATATGGCTCCTGGAATGATGAATGTTGGTGATGATCATATTATTAATAACTTTCAGAGAGAATCTAGTGTTTATTTAAAAACATCAAAAACACTGCCATATACACACACAATTGGCGGAGTACCAGAAGATGTATCAAGGTGGAAATTATCAGATGAAGGATGTAATATTCAAAAACAAGAATTAAAAGATATTAGTTCGTATTATGCATCTATAAAAAGAAAGATAGACAATCAATATGGACAAATTTATTCATATGAAACTGTAGATACTGGATTTCAATATATAGGTGGACAACCATCACAAATAGAAAGATATCAAGGAGTTTTTGGTGGAGATATTTTTATTAACCAATTTGCATATAAATCAAAGCTTCCTTATTTTATAGACAACAGAGTAAGTACTGGATCTAGAACTTATCCAGATGATTCTGATATCTTCTATAATGAGCTTGGTAATGTTGGTAATCCAAATTATTGGTTCAGTACAGATTCCAATGCAAGTACTTATAATATTTTAGGTATCAATTTGGGCCCATTATTTGGAATAAAAGCAGCAAGATTTGATTGTCCAGAGAATAAGTTTTTCTATAATGACGGTAAAATATACCTGTTTTCTTATGGAATACCCTACTTTTACTGTGAAAGTGAAGTAAATGTTGATATGCGGCAAGCATTTAATAGTAGTGAAGGTGACTACTTTCCCAGAGTTTCTAGCGATATTCCAGACTTTTGGTTACAAGAAACAGTAACCACTATTCAGCAAGATAACACATATCATTATAACAAAACATATTCTAAACAAAACAAAGAAAATTTCTTTAGTCATTTACCAGATGATTGGGAAGAATGTGATAACGATTTAAAAAACGTAGTAATATTCTCTGATCCAAATAACTGGTTTATATATAGAGGTAATTCCAAAAAACAATTACCGCTAAATTTTGGAAATCTGGTGTCAATAGATGGTATTGAAAATAAACAAGTTTTAGCTAGATTTGAAAATAAAACATTGTTATACAATGCTTTATTGACAGCTCCAACATCTGCAGCTGAGGTCTATCTTGGACAATCATTATTCAGTTCCCAGGTTCCACCATTGGATTTTGCAGAAACTGATACTGGGTATGCAGGAAGTCAGAATAAAATGTTCATTAAAACAGAATATGGACATATTTCATCTGATGCACTTAGAGGTCAAATCTTCCTATTCCAAGGAAATGGTGCTAAAGATATGACTGATAAAAACGTAACCAAGTTTTATAATGAACATTTAAACTTTTATATAAGAAAACAATTCCCAGATTACCCAATAGATAATCATTTCAAAGGTGTTGGATTGCATGGAGTTTTTGACAATAAGTATAATAGGTTAATACTTACAAAGCTTGATTACGAATGTACAAATAAAGATGTAAATTATGTAGATGGTAAATTCTGGTTAAATGGAGAAGAAATAGATTTATCTTCTGATAGTTTTGTGAATCGCTCATTTACAATGAGTTACGATTTTGATATTCAAGCTTGGGTAAGTTTCCATAGCTATATTCCAAACTTCTATGTACCTCAGAACAATTATTTCTTTTCTTCTAAACAAAATGGATTATGGAAACATAATACTTGTTATACAGAATTTAACAAGTTCTATGGTCAAATAGAACCATATTCAGTAGAATTTCCATATAGTTTCCAAGCTAATGATCAAATTCTACAATCTATAAAAGATACATCTAAAGTATTAACATATATAGATAACTTAACATTTGCAGAAGTTGATGATAGGTTCTTTAACAAATTAATTGTTACAGCTAATCAGCAATGCTCCGGGTTACTTCTTCTCACAAAGAAACCTAAGAACAACTTAAAAGAAGCGTCTAGTTATCCAAAATATTACACAGATAGCAAAGAAGTATTATGGACAAAGAGTGATAATTACTATCAAATAAATACTTTCTGGGACATGGTTAAACTTACATCCCAGCCAATATGGTCTAAATCTGATACAAATCTTTCAATATTAAAAGAACTAAACGAAAGTAACTTAGATTACAGTAAGAGAAGTTTTAGAAAAGGGCCAATAAGAGGTAAAAATATAAGAGTTAGGTATATACTTGATGATAGATCAGATACTAAAATAGTATCACAATTCAATATAATCTCAGTACAAGAATCATTTAAATAATGCAAATACTCCAATTAAATCCATCAATACCTGTTTATACAGAAAAAGGTGCAGGTGAAGCATGGTTTCTTATAGATTATGGAAAAGAAGACCACCTACATTGGGTAGTAGCATTAGATGAAACTTGTGAAATTTGGGTTGTCCCAAATCCAAAAGTTAGAGCTTATAAAAACTGGACACTTGAACGATTAAAATCTACAATTGATGAAAAAAAATAAAAAAAAGGCGCAAAATGGGGAATCCTTAATTCCAGAATGGTTCAATTCTCCGTATAAAGGAGATTTGAAAAGTTTTTCTCCAAAAGTAGATGTTAAGAAAAAGGAGGGGCAGTCTAAGAAAATAGAACAGCAAAAAAAGGTTGAAAAAATCATAAGTAAGCAAAAAACAATTGGTCCAACAAAACAATTTATAAGTCATCATTTAGAGAAAAAACATGAAGAAGATAGATTAAAAAAGTTAGAAGAATACGCAGCAACTCACCCTGAAGTTGAAGTTAGTCCATACGGTAATTTAACAACCTCCTCATATGGGGAATTCATTCAAAAGTATGGAAAAAATTTAGATAAATTTGCAGGTAGCATGGAAACTCCTCTAGCAATACAAGGTGCTGGAGATTTACTATATGGGGTAGGTAAATTGGGTGCAAAGTATCTTCCTCAA
>ERZ761597.189-NODE-189-length-11845-cov-7.741391_pt1 | contig 11845 bp, 9 predicted proteins | sample MGYA00433093_ERZ761597 | MGnify/ENA primary metagenome ERZ761597 (study PRJEB28899, sample SAMN03785557) | bioreactor sludge metagenome | biome: EBPR Sludge; feature: EBPR Bioreactor; material: 0.22µm filtered reactor supernatant | place: Saint Lucia: Queensland... | reverse complement strand
AGCCGCAGCACGCGGCCGTCGTATCCGGTATCTGCCCCGTCGAGCATGACGGGGTACTGCATGGGCTGGCATTCCCAGCCGACGATTGCCGATGCCGCGTCCTCGATCATCGCGAACGCGGCGGTCTTCTCGGCCGGCGTCACGCGCGGCACATCGGCATAAACCGAGAAGGAATAGACCAGCTCGTACTGCGCAGCCGAGCCTCCGACCGATCCGCCAGCGCCGATGCGCTCGAGGCGAAGCTGTCCGAGCACCGGCGTGCTGCCGTCGTCGGTGAAGTCGATCGGGTCGAAGGTGCCGAGCAGGACAGTGCCGGCAGCGAGATTCGCGTGCAGGCGGGCGAGGATGGCGGCTTCGGTGGTGGCGAGCATGAGGTCAGAACGCGATCTTTGTAGGGTCGTGGCGATAGACCCACTCGCCGTCCCAGCGCATGAAAAACTCGCCTTCGCGCCAATACGTGAGACGTTCCAGCTCGGTCGGCGAGAGGACGACAATATCCCCGGCCGCGCTTTTTTGAATCAGGTCGTCCACGAATCCGGCCCAGAATGCCGGCGTATTGTCGACGCTGGTTGGCGTGTCCAATATTTCATGGAAATAGCACACGGTTGGCGTTTTCGCCAATGCCGAAAACGTGACGAGTTTTTTCAAAGTCGGGAATGCGGGATTTTGCCCCGCGGCGTCGTAGCCATCCGTGTTGAGCATGTTGCTGTACGCCGATACCGGGCGCGTGTTGAACCGCCCACGCCGCCTGGCAAAGGTCTCTCGCTGCACCGACCCAAGGCTCATATACGCGCTGGTTGCCGGATTGACGCCGAATTCGGCATCCGAGCAATTGCCACGGCTCGCGTTAATCCCGCAGGCTTTCAAGAGCCCGGCCATATCCGTCCCCGACGAATACTGCCCGAGGTTCTGAAAAAACTGGCTCCACCGGCTGCCTGGAGGGACAATCCCCAGGCCCATCAATACGCTCTGGTGCTCCGCAAACCACTGTTGCACCTGCGCGGCGGTCGCCGAGCCGGACAAACTGACAGCCGTTCCGCCGGAGACGCCGTGCGCGTGCTGGAACACGTCCCATCCGTAGCCAGCAAGCCGTTTGATGTCCGCGGCTACGGGGTTGTTTGCAGGACCGCCAATACTGATGATCGAGCCGCCGCAGCCGAAATAATTCGGCAGCAAATCCCGCTCCGCATAGAATTGCGCGCTTTTGTACCAGGCATCGAAGATCGGAACCACGACTCCGACGGGCCATTCCGCGGAATAAACCCGAGCGATCTGGATGTTGACCGCAGCAGTGACGACGCAGATAAACCGCAGGCCCGTAACGTCGAAGAACCGAGTATCGTCACCCCATGCCGCCGGAGAGCCGCCCACCGTGGATTCAGTCGAATCAAAGACTATCGTTCGCCAGACGTTATTCCATGCCGACGAGTAAGCCGGATCGGTTCCGCCGAACTGCGTTTTGTTCCCTGAAACAGTCAATATGCTGCGGTAATTGGTGATGCTGCCGTTCTGGCAGAAGTAGCAATCCAGGCTCGTGATCTTCGACCAGTCCGACACTTTGATTCGAAAGTGTATTTCTCCTCCAGCGCGCACCGGGTAGCTCTGCAGAGCTGTTTCCGCCGCAGCCGGAAACAGCAAATGGGCGCTGGTAGTGCCCGCGCCGGTGATATCGAGCTGAATAGCCGCTCCGGGATACTCGGCGCTTGAAATCTGGGTCACGGTAAGCGCGCCGTTGACAATCGGCGTCATGCCGGCGTGCCGGCGCGGGTCCAGTACGTTGACGTTCTTCGGGTAGCACCAAGACAGGATGTCCGTCAGTCGCGTCTTCTGCGCGGCAACGTTGGATGCCCGCCGGCCGGCTGGCGAGGTCTTATAGAACAGCGTCGACGGGTCCGTACTGCCGTCGACACCGACCTTCGTCTGCACATCCGTCAACTTCTTGTCGATCGACATCGCCACCGAGCTGCTGTCGACGCCGACCTTCGCCTGCAGCGCCTCAACGACCGCATTCAGATTCGCGATGCAGCCCGACAGCGGCGTCAGCGGCACATTGGTCGGCGCGTTCGCTGCGGGATTCGGAAGGTATACAAGATCGTCGGGGAACATTCTCTCAGCCTCGATTCAAAATCAGCTCGGCCCGCATTTCCGAGCCATTGATGCGCTGCGGCACGCCGACGACGTGATACGTCGCGTTGGCGATCGCGACGACATCACCGGACTTCAGCGGCGGGCCGGCGAGGTAGCGCAGGGTGTGGGTGGTCTTGGCGGCCGCGTCGAACGACATCGCGTCGACGGTGTCGAGAATGCCGGCGATCTCGATTCCGGCCGCGTCATACGGCAGCCGGCTTTGGTCGAAGCCGCGGCCGGCGTCAAACGACCAGGTGATGCGGCAGAGCGAGGCGAAGCCGGCAGGGCCGGTGGCGTAGCAGATCCGCTCCAGCTCGCCCGGGTTTCCGCCGACTGGCCCGATGTAGGCGCCGTCGAAGGTGTGGAGGGCATCATCGAACGGGCGCCAGTCGTCAAACGGCTTGCCATCGGCAGCACCCATCATGCCGCCTCGGCACAGACGATGCCGGCCGGCTCGCCGATCTGGTGGCGAATGCCGAGCCGGGTCAGCACGAGCGCGGCGACCGTCTCGGCGCTGTACGATTCCATGCACGCCGCGGCGCCCGATGGCTGGCGCGGGCAGAACGCTCCGCCGTGGTTGTGGATGCGGTGGCACGGATGGCACGCGACGGGCGATTCGAGACTGATGGTGTTTTTCCAGTCTCTCGTCAGGTTCTCGCGGCTGCTGTGCGAGAGCAGCACGACCTTCGGCATGCGCTCGTTCGCCACCGCGTTGGCGATGACGCTCTCTGTGCCGACGACGGCGTCGGCCTGGCACGCCCAGGCGAGCGCCAGGCGCAGCGGCCACTCCTGGCCCATGACGCTGCCGTACTCGACGCCATCACGCTCGACGTGATCGACTTCGCCTGGCAGGTGCGCGAGGTCGCCGAGCAGGAAGGTATGCACGCGGTGGTCGGCGAGGATCTCCATGAAGCGCTGCGCGTGCGGCCAGCCCTTGAAAGGCCCGCTGCCGGACGGCGCGAGGACGACGACCTTGCCGCTCATCTGCTCGCGCAGGAGGCGCGCCCATTCGCGTTCGAACGGTGCCGGGTAGAAGCGCTGCCGGTTCTTCGCGCTGGCCGGCAGCTCGGCGTACAGATGGACGGTGTCGACGTAGTTGCCGCCCATCAGCTTGCGGCGGACGCCGGTCGGCAGGTAGAACTCGGCGGCGGACTGATGCGGCAGCAGGCGGTTTTCGACGCTGCCGTGCAGATTCACCCAGCGCTGATACTGCGGCGCCTGGTGACACCAGTACTCGATCGCTTCGTCATCGGAGAGGACATTGCGCGGAATCACGCGCAGCTCGGCGATGTGCGGGTCGTGCCGGAGCATTTCCTCGCCGTTGGCGGCGACGTAGCACGTCACGGCGTAGCCCTGGTCGTGCAGATGCGCAGCGACCGATGCCGCCCACAGTGCATCGCCGTTGCCGCCCATGCGGACGATGCCGGCGCGCTTTTCCGGTTTGAGATCGCACCATGGCTCGCTTTGGCCGATGCCGGCGGCGAGCTTGCGGAAGACCAGAAGGAAGGAGTACTCGTCGCCGGCGCTGCGCGTCTGGCATTCGAGCAGAGCCCAATCCGGGAAGAGCAGGCACATCGCGTCGATGATCTCTTCCGGGACGAAATCATGCTTGTGGTCCGGGTTGGCGCCCGGCTCGCCGCGGCGCGGGTAGTGGTCGGCGTGCGGCAGGTAGAGAACGAGGTGACCGCCGATCGCGAGCACGCGCCACCATTCGCGCAGCGCAGCCTGCCAGTCGACGATATGCTCGAGCAGGTGCGAGGAAAACACGTTGTTGGCGACCCCGTCGGCGAACAGCGACAGGCGCGCGGCATCCGGGATCAGGACATCGGGCTTAACCGGAGCGCCGAAGAGCTGCAAATCCTTGCCGGAATCGAGCCCGAGCAGGTGCGGCCAGACTTTCTCGACGCCACAGCCGACATCGAAGCCGCCGGCAGCGAGGTAGTGCAGCACCTCGTGGCGGATCTTGCGGGATTCGAGGCCGTTGCTGGTTGCCGGGGTCCAGGTCATGTCGTCGTTTTCGTCGGTCGTGGTCGTGATCGTTGAGGGCCCGGTTGTCCCGGATGCGCCGAAGGAGGGGCGGCGCATCCGGGGCCGGGGTACTGCCGGGGCACGAGGAGGCGGGTTAGCCGGTGAGCAGGTCGGAAATCGTCGCGAAGCTGGCCGGCTGGCGAACGCCGGAGTCGGCAAACTGATTGAGGGTGATCTTGACCTGTCCGGTGTCGGCCTTGGTGTAGGGATCGACCGTGACATCGGCGCCACCAAAGAAGCCGATGATCAGATCGCTCCAGTTGCTGCCGAAGATGGCCGCCGAGCAAACCGTCGTGCTGGTGCCCTTGGTCAAGTTCGACGGCACGTTGTTGCTCACCGCGGCGCGATAGCCGTTGATCGGCGTCGGGCCGTTTTCCCAGATCATCGGCAGGTTGGTGCCGACTTGCGCTTTCTTGGCCGCGCCGCGCGTGCGGGTGTTGATCAGGTAGCCGGCGAGGCGATCGGGCTCGGCGTTGGCGTTGGCGCAGGCGGTTTCGAGATCTACAAAGTGCGTCCAGGCCGGCGCGAGGCCGTTGGCGCCGGCCGCGGGAGCCGTGCCGATGCCGGACGTAAAGCGGATGCCGTTATGCTGCGGCGCCGTGCCGGTACCGTTGATCGCCTGGCTTTCGAACAGCACGAGCGCCTGGCTGATCAGGTCGTTGCGGATCATCTGCTCAACGGACGGGTTGGCCTGGATCAGCGCCTGCTTCGATGCCTCGGTGTAGGCGCCGACGCGCTTCGGCTGCAGCGTCAGCGTCTGCACGGTCGGGTTGCTCTCGCTGGCCGAGCCGATTTCCGTCAGGGTGCCGATCGTTGAGCCGGTCGCCTGGCGCGGGATCGAGAGCGAACTGGTCAGACCGGTCAGGATCGTGGCGCCAAGACCGCCGAGCACCAGCTTGTTGCGCAGGAAGTCGGCCATCATGTCGGTGCGCACATCGGTTTGCACGAGGTTGCCGGCTTCGGTGGTGGTGCCGACGTTGAAATCGCGGCCGAAGAGCATCTCGTAGGGCACATACGCACCGGTCGCCGGGCGGCCGAAGACGCGCTCGACTTCCTGCGAGCACTCCCGCTCGAGGCCGGCGTGCGTCCAGTCGCCGCTGCACATCGCGCCGAGCAGGCGGGCAAAGCTGTAGCGCGACTGCTCGCGCTTGGTCATGCCGACGTCGAGCGACTGCCCCTGGTGGCGCTGGGTGATCTGCGCCAGGATGTAGTTGCGGAATTCGTCGATGCTGCGGCCGTTGCGGACGGCGTCTGCAGCGTCGTTGGGCTTGAGATACTGGCGGTACTGTTCCCCGAGCGCGGCAATCTCGGTGACGCGAGCGCGCTCGGCATTGATGATGGAATCGGGATTGAAAGGCGGCTGGTTGGTTGCCGCCGGGGCGAGGTCTTGCATGGCGATGGTCCTTACGGTGGAGTTTTGCTGGCCCGAGGCCGGCGGCGGGGAAACTGGTGCGGGTTGCGGCGCGTCGTCGAGCGCGATGGCGCGCGGCGCTGCGGCAGGCGGGTCTTCGGCCGATCGGCCAATGCCGACGGTGTCGTCGGCCGGGATGTCGACCAGCGACACCTCGAACGGCTGCCAGCGTGTGACGCGGTAGGTTGGCGGATTCTTCTGGCTGGCCTGGCGATGCAGCACGCGCTCCTGGATGCGGTAGCCGATCGAAACCTTGGGCGTCAGACCCAGCTCGATGTCGCGGCGCAGATCGGCCAGCGCGGCGCGCGGCGACAGGGCCACGGTCAAACGCACGCGGCGATCGTCGTCGAGCCGGGCGGATTCGATCTTGCCGATTGCGGCAAGCGGCGTGCTTCCGGTGGCGGTTCTGGTGTCGTGGTTGGCAAACACCGGGGCGCCGTTCTGCAGGCGCGTCAGGTCGACTTCTCCGGCACTGTGGCCGAGGATCTCCACCCACGGTTCTTCCCAGCCGTCGGCGCGCAGGTAAGGTTCTTCACTCGATGCGGCGATCTCGAGGCGCATCAGGCCGTCGCCGACTTCCTGTCCGGCACGCTCGCCGAGCAGGCGAACGTCGGCCAGCGAGCGGTGCATCGCGCCTTCGATGCGCGAGCGCTGGCCGGTCTCGGTGGCGGGCGGCGGCGTGGTGGTGTTGTGATCTTGCATGGCGGTCTGCTTTCAGAATCGGACGGAGCGGACGACGGGCGCGGAATTCTCGGCGGCGGCGGCGGGCGCGCCAGACGCCGCTGGATCGTCTTCTTCGTCGTCGGCATCGTCGGCGGGGTCTGCGGTCGGCGCCGACTGGCTCGGCAGCGGGCCGAACAGCTCTTCGTCGAGCTTGCGGTCGCGGGCGATCTGCTCCGGGTCTTCGCCGCGCTCGAGGATGATCTGGCTGCGCGAGGTGAGCCCGTACTGCAGATCGCTCTCGTTGGCCTTGGATTCCTTCGCTGGGTCGATTCCGGCCCAGCGGCGCGGACGCCAGGTGCAGGCGTCGATGTAGTCGCGCAGGCGGCTGCCGACGAGGCTCGCGTTGCGCAGCACCGCAAAGCGCATCCACTCCTCGAGCACGGGCTGATGCAGCCAGTCGATCAGATCCTGCTGCACGACCTTGTAATGCTCGCGCTCGTCGAGGATGCCGACGCGCGCCGAGGAGTAGTTCACGCCCTCGAGGTCGTTGCCGATGGTGTGGTAGCTGGCGCCGCGGGCGGCGGACCAGGCGCGGATCTGCGACTTGACGTACTCGCCAGCCTGGATATTCGGCCAGGGGCTGTCGTACTGCCGGAAGTCGTAGCCGGCCGGGATGGTGTCGTACTGGCCGGGCATCGTCGTCGAGAACTTTTCGGCGGCTTCGGTGAGCTGCTGGACTTCTTCCGGAGACAAGACTTTGCCGGCGGCGCGAGCGGCGTCGAGCACCGAGCTGATGATCTGGTCGGCGAAGCCGGGCGGCGCGTCGCCGGTCGGGCTGACGAAAAAGCCCAGACGCTCGGCGCTGTTGCGGCTGGCCACGCCGCAGGCTTCCTCGAATTTCTGCGCCATCCACAGCCGCCGGGCGCCGACCGACAGCCAGGCGATGCCGCGGACCTGTCCGGGCTCGTCGCAGGCGAAGCACAGCCGCGCTTCGCTGGCCGACAGGCGCATCGAGTTCAAGCCACCGCCCTGGCGATCGGCGGCCACGGCAGCGGTGCCGGGGCGCAGATGGTAGGCGAGCACGCGGCCGTCGGCATCGCGCTCAACGCCGAGGCGGACGGTGCTGCCGTTGGCCAGGTTTTCGTGCCGCGTGTGGTCGATGAGCCAGGGGTCGAGCACCTGGATCTGGAAGCCGAATTTACCGGCGGCCAAGCCGGTGCGGAAGCGGTAGAACAGCTCGCCGGTGCGGGCAAGCGACTGCAGCGCCAGCGCTTCCACCTGCCGCCAGCTCAGGCCGGAGGTTTCGCAGGTGCCGGCGGCGCCCCACTCGCGCCAGAGCTTTTCAATCGCGTCGTTGGCTTCGGAGTGCTGCTCGCTGCTGCGCGACTTGGTGAGCCGGCACTGCAGGCGGATGCCGGTCTGCCCCAGCACGTTGTCGCGCTGCTGGATCAGCCAGCGTTGTGCCCACTCGTTGTTGCGCGCGAGGTTGGTGGCACGCGCGACGATGGTCGGCAGCGTGCCGCGCAGATCCTCGTTGATGTGCGCCGCCGAGGTACTCCACGAATGCGCCCAATCCGGCGTTTCTGATGTCTCGAGCAGGCGCTTGGCGGTCTGCAGCGATTCGAATCGGCGCGTCTGCGCGACGGAGCACTGGTGCTGCAGCGCGTCGTTGATCCAGCCGGAATTGCTGGCTGGCTGTTGGCCGGGATCGGCGCCGAAGAGGCCGCGGAAGAAGCTGGCGATCTGCATGCTCAGCCCCGATAGAGCACGCGCGGGCGTGCTTCGAAGTTGGCGCGTCGGATCTCGCGCTCGTAGTGGGCGATGAGATCCTGGATCTCGCGCAGGGAGCGGAATTTCATGGTGCGGTCGCCGATCTGGTACTCGGCGACGTGCGCCGAGCCGCCCGAGGCGTAGGCGGCCAGGGCGGCGCGCAGATCGTCCAGCGCGCGCTGGTTGCTCGAGCGCGGATCAAGCGCGCCGGCGTTGAGCAGGTTGGTGCCGATCTGGACGGCGGTAATACCGAGGTCGACGCGCTCAGGGCCAGACGGCGAGCCGATGAAGCGCTCGACGTAGGCCCAGATAGATGCGGCGCCCGGCTGCATCAGCGCGGTTTCGGCGGCGGAGAGCGACAACGAATGCACGGTGCCGTCGCCGACGGCGCTGACGGTGACCGCCGAGACGCCGGCGGGCCAGAAAAACCGGTACTTCAGCACCCAGCCATCGTCGGCCGAGTACTGCGGCAGATCGCGAGTCCAGGCGACGGTCTCGCCGGAGCGGAAGGATTTGGGCTCGGAAGAGGAAGACATGCCGCGGATTGTGCCGAGTAGCGCGCGCCAAAAATAGGCAAGAAATTTCCGCGGCGGCGGCGGCGAGCGGGCGTGAAAAAGCCGCCCGGGGGCGGCTTTGATATTTTCGACACCTTCCGCTAACTTTTTCCGAACTTCCTGCGCCGCGCAAACCAACCGAACACCGCCATTGCCGAGACAATCCCGACCGGCCCTCCGCACAGGTACGCGGCAATCTCGACTGCCCCGGCATCGGGCGCCAGTTTGAACAGCACCAGGTTGAAGGCGCCGATGCAAAACGAGTTGATGAACGCCAGGCGGCGCCGATCGTCGCGGACGAGCAGCGACTGCATGCCGAGGCAGAAGACCAGGGCGAAGGTCGAGGCGAAGAGGAGCGCGGCGGACATCACCGGCGGCACAGCTGCTGGATTTGCCGGATGCGCCGCGGCGACAGCCCCAGCTCGTCGGCAAGGTCTTCCGCCGTTGATCCGGCTTCGACGCCGCGTGAAACGGCCTGCAGGTGGTAGCGCTTGCGGCGCGCGGCGATGTAGTGCCGCTCGCCGCCCATCTGGCGACGAATTGCCGCCTCAAAGCGCTCCCAGGCTTCCGCCGGCACTTCCGGCATTGCCGCGCGCGCCAGCTCGATGATCTCGAGCAGGCTGTCACCGCCGGACAAGCTTTTTCCTCGCCTGCGCCAGCAGCGTCGCCAGATCCGGCGTTTCGGCCGCTGGCACAGCAGCAGCAGCCGGAGTCGGCGTCTGGCTGGCTTCCGGCGCGCCATCCGTCCGCCCAGCAGCGGCTTCTCCGGCAGCCGGCGGCGTATCCTGGTCAGGCCGGCCGGAAGCACGCGCGGCGTAGAGCTTGCCGGAGCACAAACGATGCGCCGCCAGGGCGAGAATCAGGCAGTCGAGCGCCTCGTTTCGCGGCCGAATCTGCACCCATTCGACGATCGGCCGGCCAGCGCGCAGGCGCGCGCGCAGTTGCTCGGCGGCGAGCTGCGCGAAGTATTCGTCATCCGCCCACGATGCGGCCGGGAAATGCACGTATCCCGGGCCGGGCTTCTGCAGATTGAGCCGGCTGTAGATCAGCGCTTTCGCCTGGTCGACGCCGATCGGTTCGACGGGCCGGCCGCGGCGGCGCTTGGTGCGCAGGCGCTGCCGGCGGCGGCGGTCGTCCTCGATGACGTCGCGGCCCGATCCGGGGATGCCCTTGGTCGGGATCGACCACGATCGATGCGCGCAGAAGGTCTGCACCATGCCCGTGTTGTAGCCGGAGTCGATGCACGCGCGCTCGACATCCCACTCGCGCAGCTGCTCGGCTAGATCGCCCCAGACATCGGGCTGCGCCGTGTCGCCTGGCAGGATGGCGTGCTCGAGCACCCAGCACTGTTCGTCGGCGCCGAACGCGGCCAGCGTCGCTTCGAGGCGATCTTTCTGCACGTCGACGCCGGCAGTCAGGCGCAGCGGCCGGATGTTGGCCCGAATCTGCGCCGGCTCCCACGCCTCGCGGCGCGACAGCAGCGACACCGGGTCGGCGCCCTGGCCTTCTTCCTTCCAGATTTCTCCCCAGTCGGTATTGATGACGGCCTTCATTTTGCTGGCGTCCTCCTCGGCATCGACGAGGCGCTGCGCGAGCTGCTGCCACGACAGCCCGAGGCCGATCATGGTGTAAGCGGCACTGATCTGGTAGGAGTGCTTCTTGCGGATGTGCGGCTGCTCGGCGATCCAGCGGCCGGCCGGCAGCATCTGCGGCTTGTGGCCCTCCTCGATCTCGCTGCCGCAGTTTGGGCAGACGAACCACGCGGATTCAACGACCTTGCGCGCTTTCGCCGGCTCGTTTTCGCGCGGCAGGCGCAGGCGGCGCCGCAGCAGATCGCGTTCGAGGATGAAAAAGTCGCCGCAGTGCGGGCACGGCACATGCCGGCGGCGGCGATCGCCGGCGAGATACTCCTGATGGATTCGTGACTCCTGGTCCTTCACCGGCGTCGAGACGAGCAGGCGCTTGGCGCGCGTGAAATTCCGCTGCCGGTTGGCGATCAGCGTCAGCGGGTCGCCCTCGCCGCCGACATCCCACGGGAATGCGTCTACCTCATCCAGGATGACGTAGGGGATGTGGTCGGAGCGCAGCGATTCGGCGCTGTTGGCGCCCGCCTTGATGATCCGGGCGTTGGCGCCGTACTCGATGAGATCCTGGCGATTCGACGAGGCGCGCGAGGCGCGCGTGACGATCTCACCCAGGCAGGGCGTTTCGGCGAGCATCTTCTGCAGACGAGGGTTGAACGATCGGTCGCGCAGCTCGAGCGAACCCAGCACGACCATCAAGTCGCGGTTGCCGAGGTGATCCATGATGTACCCGATCCAGTTGTACAGCGCTTCCGTTCCGCCGATGCCAGAGGCTTTCATGACCACGACCTCTTCGACTGGCGAGTGCTCGGATAGGTCGTCCATGATGTCGCGCAGGTGCGGCACGCGGTCGGTGCGCCACTGCCCCGGCAGGTTGGTGCCGGAAACGATCCAGCGGCGGCGGTCGGCCCATTGGCTGACGGTGAGCAGGTCGCGCGGCTGCGCGCCGCGGCGGAATCGCTCGCCGAACTCGGGCAGCGCGCGCGCGGCCTGCTCGGCATGCGCGCCGATTTCCTGCAGCGCATCGTGCAGAAGATCGGACAGGCGCCAGTGCAGGCGGGTCTCGTCCGGCTCGCCGTCTATGGCATCGACCAGCCGGCCGGCCAGCGGCTCGAGATCGCGCAGAACGGCAGCGAAGACCGCGCGCGCGGCCGCGTGCAGCGCATCGGCCCGCCGCGTCGCCGTCTGCGCGTCGCGCAGCTCGCGCTGTGCCTCGAGCGCAGCAATCCGCGCGCGCTCGGTCTGGAGGTCGATGAGGGCGGGGAGGGTCATTGCGCCGAGGCGATGGCTTTGGCGAGCGAGTCGGAAAAAGCCGACGGCCAGACTTGCGCGACGGCCTTGGTCGCGATCGCCTCAAGGTCGAAGGTCTTTGCGTACCGCCCCGGCGGAACGAACAGGAACCACGGCTCGACGATGCTGCTGCCCGACGATTCGATGCGGCGCCAGATGCCGGCGGCCAGGTGCGATTGCACGCCGGGCGCGATGACGAAGAAGCCGACGCCGGTCGCACCCTTGTTGCGCCCGACGCGGCGGTAGACGCGCAGGTTCTGCATGCCGCGGCCAGCGGCTTCGAGCACGCCGAGCATTTCCTGCAGAGCGGCGCGGCGGACGTTGCCGCGGGCATCGATCGGTGCCGCTCGGCCGGGAACCATCTGCATCCCGGGCGGCACGATGCCGCGGGCGCGCAGCCGGTCTTCGATGCGCTTGAA
>ERZ761597.188-NODE-188-length-11869-cov-12.144151_pt1 | contig 11869 bp, 18 predicted proteins | sample MGYA00433093_ERZ761597 | MGnify/ENA primary metagenome ERZ761597 (study PRJEB28899, sample SAMN03785557) | bioreactor sludge metagenome | biome: EBPR Sludge; feature: EBPR Bioreactor; material: 0.22µm filtered reactor supernatant | place: Saint Lucia: Queensland... | reverse complement strand
AACCGTATCACCCCTGGCGGTATTACGCGCGCTGTCCGCAATGCCATGAAGAGGTACCCCAGGCGGCATGGGAGCGCGCCTTGCTTCGGGGCTGGATGAAAGCCACCGGTCCGAAAACCGATGAGGGAAAGAAGAAGGCCTCCGCGAATCTGGCCGGTCATCCCAATGCTTCGGCGCGGTTGCGGACCCGCTTCAACGGCATGAAGCATGGGTTGAACGCCAAGGTCGCGACGTTTTATCCCGCCAAGCCAAACGGTTATCCCCATTGCCGTACCTGTCGCTGGCTCAACAACGGGTGTGGCGACTGGGAGCACGGCGCGTGCCTGACCCGGATGGAGTTGTTTTTGCAACATCGCATTGCATTTCAGACCCGCAACCCCGCCATGCTGAACGAGTTGCAGGCTGATTTACAGGCGAATACTCAGGCGCTGATCAATGACATGATCCTCGCCATCATCAACACTGGCGTCGAAATCAGCGCACCGCAGTGGTACACCGACAAAGAAGGCGTGTTGCACGTCGCTGAATACGTGGATAGTGATGGCAAGGTCAATACGATTAAGGATATCTCGGCAAATCCGTTGCTCAAGCCCCTCTATGAGTTGATCAGCCGAAATACCGCTGTGCTGTCGGCGTTGGGGATGACCGAGAAAGCCAGGGAGGAGGATGCCGTTCTACAGGGCTTCCTGGAGCAAAAAGAACAGAAGGCCGAGGATTTGAATGGGTTTGCTGAGCGGCAGGCCCAGGCCCTGGAGCAGTTGACGACCCTGATTGAGCGCGGGCGCAACCGGCAACAGCGCGACCCGATCTTGATCGAGCATCAGCAGGGGGATGGGGAATAGCCGACCATGCCTGACCGTGTTTCCGCCAGCCAGCGTATCAAGCTCCAGAACCTCGCCGAGGTGGAGGTGATGCGCTATGCCGGCCATCACGCGCTGTGGCACAAGCACGTTCACAACGTGGAACTCGATTCCATGCAGGTCTTGAAGTGCCTGGAAATGGACAAGCATCCCCGGACCATCGATTTCAGTTGTCGCCGTACCGGCAAGACGGCGGTCAAGGAACTCTACCTGCTCAAGCACAACGCCACCAACCCCGACCAGGAGGAAGGCATCGTCGCCCCGCGTGAGGCGCAATCGCTGGTGAATCTCGGCTATCACCTGGACGCGATTCGGCGCTCGGAAATCCTGATGGCCTGGCTGGCGTGCAAACAGGGTCGGGTGCAACTGGCGGATACCTACTACCAGTTCTCCAACCGTTCGGTTTGCCGCGCCTACGGCATCATGGCCCAGGTGGACGGCGGCGACCTGACCACCGCCAGCCTGGAAGAAGTCGACGACATGCCGCAGGACCGGTTGTATTCCCGGTTCCTTCTTATGTTGGGATCGACCCGCCGACTCGGCGCGAACCAGGACAGCCGCAATGATCCACAAATCCGCATCACTGGGGTATTCAAGGGCGCCGATACCCTGTCAGGGATGGTGGCCAGCGGCCAATACGCCACGCTGCCGACCGTTGATGCGTATCTGGGGATCGAACTGGGCATCATCAATCAGCAGTTCGTCAGCCTGATGCAAACCGAGTTGTCGGCGGATGAATATCTCCGTCAGTTGCTGTGCCGAAACGTCTCCAGCCGCAACCTGATCTGGGAAACCAAAATTCGGAAGGCCCTAACTGTCGGGTTGAAGGCAAGCATCGAACTGGCCGACCCCGTGCCTGGGATGCGCTACAAAAAGCGGGGACTGCTCGCGTTCGGCTACGATGCCAGCGGCCACGGCGAAGCGGTCCATGCGTCGAAACATGCCTTTGTCGTCGCCGAGCAAATCGGCAGCTTCACCGCGTTCGTGTTCGCCAAGACCTGGCCGGCCGGGACCGACGATCAAGTCGTGCGGAAAGACTTATACGGGTTCTGGGAGTATTTCCGCCCGGATTACGCGATTGGCGACGCCTTCGGGGTCGGAATGCTGGCCCCGCTCAACGATGACCTGTACGACAACGGCTTGGTGGGCATCGACCGGCGCGCGGTCGGCGATGGCCGCAGCACGGCCAGCACCTGGCACGAATGGCCGTTCGCGCCGTTGCGGTTCGAGGGGATGACCAAGCACAGCATGGCCATGTCGTTGCAGTCGATTTTTCACAACGACCAGGCCGCGATTCCATACCTGAGCGACTTCAATCTGGCTGACCAGGAAACGATGGACCTGCGCTTGCTGATTCGCCAACTCGGCAACATCAAGCCCGTGCCTACCAAGGCCAGTTATGCCAGCTACAAAATGGCCGACCCGAAAATAGGCGACGACCTGTTCGATGCGTCCATGGCGGCGGTTTGGGCGCTGGTGACGCGCGGTGCGGCGGAAGCGCCGGCCGCGATTCTGGGGATTACCAAGACGCGGGAACAGTTATTGGATGCACGCGCATGAGCAAAGAAGCCGATGACCGATAAATCTTGCTGTCACTGTAAGTATTATCAGCGTAAACAGTCAGGCCCGCATGAATGGATTGCGTGGTGCGCGCTCCAGCAAACTGATTTCCTGAACGCCGACCTTTGCGGGTTTTACTGGCCCGGTTCGATCATTCCCGATAATGAGGGCGAACGGTGGCCCTTTCGTGCGGAGTCCACGTCATGAGCATGCTATCTCGCTTGCGCGAATTGCTTCCAGCCCTGTCAGGCCCGAGGGGTCGTACAGAAATCGGCCGCCGGCCCACGGAAGAAAACCGCATCCGCTATCTCTATCAGCAGATGCAGCCCAACATTGCGCTGCGCGCGACCATCCTGGATATTCGGCGGATGGATCGATTGGACGCCCGAGTGAAGCGCGTCCATACCCGCATGGCCCGGACCGCCACCAAGGGCGGTCTACGGCTCGAATGGAACGCGGCGGAAAACGCCCGCGTGCGGCGGATGTGGGAGGCGTTCGAGCGGCGGCTGGGGTTGGACCGGCAAGCCAAGATCGAAAGCGACTGTAGATGCCTCGTGATGGAGGGGAATCTACCCATGCAGTGGGTCGTGTCCGATGCCGGGCAAGTGGTGGCCGGGGTGCGGATGCCGACGGAAACCTTGATGCCGCTGGTCGACGGGACCGGGCGATTCCGCGACCCGACCGCCGCCTATGCCCAGTACGATTTGACCGAGGGGCGGCAAATTGCCGTGTTCCCGCTCTGGCAGTTGACCTTGGAGCGCCTGGACCCGGATAGCATCGACGATTACGGCGCGCTCGGTCGGCCGTATCTGGACGCCAGCCGCACGGTCTGGCGGCAGTTGCGAATGACCGAGGAGGACCTGGTGATTCGCCGCCGGCAACGTGCCCCGCTGCGGTTTTCCCATATCCTGGAAGGGGCCAGCAAGCCGGAACTGGAAGCCTATAAATCCGAGGTCGAGTTCCGCCAGCGGCAAGATGCCATCTGCACGGACTTTTTCTCCAACAAAAAAGGCGGCGTTTCCGCCCTGCAAGGCGATGCCAATCTGGAACAAGTCGCTGACGTGGTCCATCTGCTCGATACTTTCTTCGCCGGCGCTCCCGCGCCCCGCGGGCTGTTTGGCTATGCCGATGGTCTCTCCCGCGACATCCTGGAGGACCTGAAGCGGGATTACTACGAGGAAATCGACGCCTTGCAAGACACGGTGTCGTGGGTGTATGAACAGGGCTTCCGGCTGGAGCTGCTGCTGGCAGGCATCAACCCGGACGCCTACTCGTTCTACATCGATTTCGTCGAGCGCAGAACTGAAACCCCAAACCAGGCCGCCGACCGGGCGCTAAAATACCAGGCGTTGGGCGTGCCCGCGCCGTTGTGTTGGGACACGGCGGGGCTGGACAAGACCGTGGTGCAAGCGGCGGTGGCCGCCCAGGCCGAGGAGATGGACCCGTATCCCGCCGCGCCCGACCGTCAATCCGGAGCGCCGACGGTCAAGATTACCCCTGGTAACGCGCCCAAGGGCGAGAGTGCCACCACGATAAATAATCGGAGATCGATATGAATCAAGCAGAACTAAATGAGAAAAAAGAACAATTCAAAGCATTGGTTAATGCTTTGCAAGATTTGTCAGCCGCTATGCACAATGTGCATTTAGAATCGGCGCGTGCAGGCGCACGAATCGAAGATTTTATTTCAGCGCTAAACGCTCTTCCAAATGAAGATAAAGAGGATGGATAACGCAAAAGTCAGCGGCGCCGGCACGGCGTCCGCTGGACTGCCGGGTTAGAGCGCAAGAGGACTATGCGATGAGGGTTGAGCAGATAGGAAACGCCACGCTGTACCACGGCGACTGCATGGATGTGCTGCAACATCTGGACGTGACGGTGGACGCGCTGATAACCGACCCGCCCTACAGCAGCGGAGGAATGGTGCGCGGCGACCGCACAAACCAGACAACGGCTGAAAAGTACGTGCAGAGCGGAAGCGCGCAGGATGCAGAGCAAAACGTTGAATTCAGCGGCGACAACCGCGACGCGCGAAGCTGGGGTTTTTGGGTTTCGTGCTGGCTCACGCTGGTGCACGAACGGATGAAGCCAGGCGGATACGCGCTTTGCTTCACAGACTGGCGACAACTGCCGATGCTGACCGATGCCTTCCAAGCGGGCGGGTTTGTGTGGCGCGGGTTGGTGCCGTGGGACAAGACCGAGAGCAGCCGCGCGCCACACACGGGCTACTTTCGGCACCAGTGCGAATACCTCGTGTGGGGCAGCAACGGCCCACTGGCGGCCAGCAAGCACGGCGGCCCGTGGCCTGGCCTTGTGCGCGAGCGGGTAGATCACCGGGCGAAGCTGCACATGACCGGGAAGCCCGTGCAGTTGATGGGTGAGCTGGTGAAGTGCGTAACGCCTGGCGGGTTGATTCTCGATCCGTTCATGGGCTCGGCAAGCACCGGGGTGGCAGCTTTGCAACTCGGGTACAGGTTCATCGGGATCGAGAAGACCGAGCACTATTTTGACGTAGCTTGTCGGCGGCTGGAGCGCGAGACAAGCGGCGGATTGTTTCATCAAGCGGCGGAGGCTCAGCATGGCATTGCGCTCTAACAAATAAAGATTGATTTAGAAAAACGCTATGACAAAAGAGGAACGCGCCAAGGCCGCCGCCCTGTTCATGCACGTCCGCGTGCCGGACCATGCGTGGGGCGCGAACCTGATCAAGAACCTGAACTGGCGGTTGCGGAATAACCCCCATGCGCCGTTGACGCCCAAAGAGAAATACCTGTTGGACCTGGCGATCTGGCACTACCGCAACAAGTTGGGCGGAATCGTGACGTTCGAGTTGCCGACCCGCGAACCGGTCGCCGCTGACTATTACCCCAGCCAGGAATCGCGACCGCAGGTGGCATTGCTATGAGCGCGGTTCGTGAGGCCATCGCCAAGGCCGGCGCCGAAGCGCGGGAGAAAATGGCCCTGCTCGACCAGGAAACGGTTGACCGGTTGCTGGCGCTGTACAGCGACGCCGCGCGCGAACTCGAAACGGCGCTGGCGCCGTATCTGGACGCGACGGGAACCCTACGGCTGGAAGTGATTCGGGAATACCTGGCGCAAACGCGGGGCATTCTGGCGGCGCTGATCGACCGGCAACGGGAGCTGCTGGCGGAAGCCTTGGTATCCGCCGCGTATCTGTCCGCCGGCGTCTTCGCCCAGACGCCCGCCATTCGCAGTCTGCTGGCCGAGGCCGCCGTCCGCTTCGTCGAGCGATTCATCGCCGCCGATGGCTTGAAGCTCTCCGACCGGCTCTGGCGCATCGACCGGGGCGCGACGCAGGCGATTGCCGATGCGCTGCGGCGGGCCGTGGCCATGGGCCGCGACGCCAGCGCCGCCGCCGCTGATTTCCTGGCGCGCGGCGAGGCGGTTCCGCCCGACGTGCGGGCGCGGCTGGGCCTGGACGGGAAAGAGGCGGTGGGGCGCGCGGTCCGGCAGGCGTTGACCGTCGATCCCAACAACGCCTACAGCCAGGCGCTGCGGGTGTTCCGCACTGAGCTGAACCGGGCGCATGGGCAGGCGTATCAGTCCGGCGCTGGGGCGCATCCCGACGTGGTCGGCATGAAGTACAATCTGTCGCCGAATCATCCCCGCGTGGACATCTGCGACGTGCACGCCCACGCGAATCTGTACGGGCTAGGCCCGGGCGTGTACCCCGTGGGGCAAGCGCCCTGGCCGGCGCATCCCAACACCATGAGCTACCTCACGGCGGTGTTCCGCGACGAGGTGAGCGACGCCGACCGGGCCGGCCAGCAAAATCCCCTGGCCTATCTCCGCGATCTGCCGGCGGATCGGCAGGACCAGATTTTGGGCCAGGCCAAAGGTCAGGCGCTCCGGGCCGGCGTGCTGGACGCGGCGGACCTCGAAACCCCATGGAAGTATTTGAAGGATCGGTATGAACAACGCGGTTATGAATTTGGCTGAACCCCAGACCCTGCTGGGGGATTGGCATCGCGATCCCGAAGGGCGCGTGGTGGCGGTGATCTGCGAGTGCGGCAATCCGATGTACTACCAGAGGAAAATTCATTCCCGACTGGTGGACCCGGAGAAAGGCGCCGCCCTTTGCAAGCGGTGCAAGGAATGGGTTCGGGTGCCGGTGCGGTTCAGCAATCAATGACTCCATCGCAATTCGCCTGGTCCTGCTGCCAGGCCGGGGATTTCCCGCCGCCCACGCCCGCGCGCGGTGATGTGTGCTGTTTGTGCGGTGGGGATACCGGCGGCGCTGGCTGGCCACGTAACCAGGCTATTGGCGCGACGTTTACCGACGTGCCTAACATGGGTTGTCCGGCCAGCGACACGGTGTGCCCAGCGTGCGCGGCCACGTCGAAAACAGACGGCTGGCAACAGTACGTGGCCGCGCATCCCGCACGGGGGTTGCCGGCGTGGTTTCCAGCCAAAGACGGCAAGCGTCCCCGTGGCTGGAACTGGCTCTATTCGCACCATCTGTTCCTCTGGCCCGACCGTCACGAATGCCCGGACCGCGCCCGCTGGCGGGAGATTCTGGCCGATCCGCCACCCGCGCCGTTCCTGGCGATCCTGGCGGTCAGCGGAAAAAAACAACTGATTTTTAAGAGCCGCGTCGCGTTGAACAGCCAGCTTTTCCCGCTTCAGTTCGACGACGACCCCATCATGATTGCCCCGGATCGCTTCCGTATCGCCATCGCGGATTTCGACCGGCTGTATCGGCTGGGCTTTTCGAAGGACAGCATTTTGAGCGGCGAGTACCACAACAAGACGTTGCTGGACGTGGGGCTGAGTCGCTGGCGCGAGGCGGAAGCGCCAGCCGTGGAATGGCGGCGTCGCGACCCGCAACTGTGGGCGGTCTGTCATTACGTGGCGCAGCGGCCGGAGGGGTGGGAAGCGCCGGCGCGAATGGAGTACGCGCCGGCCGAACGCCAAGGTAAGCGGCGGCGGTGCTTTTCCGCCGTCCGCTTGACCGACGTGTTAGCGGTTTTTGAAAAGTCGTGGCTGGCGGGACGGCAATGGACGGAGAACGAATGAATGAGTTGGCTCTTTTCGCGGGTGCTGGTGGAGGAATACTTGGGGGGAAACTTCTCGGATGGCGAACAGTGTGCGCCGTTGAATGGGAACCCTACCCCGCAGGCGTACTTGCCCAGCGACAAAACGACAAGGTTTTGGAACCTTTCCCGATATGGGATGACGTGCAGACCTTTGACGGAAACCCGTGGAGAGGAATTGTTGATGTTGTTTCGGGCGGGTTTCCGTGCCAAGACATTAGCAGTGCAGGAAAAGGAGCGGGAATAGATGGAGAACGCAGCAGCATGTGGAAGCACATGGCGAGAGTGGTTTGCGAAGTTAAGCCAAGATGGGTCTTCGTGGAAAATTCGCCAATGCTCACTATTCGAGGAATGGGAACAGTCCTTAGAGATTTGGCCGAGATGGGGTTTGATGCGGCATGGGGAGTGCTGGGAGCTGGGCATCTTGGCGCGCCCCACATTCGAGAAAGGGCGTGGATTGTGGGACACACCATGCAAGGGGGACGCACACCCAAGAGCATACAACCGGAACAAGCCTTATCACGGCCCTGGGCAGAAGCATTTGCAGGCCCAAGCATACGAAAAGATTACGCCGCATTGCGTGGAGGGTGGGAAGCTGAACCCGCAGTGGGTCGAGTGGTTGATGGGCTGGCCGATGGGATGGACAGGATTGCAGCCCTTGGAAACGGACAAGTTCCAAGAGTGGCAGCAACAGCATTCGCCATCTTGGCCGAACAACTGATGACCGCTAACCAAAAAAAGTGACGCAACAAAAAACCCCGCCTCGGCGGGGTTAGGAGGACTGTTTTGATCTGGCGCCTACTTTAACAGCGCCCGGATCGCGGCGCTGCGGTCGCCGCCGTGCGCCGCGGCTGCGCGGTCGAGGGCGGACAGGCTGGCCGAGTCAAATCGGACAGCGATGGTCTTGAATCCCTTCTCGCGCTGTCGCTGGTCATACGCGGCCTGACGCGAGCGGTGCACAACGTGCCAGTGCTGCGGGTCTTCCTCCATCGCCCGCCGAACTTCGGCGGCAATGGCGGGAACGGCCGCCATCAGTTCGGCCTTGTAGGCGCCGACCTTGGCGCCGTCGTCGAAGAGGTTGCGGAACCTATGCACGGCCACGGTCCCCGGCAACCCGCCCTGCCCGGCGGGCAGGACTTCCATCTGCATGTGGGGGTAATCCCCCCGCACCCATACGGTGGCATCCTGGCCGTAGCCTGGGAAGTCCACGGTCCGAAGCTTGTTGATCAGTGTGCGAAGCTTGGTTTCGACGGTGCTGTTCATCTTTTTCTCCTCCCCGGCTTGATTGCCGGTATGTCGTTATACTACTACTGTCGTTATACTACGTCAAGCGATTTTTGAACTTTTTTGGAGGGCGTCTCTTGCGCTACCACTTCGACACCGATGACGAATCCGCCGCCGTGGCGGCCCTGCTGCTCTATGCCACCTGGAGATCGCGCGAAAGGCGGGAAGGTGTTTCGCTGCAAGCGTTGCGGGCGCGTGTTGTGGCGAGCGCCGGACGGCTGGCACGACTTGGGCAGGGATTGACCCCGCACGGACGCGGGTATATCAAGCTCTTATTTGGCCAAAGTCTTCCGAGGTGAAGGATGGATCAACAAGATATTGCTTTGGCGACTTTCGCCCTGGGCCGCTTCGTGCAATACCGCTTGGATGACGGGATGGAGGAGCGCGCGCTGGAGCCGTTCATGCAGGCGTATCTGAACCTGACGGCGGATTTGGATGGTCGGGAACGCCTTTCCCTGAGCGAACTACGATCTCGAACAGCAATTGATGGGCTAACCCATCCGCCGGAAGCTTCCCCAGAGTGGCCCGCTTGGTTGTCGTTCCATGAAAAACTGCGAGGGCGTCTCCTTGCAGAACGTAATAGCCAGAATAGGTCTGGCCTTGATGTTGTATCGAGATGCGATGTTGCATGAAGGTCTCCGCAGCAGACGCAGATGAAGGAGAGCAACGGCAGGGGGTGATCTGCGGGACACCCCTTTTCGGTCGCGACCCTAGCCGTTGTGGAATAAGAATAGCCTCCTCCATGTCCTGTTGCGCGATCTGAACGACTCTTGACCCCTCCCTGACGCGGGCGTATCCTGAAATCTCCTAACATCAAGTAGCAGTTCCCCGCCACTGTTAGGCGGTTTTTTTGTGCCTGCCTTGCCCTCGATGGGGAGGCGTCGGGTATCCGTAAGGACCCGGACGATCTTAGGTCGTTAGGAGCGCCTACCCCGCCCGCTATGCGTGGGAATTCCTGCAACCTAAGGAGCCAGCCATGGCTACAGATTTAATCCTCAGCACCTATACCTACAACAGTCAATCCATCGACGTGCCCTTCACGCCCGAAGCGTTTTTCAACGCCACGGTGGCCGCCAAGCCGTTTGGGAAGCGTCCCGCTGACTGGCTGAAGACCGATGAAACTCAGGCGTACATCCAGGCAATTACGATAAAAATCGTAATTGAAGAAAATCAGTTGGTTAAGGTGGTTTCCGGCGCGCCTGAAACCGGCGGCGGCACCTGGCTGCATCCCAAGCTGGGCATTGCCTTCGCTCGCTGGCTCGATCCATTCTTCGCGTTGTGGTGCGACGAGCAGATTGAAAACATCCTGCGCCGCGATCTGAACGTGACGACGCAAACTCGCGTTCACGGCTTGCTGCGCGGTCTGCTCCGGGACATCGACAAGACGCGCGACGCCTTTGCCCGCCAAGGGATGGTCAATCAGGCGCGAACCCTCTTCGCGGCGCTGGGCATCCCGATGCCCGACCTCTCCCTGCTCGGTAAACCCGCCAATCAAGCCCGGTTGGAGGTGTAGCCATGCCCCCCGTTCCCGCCACTCAACCCTTGCACATCGCCCGGATCGACGCCTCGATGCTCGCCCGCATCTGCCAGGAACAGGTTGCCGCGCTGGCCGCGCTGGCCGGCATGTGCCGCCCCGACGCCACCTTGACCAACGACGAATGGATGAGCCTGCTTGACCCCATCGCCGAACAACTCCGGGTGTTGCGCGAAATGCTCGATCATGGTCTCGACACCGCCGAATCTCACCTGGTGCGGGTTGACCGCCAATGAACGCGCTGATGAATCTATTGCAAGCCATCGAGAATGTTCTCGAAACCATGACCTACCCAGAGCGCCTGTCCCCCAGCGACCCGGTTTGCTACGTTCACCCCGACGCCATGGCCGCCCTGGAAGAAGCCTACGACCAATTCATGGACGGCGCGGATCTGGATTCCGATGAAGGAATCGCGGCGCTGGAATTGGTCGTTGAAGTAGCGTAATCTACTCTCAACAGGCGGAATCATCAGGCCGAGCCCCCTCACGGGGTCTCGGCCTTTTTTATTGGGGAGAAAACTGCATGGGCGTATCCCGCGGCATTCGCAACCACAACCCCGGCAACATCGACCGCCATCCCGGCGTGCATTGGCAGGGCCAGGCGGCCGACCAGTCCAAGGACCCCCGTTTTGTCGTATTCCTCGCGCCCGAGTGGGGTATCCGCGCCATCGCTCGCATCCTGCTGACCTACCAGACCGCGCGCAAAGCGCGTGACGGGTCCCGGATCGATACCATCCGCGAAATCATCGACCGCTGGGCGCCGCCGAACGAAAACCACACCGGCGCCTACATCCGCCATGTCGCGGAACTCACGGGCATCGATCCCGACCAGGTCATCACCGTCCAGGATTACGACACGATGCGCGCCCTGGTCGTCGCCATCATCACCCACGAAAACGGGAACCAGCCCTACAGCGACGAGCAGATCAACGCCGGGCTGGAGCAGGCCGGCATCCATCCCAACAGCCCCGAGGTGCACCTATGAGCCTCGGCTACGATCAATGGCCTGTCTGGAGGCTTCGCCTGGCCTTCTGGGCCAGCGTTGTCTGGCCGTGGAGCACGGCATGGCGAGACATCGGCCCCGTCTATGAACGCAAAAGCGCCGAACGACGGCGGAAGAAATCCTGATGAACCCTGTCGCTGCCATCAGCAACGCCGTGGCCGCCGTCCGCGCCGGTCGCGAATTGACGAACGCCGCCGCGTGGAAACAGGTGCAGAACGTCGTCAACCTGATCACCGCCCTGGTGGCGCTCGCCGCCGCGCTGGGTTACCCGTTGCCGGTGACCGCCGATGGCATCTACGCCCTTGCCGGCGGGCTGGTCGCGGTCGCCAATGTCTACCTCACCGTCGCCACCAGCGCCAAGGTTGGCATGTTGCCCGCCAAGCCGGTTCCCATCGATGAGCCGCCGCCGATTACTCAAGTGTCTCGCGCTGATCCTGCTGGCTGGATGCGCCAATCCGCCGTGCCGCCCGACCGCGAACATCAACCCGAGCCCGCCGACCATGGCCATAACAGTTGACGCGGTGGGGATAGCCTGCATGTGGAGATGGCGATGAGCGAAGTTTTGATGATCATGC
>ERZ761597.187-NODE-187-length-11959-cov-4.587618_pt1 | contig 11959 bp, 29 predicted proteins | sample MGYA00433093_ERZ761597 | MGnify/ENA primary metagenome ERZ761597 (study PRJEB28899, sample SAMN03785557) | bioreactor sludge metagenome | biome: EBPR Sludge; feature: EBPR Bioreactor; material: 0.22µm filtered reactor supernatant | place: Saint Lucia: Queensland... | reverse complement strand
GTTCGCACACGCGAGAGAACACGCGCTGCGAATGCTGGAGCTGCAACGACGAACTGAACCACGAACGCGACACGCCAACGGCTGCAAGAATTAAGCGCCGCCGTGGCGAGACAGGTCAGCGCGCCAGACGTGAGCGCCGCAAGGCCGAAGGCAAGCCTCCCCTCATTCAGGGGAAAACAAAGATTGAGAGCCGCGGCTTCGACAAGTCGCTGACGAAGAAACTCGGAACCGGAGAGGTTGTGAAACGTGGCTGACGGCGAAGCCCCCCTCCCCGCGCTCCGCGCCCCGAAGCATCACAAGACGTTCGCGATGGCGTTCTTTGAGGCTCAGTGCGAGTTCGGCCCGATCTACGCTGACGGCGTGAACCCCGAAAAGGGTTATCGCTTTCGCTCGCTGCCCGCAATGCTCGACGCTCTGAAGCCAATCCTGCACGCGCACGGCCTTGCCTTCTCCCAGCCGCCGGATGGCGTGGAGATGCACAACGGGCGCCCCACCTTCATGCTGCGGACCATCATCCTGCACGCCAAGACTGGCGAGCAATTGGTTGGCGTTTACCCGGTTTGCGATGCGCGCCTCAACGCTCACGATCGCGCGGCGTGCCTAACGCTGGCGCGCCGCTACTCGATACCGACGATCATGGGCGTGAGCGCCGAGAGCGAAGCGCAGGAACCCGCGCACGGGAGCGAGGCGGCGAGCTACGCTGAAGATGCCCCTGACCTCATCAAAGGCGAAGAGAAAGACAAGCTCGTTGAGGACTGGACCGCGCGCATGAAGACCGCGACCGACCTTGATGACATCGACCACATCATGAACGAGGTGAAGGAAAAGAAGCTCTCTCGCAATACGTTTGACGGCCTTGAGCACGTCGCCATGCAAGAGAGCGAGCGCATCAAAGCGGGCGCCGTGCCGAAGCCGCCAGAGCCCTCACAGTTTGCCGAGCTTGACCGCGAAGGCCGCGCTGTTCTCAGCATCACAGACCGCGCCGTCGCCGTCACGGCCTACACGACTTGGCAAGTCCGCGCGCAAAGCAAAGTGCGCCTCGCCACCTGCACACCCGAAGAGCGCAAGCAGCTGAGGGAGCTGAAGAAGCTCGTGCAGAGCTACATCACCACACCAACAGGACAGAACCCCGTTGACGCAATGCCCGCGTCAACGGACGAAGGCGCGCCGGTTTAAGGGACCGGCAACGGGGGCAACCGGCGCGTCTTCAATCCTTATTCGGGAGCAGGAAAATGAGTGCAGAAGAACCACTTCTAGACCCGGTTCAATTTGTACCGGAGCTGAGCGATGAGCTTGGCGCGCAGCGCCTCAAGGCTCGCATCGAAGCCCACTGGGCTGAGCGCGGGCAGAAGGTTCAAATCCTCATTGAACCGAAGGGCTTCACGCCGCAGATGCGCGCGGTTCGCTACGACGTTCGCAGCGATATGAAGAACGGACTTCCGCGTCCCTCCCCTGCTCAGATTGAGCGCGCCGCATGACGACCATGGCCGACATCGCCCGCGACACCAAAGAGCGCGATGTAAAGTCGCTTGCCGAGAACTGGCAACGCCAGGTCAAGAGCGCGCGCCTTTGTGCTGACGCGGGGCTCTGGACCGATTGCGCCGCGCACCTGACGCTTGCTGCCTCCCTCGCTCAATCAATCGCTGAAAACGAAACGGAGCTTGCCCGATGATCTGGCTTGCACTTCCTCTTACGGCTTGGGCTTTGGCTGCAGCTTACGGGATATGGGCTTGGCGCGATGATCGCTACGCTGAGCGCAAAGCAAAGCGCGACGAGCAAAGCCGCTTGAACGCCAGCTTTGACTCCATCCAAAGGCTCATTCTGCAATGGACGAAAATCCGCGAAGCCGCGGCGCCCCTAGCCGAGCAAGCTGGGCTGGCGGGCGGCCTCGCTCCCGCCTTCCCTGCCGAAGGCGACAATTTCCAAACCCTAGGTGACGCCAGCGTTGTTCGCCCTGAGTTCGGCAAGAAGCCAAAGCCCGAAGGTGGCGGCGACAGCGTGGCTTAACCCACGCCGATCAATCGAAATCAGGAACGGGAACGAGAATGCTGCGGACTGAAGAAGAAGCGAAGAAGTGCTGGTGTCCGTTCGCGCGATACACGTCTGTGCGCGGTCAGGGCATTAACCGCTGGGTCGATGACGGCGACCAAGCCTCAAACCCAATGCCTGCCCGCTGCATCGCCTCTGAGTGCATGGCGTGGCGGTGGCAGATGGTTGAGACCGAGGCGAGCAAGCGCGGTCGCGGCATCGGCATATATCCGCCGCCTGCGCGCGACTATGAGCAAACTGAACGCGGCTTCTGCGGTCTCGCAGGCTCTCCCTCCTAACCCCTTCCGTCTTCATCCCCAGTAGAGAGGAAAAGAAAAATGACCATTTGGCAGACCATCGATGCCAACGCGATTAAGCGGCTGAAGGAAATTTACGACCGCTACAACGTCCAGCGCATCATCAATGCGCGCGACCTCGACTTCAAATGGCGCAAGGATGGCCGGGAAGGCACCGAGGAAGCCGACGCGATCAAAGACCTGCTGCGCTATCTGCCTGCGCTGATCGCCAAGGCTGAGGCCAATCCTGACCTAGATTATGTGTCTCCGCCCATCGTCACTGACGCCGCGGGATCATCCGCGCGCCCATCGCAGTCCTAACCCCACCCCTAACCAAGAGGATCGAACGTGTCTGAGAGAAAAGAAACGGAGTGGCTTGACGAACTGGAGCGCCTAAATGCGGCGCGCACGCCGGGGCCCTGGAGTGCGCTTAACCGGCGCTCGGCGGACCCGCGCTTCTACATCAATTTTGAAATTCGCGGCCCCGACCCCGACCCGAGTTCAAAGTACGAATGGCCGCCGCGTATCTGTCAAAGCATCGTGGGCCAAGTGCGCGAGGAAGGCGACCGGCGAGACTTCGAGTTCATCGCCGCCGCTGCGAACAACATGGCCGAACTGATCCGGCTCGCCCGTTCCGCTCTCCTTCTTTCTACGGGAGGGACGGGAAATGGGTGAGTGGCTTCCGCACAAGCACGACGCGCGCATCGCCGTGCTCATGCAAACACCGCCCGGTGAGACGGTTGAGCAGCAGCGTGATCGTTGCGCCGAGTACGGCAGGCTCGTAACCGAGCGCGGCCGCGACCTGGGCCACAACGCTTTCGCAATGGCGGTTCGCGCCGCTCTCCAGCGCATGGCGGAGGGAGAGACAACGGTCTTCCAGAAGGCGAAATCCTAATGACGCACCGTTACGACCTTGCCAAGCTCGAAGCCGCGCGTGACCAATGCAACGCGGAACTGGCAGCGCTGGAAAAGCGCGCGGCCGAACTGCTTTCAAACCACGCGCGCCACATGCTCTTTGAACTGTGTGAGCCAGATTTCGCGTGGGGCCATCCCGACCATGATTATCTCGCTTTGGACCCGTGGCATGATCGCGACGCCAAGCTTGAGCTAGTGGACGCCGACATGATCGAATACGGCGAGCCAACCGGCATTGACGGCCTCGGCGGACGCACAATGGCAATCACGAAATGGGGCCGCGCCGTGTCGGCGCATTGCCTCCCGCTGTTGATCGAGGCGCGCAAAGCTCAAAATGGCAACACCCCGAAACCAGACCGCTCCCCGGAGGACGTGTGATGGAAGTTCGTGTCACCGACGCATCTCGTTTCTACCGCTGGGCCAACCACAGCGAGGTCACGCCGCCAATCACCGACGAAGAGTTTCTGCGTTGGGAAGCGCTCGGTTGGATCAAGCCCGCCGTTGGATGGGAAATGACGCCGCGCGGTCGCTGGCAATCGCTCTCGCCAAACAACGGTACAGAGCGCGATCTAACTACACCCCCTTCCGCCCCCGGATCATCACAGGAAACACCATGACCATTCAAGATGAAGCGGGCTTTGCAAATGGAGTAGCCGAGTGAGTTTTCTGTGTTGGTTCCTGCAATGCGAGTGGTGGCACCACTTCAACACCGTGCAGCGCGCGATGGAAGCGAATCCGGTTGAGGTTGGCGTCTATCAGTGCCGCCGCTGCAAATCGATCAGCATCGGCGCCCCGCGACGCGGTGTCATGGCGCGATCTACTTGCTAACCGTGGCTACACGGAAGGCGACGGCTTCCAGAAGGCCCAATCCGAGGTTCCTAAATGACCATTCCAGAAGTGAGAGAGGCGATGGCGCGGGCGTGGCGCGAAGGGCGAGACCATGCCGTTCGCCAAGTCGAGCAACAGATAATGGACGGCTACCCCAAGCGTTTGCCTACGGGAGAGGAGTGTCCGCACGGCGTTCTGAATGGGCACGACTGCATCGGATGTTACGACGAAGCATTGATGACGCGACTGACCACCGTTCGCCAACACGAGCCAACGCCAACAATCATCGACGCCGCCCTCTCCGCCCTCCAATCCGCCGGTTACGCTGTTGTCCCGGTGGAGAAGCAAGCGGGCATTGCAAAGGCAGGCTCCGAATGAAGATCGCCGTTCTCTCGATGTGGCAGCCATGGGCATCGCTTTGGTTGGCGACCGATGACCTCGGGCGCGTGAAAGTTCACGAGACGCGTGGCTGGCCGTACCCGCCCGCCCTTCAAGGTAAGCGTATTGCCGTTCACGCGTCGCAGACTGAGCGCGGCTACGGCACGATGAGCGCGGAGCTTCGCGATCTATGCGACGACGTGTTCGGCCCGCACTACGGATTGGAGCTGCCGCGCGGCGGCGTTATTGGATCGATTGCCCTGCGGTCGTGTGAGCGCATCGACTACGACGAACCCTGCATCGCAGTCACGGACGCGAACTACATTTCCGGCGATTACACGGCCGGCCGCTTCATGTGGGAAGGAACCGATCCCGTGCTGATGCGAGAGCCGATCCCCCTCAAGGGCCGCCAGCGCATTTTCTATTGGGATGCACCGGACGACTTTTGCGTGACGAACATGATCCCGCAAAGCGATGGCCTCCAGAAGGAGCGTTGAGCAAATGCCAATCATGGCGCTTCCGCCGTGCCCGCCTTCTGAGTGGTCGCCGCACACCTACTGGCCAGACTATCAAGCCATGGGCGATTGCATCGTGTGCGGTCACATTCGAGAGAACTGCGAGCGGATAAATGCAGAGGCGCGCGCGGCGCTCGCTGTTGGCGCTATCGCGCGCTGGACGAAACAGGCGGAGCAACCAAAGTGACAGATTATAAAACGGACGTTCACGGCCACGAATACGCGAAACTTAGCCAACTCAAGGCTGGAGATTTTGTTGTGGTGGATGATGGCTTTGATTGCATGTCAGCATGGCAAGCCTTCGGCGTGTTGGAGGATGAAGGCGGTCTCTATCTTCCATGCGCAGACGGCGGCCACTATCTCGACGGGCAACTAGACACTGACAACGATACGCTAGTCGGCATTTACCGCCGACCAACGCGCCCTGCTTCTCCCGATCAACCAAAGCCAGTGACGGAATAGTGCAATGAGCACAAATCGGATCACATGCCAGGATTGCTCGTTTTGGGATTATCAGGGCGAAGGCGAGACGGATCGCGGTGCGTGTCGTCGCCGCGCGCCCGTACCGATGGCGGAAGATTTGACCGGAGCCGCTAGCGCTTTTTGGCCTGACACGCGCGCGAGCGATTGGTGTGGTGACGCATCGACAAAAGACACGGGGCAATAGTGCAATGACGGCGGCGGAAATTCTTGCAAAGCTTGATGCACGCGACCGCGAGCGCTTGGCGCACTGCGAGTTCTCCGCGCGTGTTCCGGGCCGCGACGCCATGCTTGGCTACTACGACCTGATCTATGTGGACCGCGATAAGTGGGACAATCACGCTTTTGTCCGTCGCACGAAGTTAGGGCGAGACGTGCTTGCCCTTATTCAAACGCGCTCCACGCCAGCACGATTGTAAGACGGAGCGTCGAGCAAGTGACACTGCATGGGCTCGATCTGTTCAGCGGCATCGGCGGCTTCAGCCTTGGGCTTGAACGCACTGGCGGTTTCCGCACGGCCGCGTTCTGCGAGATCGACCCATACTGTCGTCGCGTGCTTCGGCGCCATTGGCCTGACCGCCCTATCTATGAGGATGTCCGTGAACTTACAGCCGCTTCTCTTCGACGAGACGGAATTGCCGTCAACGTCATCTACGGAGGATTCCCTTGCCAGGGACTCAGTGAGGCAGGCAGCCGTGGAGGCTTTGAGGACGAACGCTCGGCACTATGGGAGCACATGCCCCGTTTGGCTGACGACTTGGATGTCGAATACCTTCTCGTGGAAAACGTCCCAGAGCTGCTTTCTGGACCAACCGACAAGCCAGGCGCATGGTTTGGCCGAGTACTCGGGGACTTGGCCGCGATCGGGTTTGATGCGGAGTGGCACTGCATTCCAGCTTGCGCCGTTGACGCAGATCACATCCGAGATCGCGTCTGGATCATTGCCTACCCCAACAGCGCAAGGGGCTCAAATCTCTAAACAGCGCCGGCGGAAGCAACGCTCGAAAAAAGTGGGCGAAGATGCTCCCCTCTATCATGCCGACGATCACGGCTCACGACTACCGCGGGGGCTGCAAACCGGAGCGATCCGAGAAGATGCGCGAGCAATCAGCGCGTGGCTTGGATTTGCCCTCGCTTCTGCGGCTCCTTTTCCCAGAGAGTACCGGACTTGTGCGCCCGTCTTGGGCCGAGGGGAGGATGGGATACCCAATCGGATGGACCGAGTGCACGCCATCGGTAACGCCGTCGTCCCCCAAATCCCGGAGCTAATCGGACGTGCTATTTTAGCGTCGCGCCTCAAGGCTCCCAGCGGCAGCGATACAGTGACGGAGGAAAGCTGATGTTGCGTCATCCTATCCGTATCGCTCTTAGCGATAGGTCATCGAAACTAGCGGGAGGGAGAGCGCGTGACTGATTGGTCGCTGCCAAAGCTTGATGGCGTCATGGGCAAGACGCCGGAGGAAGTCCTCAACTACTGCGATTGCGGTCGCGTTGACTGGGCGAACTGGTCAATGCGCGACATGCGACGCTGGCTTCGCGATGTGCGCGCCTACGAACAACGAGTCGTAGCTCGCATGGCCCAAATCGAAAGCGGCCTCCCCGCTCCGCCGCGCACAGATTCACCGTTGGAGAAATGACAATGCCATTTGTGGACATGAGCGAAGAATACTTTGGCAAGTATCAGCACTGCACGAAGCGTGGCGACTATTGGTTTGCCGACAGCGACACCACACTGCGCGGCGTGCGTGACGGTGCGCTACCGTCCCCCTTCCAGCACACGAAGGAAGAGATTGCGGAGTATCAGGCGTCCAAGGCGTGGAAGCGGGACTTCCGAAAACCAGGAAGAACGGCGTTACCCGTTATGCCGCACAACGGCAGCGACGACGCCATCATCGCCGCACTTGATCCGTGGACGCTGGCGTGCGCGGTTGGCGCCGACAACGGGACCGTTGGTGGCCGCTACATGGGGTTCGACCTATGGCTTGATCTCAGCAAGCAAAATTGGCTGCCGGAGGCCAAGGAGCGCCTCGGATTCCTGACGGGCACGCGCATCATCGCAGCATTGCGCTCCTACGTTGCCGCCAATCGCCACCTCCATATGTCTGCGGTGATGGCGATGGAGCAACAGAAACGAGGCCAGCATCCAAGCCCGGTGCTCGGGCCCGGCGAAAGTATGACTATCGAAGTCCCGCTATCGCATGGCCCGGATAAGGCGCCGCGTGCGGAGGAAGGTTCATGAAGGTGCTTGTTGACATCGGCTGCATCGAATGCGGCGAAGACAGCGCGATTGTTGGCGTGTTTGAGGATGAAGAGGCGGACCGCCTAGCAACTGCGCTCAACGCAAGTAGGGCCACGTTTCAACGCGGCCAGCACAGCTTTGAGGCGTTCCCTCTTCCGGTCGCGGGTGTCATGGCCGATGGCTACGCGAAGTGGCTATCGAACGGCCCTCTCAATCCGCAACGCAATGGAGACACGTCAGGTGAGTGACAAGCAAGTGATTGATGCGCTCTGCGTGATCGAGGTCGGCTGGCGCGGGGAGTCGGGTGGACCAGAGTTCCTTGCGATGCAAGAAGCTAAGCGCATCATTCGAGAGCGCCGCAATCAAGCGTGGGTCGATCTCGCCGCTGCCGCGCATCGACGAATGGCAGACGAGATCGAGGCGGCTGCTCGCGCTAACCCGGAAGGATCAGAGTAATGGATATGCTGGAGAGAGCGGCGGCGGCGGTGCAGCAATGGTGCGAGGAGCACAACAACTGCTTCCCGCTCTACTACGAGCAGCAATTCGCTCGGGAAAAGCGCTTAGATGCGGATGAGGACGCCGAGGACGATCTCGCGCAGGTGTCATTGTCCATTACGCGCGCCGCCCTTCTCGCCGCTCTCGATCCAGAGGATGTGCGGTTGCGCGAATTGGTAATGCCATTTGTTGAGGGCAGCACAGCAGTTCAAGCGTCAGAGAATGCGCGGCAAGTGATCGCTGCTATTCGCTGGTTGGCCCAGGGAGAGCAGCGCGATGCTGAGTAGCGATGAACTGGAGCAAATCCGCGCGCACGTCGAAGATCAGCGCAAATGGAAGATCCATGGCGAGTGGCTTCCTGGCTGCACCGGCGCCTCCAATATTCAATGGCCACCAGGCGATCCAAATAGCTGGCCGCTTGCCTTCCCTGTCGTTTGCTGGAGTGAGGCAGTCGATGATGAGTCGGTGGGGGCGCAAGCGAAGTTCATCGGCTGGGCGGAACGTGGCGAACACAGCACGCGCATCACGCACACATTCTGGATCAGATCGCCAGATGATCCCAAGGCGCAGCCGTTGCACGCCGACGCGTCCCGTCTCTTAGAGCACATCGCCTCCCTCACCCGGAAACTGGAAGCGCAAGAAGCTCTCGGCGGGACGCTGCTGTTCTCCAAGCGCAAGGCGCTGGTGGAGCATTGCGCGTCAATCGCGGACGAGTTTGTCGCGCTGACGAAGGAGCGCACCGACCTGTGGGGCGAAGCGGTGCGCTCGTGCGCTGGCGAGATCGCAGATGCCATTCGCAAGCGGGGCCTATCGCGTCCCAGCGGCACGAGTGAAGAGACGGGAGATGGCAATGCTTCAGGGTCGTGAGATGGCCGGCGCGCTTCGCAATGCTGGCGATTATCTCGACGGCAAGCTGTTTCCAGACAGCGCCGATCGCTGCCGCGCTGGCGCCGCTGAGATCGTGCGACTCCTTGATGTGATCCGCTCGCGCGACAAGCATATTGAGGAACTACAGACACAGATCATTGGCCCACCGGGACCGTTCACGATTGGCGAGTGCGTGCTGATCGGAGATCGGCCGCCAGAGCTTGCCGACTTCATCAATGACGGCAAGGCCGCGCTTCTCGTTGAGATGGATCGCGACGACCTGAGAGCGTGCGGCGCGATGATCTTCAAGCGCGTGCGTGTCATTCTTGAAGGTGGCCTACCCCGAGCAGAGCGGACTGAGGAAGGATTGGAGTAAAGACGATGGCAGACGGTATTTTTATTGATGAAGATTGGAAGCCGTTTGAGCCGTGCTTCGTCTATGACGCGCAGCTTGACGTGCTGACGTGGCTTGAGTCCGACGAGATCACTGTAGCTCAGCCAATTAGCGGCAAGCACGCGGCGGACGTGCTTTGGAATGCTGCCCGTACGAAGATCATTGGCGTTCAAATCTGGGGCGCTCGCGCGGCGCTCAAGCAGGCGACGGGAGAGGATTGATGCTCAACCCGATAGACCTTCGCATCGACGAAGAAATGAAAGACCCGGAGTTTCGGCGGGCCTACTACGATGTCGAATACGAGATGGTCGTGAAGCGCTGGCGCCTAGAGATCGGTTGGCTGGGTCAGATCTTCAACGCGATCACTTTCGGCTGGTGGGCTGAACGCGTCCTGCGCCGACCAAAGCCAACCGTTGGCGACATCGACGCAAACATTCAGGCCAAGATCGTCGTCGATGCTGCCACTAGATCGAACGGCCCAAGCACGGCGCGTCAACCTAGTGGAGATGCAGAGTGAAAGAACAAGAGCGCGACGCGCTGATGCGCGAGCTAGTCACGGAGGCTGGCATGAACCAGCCGGAGCTCTGGCACAAAGCGCCAGAGCAAGCCTTCGCGCGTGCGATCACTCAGCTCTATGCGGAGATCAAGCGACTTCGCGAAGATGCGTGGCTTCTAATCTCGGACCACCCTGCCCCGATCAACAAGCACCTCATAGTGTGGGGATCTGGCCCACAACGCTTCGCGCTTCTTGATGAGATGGGGCAATGGCGCAACGTGATGGGCCGGCCGCTGGACAAAGCGCCGACGCATTGGCGTCCGCTTCTGAACGGCCCGAGCAAGGCGGAGGGAGCCTGAGAATGTTTGACTTCGAACGCCTCAAGATAGTCTCGCGCTTCATCGACGGCATGGAAGCGATCAAGGCCGACCTAGAGTCGGGCAACAACGACTTGCAATACCATGCGCTCGGACGCCTCGCGACGATGGCCGCTGAGCAAGCGGCCCTTGCCGTAAAGCTTCCCGGCGTGGGACCGCGCTTCGCTTCCCTGCTCCTTGGGGTCGCGGAAGACGCGCTCGCGAACCGCGCCGGCATCGAGCGCTGCAAACGCATCAACGACGAGCACCGTAAAGCGTGGGCAAGACAAGATCGCATTGAGGCGCTGCGCCGTGAGAAAATCGAAGAGACGAACGCGCGCGTAGGCCAAGCCGATCTTTTCGCGCCGAGCAATCCCAGTGGAGAGAAACCATGAGCGTCGAACTCAGCAACGAAGCGCTAGAGATCATCTGCGGCGCAGTCGTACACGAGCGCGAGCATCTAAATGCTGATGACGTTCTGCTTGTCGCCGATCTGATCCGCGCCGGCTACGTCACCGTCGAAGACAACTACGGTCCGGTCGTTAAACCAACTGCCGCCGCCTTAGATGTTTGCGTCGAACGTGGCCTCGCTGTGATCGAGGATGGCAAGCCGTGCTTCGTGCGGCGTTCAGATGGTGTCGCGCTGTGTGTCGCGTATCGCGTTGCCCTCATGGACCGCGCCTGAGTGATCCACGTTTATTGAAAGGCAAAAGGAATAGGACATGGCAAAGCGAAATGCACGAGCGGCAAAGCTCGACAATCAACTGGAATACGCACTGGACTTTCAGCCGAAGGTCAACGTCGGCAAGGGTCCACATGATGCGGAGTCGATCGCCGCGGAATTGCTGCGCATCGAGCGCAAGCGTCGGCATGGGCGTTGCGGACCTGCGCTACCGCGCCGAATACTTCCCGTGGGCGTGCGAGTTTGTGGTTCGTTTCAACAAACGCGTGCTCTCGCCCGAGCAGATCATCAATCTGCTGGACACCGCGGGCTTCGCGGTCGGTTTGCACGAATGGCGCCCGGAGCGCGACGTTCGACGCCTGGCCGAGCGCGATCGCGATCATGTCGAACACGCCGGCGATGCGCGAGGCCCGCGCCGATGGCGAGCGCTCGACGGTCTGGCATCCCCCGGCGTGGATTTGGCGCCAGCGGCCGCAACCTGAACTGAGGAGTGTGTGATGGGCGCCGACACCGCAATCGAATGGGCCGACGACACCGCGAATTTCCACGAGGGCTGCACCCAGATCAGCCCGGCGTGCGACTTCTGTTATGCCAAGGAACGCGCCGAGCTTTACAAGACGGTCGAATGGAACGGGCCGCCGCGCAAAGTGAAGGCCGGCGTGACGAACATTCGGCTCTTCAATCAGCGCGGCCAGGCCGCCGGCCGGGTGCGCCTGGTGTTTATCAATTCGCTGTCGGACACGTTCGACAAGAACGCCGATCCGGCTTGGCGGCGTGAGTGCTTCGACGAGATCAAGCGCGCGCCTTGGGTGCACGCGCTCTTCCTGACCAAGCGCATCGGCAACGCCGTCGAAATGGCCGAGGCCGCCGGCGGCTTTCCGGTGAATTGCTCGCTCGGCTCGACGCTTATCAATCAGCCCGAATGGGATCGCGATATCGAGAAGCTCGTCGCGGTGAAGCGCGCGGGCCTGGTCGAGCGCATCTTCGTGT
>ERZ761597.186-NODE-186-length-11973-cov-4.583403_pt1 | contig 11973 bp, 9 predicted proteins | sample MGYA00433093_ERZ761597 | MGnify/ENA primary metagenome ERZ761597 (study PRJEB28899, sample SAMN03785557) | bioreactor sludge metagenome | biome: EBPR Sludge; feature: EBPR Bioreactor; material: 0.22µm filtered reactor supernatant | place: Saint Lucia: Queensland... | reverse complement strand
ATCCTGACGGATCGCCACTTCTTCTACACCAGCGGTCTGCACGGTTCGGCGTACGTCAACCTTCGGGCGGCGGCGCACGACGCGCAGCTGTTCGACGAGATCGCCTTCGCCATGTCCGACATGCTGACCGGCTACGAGATCGATGTCATCGTCGGCCCCGAGACCCTGGGCCGCACGCTGTCGACGCTCATCCCCGCCTACTCACCCGGCCTGCCGGGTGTCTGGTGCGACATCAAGGAGGAGAAGTACGCCGGCAAGGTCATCCGCCGCTGGGCCGATTTCAGCCCCAAGCTCGACTTCGGCCGGCTCATCCAGCCCGGCATGCGGGTCGCCATCGTCGACGACCTGCTGACGACCGGCGGCTCCATCAAGCTGACGGCCGACCTGCTGACCAGCCTGGGAGCCGAGATCACGGTGGCGTCCGCCGTCGTACGCCGTTCACCCGACGTGACCGCTGAACACTGCGGCGCTCAGGCGCTGGAGTACCTCATCGACCTGCCGGGCTTCGTCACCTACACCGAGGAGGAGTGCAAGGCCGTCGGTCCGTGCTCCCAGCGCGTTCCCATGGTGCTGCGGCCCGGGCACGGTCACGAGTGGATCAAGCAGAACCCGGACTACCCGGTCGCCTAGCGGCCGCAGGCCGTCTCAGTTACGCCCGTTCCAAGAAGTCGAGCAAGGCAAACCGCCCGCTCCTTCACGGAACGGGCGGTTTGCATTTTCAGGGTGTTCTACAACGCGGCCAACTTGCGATAAATTTCTACCATCGCGAGCGTGTCGAGGCCACAGTATTCAAGCAACGCGGCGAATAGCGCTTCCTTATCGACGGCTTCGTTGCCATCTAGTACGGCCTGCGTCCATAGAATCTGGGCCGAGCCGCCGTCGCCGATTTCGAGCATCTTATAGCTGTGTTCAGGCGCCATCACCGGCAGTACGTTCTTTATGGAATAGCTTCCCTTGAACCGGTGATCGACGTACATGCCGTCTTTGAACGGAACGCATAGGTCGACGATTCGGCCGTTCACGCCTTCATAGAATTCCTGGAACTCCGGCTTCAACTTACCCATGGTGGTGTTGCAGCCTTTTTCGAAGCTCATGTTCCATGTGACGATTGAGCCTACCGTGCCAACGGCCGCGCGCAGCGCTTCGCTCAGGTCAGCGACGGAATCGCGCCCTTCTGTCTGCAGGAATTCCACGTGGCGCAGTTCGGCATCCGGCGAATCCAACACGTGTACGGAAAACTGGAACGGAATCTGCTGGTATGGCCGCTGGCCGTCGAAATAAGGCACCACGGTCGAATACGTCTCGTAGTCCAGAAAGTACAGCGGGAACTCCAGTTCACCCAAAAATGCCTTTATGGCTTCATGGTTGATAATCGGCTTTTCCTGCTTTGTAGCCAGTACTTGCAGCTCCTGCTTAGCGGTAAGCGACGTGCCCGCTGGTATGTCGGCGATCATTTCTACCCCGTCTTTTTCCAACCCGACCAACAGCTCCTTCTTCGGGCTTGCCAGGTCGTAAATCGAAAAGTCGGGTGTCTGTGCGGCGTGCCGGTATACCTGCAGCCATTCGCTGACGCTGCCGACCGGGCCCAGCTCGCTGACCGACATATCGACGCATTCCGTCAGCGCGACCGTCGCCAATGCCTGCGGAATATACAGGTTCGTCGGTGCTTCCAGTTCCAATACGCGTTGGGTCACGTCGTTATATGTCACCAGTCCCTGTGGGTCGACTTCCCCGTCGCGGACGTATTCCTTGTTCACGTTCAGCACTGTCACGCTGCGGATGTCGTAGCCGTTGCGACGAATCACTTCAGCTTGGAATGCCAGGTCATAGACGTGAGTATCTTTTACCTTGGTGCTGCTTTTTATCTCGTAAAGGTCGACGTTCTTGCCGTCGACATGTATCACGTCGCATATGCAGGCTAGGCCGTCAGCTTCGAACTTTGCTTGAATTATCGTACGGACGCCTTCGTCGTTTTCTAGAATCGCTTTCGTTACGGTCGTCAGGTCTTCGAACTCCTGGTGCGATTCGAATCCTAATCGGACAGCTTCTGGAAACAAATGTTCAGCGACAGCCTCGAACGCATATCCGGCGGCGGCCATGCCTTCTGTCACCATGTTGCCTTCCGGCAGCTTCGTCGCGTCGTGGCGCTTCAGCCACAGCCATGCCGGATGGCGTAGGAAGTCCATGTAGTCAGACTTATAAATCGGCTTGTCTGGTGTGGTGGATGTAACCTCGGTCATAGATAGTGTTACTATATCACTTTTTTGCTAGTTGTCACTGCCGGTTGTGTCAGCTTCACGTATATTAGGAACAACCCAGCCGCTAGGCTTACCGCGCCAATGGTTATGCCGATTCCCTGCACCGTCCCGCCGATTGCGGTGTCGGCGTTCAGCCAGTCGAACTGCGTGAATACGTAGTTCCAGTCGTGTTGCACGGTTTCGCCTGGGCCAATCAGCGGAATCAATTGCGCACGGGCGTCTGCCATGTAACGGCCGACGCTCATGAAGGCCAGCATCATCCATAGCCCGGCGAAGCAAGCTGCGAAATAGGCCTTGGCTTTCAACGTCGCGGCAAGCAGTAATATCGTGAACGTAATCTCACCTATCGAACCGGCCGCCGCTACAAAGATTGCTGGCATAAAGAATACCGCTAAATGCGATGCTTCGTGTACCCCGAAGTCTATGAAGTACATGCCCGAAAGAGTCAGGTTGTTCGAGTTTTCGGCTGAAAAGCCGAGCATGTTGATGAAGAGGTACAGGAAGAATATCCAGCCGATTACATACAGCCATAACGCTAAGCCCATGGCGCCCGCCTTCTGTCTCATTATTAACTTCCGTTAAGAAGCGGCCTGAGCCTTGAAACGGCTTCATCAAAGAGGTTCGAGAGATTCGGGCTTATTTCCGCGCTGCTCCCTTCGTGCCTCTTGTCGCCGACATTGCGCACCAGATCGAGGTCAGCCTCGAACTGGGTGAATCCCATAGGGATGATCTCTAGGAACGAGGGCTTGTTCATCCTGATCAGCTTCAGGACGTCACCCATCGGCAAGTAGAAGACCTCGTGCCTGTTGGGTGACTTTGATCCGATCTCATAATAGCTCTTCGCCTGAGCGGCCTTGTACCCGTTCGCCTTCTTACGTATGGCATCATCGACTATCTTCTGATTATCGAACCAGTCGTCCCCGAATTTCTCTCCGAAGAAACTGATGAGGAACTCCTTCAGTTCCTTCTCGACATCATGTGCGATCTGGATCCTGCCAGGCTCTGATGCTGGATAGCTCTGCGTGTCTTGCATCAACTGGCTGCTCCTGTACGATTTCAGGAACGTAGGTGCGAAGCCGGGTTCCTTCTCATTTATCGCAGCGATGAGTTCGTAAGAATATTTCGAACGCCCGGCGGCCCCGGAGGCCTGTCTCATGTCGGTGATGTTGGCGACGTTCTTCTCAAAATACCCGGAAAGGTGGTTCGTGAGCTCATTGATGACCGACTTCAGATTCCCTGTGTCGTCATACTTTGACATCTGTCTGAGTACCGGCAGGAGGATCTGGAAGCCTGGGTTGGTCATGACGAAATCATCCACCCATTCCTGTGAGAACCTACCTGAGACTTCGGATATGCGGCTGAAGAAATGCTCAAGCAGCACTTTCGCCTCTTTCTTCGCATACTCCTTTGACTCGTACTCATCGGTATTGATGACTCCTCGCCGCTTGTTGCTCGTGTCGACGAATCCGTTGACGCGGAGCACCGTGTTCATGGTCGCCAAGGAGAGTCGCTGCTTCCCAGCGGAGAACGACGGCATCCTTAGGCCGGCCATCTGAATCCTACCTTTGAAGAGCCCTCCGTTGTTCATCCGCATTATCAAATCAGGCAGGAAGCCGGCATTGTCCGGATCCGTCCTGGCGAGGATGACGAGCAGGTCGTTCATAGGGACCTTCTTCTGATGTTCATTGATGTCGATGAATGCTTGAGCTTCCTGAGAGCCGGATGCTCCAAGCAGCGCGATCACAGGTATCTGCTGGTCCTGGGTGCTGGCATGGACGAAACCGTATAGCCTATGCTGACCGTCTATGAGCCTGATGGAGTTCCTGATCTTCGGTATGGAGAGGAAGCCGAAGCTGCTATCAAAGTGCTCCGCGTTCTTTTGGCCGACGAACCGCGCCGTCCTGGGTAGGTTTACAAGGATACTGCTATTGATCGTGTTGCCGCTATCGATGAACTCTCCGATGCTCTTGACCTTCTTCGGATCAAGGAGCCTTTGGTATGACTCGGTCTCGTCTTCCCTGATCCTATACACGTATGAGAGTGGCAACAGATCCTTGGCCGGCATATAGAACGTATACACGTCTACCTCTTCGCCTCCGAACATCGCCTTACGCGGCAGCGCCGGATACTTGAAATTAGGGTATCCCGCCGCATCGATCCGTTCCGCGTCATAACCGGCTTCTTTGATGACTTGCCAGACGAGCTGGTTTCCGAGTGACTTCTTCAGTTTCTTAAGCAGCTCCAAGTGTCCGCTCGTCCATATCGACAGTCCGTGCTCCTTGGCCAGTTCATAATTCGCCTCCGTAGGAATCGACCCGTTCGTACAGAAGATCCATACCGGCTTCTTCGTACGGGGCAGCGATTCGATATGCTTTCCCAAGCTGGTCTTCTTCGCCGCGAACTGTAGGATATCCTTCCTGTAGTCGCGTCTTACGACCATCGATGGGTCAAGCTGCTCGGTGTTCTTGCATTCGACTACGAATACGAAATCATTCGTCTCAGCCCAGCAATCAATCTGATAGCCGGCGACGTGCCTGCTCTGCGCATCCTTGCAGTCGAGGACATTCTGAAAGAACCTAATTGCTTCATTCTCGAAGAGTTTCCAATCGTCCATAGGGAGATTATAGACTTGGTTCAATCAGTAAGGAAGGCCCTTATCCGACCGAGATGCTCATCACGTGAACTCACTCTCATTAATTCATTTTCCCATGTCGTGTATATCTTCCACCCGGCCTCGCTCAACCTGGCCCTTTGCTCAAGATCGCGCTCCATGTTCCTTCTGATCTTTTTCGTCCAAAAGTCATCTTCACCGCGCCTCTCACGGACCCTGTCATATGTCCGACCATGCCAGAAATCGCCATCGATGAAGACGACGCGCTTCTTACGGGGCAACGCCACATCCATGACTATTCCTTCACGTGAACGGTAGTGCTTCTGAAAATAAACCTTGTTTCGTCGTAGATAACGGTAGACCAATAGCTCGGGTTTCGTATTCTTGCCACGGATCCGTGACATTATCTCACTTCGCTTTTCCTTGCTGAAGATATCAGTCAAGCAGGGTCTCCAGCTGCTTTCTAATGTACTGCGCGTTGAGCCAGAAGCCCTTCTGCGCCAACATACCGTTCCTCGGTGAGGGAATCCTATGCTCGGGCTTTGAATCCCTCGCATGATTACGTACATGGGCGACGGTACTGTACTTCTTGCTTGGAAGGTTATCGGCCTTTCCGTCCATCACGCGTCGCTTGGTCTCCGTCCATACCCTCTCGGCTTCCTTGAAATCCGAGAGTGGCATGCTCCAGAAGGCAGGCTTCACGAAAGAGACGTTCCCATGTTCATCTTTCTGGTAAATCATGAACAGGACGCGCGTGTTGATCTTCTGGTTGAAGACCGAGTCCTCCCAGCTCTCGTCTACTATATCCATGTAGTCGAAGGCCGGGAACGACACGTCCTGGTTGGGCGTCCCGTTGGGATTGAGCATGACGGATTTGACTTCGATATCCGCCTTCACGAATTCCTCGGTCTTCTTCGGGTCCACTCCAAGCATCTTCTTGCTCAATAACGCGAGCCGATGTTTCGCCTTGCTAAGCTCATAACCAAGGGACCCGGCTATGGACGTCACATCCTGCCCTTCGAACCTTCCCAGCCTGTCCTTGACGGCGTCTTCGAGTTTCAACGGTGAGGTATGCGGTGAGAGGAAAGGTTTCAGGTCCACGAACCTCGCTCCTTCGATCATGGATACGTTCACAAACGACGATTTGAACGCGAACGACCTCTCCTTCGCAGGTTCGTCGGACATTGGTTGACTACGCATCTGTCCGGAGCCTGAGGTGCATGCTTCCAGGTACAGAGTATCCGAACCAGATAGCAGATGGGCTTCACCACGTGCTACCTTGGCTACGATCGTCTCCCAATCGGTACGTAGGACATCGATGTCCTTATTCGTCAGGGTCCACTTGATCGGGTGAGCGACGAATTTCCGGTCAATCATAAGGACCCCAGCTTCGAAAAGACTGAGCAAAAGCAGAATAGTTCCGCATTTCTTGAACAGTGAATTGCCTTCCCACTCCTCGTGTACCAGCTTCTCGTAATTGATCGTCGAGAGTTTCAGGCGTTCCTTCGCCCGATACGATATCGCATCAACCGGCAATGCGCCTTCCTTGCCCCTCTTCTTCGCGACTACGGCCGCCGTCTTCAACTCCATGCCCGCCTCTTCGAAGTCGGGTACCGCCCTGCTGCCAGGATTGATCCTGAAATAATATCTTTCGACCAGATTCCCCAGTTCGCCCTTGTTCCTGCCGTTCTCGGCGATTTTCGCCTGCTCCTCCTCCGACAGGAAATCCCTCAGGCACTTTCCCGTAAGAGGAAACGCATAGTCCATGATCGAGTCTTGGGATGTCACATCATATGCCAAAGCCATGTCATAATTGTAACAAATACGCCATGTGCAGCTTGATCGAAACACCACCGGCTGCTAGAATTGGTACAGTCATGGGGAAGAAATTAAAGATCGTCGAATTGTTCGCAGGAGTAGGCGGGTTCCGAATCGGCCTCGAGTCGGCGAGCGACGACAAGACCAGGTATGAGACAGTATGGGCCAGCCAGTGGGAACCTTCCACGACCCGCCAGCACGCGGCGGAGATATATGAAGCCCGGTTCGGCAAGGAGGGCCTGAGCTGCCGTAACATCGAGAGCGTCATCGAGGACGATTTCGAATCCATACCCAAGCACGACCTTCTGGTGGGTGGGTTTCCTTGCCAGGACTATTCCGTGGCCAGCACCCTTAAGCGTTCACACGGTCTCATCGGCAAGAAAGGAGTACTCTTCTGGTCAATCTATACCATCCTGAAGCGTCAGGGCGAGGATGCGCCAGACTATCTTTTCCTAGAGAACGTAGACCGCCTGCTCAAGTCCCCCGCGAAACAGCGTGGCAAGGACTTCGCCGTCATGTTGGCATCACTTTCCGATTTAGGATACGCGATCGAGTGGCGCGTCATAAACGCTGCGGACTATGGGCTGCCTCAGCGTAGGCGACGGGTCTTCATCATGGGTTACAAGAAAGGTACCAAGCTTTACGATAGGATCAAAAAGGAATCAGAGAAATCGAAATGGCTTACGAAGGACGGAGTATTGGCCGACGCCTTCCCTGTCGAATCCGAAGTTCTGAAGACGCACGAAATCATATTGGAAGGCACTGAAGCTGACATAACTAACAACTTTTCCGCACACGGTCCTACCGTCAGCCCCTTCGATAATGCCGGCGTCATGATCGATCGGGTCGCGACTACAGCTAGGGTCACGCCCGTCTATGAAGGTCCGCGAGAAACGTTGGGTGACGTGATAATCGATGAGAAGGACGTGCCCGAGGAATTCTTCATCCCTGAAGCGAACTTACCGGCATGGGAATTCCAAAAAGGTGGAAAGAAAATCGAACGCAAAACAGCTGATGGTCACACGTACTTCTTTTCAGAAGGCGCGATGGCGTTTCCGGACGCCTTGGACAAGCCTTCCCGCACAATCATCACGGGTGAGGGCGGTGCTGGTGCTTCACGCTTCAAGCATGTTATTAAGACTCCATCCGGCCGTCACCGTCGATTAACTCCGCTCGAACTCGAGAGACTTAATCAGTTCCCCGATAATCATACCGAACTTACGGGAGTTTCAGCTGGAAAGCGCGCGTTCATCATGGGCAATGCCCTCGTAGTAGGAGCTATTCAAAAGGTCGGCGAAAGCTTAGCAAAGAAGCGATAGATTCAATCATAAATCGTCGTATTTGAAAAATAAAATAACAATACACGACTCGTGAAAACCCAGTCGTTATAAAAGTCGCAACGGATTTTTGCCCCCGTTCGTGCCACAATGCGCACCGTGAAAACTTGGTTTAGCAACTTCGCTGTTATATGCTCAATCTTGTGTCTTTAGGCGGTTCGCAGACGCTAGGCACGTACATCGCACCAGTTAAACATAAACAACCGACAGCTATTAATCGGTGCGATATTAGGAGAAGCAATGCATATAAGATTCGGTCTTCTGGCGCTTGGCGCCGTAGCTCCGTTAGTGCTTTTGGGTAGTACACCTGCCCAGGCAAAGAGTGAATCGATAGATAAGAAGAAGGAAGTAGCTAAGGCAAAGACTGCCGAAAAGGCAGCAGCGCCGAAGCCGGTAGTCGCGGTGATTCAGCCGGGTGACAACCTGAGCCTCATCGCCGAGACGTACAAGACGTCGTACATTCGGCTGTTCAACGCGAACGATACGATCGTTAACCCGGATTTGATTTATGCGGGTAACCAGGTACGGATACCGACGGAAGACGAGCAGTTGCCGAACCGGTTCGCCGAACTTTCGAGCGCCGAGCAGACGTCCGCAGTGAGTTCTATCAGCTACCAATCGACCGGTAGCGGCGTGACGGGCGGTTCGAGCGCCGGCAATACCTACGTGAAAGGCACCTGCACGTGGTACGCCAAGGAAATGCGCCCTGACCTACCGAACCGCCTAGGTAACGGCGGCCAGTGGGTAGCCAACGCCCGTGCACGCGGCATAGCCACCGGCACGACACCACGGGTCGGTGCCATCGCCGAGCAGTCGGGCCACGTGGCCTACGTGGAAGCCGTGAACGGCAACATGGTGACCGTGAGCGAGATGGGCTTCGCCGGTGACCCAGGCGTCCACCGCCGCACCGTCAGCGCCAGCACGTTCTTCGGCTACATCTACTAACACCGCACATATATAAAGACGCCGGCCCTACCCCGCCGGCGTCTTTATATATGTATAGTAATAAGTACATGCTCGATCACCATATTCAGAAATCAATCGTGTACGACCTGGCATTCGCCGAGAGTCTGCGCTTTAGTGATCTGAAACCGGATGATTTGGAAAACAAAGCGTTCACCTACCACCTGAAGAAAGTCATGAAGGCCGGATTGGTAGAAAAGCTGGAAGACGGCCGCTACGGCCTGACCATGAAGGGCCGGCGCGTGGGCAAAGGTGCATTGAAGAAAGAAAGCCGGTTGCTCGACCGCGCGTATTCGATACTTCTGCTCGCAGTCAGAAACATCGACACAGACGAGTGGCTACTGTATAAACGGCAGACCCAGCCCCTCTTGGGCCTGACGGGTTTCATGCAGGCGCAGCCGGTCGCCGAAACCGACGCACGCAGTACGGCCCAGCAGACGTGTTTCGAGCAGACTGGCCTGCGGGCTGAGTTTGACGTTCAGGGCCACGGATACTTTAAGGTGTACCGGGCGGGTGAACTTGAAAGCTTTATTCATTTCACACTCCTTGTAGCTGAGAGCTCCCGGGGCGAACTGCTTCAAACAGCGGAATCGGCCGGTTACTTTTGGCAACGAACGCCGAACTTCGAGCGCCCTGATATGCTACCGAACATGCGAACACTTCACAAAATGTGCTTAGATCCACCTGGTTCTTTCGTTGAGCAGACGTTCGAGCTTGCGTAGTTTTCATTTCGTTTATACCCTTTCTTCTTAACTTCTACCCTTACTATGGGGTTTTGGAGCTTAAGAAGCAGTGAAGAGTTTTTCACCAACTATCCCTAACTAAAAGCACCCTCCCGGAAGGGGCTTTTAGCTCTCCTTCCAAGAGGGTGTGGTGTACGCGGGCGTCCTAGCCCAGCAGGTCCGTGTCGTAGACGGTGTAGTCCGCCCGGTAGACGAACAGGAACTTGCCGTCGACCCGGAACCACGTCGCCTTGGGGACGTCGGGGTTGAAGGTCTCGACCTCGTTGCCGGCGAAGACGGCGATGGGCGTGCCGTTCTGCGGAAATTAAGGTTATATCGACAACGTATGTCAATATACATTTTTTGTAGTAAAATTAGCAACTGCCAGTGGAAATCATTGACCTCGAGTAAGCATAGCGATATACTTAAGATTAATCGAAGCGATGCATAGCTGAGGCGGAGAGATGGATGAGATACTCCGCTGACGACATCTTTGGCAAAAGGATGAAAGTTAATCTTTAACGAAACGGTCAGTGACATCTCTCATCAAGGAGGCGTATCCGCTCTTTACGGAAGCCTCCTTTTCGATTCTCGGCACTTAACAGGTCAACAAAAAACCAGCTCTAGGGCTGGTAGTTTGTCTTTGGCAAAAGGATGAAAGAGCAAGCACGGTTTTGTACTTCGTGCCACAAGCAGTGGTGCTTGCTATAACTCATTATGTATAGCACAAGCAGTGATGTCAATAGTTAGCTATTCTATAAATGCATCTAATTAACAGATGAAAACGGCCGTAAATGGCCAACTGGCCCCTTATTTATTGCAATGCAGTATCCGTTGTAGGAATGTTAACGAACGTGGGACACGCTAAGTTACGTACAGAAGTGCATAGTTACTTTTACGGGATTGGGCCAATGGTCACCACTGACGTCACTTGGTGACACGGCATGGACGCCTGTACAATGATGCGTATGAAGTTACATCAATTCCGCTACCTCGACATAATCATCGCCCTATTCGCCGCCATGCTGCTTATATCTAACTTAGCTGCTACTAAACTAATTGCCTTTGGCAGTATCATTACCGACGGCGGTGCCATATTGTTCCCGCTGATATACATATTCAATGACGTGCTGACGGAAGTGTACGGCTACAAGTACGCCCGCCGGGCGATCTGGATCGGCTTCGGCGTGATGCTGCTGGCCGTGGCGGCCTTCACCATAGTGCGCTACCTGCCGGGTGCGGCCGAATATACCGCCCAGGCATCGTATGAAGCCGTGTTAGGGTTCTTCCCGCGCATCGTACTGGCCAGCTTGGCCGCCTACCTGGTGGGGTCGTTCGTGAATTCGTTCGTACTTGCCAAGCTGAAGGTCCGCACCAAAGGTCGCAAGCTGTGGTTGCGGCTTATCGGCAGCACGTTCGTAGGTGAGTTCTTCGACACGACCGTATTCGGGCTGGTCGCCTTCGCCGGCATACTTGGCGGCATGGACATGGTGAACTTCATACTGGTTGGCTGGCTGTTCAAGACGGCCGTGGAAGTAGTGCTGCTGCCAGTGACCTACCGCGTGGTCGCGTACCTGAAGAAGAAGGAACACGTAGATACGTACGACAAGAAGACCGACTTCAGTCCGCTGAAGATCGGCGTTTAGGCGTAGTAGCGGCCTAGCCAGTCTTTCCTAAAGTCTCCGAACGTGCCGTTTATGATGTGTTCGCGCATATCGTTCACCAGCGTGATGATGAAGCGTTCGTTGTGAATGGTCATGAGCGTATAGCCCAGCAGTTCACGGGCGCGCAACAGGTGGTTCACATAGGCCCTGGTGTAATTGGAGCAGGTGTAGCAATCGCACTCCGGGTCAAGCGGCGTGAAGTCCTGTTTGTAGCGGGCCGATTTGACGTTGTAACGACCCGACTTCGTGTACGCCGCGCCGTTGCGGCCGACACGGGCCGGCGATACGCAGTCGAAGGTATCGACGCCCTGGGCGACGGCTTCGAACATGTCGTCGGGTTCGGAAATACCCAGCAGGTGCTTGGGCCTGTTTGCCGGCAGTTCTTCCGTACACCACCGGACGATCTCGCCCAAACGAGCCTTTTCGATGGCACCGCCGATACCGTAGCCGTCGAAGTCCATGCCGCCTAGCCGCTTGGCCGTCTGACGGCGCAAGTCTTCGTAGTTATCGCCCTGCAGCACGCCGAACAATGCCTGGTATGGCTGATCGCTGGCGCTTCGCAGTCGTGAGAATTCGGCCAGTGAGCGATCGGCCCAACGC
>ERZ761597.185-NODE-185-length-12035-cov-3.593990_pt1 | contig 12035 bp, 9 predicted proteins | sample MGYA00433093_ERZ761597 | MGnify/ENA primary metagenome ERZ761597 (study PRJEB28899, sample SAMN03785557) | bioreactor sludge metagenome | biome: EBPR Sludge; feature: EBPR Bioreactor; material: 0.22µm filtered reactor supernatant | place: Saint Lucia: Queensland... | reverse complement strand
CGACAAGGTAAAGGGCACTATCGAAGTGCGGTTCAGTCTGGAAAAAGAGCGACCCAAGGTCAAACAACCCGATTACGTGCCGGTGCCTTATCCGGTGCCGGTCCCGCAGCCGTACCCCGTTTATCCGGATTACCCATGGCCACTTCGCAGGCGGCGTCCGTGGGACAGGGATTACTGGATGACTGCTCAGCCCGATATGTCGGTGCGGCCAACGCCGAAAACGCCTGTGGGTGGCACGTTTACCGGCGGCTGGAGCAGTAACGTGAGCATGTCCTGCTCGGGCGGTGCGGAAACCGTCAGCCCGCTACGGATGTGCGATGTCGGCCCCCTGGAGAGCCTGGGCAACGTTAAGAAACTTCAGGACGGCTGTACCGTCGAAGGCGAATCGACTGGCGACCGCTGGTACACTGAAAATGTTGAAATCGAAGAAGATTACGTGGTCATCAAGATGTTCCTTCAGGGCTATGATGCACCGCCGGAAGTCAAAGTCGCCAAGACTAAAAAGAAGAACAACCAGTCGGAAAAGCAACCTTCTGATTTGGAGAGGGAGAACGAGGAACTGCGGCGGAAGATCAAGGAACTGGAGGAAAACGCAAGGCTCAAGCAGCAACTGGCAGAACTCCAGAAGGCTTGAGTGTAAGTTGTCCTATCAAGGGGACGGCTATACAGCCGTCCCCTTTTCTTTCCCGAAAGGCAGGAATGAAAGCAGCAGAATTGTCTCGATTCTTGAAAGACGTACAGGCCATATCCCTGGAAGATTTGCGGCAGAATCATAACCTCTGGTTGCTGTTGGCAAACACCATCGAAGAACTGGGAGAGTATGCCAAAGCGATTACGGTTGAAGCCGGCTTCAAGAACAAAGAGTTGAAGGAAAGCTCGAAGGAAGAGGCCGTGGACGCCGTGATCTGTTCACTGGCGTTGTATTTCAGTGCCGGAGGCGATCTGGAGCATCTGGTGGAATATGGGAATAAGAAACTCAAAAAGTGGAAGAAGCGGCTAAAGGTATGAAGCACTATCAATCCATTCCGCACGCCCGTAAGTCGCCTTGTATGAACCGAAAATGCTACGGCTTCGTCAAATACGACGGCTCCAATCTCAGGTTCGAGTGGTCGTCCAAGCGTGGCTGGTACAAGTTCGGCACTCGCAAGCTGCTGTTCGACCGTACATCAGCGCAATTCGGGAGTGCCATCGACCTGTTTCTGAACAAATACGGTTCTCCGCTGGAGCAGATTTTTCGCACGCACAAGGGCTTACGCAATACCCAGCAGGCCATCGTCTTTTGCGAATGGTTCGGCAGCAAGTCCTTCGCCGGTTGGCATGAACCGGGAGACCCCAAGACCATTGTCTTGTTCGATGTCAACATCCACAAAAAGGGTATGCTAGGTCCAAAGGAGTTCCTGGACACGTTTGGCCATCTGGAAGTGGCCGAGTGTCTTTGGACTGGTCACGTTGATGAAACGTTGCTGGAAGATGTACGTTTGGGCCTCATGGACGTTGCTTCTAAATACGCCATACGTACCGCAATTCCTGAAGGTCTGGTCTTCAAGAGCGGCAACAAACATGATCTGTGGATGGCTAAGGCCAAGACGCAGATGTGGTTTGATGAACTCAAAAAGCGACATCCCATTGATTGGGAAAAGATCGAGGAGATGGTCTAATGGCAGCCAGTACGACAGCAACTGTCGTACTGGCTGCAGACGGTCACTTCTTGATGATGATCTCGATGCTGAATTCACCCAGGGGGTGTTCACCCTCTTTGGCTTGATAGCCTTCGTTCAGCACTTGTAACGAAACGATATTAACGTCTTCGCCCAGGGCTTTCTTCACCGTTTGCACCAGGCCCAAGGTGCAGGGTGCTTCGGTCTTGTCTGGCAAGAAGAACCATTTGTGATCATCGTTGCCCAGGGACGGCAATTCCTTCTTGCGTTCGTACAAGTCACGGTGCGGCACCACGACGATCAGATGGCCGTCCTTCTGTAAGATGCGGTACCAATTCCGCAAAGCAGTTACCGGGTCAACGAGGTGTTCGAGGACGTGTGAGGAGTTATGATGCATGATGCCAGAAGCATAATAACTCTCATCTTCTTCCACTTCTAATCCGTATACGGGCAGTTCACTAGGAACCGTTTCGATCACCTTTACCCTGGACAGGATATTGTCATCACATATTTTACCGCCTCTATTATGTTGTTTATCGTCTGTCCACTTGACATAGTAAATATATCCACATCCATGCATATTTCGACCACACTTCAATACGGCCTCCGTTGGTCTTTTTGACTTACCAAGGCTGGCAAAGATTTTGTTTCGCAACAGACATAGTCGCAATCCTTCTGCAAGTTTGTAACTTACCGTATTCAAGCACATAGAATGTCCGCTCTTCGTGCCGTCCCCTCTGAAAAAACCTTCTATTAGAAACATTTGCAATTTTGGGTTTAGCCACATAGCCCATGTCGGAATTGTTTTATGATGTACCTTGGCACTGCTAAAAAAGCTCTTCATAACAGTGTGCAGCACCTTGTTGACGTACCGGACGCTAGTGCAGCCATTAGCAGTCCTGATGTCTGTTGGCACAAACCCAAAGGTGGCTTTGATGATGCGAATCACATCATCAATATATTCTGTTTCTTTTTCATGAAAATGAAAACCAACCTGACATTCTTTTTTGGCTGATAGACTGCCATCAGCCAAAAAGTATCCAAGCAACATCATAATGTCTTTATTGATGTCGACAAATCTTGGAACGACTAAATTACATTTGGCGCTATGAAACTTTATGTCATTTGCATTAACAAAATACCCATAAGGTGTTTTGCCGTGATATATCCAGCCACGCACATGTGTGACAGATAATCCAAATTGTTTAGCTAGACTTTTGGCGCCTATAGATGGTTGGGTTTGCCGAATACGCTGTATGGCTTTGAACTTCTTGACGTTATCATTCTCGCCTAGGCATGTAGCCAGGTCAAGTTGTCCAATGTTGTTGCAGTAGTCAACAACCGGGCATTGACACATATGTTCTGTGGTTATATTCTCGGCTGTAACAAACTCTGATGTACCACTAGAAGATGAAACTAAAATAGGATGGTTGTTGGTGATTTTGACGCCTAGCGGATTTGAAGCAACGACTAAACGCTTCATGCTTTTTTGTGATGGGAAAACATTGTTTCGTTTAATTTTTCTCCATCGCCGTTTGTGTGTCCAGACATAATCACTTGTTGTTATGTCTTCAATTGGCTTGAATCCATCTTTCGTTAAAATAAGCGAACCCTCTTCCATGCAATAAACTGTGTGGAAGCCGTTATCGGGCACGCCTTTCATGTAAGTTGCGTCCGTGTCGCCGAAGATCACGTCGTAGCGTCGGAAGGTGCTATTGAGAGGGTCGAACTGACAGCCGATGTCAATTCCCGGCTTGTCTTCGGGGGCGTACTTTTCAAACCACCCTTCCCGCACCCGCCTGGCATGGGCCTTTTTGGTTTCGCCGTCGTTCATGCTGGCCAGGAAACGGTTTAACTCCTCTTTGCTTCCAGATTTACTGACCGACCAGTGGTAATTGTGATCCAGCAACAAGCACCTGCCGATCACGTCCCATCCGGGGAATCCGCCAAAGTTGCGGTCGTCAATGTAGATGTGAGCAAACATTTTGCGGCGCAAACCCTTTTCCCGGAAGTCGTATTCGAGAGGGTTCTGGTTGACGCCGTCAAACTCAATGCCCTGGTCCCGGCAAAAACGGATAGCTTCGGTCAGATAGGCTCGCCCGCCCGGTTCGTCTTCCCGACAGGTGTTAAGGAACAGTTTGGCGCCAGCTCGTTGCAAGTCCTTCAGGACTTCAAAGGCATGCGGCATTGGTTCGCCGATCTCAGGGAATTTGTGTTTAACCAGTGTGCCGTCAAAATCGATGCTCAGGTATTTGTTCTTGAGGTTCACGCTGTCCTTTCAGTAAATGCGAGAGCTTGGGTGTACAAGATGCGACGTTGCTTCCATACTTTCTTTGCTTCCAGGTGCATGGGATCAGCAAAACCAGGATAATTGATCAGCAAATCCCATTCGTCCATGTAGGGCGGAAACCCAGACTGCTCCGCAATGGTAATATGGCAGGGTCGACAGTCGTGTTTAAAAACAAAGAACTTGTCTTCAGGACCGCCCAATTCTTGCTGGTTTATAACACTGCCGAACTCGAAGTGTTTTTGATAGGCGGTACGGAGGCTGTCGTTTGGCCGGTCGCCTGTTAACACCATGAGGATACGATCTTCGGTGCCGCACACACATTGCCAAGGAGTTTGTAACTCTAACTGCCAGGCGTCATCGTGCGAATCTTTCCATTGCCGACCACAGGATAAGCACTTTGTTCCACAAATCCATACTTTACCTACGTACCCACCAGCCTTACCCTGGCATACTTCGTACTTTTGGTGGTGCTTTTTATGGAACGTATTACACCACCACGCCCAGCCGTCATCGGTAAAGGTGATCGGGCTACGTAACTTGAACATGTTAGCCTTCTTTGCTGTCAAACCAAAAGTCTTCCGCACATTCGTCTAACATGCGAACCAGCGGGACGATCATCCATTCACGGTACCGGAAGGCACAGGTAAAGTCAATTGCCGGTAGGTCGATAGACCGCACCATGGCCAGCCACGGTCTGCGGCTACGTTTCCAAATGATAATTGGCTTACGGTTACACGCCTCATGGTCGTGCAGGGATTGCTTGATGAAATCGTCCAGACAGGCGCAGCCGTCGTCAATTGCTGAATTGAGGTCGATTTTATCCTCGTAGCCGCCCTTACATTCGATGACCCATTTGAAGTTTTCCGGCGGACAGATGTCCCCTGTCAAGGTGCTTTTGGCGTGGGACGGCATGTTGCTCACTTGTCCCCAACGGTTGCCAGAGCCTACTGAACGGGAAAAGCTCTTTTTCAGTTTTGCCGTAAGCAACTTGGTCAGTTCTAACTCAACACGGTTGCCTTTCTTTTTGCTATTCAAGGATTTCCTTTTCGGCTTGAACAGGTCCAGAATGAATAAATCATCTGACTCTGGTATCATAGCCTAAAGGAGTGCGTGTTAGGCTTTTTCCTCTTCTGTCGCCTGGAGATCGTTCACTTTGCCGCCGATCTTGCTGGTGACCGCTTGCAGTTCTTGGGCAATGGCCGGCAGGATTTCACGCAGGTCGTCTTTTTTTTCAACGGCGTCCATCAGGGCGACTGCCACTTTTTGCAATTCTTTGAGGTGTGACATGTGTCTTGTCGGCCACTGAGTGTGCAGTATACGCCGCAACTGGTTAACGATGCCTTCACAGAGCTTGGCCAATTGACGCAAACCCATGCCGTGCATGTCTTCTTCCAGGTGTTGTACTGCCGTCAGAACAAGGTTAACCTGGTGACCGAACTTGTAACTCTGCTCGTTGAGCAAGAAGTCCTTGAACCCCATACTGTTATTTATTATCATCTGCCGCTTTTGTTGTGGCTTCCAGGTAATGCACGGCGTACTGGATGAGGCCGTCAAAGAGAGGCGCAGGTTCGCCCAGGCGGCTCTTGAATTCGGGGTGGGCTTGCGTGCCGACGAAGAATGGGTAATCCTCCAACTCCATCACTTCCACCAAGCCGCTCTCTTCGTTCAAGCCTGACACCTTAAAACCCACACTTGCCAGTTGTTCGACGTATTGGAAGTTTACTTCGTAACGGTGACGGTGGCGTTCGGAAATCTTATCTTTCCCGTACATTTGGTGTGCCATAGAACCCTTGGTCAATGTGCAATTGTACGCCCCCAGACGCATAGTGCCACACTTCTTGGTGATGCCTTCCTGGCCTGGGATGAAATGCACAACCTTGTGTTCACAACCTTTGTCAAACTCCTCGCTGTTGGCCTTTTCCAGGTTTAGCAGGTTCCTGGCAGCTTCGATGACGGCACACTGCAGTCCTAGACAAATGCCCAGGAACGGGATGTTCTTTTCTCGCACGTACTGGATTGCCTTGATTTTACCCTCGATGCCCCTGGCATCGAAACCGCCCGGCACAATGACGGCGTGTACCCCGTCAAAATGCCGCCACAGGCTCCGCTTGTCCTTGGCCTCCTCCAACTCTTCGGCGTTGATCCAGCAAATTTGCAGCCGAACCTTGTTCGAGACGGCGGCGTGCCCCAATGCCTCTTTGAGCGATACGTATGCCTCGTCGCAGTTGTCGTATTTGCCGACGATGCCTACGGTCACGGTCGGCATTTTGTCGTCACCCAGGTATAATTCCACCAGTTCTTTGTACTTGTGGATGCGGCAACCCGTCCGCTTCAGGTGGAACTTGTCCACGATCAGGTCGTCTACGTGCCGCTTCCAGAATTCTATCGGCACCTGATAGATGGTTTCCACGTCGGGTGCGTCAAACACCGCCTCCGGCGGTACGTTAGTCAGCCGGGCGACCTTCTGTAACAGCTTGTCGGTAATGGGGCGGTCAACCCGGCAGAGCATGATGTCTGGCTGCAAGCCGTAAGCCTGCAGTGTTTTGACCGAATTTTGCAAGGGCTTGGTTTTGAACTCTTTGACCGTCTTGTTCCAAATGATCGGCGCCACCATAATGACTAGCACATCATTCGGATAAGCTTGTTTGAACTGACGTACCGCTTCGTAGAAGCTCCCCGATTCCAGGTCGCCGACCGTTCCGCCGATCTCGGCGATAACGATATCCGTGTCTTTGCCCAGGTCAAGCAACTTCTGCTGGATCATGTCGGTGACGTGCGGAACGATCTGCACCGTCTCGCCCAGGTAATCTCCGTGTTCTTCCTTGCGGATCAGTTCACGGTACAGGGTGCCGCTGGTGAAAATGTTTCTGCCCGTCATGGCAATACCGGTCATGCGTTCGTAGTGACCCAGGTCCAAGTCGGTTTCCGAACCGTCGTCACAGAGAAACACTTCGCCGTGTTGCCGTGGGGCAAGGGTGCCGGCGTTGACATTCAAGTACGGATCGCACTTGATCATCTGCACCGACTGGCCACGCATTTTGAGCAACAGGCCGAGTGAAGCAGCGCTGATGCCCTTGCCGGTACCAGAATAAACACCACCAACAACGAAAACGAATTTAGCACTCATCCTGACATGCCTTTCTTCCAAGAACCTCAACAAGCCAGCGGTCGGTTAACTCTCGCACGAAATGAGAAAGCATGATTTAGTGAATGCTTGTCAAGATTCGCACGAAGCGCAAGAAAGAACGTTCCGGCTGAACTGTTGGGCCGCATTAACTGAGTGTTGGTAGTAGAACGACTTGAGGCCGAGACGCCAGCCGCCAATGATCAGGGCGTTCACATCCTTGGTCGGAATCGACGGGTGGATCATCACGTTAAGTGATTGGCCCTGGTCAATGTATTTCTGGCGTTGTGCGGCCTGTACGACGATTTCCCATTGGGGGATTTCGGCAAAGGTCTTGAAAACGTCTTTCTCGTGCTGCGACAAGAAGTCCAAATGCTGGACGCTGCCGCCGTGACGAAGAATGTCGGACCAAACCGGGTCCGTGTTCATGCCCTTGTCCTGTAGCAGTTTCTCCAGGTAGCGGTTCTTGATAGTGAATTTACCCTTCTGCAGATCCTTAATGCACATGTTCGTGCGCTCAGGCTCGATCCCTTCGGAAACTTGCCCCAGGATGAAGGCTGAAGACTTCGTAGGCGCAATGGCCAAGAGCGTGGAGTTGCGACGGCCATAACCCTTGCACACTTCAGGTTCGCCGTATTCCTGTGCCAGCTTGGCAGAAGCAGCATACGCCGCCTCTTTCATGTACTTGGCGATAGTGACGTTGATCCGCTTGGCTTCCATACTTTCCCAGGGGATCATTTTGCTCTGCAGGTAACTGTGCCAGCCCAGCCAGCCAATGCCGAGTGCCCGGTGACGTTCGGCAAACCTAACCGCCCGGTCCATGAACTTGATTTTGCCGGCTTTCTCAATGAACTCCGTCATTACGGCGTCGAGGAAATAGACCAGGAGTTCTACGGCGTCGGTGCCTTTCCACTCGTCCATGTACAGCATGTTCAGGGACGACAGGTCACAGACGAAAGACTCGAACTCGTTGTCCGGCAGGAAAATCTCCGTACAAAGCTGTGTGTGCGTGATACGCAAGTTTTTGTCTTTGTAACAGTCCGGTGCGCCGTCGTTGGCGTTGTCAGTGAAGAAAATGTATGGCTGACCGACGTTGGCACGGCTTTCCAGCACCCTGGCCCAGATGCGGCGTTTCTCTTTGTCGCCGCCTGTCGGGGTGCCGTCACCGATCATTTCCTCCATCCACTTGTTCGGCACACAAACGCCGAAAAACAGATCCTGGATCGGCGCACCTTCACTGCGGATGGTCAGGAACTCTTCAATATCTGCGTGGTCAATGGGCAAGTAAGCAGCGAAATTTCCCCGGCGAGTGTTCCCGCACACAAGTACACGACCCTGGTAACGGATAATCAAACGGCCTTTGGGCACAACGGCGCAGTACACTTTGCCTTGATAGTTTTCGTGCTCAACAACTACGGCCTCGCCATCTCGGTGAGACTTATCGCTCACGCAAACGGAATACAAGGTCACACGATTGTCATACGGCTCTCGTTGCCAAACCCGGCTCTTTTTGCCGGACAACGCTGCGATGGCTTGTACCATGTCGACGTTACTTTGGACAGTGCTGCTGTAAACGATAGCACCTCCATGAGCCTTAGTGCCATCCCAGAAGGCTAGCTCATCGACAAATTCACGTGCCCAGTGGCCGCTTACCTGGTCAAGCCGAACCCAGTCGCTGAAGAGCGGCTGTTTGATGTGCGGAAGGTAAGCGAAGCTTATGTCAAATGTGCCACCGGGATTAGCGTAGACTTTGAATTCGATCTCGCACTGTTTTAGCAGCGAAATGAGCCTATCGATCTTACGTTGTTTTTTGAGATGGAACTTGACGCTGCAATTTGGCCCATCCTTAACCCCGTCCGCTTGGTAAGCGATACGCAACTGGTCTTCTGCTGACAGTCCCGGACCTTGGCCTCCCCATCCGCTCATGATAAGTCGTGTATCACGATGCATCTTCAAATCTTTGGCCAAGACGATTTCGGTCCTGCCTGGCCAGTAACGCTTACGGTTTTCCATCTTGCGACGTTCGATGACCATGCGGTGGTTTGGGGTCACTTTGACCGCAACCGAATCGTGAGCCTTTTTGCCCCGCAAACACACCAAGTCGCCGTCGAAATCTTCGGTTACCAGTTGGTATTTGGAGGTGAAGCTGACGTTATTGTATTGGTCAACTTCGGCCAACTTGTCCCCCAGGGACACGGCACGAAAATCCTTGAAGCCCGAATCGGTCAACACTTCCGTGCCTTCGATGTAGCATTTGCCTTGGCTTGTGGTATTGATGAGGCTGTCGAACGCCTGCATGAAATGCACGGCCCCAGAGCTTTCACCGTTATTCTTGATCTTCGCACCACGGGGCCGCAGGTTGCCAAAGTAACCGCTGGTGCCGCCACCGTGCTTGGACATCATGCACACTTCGGCCCAGGTACTGGCAATGGATTCCATACTGTCCTGTATGGTAGATCCAAAGCAATTGTGCAACACAACTCCGGCAGCACTGAAGGAGTGATCTTCCTCAACCGTGAAGTCGTATACAGTCTCCACACGATTGGTTTTTTCCAGTGTACGGATTGGCGCATAACTCAGGCCGTCATTAAACGGGATCGATGCCTTGCCGGTAAACCGCCCTTTACCAAGGTGGTTTTGGCGGAAAAGTACCGTATAAACATGGCTGGTAGTGCTTAACTTACAAGCCTTTTCCTGCATTTGTAAGGACATGTCCTGATCGAGTTTGAGGCCAATTTGGTACATCTGCAACAATAATTGCGGATTGGCCAAGGTCAGCTTAGTACAATTTGCCCGTCTGGTGCCATCACCAGCAAGAACGCCTTCCAAGAAAGCTTGCAGCATGGGTTTCGGCAGGTCTATGATCCAGTTCGGTAATGTTTTGTCCTTACAACACTTGCCAAAACTAGCAAAGAGTCCGCCAACAATAGTTGAGTTGACGTTGGCGTTGTACCAAGAATGCACTGCGCCATGGCGAACAACAGATGACTCATAACATTTGCCATTGATGCCAAACTTGTTGGTCATAATTTGTAACCAACGGTCTGCTAATGGTTTTTCATCAACGATGTTCGTGGTAATACGAACGCCATTGGGCAGCTTGTCTTTGCCAATAGTAACACTACCTTCGGCGAACCATAATCCTAAAGCCCAGGCCAAGTCAATGTCTATTGGCACATCTGCAAAAGGCGTGGCACAATAGCTGACGGTTTCAACACGACGGTCTTGCCTGACTGTCTTCGACCCGGTCTTGCACAGTTTGCCATCTTTCAGCATGTATGGCTGTTTCATGAAAGGTCGCAAATCAATACTATGGTTGTTTTCGACACTTTCCACAACACGATTAACGGCGACCAGATGCAATTTCTGATCCAGTTGATCAACTCTAACCCAGCCCAAATTGGTTAGGACCAAATGGTCCTCGGTGAGATAGAGGTTCGTCATACGGCTAGAGACCTTCAGCCGGTATATGCCTTTACGATTTGGTGTTGTGATGATCTTGGTGACTTTGCGATACCTGCCCTTGTGTGTCAGCACCTCATCGCCAAGACAGATATCTTTTGCCTGTTTTCCGCCTTTGTCTTTGGTGTTAATCCAGGTATCACCTGTAACACACGAAATTGGTAATCCCCGGTCGGTGCCGAAGTTGGTCCAAATGGGTGTGCTGAGCGAATACCAGCCCTTCTGAATGTTCTCTTTGAAGCGTGCGGCAAAGCCCGGTTTGTTCAGTATCCTTTCCGCCGTTTGGCAGATGATGTTGACACGCTCGTCAACCGTTTGCCCTGGCAACAGGTAATCACGTTCAAGGAACTGCTGCGAGAGTTCCGTCAGCCATCTGTATTCCGCCATCTTAGAACAAGTCCTCTGCTTTGATTGCCTTTGTTTTCTTGGAGTAGCTGGTTGACTTTTTGTGGAAAAAGTCAACGTTCACTTCAGCCTGTAGTTCGTCATTGAACCACCGAACACTATCCAGCTTACTCTCATCCACCTCGAACACTTTTTCACCGCCTATCATTTCCAGACTCTCGTTGAAGCGGTTCTTGATGAATTCTTTGACCGCCTCTTTGGGCAAAAACTCCAGTTCCCCGTTCTCGAAAATCCAGTCAATGATCTTGCACTCGGCGTCATACGCCTTACGAGAAGCCCGGTAAATCTTCTGGAAGAAGTCGTCGTTGAACCACTCCGGATACTCTTCACGTATTTTCTCCACCAGATACACGCCTAACAGGGCGTGCGTCTGCTCTTCCTGCTGAGTCGCCTGCACAACATTGTCCACATCCTTCAGGCACTGCCGGTGCTTGTTGAAGGATTTAATGATCAGGAACTGGCTGAACAGGGAAACGTTTTCGATGAAGAGGGAGAACAGGGCAAGCGTCAGGGTGAAATTTTCGTTACTGTTGTCTGCGGCCCCTTTCAGGTACTTAGTCAGATAGTCTACCCTACCCTGAATCACCGGATTTTGCAACAGCATGGCAAAATCGTCGTTCAGTCCTAAGACCTGGAGCAGGTGCGAATACGCATTGGCGTGACGGACTTCGGACTCGCCGAAAGTGACGCCGACCTGCTCAAATTCGGGCTTGGGGAAACGTTCGCCCAATTTCGTCCAGAACTTTTTGACGCTTACTTCGATCTGTGAGATCGCCAGCAAGGCGTTCTTGATGGCGCTTTTCTCGACGTCGTTCAACTTCACACTGAAGTCGTGGATGTCGGAAAGAAAGTTCCATTCGGAAACGAGCCAAAACGAGTGGTTGATTGCGTCCTGGTATTGAGTAACTTCGGGGTACTCGAACGGCTTGAAGGCCACCCTGCGGTCAAAAATCCCCATAAACTTCCTTTCCTTTCTTGCATGGAAGGTATTTAGCCTACGTCAACTCTTTTCAGACCAGCTTGGTAATGTCGTTCTGCTTCACCAACGTCAATGTCCGACAACCACGCAGCAAATCGAGCAGGTACTGGTTATGGG
>ERZ761597.184-NODE-184-length-12047-cov-26.735073_pt1 | contig 12047 bp, 12 predicted proteins | sample MGYA00433093_ERZ761597 | MGnify/ENA primary metagenome ERZ761597 (study PRJEB28899, sample SAMN03785557) | bioreactor sludge metagenome | biome: EBPR Sludge; feature: EBPR Bioreactor; material: 0.22µm filtered reactor supernatant | place: Saint Lucia: Queensland... | reverse complement strand
CAGCCCGGCGGTGAAGAGCAGGGAGAACAGTACCCATCGTGCATTCTTCACGTTATCGCTCCTCCACCACAATGCGGATCGTGCGCTCGTCGGTGCGCCCGTCCACCGTCACAACCTTGCACACCACATCGTAGGCCTGGCCCGCGGTGCCGCCGCTCAGCCAGGCGGTTGCGGTCGTTGTCGTGTTGGTGCTGGAGTCCAGTACGATGCCGGATGCGGCAGTGATCAGCGCCGAGTCGATGGTGTCGCCCGTCGCCAGCCAATCCGACCAGTCCCACATGTAGTCCAGCACCGCGCCGGGGTCCTTGCTGAATCGCTTTGGCATGAGGTTACGCCAGTTGCAGCAGGCCGTTGGTGCCGTCGAAGTCGATCGTCAGTGTCTCGCCCGCCGCCAGCGTGATGCTGCTGCCATAGTCGTAGTAACAGATCAGCGGGTCCGCCGGGCTCGTCGGCGTGTCGTTGTAGATAATCACGTAGCGGAACGGGCCCACGCTGCCGCCGCTTGCCGTCAGTACCAGGTCGGTGAGCACCAGCTTGTACGTGCCGCTGGTCTGCGCGCTCGTGCTGGTCGTAATGTTGCGGCTGCTGCAGTTGGTGTAGCTGATCTGCGTAATCTGGCTCAGCGTCGCGTCGGTCGCGTTCGGCGCCGTGTTGGTCAGTGCCACCACCAGCTGATCGCTGCCCAAATTGTGCACCTTCTCCGCCAGGTTCTCTACAAACGGTTGAAACTTCGTGTACGTTGCCATGTCTCCCTGTCCTTAAATTGTGTATATGCGCTGCTCATCCTGTACCGACAGCGTGCGCTGCTCATCCTGTACCGACAGCGTGCGCTGCTCCGCCATTACCAAAAAAATTCGCCCGTCCGGTGTCACCGCAATGTCTGCGCTGTAGACCAGTGCCGCATTGCGTCCCGTCAGGGTGTAGCTGCCCTGCGCCGCCGTCAACAGGCGAGTCAATTGCAGTGCGCCCGCTTGTCCCGTCAGGGTGTAGCTGCCCTGTATCGCCGCTAGCAACCGCTGGATCGCCAGCACTCCTGCCTGCCCGGTCAGCGTGTAGCTGCCCTGCACCGCCGTCAACAGGTAGCCCAGCTTCAGCAGTGCCGCCTGCCCGGTCAGGGTGTAACTGCCCTGCTCCGCCGTCAACAGCCGCCCGAAGAGCAGCCCCGCCGCCTGCCCGGTCAGCGTGTGGCTGCCCTGTGCTGCGGTCAGGGTATAGCCCGTAATGCTGCTGTACGTCAGCGTGGCCGCTTGTCCCGTCAGCGTGTAGCTGCCCTGCACCGCCGTCAATAGGTAGCCCAGCTTCAGCAGTGCCGCCTGCCCGGTCAGGGTGTAACTGCCCTGCTCCGCCGTCAACAGCCGCCCGAAGAGCAGCCCCGCCGCCTGTCCGGTCAGCGCATAGCCGCCCTGCACCGCCGTCAACAGGTAGCCAAGCTTCAGCAGTGCCGCCTGCCCGGTCAGGGTGTAACTGCCCTGCTCCGCCGTCAACAGCCGCCCGAAGAGCAGCCCCGCCGCCTGTCCGGTCAGCGCCAGACTGCCCTGTGCTGCGGTCAGGGTATAGCCACTGCCGCCCGTTGCCGGCTTGATGGCTAAATGAAAATTTGCCCAGTATATGGTGCCGGATTCGGAAAACGTTTTGGTGCCACTGGAGCCGGCGGCAGCCTGTATCACATAGAACTGTTCGCAGCCGTGATAGTCAACCCCCTGCGTCATGCCGCTGGTGCCGGCCGATATGTCGCTAGAGTAGTAGTCCGCCATGCAGACAATGCGCATTGCGTTGGCGGTTGATGTCGTGATGCTCGCAGCGGACACACTATTGACTGAACCGTTGTTGCCGGTCGGGCCGGCATCTAACGGATCGCCGCTCTCCAGCGCGCCGCTATATGCTGCAATGGCAATCGTCCGCCACGTCGTCGTCGACAGGTTGAATGTCCAGCTACTCGGCTCGCTACTCGCCCGTTTCCACGCGACCGTGGCGTATATGTTGTTCCCCGAATCGCGCTGATCACTGCCCCACTGCGCCCACCCTGAAGGAAGCGTCCAGGTGCCGCCCTCGCGATAGAGAATGGCGATCAGTATGTCGCCATCTGCCGTGCCGGTCGGCTTGTTTACCGTCAGGTTGCCGCCGCTTGCGTCGCCGGCTCCAGAGCCGGCCCGGTACGCTATCGCCATATCAGTTCGGTAACACCACTCCCGCCCCGTCAAAAACTCGCTGCACGCTGTTGTCCGGGAACATCATCGGCTGCACCGTCGGCGCCACGTACTGGCGCAAACAGAGCACCGTGTAACTGCGCTCGCCGTACGTGCGCTGCGTGCCGCACACCGGATCAGCCGGCCCGCTCACCAGGTCGCCCCATTGCGTAGCATAGAACTCCCCACGCGGGGAGTTGCGCCCGTTCTGCCCCAAATACCAGGCGAACTCGATGCGCCGCTCCAGGTTGCGCACCCCGCCCGTCGGCGTCCACGTGGCCGGGTTGGTCACATCCCCGCCGGCGTAGTAATTCGGGTTGATGTTGAAGCCGAAGTCCGGCGCCCAGCCGCCGCTCCCGCCTGCCTGTGCGTACCAGTTCTCGAAGCGAATGGGGCAACCGGGCAACGTCACCAGCATGATGGGGCGCACCCCGCTGTCCTGCCCGCACGTCTCCACCACTTGCGGCTGCGTGTTGTTCCCCGTGCCAAAGTCCAGCCAGCCGGAGATCGCCGACACCGCGCCGGTACCGTCCCTCACCCACAACTGATAGCTATGGAACCGCGACACATGCCCCGCCGGGTTGAAGTCCAGATGGAACACCCCGAACCAATCTTGCCCGCTAAAGCTGCCGGCCCACTGCTTGAAGCCTGTGTGCTTCCAATAGGGCATGTTCTCGCCCGGCGTCCCTGCCCCATGCACGAACATGGGATCGTACCCGGCGTCCCGCACCCACTGCGGAACCGGGTCGCCGTGCTCGTGCGCCGGCCTGTCCCCGTGCGCGCCCGGTGCGTGCCAGGTCATGTCCGTCATATCCGCCGGCGGCTGTGCGGTTGGCGTGGGTGCGGCCGGTGTCGCCGTCGGCTGCGTCTGCTCTGCCCTGCCACATGCCAGCGCCACGATCAGCTCTGTCTGCCGGTCCGCCCGCAAGCGGTTGGCGCCGTCGCACGTCACCAGAACCGTCTCGCCCCGCGCCAGTGTCAGCACGTGCGTGAAGCTGCTCTGCGCCACGGCTGCCCCGGCCACAATCGCCAGCAACAACACCGCAATAATGATCGCCCGTGTCTTCACCGTGTACCCCCTATAGTGTCTCATGCCTGATACTTCCACCGTGGCGCCCGGCTGGGGGTGTGCCGCCGCCAGAACATATCCGCCCGCCCCTGGTAGTAGCTCAGCATCCGCTCGTGCAGATCCCGCTCCTTGGGGCTCCCGTCCGTCAGGTTGTACTCGTGCGCGTACGCGCTGGCCTGGTCAAGCAACTGCTGGAAGAGCGCCCAGTTCGGTGCGCCCACGCCCCACGCCACCGCCGCCGCACTGTCATGCGTGGCCGCCGTCGTGTCGTGTAGCCCGCGCACCAGGTTGGCCAGCGTCGTGGTGCTGCTGCCCACCGTCACGCCCCGGTATCCGATCCACTCGGCGCCGATCTTCACCCAGCCCACCCGCTCGATCTCCGGCAGACTCTCGTCTACCGTCAGGCTGGTATCCGTCGCCGTAATCCCGCTCGATAGTGCAGGGCTGCCCGTCGGTAGCCGTCCGTTCCTGGCGCGATAGTGCAGCCGTAGCTGCCCGTTGTACGGGACCATGTTCAGCCGTAGCGTGCGCGTCCCGTCGCCAGCCGGCTCCACTGCGTACGTGCTGATGTCCTTCCACGTGCTCAGCGTCGTCTCGTTCGGTAGCAGCGGGTCCACCGGCCACTGTGCCTGCGGCTGCACGTCGTCGGGTAGCCAATCCTCAAGCGTCACCTCGAACTGGTCATTGGGCCAGCCGTTCGGTAGCTCGTAGCTATCAACGATGCTAACCCGCCCGTGCCACTGCTCGATCGCCCGGTTCAGCGCGTGCGTCAACTCCGTCGCCGTCCATCGCGCCTGCCCGCTGTCGCTCAGGCGCACCTGCATATCCGCCAGCAATTGCGCCTGGCTGCGTAAGTAGAGCACTAGACGCCCTCCGTGTATTCGTGGTCGATCCCCATCTGCCGGTCGCTCCACCAGGCGTGCACGTAGCTCCAGCACTGCATGAGTACCAGCACACCCAGTGTAGAGATCACGCCTGTGTTGATGTGCAGTAGCGTAGGGATGGGCCGGTAGAATCGCAGCAGGCTGAGCCCCGCCAACAACAGCAAAAAAAAGATCGACAGGGCCAGATAGATACCACACCGCTTGCGCTGCCCCTGGTTGCGCGCCACCATGGCCAGGTAGGCAAAGCCCGGAAACAGGACCGCATACCAGAACGCCCGAATAAACTCGTCCCAACTCATAGCAGAATCGCTCCTACCGCCAGCAGAATCGCCAGCGCAGTCAAAACGATCAGCAAGAGCCACTGGGGGCGGGACAGGTGATAACCGTTTGCCAGTCTCTCCATAAAGCGCAGCACGTAATCCAACTCGTCCAGCTCGTCGCTGTTCTGCTCGGCGTCAATGGCCGCCTTGGTCTGGCTGGCCGGGTCCTGGTCGGTCGCGCTGCGCAGGTACTTGTCATACGTGTAGACCTCTTGCTCCAGGTAATGCCGGCGCCGTCGCAAGGCGGGGAACTCTCGCCGTGTCGCCATGTACATTTGTCGCCTTACATATCGGCCAGAACGCCCGTTACCGTGATCGTCCCGCTCGTGTACGCGCTGATGCGCGCCCGCACCTGCGCCAGCCCCTGCACCGTCGCCCGGTAGAGCCCGTTCGCCGTGGCTGTGGCCGCCGCCGTGCCGCTCGTCAAATTGGTGGCCAGAATGCTCACCCAGTTGGAGCCGTCGATCGTCCCCTCCCACGTGATCGTTGCCGTCGTGATGCCCGTCACCTGGAAGGTGCAGTCATAGTACTGCCCGTCCGCCGCCGTGCGTGCCTCGTGCGCCGTGCCGTTGCCCGTCGCCGTCGCCCCGCTCTGGAATACCGCCGTCTTGTAGCAGCTCATCGCTTACTCCTGCGCATGACAAAGGGCGGGGAGCTCTCGCCCCTCGCCCCTCATCCCTTGCCCCTGGCTCACCCCAGGAAGTAGATCGAGATCGTCGCCTGCCCGGCCGCCACGCTCGTGAAGTCCGTGGCGCTGGTCACCGTCACCGTGACGCTGGCCGCCGCCGTGTGGATCTGCGTGCCGCTCGGTGCGCCCAGTTCGATGGCGTTGGCCGTGGTGAATACGCTCGGCGTGCCCGTGTTGTAGCGGTCCACATCCGTGCCGTCGCCGACGGTGATTACCGCCGACGTGTTGCCCGTGAATCCCGTCACATTGCGCAGCACGGAGCGCAGCACCCAGGCGCCGACGGGCAGCCCCTCGTCAAGCACCAGCGTGCCGGCCGTGCTCCCCCCGTCGGTGAACTCGGAGTACAGGAACGTCTGCCGGATCTCGCCCCAGGTCAGCGCCCAGTCGTCGTCGCGGCCGTCGTTCTTGCGCTTCTCGTACCAGCGCGTGCTCGTCGCGTTGCGCCGGCAGTAGCGGCTGCCCACCGGCGCCGTGACCCAGGGGCCGCGGTCGCCGTCGGGCACATCCGGCCCATACCACTGCGCCGGCCCCGCCCCGTCGATGCCACTCTCCAACCATTGCGGTTGATTCGTAATCATGTGAGCCTCCCCTTAGGAGCTCGTGCTGAAGCCGTAGATCAGGCCGTGGCTCTCTTCGTTGGCCAGCGCGAACGTGTACTCGCCCACCACATCGGTGAGAAAGTAGTCGCCCTGCTCGGCGATCTTGCCGGCCTCGAACGCACGCACCGGCAACCAGCCGCACTTCTCCTGGTTCACGAAGTACATGTACCCCGCCGGACACATCCAGTCGTAGACCACCTCGACCTCGCCGTGCGGTGTCTTGACCATGGTGATCTCGCTGCCGCCGCGCGTCTCATCGCGAGTCGTGCGGATCATCCCCTCGTACATGCCGTTGATCTTCTCAAGGCCCCACGAGCCGGTGATCAGGTGGGTGCACATCCCGCCGGCGTCGCGGATCTGGCGGATCTTGGTGTGGATGTCGGACCGCTGAAGGCTGGCGCTCGACAGGTTGGTGACGTTGGTCGTCACGAACACACCGAAGCCGCCCATGGTGCCGTAGGCCGAGGCGGTGCGCTGCACCCTCTTCCCGTAGTAGAACGTGCGCTGGAGGAACTGCGCTAATTTGCCGGCCTGCCCGCCGTTGGCGAACAGCTTGCCCACCTGGTAGTCCATCTCGTCGGTGACGCCATACTTTTTGATGGCCAGCGCCGTCTTCGTCGCCTGTGCCGCCTCGCTGATGATCTGCGAGTAGTTGTACGGCTGGGTCGTGGTGGTCGTGTGGCCGGTCGTGGCGTTGGCGCCTTCCGGCATGGCACGGGTAAGCAGCGTCATTGTCGCCTGGTCGCTGTGGCTGGCTGCGGTCGTGCCGCCGAAGCCGCGCGTCACGGTCAGCGTGTCGCTGCTGACGCTCGTCACCAGCATGTACTCGCTGTCCACCGCCACGATGTCACCCTGCCGGAAGTAGGCGCCCTGGTCGGTCGCCACATCCACGCCCGTCTCGCTGTTGTCCAGCGCCTCGTTCACCGTCGCCGTGTAGGGCGACATGGTATCTTCGATCCATTCGATCTTGGTGCTCGGAAAGTTCACCAGATCGAACTTGCGCACGTTCTCAGGGCCGAAGCCCAGGATGTTGAGAAGCGGCGCCTCCGTCCAGTCGATCATGTACACGGCGTCCGCAATGGAACGCATGTTCACGCCGCTGTCGGTATAGCTGTACCGTGTCCCGGTAGCCATCGTTACCTACTCCTTGATTCTCTCACTGCTCTGGCCCAGGCCGCCGGGTCCCGGCTGCGCTTGGCCGCGTCAAATGCTGCCGATAGGTCACCATCAGCGCCAGCACTGGACGCGCCGCCGCCCAGGTACGGGGCGTTCGCTTCCTTCTTGCGGCCCTCTTCCCGGTTCAGTTGCTTCTCAAGCTCCTGCACCCGTGCCCGCAAGTGAAGCGCCGCCCGCTCCCACGCGTTGGCGTAATCGCTCGCCTGCTCCAGTTCCGACGCGTCGGCGCCGGTCTCCTGGGCAATGCGTTGGATGTCCTGCTGCCGCTGGTAGGCCATGACTTCCAGGTTGCGCTGCTCCTGCATTTGCCGGATGTTTGCCTCCAGCTCCTGCTTCTCGTATTGCAGCCGCTCGAAGTCGTCGAGTCCCTTCAGTTCGGAGTTGCGCACACGGCTGGCCAGCTCTTGGTTCTGCTGGCGGAGCTGCTGCATTTGCCGCTCCCATGCGCTCTGCACTTTCCTGAAGTTCTCGTCCTCGAAGAGGTTGATCCCCTTCTGTGGTTTCTGCTGCTCTCCGTCGGTCGCGGGTGCGGGTGCGCCGGCTTGCTTGCCCGGGGTCTCTCCGGCCTGCTGGCTGCGCTGCGGCGGTTGGCTTTCGCCCCTGCCTGGTCCGCGTCCCTCGCCCGTGAACTGAGGCTGCCGGCCGCTGGGCTGCGCTTGTCCGCCGGTCTCTGGCGAAGGCGCCGCTGTTCCGCTGGCCTGGCCGCTTGTCAATTCTTCTGGCATGTGTGCGTTCTCCTGGAATCTTGGCCAATAAAAAGAGGAGCGGCTGCCCGTCACCGGACAACCGCTCCCCGCTCTCTGGCTATTGTAGCACGCACAGAACGCACGTGCTACCCCTGGACGCACACAGGGCGCCGCTCCCCGTTGCGAGCCCGGCGCCCTGTGTGCAACTTCTCAACCCACTGCGTCGAAGGAAATGATCCGACGGTGCGATCCTCGCACCTGCTCCCCATGATAGCACGCCTGTTCCGGCGCCGCTACCCCTACCGCCGGAAGTTATTCCACCCCGTGGGGATGTACTGCCGGAACTGCTGCGGCTGCCCCAGTCCGCTGGGCGGTGGCTCCCATGCCGGCGCCTGCGGCTGCGGTGCGAACTGATTCCAGTTCTGCGGCTGCCCCAGTCCGCTGGGCGGTGGCTCCCAGGCCGGCGCCTGGCTGGGCTGGCCGCCGCCCGGTACCTGCCACTGCGTCACATTGCGCCACGGGTTGGTGGCCGGCTGCTCCATGGGCGGCTGCGCTGCCATCGCCGGCGGCTGATAGGTGGGCATCGTGGGCGGCTTCTGCTGGGCCGGCGGCTGCTGCGCCTGCTGGTCCATCTGCCGGTATGCCTCCTCGATCTCCGGGCGCACCCGTGCCCGTGCCCCGCGCAGGCTCTGCCGGTCACCCCATACCACATTGCCCAAGCTGTCGAGCTTGCGCCCGTTCTCGTTGAAAGATACTTTCCCGTCGCCACTCACGAAGACGGCGTTCGCCGGATGTACTGCCATCGCCCTAACTCCTTGGTCTCCATGCCTTCAGCTGTTCCGGCTTCAGTCGGTCCCCTGCCCGCATCCACGACAGGTCGATCCCGTTGTTGTCGGGTCGCCAGCGCCGGATCGACTGGTCCCCCGTCCGCCACAAGTTGCTGTCCATGTACCGGGCATCCACGCGCGGCGGGTACTTGTTCGGGCTCCAGTTGCCCCCACCTCCGCCGCCGCTCCAGCCACCACCGCCGCCATACCCGCCGCCATAGCTGCTGCCGCTGCGCGTGTACGTGCTGGCCGTGCTGGTCTTGGGCATGTTCCCATACCACCAGTCGAAGAACGGGCTCAGGTTCGGGTTGGCATTGTAGTAGGCCCGCTTCTCATCCTTGCCCCAGCCCCGCTTGTAGCCCTCCACCACTGCCCAGATATTGGCGCCAAACTTTTCTTTGGCCGTGGCGTAGTCTGCCCCCAGGTTGTAGCGAAACTGCTCGTCGTCGGCCGTGTCCTCGTCGTCCTGCCCCGGTCTGCCGTACAGCCACGCCCCGACCGTGAACGCCTTGGGGTTGGCGTCGATGTATGCTGCGCGTGCCGCCTTCGCTTCCGGCGTGTCCTGGTAGGCCGGCGTCTTCGCCCACGCCATGATCCCGTCGGCGCCGAACAATTGTTCCGCTTGCGCGTACGCTTCCGGCTGCCACGTGTAGAGCTGCACCGCCCGCAGTTCGGGGTGCTCCAGCTTGAACGCCTTGCGCTCTGCACTGTTGGCGGGGAGGCTCAGGTACTGCTCGTACAGCCCGCCCGTCTCCTGCCCGAACGTCTGGTACACGTTCTGCTTGCGTGTCTCCCACTGTGCCGCACTCTGCTGGTACTTGGCGTAGCTGGGGTTGCGCATCGCCCACTCGTACGGGCTGCCTGGCATTGCCCCGGCCGCCGTCTCCATAACCCCAGGGGTTACCGCATTCGCCGCCGTAACCTCCCCTCCTACAAGGGGCGCCCCTGTGGTATTGGGCATCTGTCCACCCAGTCCACCCAGTCCACTGCCTCCCGGCAAAGTGTCCACAATTGTGGACGGTTCCGGCACCGCCGGCACTTCCCCCAGCCCTGCCTGCCAGTCCCCAGCCCCCACCGGCCGGCGTTCGCTCCCCAATGGCCGCGGCATCCCGCCCGCCGTGGGCATCATCGTGGCCGGCGTGGGCTGTGCGCCCGGCGTCACCGCCAGGTCCACGCCCTCCAACCAATCCGCCCCACCCGGCAACAGACCCGCCGCCTTCTTCCATTCCTTGTATCCGGTCAGCCGCATGTTGGCGTCCGGGCTGGCATTGCGCCAGGCGATAAAGTCCGGGGCTGTGTTGGCTGCCCGCTCCACGTCGAAGATGTCTTCGCCAAAGATCTGCTGCGCTTCTTCCCAGTCCTTGCCGAAGTCATAGTACTGGTCGCGGCTGCTCAGCTTCTCGCCCCACGTCGCCCGCCCGTTCAGCCACATACGCATTTCGGCGTCGCGTGGGTTGGCCGTGTTCCACTGGCGAAGCTGGTCATAGTACGCCTGCATGGTGGCCTCGTCGCCGCCCTCTGGATACTGCGGCCGCTCCGGGCTGTAGTACGTCTGCCACGCGTCCGGGCCGAAGAGGGTAATCGCCTGGTCGTACTCGCTGGGGTTGTACCCCGCCATGATCACTTCTCGTACCGCCGGGTTGCCCTCCTTCAGCGCCTGCCGGTTCTCCTTGGGCGTCGCGTGGTATTCGTTCCACAGCGCCTGTGCTTCCGGCCCCATGCGCTCGGCCACTGCCTTGCCCTTGCTCTTCCAGTTGGCTGCGCTCTGCTCCTGGCGCAGCGCCTCCATCTCTCCCCAGGCTTTCTCCGTGTCGGTCGCGTACTTCATCTCCTGGTATTGGCGCAGCAGGTCCGACGAGTACCGACCCTGCACCAGGCGCACCAGCTCCTGCTGCCACTCTGCGGTGGGGTCTGCCTCCGCCTGCTGCACAAACTGATTCAGCCGTGCGTCGATGGTGTTCAGCCGCTTCTCTTCCCAGGCTGCCTTCTCTGCGTAGTACCGCTGCAACTCCGCCGGCGCCGCGTTCTCCCCTGGCCAGGCCGGTTTACCCGATACCCTCAGCAGGTTCTCCAGTTCGTACACCGCCCGCTCGCTGGGGTTGGCGCCGCTGGGTACGTTGCGCTCGCTCTCCGGCACGTCGGGGTACTGCGCCTTGATCGCCTCCGCCCGGTCGTAGAAGACGGACTTGATCTGGTTGATCTCCTTCTCCGTAATCGCCGGGTTCTGGATGATCGCCTTGGTCACCGCGTCCGCCATGGGGTTGTACACCTGGCTGTCCAGCTTCTCCCACATCTCGCTGCGCTGCGCACTCTGCGCCGGCGTCAGCTTGCCCGGTGTGGCGTTGCGGCTCCAGTACACAGGTAGCCCGGGGTTCTGCTCCAGCACATCCCGCCGCTGTTCTGCGCTGCCATACGGGTTGGTGTTGGCGTTGTACCCTGCCGTGCCATAGTCCCGTTGCGCCTGGCGGAGCTCCGTCTCGGCGTCCGGGTAGTAGTAGAGCGGTGTGCCGGCCACCAGCCCCGAGACGCTGGTTAGCGCCCGCTCCGCCCCGGCCCGCTGCATCGCCGCCTGGTACGCTGCGTCCGCTGCCTGCTGTGCCTGCTGCGGTATCCCGTTGTACCGGTCCGTGCCCTGCTCGATGTTCATGCTGATCTGCTGGGCGTACTGTGCCGTGGCGCCGTCGAACTGCCCTTCCTGCGCCATCATGCTGAGCGCCCGCCGCGTGCGGTACGGGTCGTACGGGTCGCCGCCGCCCGGTAACTGCTGCCCGGTGATCGCCTGCGTCACGTCGCTGGCCGCGCCGTACATGGGAATGTACTTGCGCACACTCTCCTGCACCCGCTTCTGCCCGCCAGGCAGGGGCGCCACTTGGTCGAAGTAGGAGTTCAGCGCAAACTGCATCGCCGGCATGAGTCCCGGCGTCACCTGCTGAAAGCGCATGATCCACCGCTCGAGATCGTTGTTCGCCGCCTCCGGGTCCACGAAGTCGTTGATCGGCTTGGGTAGCAGCCAGTTTAGGATGTTGCCGGCGCGCACCTGGCCACCCAGCACGTTGGCCACGGCGGGGATACTCCCGCCCAGTCGCATGGGGAGATCCGTCTGCTGGTTCTCGTTGTTGATCGCCCGGTCCGCCTCATATACCAGGTTCAGGGTCTTGGGCTGCGTCATCAACCGCTTGGCCCAGGTCATCCCGCCGCGTGTCCAGAAATAGTGGTAGGGGAAGACAAGCGAGAGTAGGCTGTCAAACCCTCGCCGGTCCTGGTAGTTCAGCATCGCGCCATTGGCCAGCGCCTCGCCCGTCTGCCGCGCCGTGCTCACTGCATTGTCGAACTGCGGTAACAGCCCGTCAATCGCCTGCAAAAGGAACCGCTTCTGCCCGGCGTCCAGCGTGTTGGGCGCCCGCTGTGCAAGCTGGGGCAGGGCTGCGATAATCCGCTCGGCGGCATCGTCCAGCGTCTGGATCATATGCACCGCCACGTCGCCCACCTCTGCCTGCTTGCGCTTGCCCCAGTTGCCGCGCATCAGGTCGTACAGGTTCTGCAGCGTCTCCTTGGGATTGTCGGTCAGCCAGCCGTCGCCCTCGCCCATCCAACTGGGCCGGGGTATGCGGC
>ERZ761597.183-NODE-183-length-12274-cov-10.903920_pt1 | contig 12274 bp, 3 predicted proteins | sample MGYA00433093_ERZ761597 | MGnify/ENA primary metagenome ERZ761597 (study PRJEB28899, sample SAMN03785557) | bioreactor sludge metagenome | biome: EBPR Sludge; feature: EBPR Bioreactor; material: 0.22µm filtered reactor supernatant | place: Saint Lucia: Queensland... | reverse complement strand
CCGGTCTTGGTGGGGTCTTTCTCGTGCAGCATCAGCCGCCCGGCCCGCTCCAGCGCCGTGACGTGCTTTTCGCCCAACGCCTTGACTAGGGTAGCGCGGGCATGGGCGACGGTGGCGGGCTTGGCGGTTGAAGAGGGGACGGAACGGCGAATGGAGGGTTCCACCACGTCAACGACGGGCTTGGACGCGAAAAGACGATCTAGAATATTTGCGTTGTCCGATGGCAAGAACAGACGCGATTGATAGTTGATGATTTCGGAAAACGCGCCCATGTCGATCAACACAGAGCGATCTCCGAACGTCTCGACATTCAAAACCTCGATGCGGGGCTGGTTGTTGACCGTGCGCCTGACCAACTTCCAGCCGTTCGCAAGTTCGATGGTCGCGTTGTTTTGAACGATGGCGTTAATGGCTTGTCGTCCATCCAGCTTTGGCGCATCACGCGAAACTCCGAGTCGCGTCAGTGTTTCTTTCAGGCTCTTGTTTTCGATCACGCGCCCGATTAGCCGCTCTTTCGTGTCGGTTTGCGCGCGGATGACCCGGCTGCTGCCGTCTCTCGGCAAACGGTCCCAAACCGGCAACAGAGCGCCCGAAACCAGGTGCAGCGTTTGGTCGTAGGTTTTCGGAGTGGCTGCGGTCTCTTTGGCCCACTCGGTCTTCTTCTGCGCGTTCGTTAGGTCGAGACGGTCGTATTTTTCTCGATCTCCCGCTTCGCGCACCGGCATGTAGCGAACGCTGTCGGGCGAAACGCGCCGAACGCGCTCGATGAGTTCTCCGGTTTCCGGGTTCGTGATCGACTTGGCCGGCTCGAAAGCGTACAACTTGCCGGATGATTTGTTTCGGGCAAAAAACGCATCGGGGTGTAGCGAGTCGAACGGTAACAACTTGGATTCGTGCGTCACCGTGAGCTTGACGTAGCGGGTTGTTGATCCGCCAGGGTGGGTAATCGCCACCACGTCTTCGTCTTTCTTGACCGATATCGCTCGCAAGGTTTCCATCCCCTGATCGTAGAAACCCTGTTGCTTGGCGTATTCGATGTTGTTCCGGCGTCTCGTGTCGAACTCGTCGAACACCCGATCCATCATTGCAATATCCAGCGACAGCAGACGATTTAGAAACCGCTGGATGTTCGGAATTTTATCTCTCAGGATTTGGCCGGTTTTTGGGTCGATGAACCGGACGCCCATCTGCTGTTCGATGTCGGAGACAGTGACTCCCTGAACCTCTCCGGCCGCGATGGCGTGAAAGAGCGAAACTAGCGCCTGTTGGGAGTATTCGTTTTCCAGGTTCATGTCGTCGTCGAACATGCCCTGACCGCTGGTGGCGTCGCGCTGGCCTTTGGTCAACGCGCCCATCTGGTTCATGCGGCGCGCGATGGACGACACGAACCGAGCCTGCGATTTGATGGTGGTGGTGACGGTCTTGAACAGCGGCGGTTGCGCCTGGTTGGTGCGATGCGAACGCCCAAGCCCCTGAATGGCCTTGTCGGCTCTCCAGCCCGGCTGCACCAGATAATGCACACGCTTTTGCTGGTTCGGTATTCTGAGGTCAGCGTGATAGCTGCGCCCGGTGCCGCCCGCATCGGAGAACACCAAAATGCGACGTTTGCCGTTATCGAAATCGGCGGCGTCTCCGCGTCGCTTGGCTTCGCCCAACTTCTCCATTTTGGCGGTGCCGTCCTGCTGTCGAACGATGCGCCGGGAGCGACCAGTGATCTCGGCGACGGAATCTGAGCCAAAATGGTTGATGATCTGGTCGAGAATGCTTTCCGGTACTTTCAGCGTGGCGATGCTTTCGAGCAAGCGGTCGCGCCTCGCGATGGCGTCAGGGTCTTGTACTACGTTGCCAGAAGCGTCAACGACCGGCCTGACGCCCTCGTTGCCATTGTCGTCGATGTATGGCTCGTACAGCGTGGTCGGGAACGAATGCTGAAGATACTGCATCAGCACGTCGCGCGGGGTCAGGTCGAGTTCTTCCAAGGTTTGCCCGGTGTCGCTGGCCTGGGCGAGCCGCCGCTTCATCGTGGCTTCGTCGGTGTTGACCAACTGCATGATGACCGATTGGCCGGCGTCGAGTTGCCGCTTGGCATCAGCCAGCAACGACGGCGCCGATAGTGCGGTCAGCACCGCGTTGAAAAACCGTTGGTGCGCGCCCCAAAACGCCGACAGCGCGGAACTTCGCGCTTGCGAGTCTTTTTTGGACCCAGACGCTTCCATCGCGGCATCGACGTTAGCGAGCGTGATTTGCCACGCTCGCGCCAATTCGTCGTAGGTTTTGGCCTGTTCCGGCGACAGTTCGTGAGCAAGCTGCTCGACCTCGACGCCATCGTAGGAGAGCGAACGCGCCGTGTACGATCCCATCGCCTTCATGTCCTTGGCGACGACCTCCATGGCGGCCAAACCGCCGCCATTGATGTCGGAAACAAAATCGATGGCACTGCCGAACGCAGTTCCCTCTCCCCACAAGCCGAGACGAGAGGCGTACACCAAATTGCGGACTTCAGTCGCGCCGGTCGCCGACACGTACACCACGCGAGCCTTCGGCAACGCCTTCTGTAGCTCGATGCCGGCCAGGGCGGTCTGAGAGGGTTTGACCGTGCCACGGGAACCTTTCGACTGGAGCGCGTTCGACATGCTGTGCGCTTCGTCGAAGGCAATCACGCCATCGAAATCCTTGCCCAGCCACGTGATGATCTGGTCGATACGCTTGGCGCCGGGCTTGCCGTCCTTGTCTTTCTCGGAGTTGGTCAGCGTCGAATAGGTGGTAAACAACACGCCCTCTTTCGCGCTGATCTCGCCTTTGATTTTCCCCTGCAACAACAAACGATCTTTGCCGAGGCCAACCCATTCGGCGTCGCGCTGCGCGTCGGCGAACAGCGGGGAGTTCTCGCTGATCCAGACCGCTTTCTTGCGCCCGCGATTCCAGTTGTCCAGTATGATCCCGGCGATTTGGGCGCCCTTGCCGACGCCGGTTCCATCGCCGACAAAGAAGCCGCGCCGCTCGCCGTTCGGCAATATCTGCTCATGCGCCTGCCCGGCATACGCGACGGTTTCCAGTTGCGCGGCGGACAAGCGCCCCTCATTCACGACATCGGCGGGCAATTTCGGGCTGTAGTTGAGCGGCGGGAACTTGACCGACCCCATCGCGGCCGACTCGGAAAGCGGCGTCGGGTGCGGCTTGGCGCTTTTGAATGATGTGGTCGGGCGGTAGCTCTCGAACGCGGACGTGCCGAACCCTTCCGCGTCGGTTGGACCCATCGCGCCCGATGTTTCTAGTTCGCCGACCTCTTGGGCAGCGCGTCCAGTGCGTTCAGGCTGATTTTCAGCCGGAACACCAGTTCCAGAATCAACTCCTCCGGCGTCAGGTTCGGGTCTATCGGAACGAACTCCTCGTCCTCGGTTGGCTCCGGCCCCCGAATTATCAGTTCGAGCGCCCGTTCCGGCATTCCGTCCAGATGGTCCAGCGCGTCCAGCAGGTCGGCCCGATCCTGCCGCGACACCGGGCACAGTTCCCGATCCTCCAACCCCTTCCTGATCAGTTGCAGCGGATACGGACTGCCCGGCTCCAGACTGGTTTTCAGTGCGATCAACGCCCGTTTGGCTTGTTGCGCCAGCGGCGTTTTGTTGCTCCACTCGTTCACGACGCACTCCTCCAAGGCGATCCACCAGTTCTTCAACCCTGGACACTTCGCCTTGCACAATATTAGACCGCAATCCGGTCTGCCCGGTTTTGTCGATCACCAGAATTCGGTTGTCGAAACTGGTGCCGAATTTGGTGTATTCCTTGCCGCTGATGGCGATGTTGGCGCGGACGTTGTACCGCTTCTCAATGTCGTTCCACCATTTCTTGAACCGTGGCGCGTCCATCGCCATCCCCCGCCCGACGATAGCGACCAGGCGCCCGCCCGGTTGCAAGCGCGCAAGGGCTTGCTCTATGTGCGTCGCGCCCAATTCCAGGTCTTTTTTGCCAGGCAGGTTCACGTCGGCCGAGAACGGCGGGTTCATCACCACCACGGTTGGCTTCACGTCAGCGGGCAACACGGCGTTCAAGTGGTTGGCGTTCTCATTGAACACTCGCACGCCCGGAATCTGCCGAAGCAGCGCGTCGCGGCGCTCCGATAGCTCGTTGGCGACGACCGAGCGTGGCCCAAACAACTTGGCATGAGCAACGAGATTGCCGGTCCCTGCCGTCGGCTCCAGTACCACGTCATTCCTTCCGATCCCAGCAGCCCACGCCACGATATGCGCGTGCGTGTGCGGCGTCGAGAACTGCTGCATTTTCTGCTGTTCGTCGTCCCGCTTGGTTTGGGTCGGCAAGCGGTTTTGCAGTGCTTCCAGATAGCCGATGGCCGAACGAACCTGATCGGAGTCCTGTCCACGTAGCGGCGCGTTCTCGTCCGCCAACACCGCAAGATTCAGGCCAAGCTCCATGGCGTCATAGGCGTCTTTCGAGTTGTACGTGCCCTGCGCTTGCGAGCCTCCAAACGCCTTGTTCGCCATGCCCCAAAATTGGGGGATGGTCAAATTTCCTGACGTTTCCCGCAAGAAGGTCTTAATCAAGTCTGCCAGGGCACGCGAGCCGGTCGTTTTTGTCGGCGGCGCTTGATCTGATTTGATTTCTGTTTTGGTGTCGGCTTCTCGTTCCGCCAGCGCATCGATTTCCTTGGCCGAACTCATCCCGTTCGCATCGAAGCCGGGGTAGTAGCGAACTCCCTCGTACCACGAACGCAGGAACGGCCGGGCCGCTTCTCCCAGGTCGGCGATCATGGCTTTGGAGTAGGCGGCGAACGCCCGTGCGCCCGCTTCGATGTGATACCCGGCCAGGGTGATGCCGGCCTGGATCATCTCCGGGTCCAGCCCCGTGTTCAGTTGCCCCAGCTTGCGCTTGAGCAACTCGCGCGCCTTGGCGGCGGCATCCTCGGTAAAGATTTTGTTGGCCTTGCCGTAGGCTTCGGTGGCTGGAGTGGCGGCCGTCGCCCCAACGGGCAACTCGATTGCTATGGTTCCAGGTCCGCCCGGCGTCGCCTTGGCGGGGCCGGCTGGGGTTTCGATGGTCTTTGGCGCTGGTGTGGTTTCCTTTCCTGCATTGTCCTGGCTCGCCCTGTCTTCCAACACGTCACGGATTCGCTTCTTGATCGGCCCTTCCGGTATCGCGTCCCAAGTCGTCCACTCGTTCGCCTTGCGCTGGGCGAATTCATCGGATGCGCCCGTATCCTTCAGGATTTGCGCGCGCTGCGATGAATTCGCCTCGTTCCAAGTCGGCGCTGGCTTGCCGGCAGCGGTGACGACTTTTTGAGTGGGAGCGGTTGGCTTGTCGGACTTAACCGCCCCCGTACTTGCGGACGGTTGTTCCTGATTCAGCAGGGGCGCGGCTTCGGTTTTCCCTTTTTCACGGGTCGTCTCCGGTTGCGATGGGGTGGCGGTTGTCGGGGTCGAATCCCGGCCAGTCGGCCCGCCACGGACGGCGCTGGCTAAATCTGGGTATTCGGAGAGGACTTCAGCGGGAACGGGCTTTCCCTTAGCGAGGGCATCCCTGATCTGTCCACCGCGAACCTTGTTCAAAAAGTCTGCCGATGTTTCCCTGAACGTTTTTTCCGTGGCCTCTCGTTTCAAGATAATGCGTTCGCCAGTGGGCGTTTCCGCCATCTTGTCCTTCCCGGAACGGTAGAACCGGGTCGCGGCCAGCCACTCGTCCCGCGTCATTTCCCAGGCGCGCTTGCCGCGAGTGACCTTCTCATTGGGTTCTGGCGCGGGGGTTGGGGCGGAGGATGCCCCTGGAATCTCATTTCGTAAGCCTAACTTCTTGCTTTTCTTGGCGACTCGATGAACGCCTTCTTCAAAGCGTTGTTTCCCGGCTCTTTGAAGTAGAGTCTTCGCGTATTCGATAGCGCCTTCCGGTGTCGTCGACGGGCTGCCGATTCTTGCTCCGGTAGCAACGTGGGAAACCACAAACCCGCCTTCTTTTTCAAACGCCGGATGAACGGCAAACAATTCGTCACCGACTATTTCGGGAAGCTTAAGATCGACAATTCTCGCATCATGGACGCGAGTGACCTTTTTATTCACAATGACATCGAACGAGATGTTCTTGGCGGCCGGTTCGATCTTTACGGGTTGATCCGGAGTTACTTCCGCTCGCCCTTCGCTTGCCGCCGCTCCCGGTTCCGATCCCGTTCCTTCCGCTCGTGCTCCACGCGCTCCTTCTGGTCCGGTGGGAACGACCACGGGTGGCGCGGCTTGTTGGGCGGTCTGGCTAGTTTGGACATTGGGTAGCGACGGTAGACGGGGAGTGGGCGCGGGTGGCGCAACTGCCCCTTGCGCGCTGACGGAAGGCGGAACCACATCCAGGCGCGAATCGCGGCCCAACAGATCGGCCAGGGAAGTCGGTCCTTGTGGCGGCGCGGGCGTTGGCAGGGTCGGCGCGGGTGGATTCGTGCCCAACAGGCGGGTGAGTTCGGCTGGCCCTGAAAGCGGCTGTGGCGCGAACGCCGGCCCAACCGTGGGCGCGGCTTGCGTCTGGAGTTCGGTGGTTCCCAGCGGCCCGCCCCATTGTGGAGGTGCCGGCAAGGATGGCGTGGGCTGCTGATTCAGTCCGGCGACTTCCTGCTTCAATGCCTGCTGGCGTTGCAGCGCATCGGCCAACATCGGTTGCCCGGTAGCGGCTGGATTCGGGATATTTGGAGTAATGGGCGGCTGCTGGCCTTGCTCGGCTGGGCCAGGCAGGCCGGGCGCGGGTTGAGCGGGCCGACCCTGATCCTGATTCCAACCCTGCATGGCCGCCGTGATGCCGGCTTGCTGCGTGCCTGACGGATTGAATTGCTGCATCCGGGCCTGGCGGACCTGCTCCAGTACGGTTCTGGCTCTGTCCGCCAACAAGGGGTTCGCAGTAGCCAGTTCGTTCAAGCGGCCGGCGATTCGATCAAGACCTTCAGTCGATAGCCCCTTCAGCATTGCCGCCATTTTGGCTTCGGGCGCCAGCGCCACCTTGACGGCGGTTTCCGACAGCCGGATGGATTCCGGGTCGCGTCGTTGCCCGGACGCGCGCCGTTCCGCTTCCTGATTCAGCGCATCGCGCGCCGTCTGTACGCTATTGGATGCCGTATCTGACTGCCCCAGCACATCGGCGGCCAGGCGATACCGCTCCAACATGTCGTCGGAGAGCGACGCCAGATTGAAATCGCGGGAACCGTAGCCACCCTGCGCCAAGGGCTTGCCGCTGGTGATCCGTCCCAGCGTGCTGCTCATGATCTTCGCCGCGTCGGGGTCTTGCAAGTGATCGGCGACTTGCGCCATCTGCTGGCGCTTGGCGAGTTCAGCACCATATATCTTGTGCGCCTTGGCGATCTCAGGCGCTACATCTTGTGGTAACGGGCGGCTGGCCGCTTGCAAAAGCTGTTCGTCGCTCAAGGAGTCGGCGCGTTCGGCCAACCCCAGATAGCCGGCCCGCCCTCGCGCGGTTTCCAGCGGTTCGGCCAGCGATTCCGGCGACGCGCGCAACTCCAGTTCACGGGTCAGTTGTTGCCGGGCCTGCTCCAGACGCGCGGCGGCGTGATTGGGGAGTCCCTGCGTCTCAAGTTGATCGAACCCGGACAGGGCTTGGGCGATGTCTTGTTCGTTGGCCACGTCCAGGTTCGCGCGCAACGCGGCGGTGTCCTGTTCGGCCTGATCCACCCGCGCGTTACCGGCGCGGCGGTTCTCAATCGCGGCCCCCGCCATGTGGACCGGCTTGGCGATGCCGCCCATCATCAGCACGGTGGCGATGGTGGCGGGCGCCACGTCCTTCGTGGCTTGCCATAGCCCCTCGACGCCCTGGTACATCGGCTCAACGGCCGCGATAGCCGCTTGCGGATCTTTGCCGTCCAGAATGGCTTGGGTCGCCGCGTCCGCGCGCTGCTGGTTCGGCCCTTGGTTGAACTGCGTGATGCCCTCGGTTCCGATTTCGGTTCCCAGCGCCCCGGCGCCGGCAGCCGCGCGCACGCCGGCCCGGCCCAGCGCGGTTTGGGCCAGCTTCGCCATCGACTGCTTTGGCAAGAAGCCCAGCGCCACCCGTCCCAAGCCGAACATCATGGCGTTGCCGACGAACTCCGGCCCTGCTTCCCACAGCCCGGTATCCTGGGCGATAGGGGTCAACGCCTCAACCGCCCGGTTGCGCTCCTCGGCGGACAGTCCGCGCCCGCGCTGCGTCTGGCTTTCTTTCTCCATTTCGGCCAGGGAGTCGTTGAGCAGTTGCGAGCCGGCCATGCGGTAGCCCAGCGCCGCGCCCACGGAACCCGCCGCCGCCGATCCAGCCATCCCGCCCGCGACAGGTCCGCCGGCCGCAGTGCCAGCGGCACCCGCCAACAACCCAGCCGGCAACGCCCCGGCCACGTTGACAATGCTGAATCCCAGGCTGGGCATGGCCTCACGAATCGCCTCGCTGGAGGAGTCCGTTTGTCCCGCCTGGCGCAGTTGTTCAAGTCGGGTTTGCGACTGTTCTTGCGCTTGCCGCCCTTCCGCCATCCAGCGTTCCGCGAGGGAGCCAGGCTCCACCGGGTTGATCCCGGTATACGCTTGCGCTGCGGCGCTTTTCAAGCCAGGAAGGAGTTGTTGCGTGGCCCCTTCCCACAGGGCGCTACCGACATTTCCAAGGTCGAAGCCCGGCTTTGGTTGTGGGGGCGTGGGCAACGAGGGGATTTGAGTTGCGGGCGACTGCTGCATCGCGGCAATCTGGGAATCCCGGCCGGCTCGCAAGCTGGCCAGCAAGTCATTGGATGCCGGCGGCGCGGGAAGTAATGGCGTACTGGGAGTTCCGGCCCCCTGGCTGGGGGTCGGCAGCGAGGGCGCTGGCTTCGGAAACGCGGAGTCAGGAACAGCCAGGCTATCCCACCAGTTCGCCATATCGAATCCCCTTATTTCTGCTGCATCAGCGCGTTCAAATCCAGCGCCGGACGAGCCTTGTTGATCAGGTTAATGATGGCCGCCAATTTTTGCGCTTCCGGCGATTCAGGACCGGATTTCATGGCGGCGTCGTAATACGCGCCCTGCAACTGGTTCATGCGCGTTTCCTGCGCGTCCTTGGGCAGCTTGAAATGGGCGTCCAAGGCCATCTGTTGCTGTTTCAGCGCCTCCTCCTGTCTCGCCTTGTCCTGATCCAGCCCGAACCGCTGCTGATCCAGCCCGAACTTATTGGCCTCCAACTGCAACCGGGCCATCTGGTACGGGTCAGCCCCGCCCTGTTCGCCCGGTAGTCGAGTCGCGCCAGACTGCGGTAACCCCGCCATCTGTTGCGCGCCCTCCAGCAACGCCAGACGCCGCGCCTTCGTCACTCCCGGTCGGCCCGCGTCGGTCAGCATCCCCAGAACCTTTTGCCGCTGCATCGCCTCATCGCCGAAGTTCCCGCCCGGCGTGCCGATGGACACCAGGTCGCCGAATGCGCGCCCCGCCTGGCCCGTGGTGATGCCGGGGTTCTGGGCTTCGCGCAAGGACCGCAACGCCTCGGTCTGTCGATCCAAATTGGCGACGTTGTAGGCGGTGGCTTGCGCCTGCGTCATGCCGGCGGTTTCCGGCGTACCGGCATAGCCGACAAAGCCACCAGGCAAGCGTGGGCCTTGCAGACCCATGAACGAAGCAACCCCATTGCCGCCGCCGACGCCAGGGACTCCCGGCAACGAGTACGTTGTCTCGCCAAATCCGCCTGGAGCCGGCAACGCGCGTCGATAGGTATCCGTGCCGGGCAGTTGGGTGTACCCGGCTGCCTGCATCGCTGGCCCCCTGTTCGCCTGTTCCATCGCCATGCGGTCGCGGTGGTCGATGGCGGTGGGCTTGGCTTGCGGAACGGTGGCACTAGGCGTGGGCAGTCTGGCTTGAGTAAGGCCAGCGCCAGCCCCATCCTCAGCGCCTACGCTGCTATCTGTATGGATCATTCGAGAGACATAATCCCGTAGCTTCTTTTGTTCTTCCTGGCTTTGTTCAAGCGCCGCCATGGTTCCGTCGCCCAGTGCGGACGGATATAGAGCCATCCCGACCCCGCCTGCCACTCGCCCAGCCACCGGGGCCGCCCTGGACAGAAATGAGGATTGAGTCGGCTGAGTAGGAATGGTGCTTGGCGCATATCGTGCTTGCGCGGCGGCGCCTTTTGGCCCCATGTTCCCGGCGTTGACGTTGGCCCAGTCACGCGCCCTTTCAGCGGCGGCGCGGCTTAATGCTTCTGCTTGCGCCGGATTCGCTTGAGTCGGGGGAACCGCACCCCCGTAGAGCTTTTGTAATTCGCTTGGCGTCCACACGCGGCCACCCTCCGCGAATCTGGGCAATCCGCCTTGCACCATGCGGCTCAGCGGATTTTCCCGGTCGAAGCGGCCACTAGCTACGTCCAGCGGGTCGGCGCTGGAACGCGCCTGTCGATACGCATCCATCACTGGATTTGTCTGCTCAGAGAAGGAACCCGCACGGGGCAAGCCGGGTTGCATCCCCCGCATCATCGGATTTTCACGGTCAAACCGCCCGCTGGCCACATCCAGCGGGTCGGCCTTGGCGCGGGCTTCCATGATTTGGCTGTCCGCGATAAAGCCGCCCATGGCGTAGCCGGGTGGTGCGCCCGCTCGCGCCCTCAAGCCCTGCTGCCGCAACGCCTCCAGCGTGGGCAACCCGACTTGCGCCACCGATTCGGCCGGCAATACGTACTCCCCCTTGGAGAGCCGCGCGAGTATGGAATCACTGGTTTTCGTGCCGGGACCGCTGACCTTGCCGCCCGCCGTGTAGCGGCGGACCTTTTTCTTTCTCATGGCGCACTCCTAGAACGGTCTGGCGAACGTGGTAGCCCCACTCTCCAGCCACATGCGCCGGGTCATCGCGGACGGGCGCGGGCCGAAATAGCGGGTGAAGGCCGCTTCGTGAATTTCTGGATTTGGGATCGTGGCGTCTCGGTCGCGCTGCTGCCCCGCCCGATACATTACCCACTCCAACAGGGGTAGATGGTCTTGAGTTTCCAGGCCAGGCGATTGCGAATCACTCGTCAGCGCGGACGGAATCAGGTCCACCACTAGATTCAGCGTGCCGCTCGCGCTGGGGATCGGATACAAGGTTAGCGTGCGGTTTTCGATGAAAAAGGAGGTCGGCGTGCCAGTGGCCGTGCTCCAATTCCCCGCGCAGGCGTCCAGTTCGTCGCGTCTGGTTCTCGCCAGCGCAAGATTGTTCGCCGCCATCTTAGCCGTATGCACATAATCGACCGTTGCCGACAGGGCATAGCTGGCGGTTCCCGCCACGACCGGAACGGTAACGGCGCCGCGATTCAGTCGCCCGCGTAGCGCCGCCTCCCGGATGGCCTCATTGATCCAGGCATCCAGGTCGTCATCCACCCAGCCGTAAGGCTCGGCGAGATCATCGAGCCTTCGGCGGGCGGCCTCTCTTAGGTCTGAGAGGTTCATCGGTGGCTCCTTCGTCCGTCACGGGATTGGGTGGTGCGGGGGAGTCCGCAACGGCCGCGAACGGGTCTGGAATTTCTTCCATATCCGGTCGGGCCGCCAGAAGTACCGTCCAGTGATAGAGGTCACCGGACGGGGTTTGCCGGAGATACCGGGCCATCGACTCAGTAGACGTTGCAGTCGATCATCAACGCCTTGACCTTCAGCACGCCGGTCACGACGGTGGCGTTGGTGTTTTGCTTCAGGTCGATGGTGTCGGCGGCCGTATAGAACTTGCCGAGACAGAACGCAGCCGCCACCGGCAGGGCATTGGGAGTGCCTACCGTCGTCGCGCCCACAAACGATGCCCCGTCGTTGACCGTCGCCATGCTGGCGCCGTCCACGTAGCCGTCCACATCGTCGCCGTCGCCCAGGTCGAAGTCAGCCATGTTGGCGCTGGCGGTCGTGACGCTGAAAAACACGCCCATCACGCGAGTATTCGCCGGAACCTGAATCAACTGAATGATGTCGTTCTGGACCGTGCCGGCGCCGCTGTTGATCGCAGTGAAATCAACGGTCGCGGTCACCGAGTAGATGCCCGCCAGATCGGCGTTGTAGGCGTTGACGCCGCTACCAGTCATTACGCTGTAGGTGCTCATGATTCACCTCACGCCTTGTAGCCGTAGAGATTGCCCAGCGCGGCCGGATAGACGACCTTGAATCCGTACACGCACAGCCCGCGCACCAGTTCGCCGAACGAGGATTCGGCCCGCAGGCGCTCGATCTTGCCCTTGGGAATCTGCTCAGCGAACGCAAGACCCTTGCTGTGTCCGAACACCATGTTGAAACAGGTGTGTCCGCCGTCGCTGGCGCTGGTCAACAGATTGCTGGAATAGA
>ERZ761597.182-NODE-182-length-12425-cov-429.094179_pt1 | contig 12425 bp, 16 predicted proteins | sample MGYA00433093_ERZ761597 | MGnify/ENA primary metagenome ERZ761597 (study PRJEB28899, sample SAMN03785557) | bioreactor sludge metagenome | biome: EBPR Sludge; feature: EBPR Bioreactor; material: 0.22µm filtered reactor supernatant | place: Saint Lucia: Queensland... | reverse complement strand
CGCACTTGTGCGCCGGCAAGCGAGTTGCCGTACTTGGCCAATAGCAAATCGGAGAAAACAATGTACGCCAGACCGCGCCATGCGGGAGTGTTTGCTACTCCAAGTGTCGCTTGTATACGAGGATCCGCGGCTTGCGTATCGGTGCCGTTGTAAACTTCAAACCCTGTCGCAGCAGCATTGCTCGCTTGTATCGTAGCGGGATCATTACTGCCAGCATCATAATACAAGTCAGCACCAATCCAAATCCGTCTAACACCAGCGATTGGCCCTTTGCACAATCCAACCGCAAATGTTGCCGAATAGGTATAGGTACGAGTGGTACTTTTGGCACCGCCACCCTTCCCTCCCTGTTTCTTCTTGGTAACGGTCTCCTTGATCGTGTTATTCTCAAGCCAAAAAACATTTCCATTGACTGTTACCGTGCCATAAACACGAGGAATTACTGAGCCGTAGGTACTAGTTTGGACAGAGAGATCACTAAGGCGAGGACCGTTGATAGTCGGACCTTTGGGCGGGTCAAGATAACCGCCGGCCATCATCCCGATCTGCGCACCGTACATCATCGCAGTTGCCGCTTTTACGCCAAGCGGGCCGGCAAGGAAGAATCCAGCTACCGCGCCAAGTGCTCCGCCAACTATTTGTCCGCCGCTACTCATTCCTCGATCTCAATCTCGACAAAGCGATAAACGCGCACAATGCGGGCTGCCCACATCGAGGATAGTCGGTGCTCGCAACAGACGCCAACAGACTCATAAGCGTGAATCATGGTTTCGCCCGCATAGATTGCCAAGTGTTGCGGGTCGCTGGCAAACCGCATCAGCAACAAATCGCCCGGCTGTTTGTCATTGATAAAAACTCGCTGCAGACCCGGCTGCTCATCTAACGCGCGTTCAAGCTGTCCGCCTGCCGGGGTTCGCCCATACCCGGAAACGTCAAAGTAATTGATCCCAACACACTGCGCAACATGCACAGCAACACCGGCACAATCCAGACCGATCCCAACTTGGCGTCCCTGATGCCAAAACGGCGTCCCAACACACTCACGAGCGGCCGCAAGGATATCGTCTGTTACGATCATCTCTGCCCTATATGAGCATAGGTACTGCCGGCCGGGATCCATGGAAACCCACCGAAGTTGAGAACATTGCTTCCACCAGCCCGAGCCTGACAGTCTGAGAGCCTTTTTCGGCATCCTCGAACTGCAGTGTAGGTATTCCCAATTGCAGGCAGATAATAAAACGGTTCAAATGTAACGAATGCTCCGCCGGAGAAGCTTTTAATTTCGAGCGGTTTGAGTCCGGCGTTTGGGCCGCTGGTAAATTGAATCGTTCCGCCGCCGAAAACATCCGCAGCTTCAGCTCGTCCGGAATCCGCAAAAGAAGACGAGTTGGTAACACCGGTCAAAGTACCAGAGACTGTGTTTCCATTGGCAGCGAGATTGACCATACAACCACCGTATTCCTGACCACCGAAGGTTTTCGAACACTGTGCATTGTAGGTCTGCCCGATTGTTTGCCCGATCGCGTCCAACAGAGACATCTCTTCAATTTTGTAACGCGAATCCATTAGGGTAGTTTTGCCAAGGAAACTGGCAACAATCGGCTCTTGATCCTCTATTGGATTATTCCAAGTCGTCGCAAACAAATAGGCACGAGCCCCATCAAACAGACCGCTATTAACTTGATCGTAACCGATTCCAGATAACCCCGCAATACCTTCCAAATCGATTATAGAAGGAGACATCGTCGCAGTTGCTGTGTAACCAGTAAAATCATGCCCCGAGGCCGAGAGGTATGTGTGGCCATTCATCGTCAAGTCTCTTGGGAAATGCGTCAAATAAATAGACGACCCAATCTTCGGAACGATCCGAAGACAAATGACTCGATAACGATAATCGGCAACGACGGGTTTCACGGGTTGAGAAGTTCCAGCAGAGTCAAGGCGGCAATGTCACGGTAATCAATCAGATTTTGAGTGATGTTTAACGCGCTGTCAAACCTGGCCGGGATATCAAATTCACATCCTCCGGTAACGGTTTCTCCTGCTTGCGGACGAGTATTCAGAGTTCCGCCGCTTGTCCAAGTGCCATACGCCAACGAGTTTATTCCGGTCAGCGTGACGTTATTGCCCGATACCGTAATCAGTGAACGTTGACCATTCAACTGAGTCATCCCACCAAACCCAGACAAATTGACCGCCTGTCCCGTCACAAACGGCGGCGTTGAAGCGTACGTGATAACACAAGGATTGGCCTTGGAAACAGCAGTGATAGCAACTCCCGTGGTCACGTTGGCAGCAAATGTGACCACCCCGGTAGTTGTATCAACAGACCAGTCAGCAGATCGAATAAGTACCCCGGCAATTCCAATTAGCACTGTTCCGGCCACCGGTTTGAAAATGGTGCGATACGGGCGGCCGATAGAAAGCGGGGTTCCACCCTCTCCGTATACTTTCTGGAGTTGATAGGTAGCCCCGAGCGAAATGGTCGCTAGAGCCTGATCAAACGCGGTGGGAGAATTGGTTTGCGCGTTGGTAGTATAGTCATCAAGACATTTGACCCGAAACCCCGCATACGTGCCAAACGCTCGGTGGTACGTATTGGCAATGTTTTGATAGAGCGTGGCTGCCTTGGCATCGAACTCGAAATGGAACTCTCGAACCGGGAAAGGATGCAAAAGACTGCGGTACTCGCTTCCGTTCTTGGTTTTGGTGATCTCAACCGAATAAGCGTCCCCGTAAGACGCTCCGTACTTCACCGCAACCGACAGTCGTTCTTCAAGAAACGCGCCCATTAAACGTACCTTTGACCCGCACGAAACACTGCCAAAGCTTCCCGCGTACCGATTCCAGCCGCCCTTCTTGTTTCCAACGGGCTCCCATTTGGAACGACAACAGTGACATTATAAACAGCACCTTGATGGTTGCCATTGTCCAGTTGCTTGTTTTCAGAGGCCGGAGTGATTTTCTCACCCTTGTGGATTTTCGCGACCATATCATAAGGAACATAATCGGTACCAACGCCGAAAGACGGAAGCGGCAAACCGCCGGCGGCGCCCAGTGAGCCAGCGAGAGGTAAGGCATCGCCGCCTCCTCCTCCGCCAAACCCACCGAGCAACTCACCAATCCATCCGCCAATATTTCCAGTCTTGCCCATGTCTCCAAACAGACGTCGCATTAGGTCGGCGGAGACCGCCTGAGCGATCATTTTCTGAATCATCGTCCCGAAGCTCTGGAGCATGTTTTTCGTGCCTGCTTCAAACGGATTAAACAGAAAATCTGCCAACGCCTTTTGCATGTTCTGAGTAGCAGACTTCGTGAACTCGTCTAAAGCGTCGGCTTCCTTTTCCAAAGCAGTAGCTCTGCGTTCGAGCGCAACATCTACCACCTCTGCATATCTCTTGACAGCTTCTTCCGAACCCTCGACACCGAACTTGCCATCCAGATAAGCGTCGGCAATTCGTTGCATCAACTCGCGTTGCTTCTCGAGCTTTGCAGTATCGGTGTTGGCAATGAGATTGTCCATCTCACGCCTGATTTCGAGCACTTTAATCTCGGCCGTTGCTGCTGCGGTCGCCGCAATCGCCGTCTGCTTCCACACATCAGGCATTGACTCCCACTCAGGATCTCGCATGAGAGTGAGCAAGGCCTTTTGAGCATCGTTCAACTCCCGCGTGGCATCATCGGCAGTGACCACAGTTTTCTTAATGCTTTCCAAGGCCTCGGCGTAAACCTTCGCCTGCTGGTTCTGCTTCTCGACCGCAATCTGTTTTTCCAGCAGCACGGTAATCGCTGCCTTGTGAGCTGCGGTCAGCTTCAACTCACCCATGGCGATGTCTTCGGCAAACTTAGCCGCCGCCTTTTGCCCATCCGTCAATTTCTCTTGTCCATTGCCCTCAAGAATCGCCGCGGCAGTTTTTTCACGAATTGACTTGGCCAAATTGGAATACGCCGATGCTTCCTTGTCAATCGCTCCGGCTTTGTTCTTGGCAGCTGCAGCTGCTGCGGCTTCGGCCTCTGCCTTGGCTCGGGCAGCTGCGCCTTTCTTAATCCGTTCTTCTTCGCTCATGGATGAGGTTTTTGGCGCCTGCGTTGAAGGCGGCTTGCCGTTCAAAACACTCTCGGAAAAGGCCGATGCGCCGGCCAACGCGGTTTGATTGTCAAGTTTCCAAGCCTCTTTGACCGCTTGAGCAGCGACAACATTGCCTTCCCATAAAAACTTTGCCTGAGCAGCAGCGGCGGCGCCTAGGCGGGTGATATACCCAACCGCAGCAGCGAATCCGTTGCCGATCAACATCGCCGCCTTCGTGCTCCATTCAACCATCAATGCCAGCGACTTGCCATAGTTCTGAACTGTGCCGTCTCTGCTCGCCTTGTCTAACTCTTCATTCGAAGCTTTCAGGGCGCGTGTCAGAGTATCTACCGAATCGCTCAAAGCTGGCAGGAACAACTCACCCATCTTGATTTTGAGATTGTCCCAGTAACGAGTGAGCGAGGTAATCGCCTTGCCGGCGGTTCCCATTGCCTCCTCGTAAATGCCTTGGTATGAGATTGCCTCTTGAAGAACAGCGTTGGTCCGGGCCATGACCTTTTGTTGTTCGGTAAGCTTGTCGGAGCTCGTCCCGATCTGACCGGCAAGTTTCTTATAGCTAGTTTCCCAGCTGACATTCATCCCCATAGTGCGAAGGATTTCAATCTCGCCGGATTTAATTGCTTGGATCATTCGTTCCATTGCTTCAGACGAATTGATTCCGGCAACCACCGCCAAATCTTGAGCAGCGCGACCAAGGTCACTCGCCTTGGCAAGATCAATGTTGGCTGTTGCAAGTTGGACAACAGCATTCCGCGACTGCATCATAGAGATGCCTTGCTCTTGCAATGCCTTGGAGTATTTCTCAACTTCCGCTCGAGTGTAACCGGCGTTGTTGCCGGCGATCTTCATGACAATGCCCATGGTCTCAAATCGAGCGGCCATCATGGACGAATCCTTGACAAAGTCGGCAACCTTCCAAGCGGCAAATGCTTTGGCTATGTCCCCATAAGCTTGGCGAAGCACCCCGGTCGCAGTAGTCAGTTTTTTGGTCTGGGTTTCGGCCGTCTTGCCCTTTTCGGTCAGCTTATCGAGCTCAACTCCACCTTGCTTGACCGCATTAGCATCAACCGCCAAAACCAGTGTCGCTACATCCGCGCTGCTGCTCATATTGTGCTTTCAACCAAAGAGTATCTAACCTTCTGATGGCGGCTAGTTCCCAAGTTTCAAGCGGCATCCCGACCGTTTGAGACCACTCGCGAATATCAACCAAACTCAACCGCTCACCGTTTCGCCGCTCGTTATGTAGTTCCGTGAACCAATTCCACACATGATTACACAGAACTGGCAACCCCGGAGCTTCTGCCAACTGTGCAGGCATAACACCCGATTGCCGGAAAAGACTAAGAAGATGGGTTTTTAACGTTTCCCCATCATCTTGCCTTTCCAGCAATGCGAACTCTGACTTGGCAAACTCTTCAAGCTCGCAAGTCAGGCCTTCAAAAAATTTGCGAGATCACCAATCCCTTCATCCACTTGCCGCTTGATCCACGGCAGGGCATTGTAAACCAGCAGGGCGTTGGCCGAGTTAAATGGCAATTCCTGGCCCCGAAAAAGCAAGGTCTTGACATCCCCAGTCCGCCATCCAATCGAGCAGGCGACCAACGCCGCCGTGCTGTCTTCCTCGGCTGCCTCGACCGTTGTCACTTCCGGATCACGCCCGCGCTTCCGGTTCATCGCTTCTTTCCGGAGCCTGGCATTGATTGATTGACGGGTGTAATCCTTGAAGACTTGCGAATCACGACCGAGCACCGAGATAAAGATATCGAGCGGCTCATCGGTTGTCGGATGCCGAAGCTCGATCTCCGCGCCGGCGTCGCAAGCGGCAACAGTATCGAGAGAAGCGAGGTCGAGAGGGATCATGCTTGGCTATCCTGAATGGTGATGATGGTTTGATCCCATGCCAAGGCGGCACCGCCGGCGCTGTTCAACTCGGCGGTGAACGGGTATGTCCGAAGGATCGACTTCTCTCCATCGTCCGGGGCGTCGCCGGTGAGCTTGATGCGTCCCATGGTAAAGGTCATGAAGTCGGAGGTCGCGCTCGGATCAACTGTGGCTACAATGATCAGACTGATCGGCGTTTCGGCGTCATAGAGCGTTTGAAGCGTGGCCGAGTCGAACAAGGCAGTGAAGGATCCGCTTACTTTGATGCGGCCGCGATCCATGTCCGGCGAAACATTCGACCCAAGCACCGCGCTAACGGGTTTCACTCCACCATCGATGGTGATCTGTGCTCCGGTGATATTCGTGACCTCGGCACCCTGCACGAAAATCGAACCGTTGAGAGCAGACATTACGGCGGTGACCGTTTCAGCAGCCGGCGTGGTGAAGCTTTGCGCCGCACCAAGCGTCCTCGAAAGCCCGACAATGTCGAAGCTGATCGAGGCATTGCCAGTTGCCGGAAGATTCAGGCTGATTGCACTGACCTTGCAGTCGTCGAAACGCTCGGAACGGGAGAGGTCGGAGTACCATTCTTCAAAGGTGAAGAAAACGTCAGTGTGCCCAGTGAGCGGCACCAACGACTTCTTGCCGACAACCGTGAAGGTGACAGAATCGCCAGCCGTCTTGGCTGCCGCAGGAAGGCCGTCCAAGAAGATTCCGGTCATATTGCCGGCGGTCAATGCGGTAATCAGGAAATTGCGAGCATTGTTGCCGACCCCACCGGCCGTGAAGCCTGACCAACGGCCGACGTCGCCTACCTTGAGACCTGCAGTCAAGAAACCGGCCGAAGCATCGACGAATTGCGGAGCGCTGACGGTGGCTGTAACATCGGTGCCGGCTGACATTGCGGATGTGGCGGCAAAAGCTTTCCGCAAACCAGCGGCCATCAAATCCTTGTAAGTGCCGGAGGACAGAAGCCCTTCGAGCTTACCTTCCACCTTCTTCAACCCGTAGGTGACGCCGGTAGATTGCTGATGAGATACGATCTCATCGTTCTCGAACATATCCCGCGTGGCGGTAAATGTTGAAGTACGACGGCGGAGAACTTGCCCGCCTGCTCCGGTCTTGGGCGTGCCAAGCGCGACCTGAGTACCGAAAATGGTTTGCTTTTTAATACCTTGCGCGAGTGGCATGGCTTAGACCTTTCAAATGTTTGCGAAGAACCTTACTTTAACGGGGACCACCCAACGATCTCCGTCAGCAAAGCCGGCTGGGATTTCCGGGGTCTGTTCGATTGTAACGACGACCCCGGCATTTGTGAACGTTGCGCCTCTAAAAAATATGCCACGTAGAAGTTCGGCCCTCGTCTGCGCGGCCCCAGTTCCTGTTTGCAAAGGATAAGACAAGGTCACCAAGAACACTCCCTGTTCTCGATGATAGGTGGAACCGATCTCTAAATCCTCCGGAGCGGCGAACAAAACGTCTGCCCTTTGCCAAGGAGTTGAGCTGTCAATCGGCGGCGTAAAGGCAACATTGGGCCAGGCTGTCGCCAAAGCGGGTACCATTGCATCCAAAGCCATTTCCAACGCAGCTTTGACTTTAACCGTGCTCATAGTTTCGCTGCAGCCTTTCGAAAGAATGTTTGAAATTCCACCGCCGTCAGCATAACCATACCTTGCGGAGCTTGCCGGTAAGACCACCCTTCTTCCAGTCGTTTGGCATAGGGAAGGTTGTTGGAAATGTAGTGAATTCCCATTGCGGTTGCTTGTTCGCCCAGTCCTTTTGAAATTCGCCCAATCGACATACTACCAGACGGGTCAATGACATCCACTTCTTTCGCGGTCAACATAGCGTTGAACGTATATTGCCAATTGCCTCGAAAGCGACCGCCAACATATCCGGGCGGCGGCGGACTTTTCCAATAATCCCCGTCACCGACCGGCGATTTCTGAACCACACTAATGCCGACATCCAAAACAACCTTCCGGACAACAGCGTCCATATTGCCCTTTGCCTTGGCTGCAAATTTGGACAGATCAGTGACAAAAGCGGCCATTCAATTTGTCTCAGTCTTGATGACGAGCAGTGTCATCCATTTCGAAGATGAAGATCGTAAATGACCGGGGTTCCAGCCGGGCTTATTTCTCCCAGTGTGACCACAGTGTATTCCTTACCATTTACGACAAAGTGATCGTTGAGAGTTACCGGGCCGGTAGCGTCAAGTAACAATTGCTGATCGGTGACTTGGATAAGCTGCCCTCGAATAGTGGTTGTGCCCGGACCAAAGTCAAAAATCGCCCCTTTGCGGGAGGTATCAACAAACGTCCGTGCTGCCGTCCCGGTTGCGGGGTCATAAGCTGCTGACACGTATTCACGTCGAGTCACCGTTTGTCCAAACTGTGAAAGCAAGCCAAGCGCGGTCTTGGCAAGATCGGAGTAAATGCTCATTGTTTGCAAAGTTCCAATGCTTGTTCCGGGCTAAAGCCTTCCTTGATCAAGGCAAGATAACGCGCCCGTGTTACCTGAGCTAAGGCCCTTTGCCCTTCAATGACCGCGGGTAGAGCTTCTTGGATTTCGCGAATGGCCCTTGACGTTGCTTCCGCTTGCTTGTTGGGTATCTCAATTACTTTATTCGCGCTCATGTCCGGCCCACTTTCGCGGTGATGCCATTTCCCGAAAGCAAGTGACGCAACATCATATCAACGGCCCGGAATCGCTTGTATTGCGGCGAAGTCTCGGCGTAGGTGATGGAAAGTGGGCCGACTTTGCTACTGAGAACTTGCTGAGTCAAGTCCGGATTCAGATCCTCAGCTGCTGTCCGCAAGGCTAATTCCATGCAGGCGCTTCGAACTTCAAACGGAACCATATTTGAAGGGATAAGGTAATCGCCTGAGTTCTTACCCAACCACGGAATATAGCACTCATACCGGGGCCAATCCAAGGCTTGCTCCGGATTTACACGATAACCTTTCCAAGCAAGCCTGTAAGTTTGGAGCATGTAATCGGTTGCTTTGCGAAGCGCTGCCTCTTTGTCATCAACGTCGTTCCAAGCAGTCGCTCCTCTTGCGGCATGATAGGCCGAAGCTTGGGCTACGCTAGCATAAGACTCGGCGCCGGCAACCCCGCTTCCATCTTCAACGATCAAGCTCATTTTACTGCTCCGTCATCTAGAGTTCATGCCGTGCGCACCGGCAAGGTTGCGGTAAGCACTAACACACGTCCCGTTGGCGCAAGTGTAACTTCACAACGCAGCTTGTAGAAAGCATTGTGCACGCCAGCACGAAACGGCTGCAACACCACGCCGGCAGCGATCGTTGCCGCGGCGAAGAGCATTGCAGCAGGGTTTGGGTCGCTGCCGGAGAGCAGGGTATTGCTTACCACAGCATTACCAATGGTCTCACCCGGATCGAGTTCCGGAGTGAAGTCGAAGTCACAGACAAGAGACTCGGCTGGATCTTTGGCGGGCCAGGCAGTAGAGGTCATGGGACACTCGTTGTTCGATAGGTGCGGCGAAGACAGATGGCCTGATACGCGACAGGTGACCGCTCTGCGTGATAACGGGCGTCACGATTCAGCAAAGACGGAACAACCGCGCCGCGGTAGGTCACGCCGGACTGCCGATAGAGGATGTGGGCGCGGTACGAGATGGCCATCAGGGCGGCGTTGGCTTTGGCTTCGGTGGCATCGATCGCGTCCGCGTACTCGCCCAGCAGGAGATCCAGCTCGACGCCTGGTGTGTCGAGGTAGTCAGTTGGAGCTGGGCGAGTTAGCGGCATAACGACGATCTCTCAAAGCGGTTTGATGATTGTTAAAAGTCGGGTTAGGACTTGGTTTTTCTTGAAGCCCACGGCGGCTTCGGACCGGCAGCGCCAGCATCTTGGGTTTTCGCAACGCTCACAGACGCGTCCGACTTGCCGATGTCCTCCGTCTGGGGGTTCTCGGTCTCGGACGACTCGATAAAAAGCTCGTGCTTCGACTCATCAAAGTCGGACTCATTGAGCAAGTAGTACCCTTGCTCGTTGTCAAACTTCACCTTAACGACTGGGCATTGCATGATGACACTCCTTTCGTTTGGAAAATGCAATTCAAGGGCATTTCTGCCCTTGAATTTTCACGCCGGTCATTCGATCGGGCCGATTACCCGATCAGCAGTGCGATGTGCCGCGGGGTAACGGCTTTGACGCCCCACGCCAGACCGACCTCGTAGTGCACTTGACGGTACTGGCGGTACATGGCGATTTGAAAGGCGAGACCGGACAGCGGATCAACAATCTCGATGACGTCGTCGGCCTGGTCACCACCCTCGGGCATGGCTGGAGCCCTCGTGACGAGAGCAATGGCCGAGCGATCGAAATACATATCCTTCGCCGAGATGGCCACAATGGTCATTGCCGTTGCCGAGGCCGGAATCGCCTGACGCAGGCCCGGTTCGGCGAGGACGATGGTGCCAGGCGCTGCAACGCCGGTGCTCACCACGTACTTGTTCGTGTCGCCGGCGAACGTGACAACATCCCCAGCAAGCACGGTGCCCGTACCGGTGATGATCGGGATCGAAGTCGTGCCAACGGCGAAGCCGGCTGCAGTGGTCGTATAGGACGCACCGGTGCCGACTGCCGGGCGCTGAACCGCGGCCGACGTGTGAACCATGGCACCTTGCAAATCACCGATGATGCCGCGCCGCAGGAGATCGGAAGAGCCGGACTCATTGACCTTGTAGAGCACGGATTGCTTGCCACGGATGTTGGCGATCGAAGAGGTGCCGAGAACGGCATGAAGGTCGATTTGCGGCGCACCGTTGTCCTGCAGGATCTTGAGCACTTGTGCGTTGTCACTCAGGTCGCCGGCCGTGCCGAACGGGATGGTGCCGGCGCTGCCGTAAGCGCGGGAAGCTTGAGCGAAAAGGGCACCAAGATCGGCTTCCACTTCATTGACCAACGTCCGCATGGCTTGCTGGAACCGTTGCGCATTGACGGACGGGAAGAGCCCGCTGTTCATGACGCCACGCGTCTCTTCGCCGCTCCACCGAACCGGAACCATGCGCGACTTCTGAATGGTCATGGTCTGGTTACCGATCACCTGGTCGCCGGTGTTCGGCGCTGTGACGCCCGGAGTGATGTCAGCCGCTGCCACCGCCGGCACGACCGGGATGTTGATCGTCTCGTTGAGCGCAGCACGAGCACCCGAGGAGTCACGCGAAACCGCCGGGATGAAGCCGACCAATTCACGGGAGACGATGTCCAGTGCCTCGTACAGGGTCGGGATGATGTTGGTCAGCGTGTTGGCCCCGAGCACAAGGCCGAACCGAGCCATGTAGTTGAACAGGCGGGCGTTGAGGATGACCAGGATGGCCAGTGCGTACAGCTTGAACGTTTGAAACATGTTTTTCATGGAAGAAATTCCTTGAGAGGGTCAGTCGTTAATCCACCAGCTTGTGGGTCTTGAGAATTTTTGCCTTCTCAACTGGGTTGAGTTGGTTGAACTTTTCCCGGTTGATCGTTTTGACGCCTCCCGCGTCCCTGCTGCCGCCGCCTGCGCCGCCACCCGAGCCGCTCGCCGGAAACCAATGAGGCGCGGTTTCCTTCATGCTTTCAAGCCATTCGACCGGCGTAAACGGCGTCTTGCCATCCTTGCCAAGTACCGGCCTGCCTTCACTGTCCAACTGCACCGCCTCACCAGCATCGTCCAAAGAGAACATGTTGCGAGCACGGAACAAAGCATCTTCCACCGCGTGAGCATGCAAACCAGCCTTGGTCGCCGCCGCCCTGATGTGGTTATCCAGAACTCGTTGGCTGAATTTGCCGGACCGTTCGATTGCTGCCTTGGTCTCATTCTTGGCAGCATCCACCTGTTTTTGAAGCTCAACCCGAAGCTTCTCGGTACGCTTGGCCACCACCTCGTCAAGTTTGCCGGCGGCGATCAACTTGGCTTCGTCGTCGGTGTCGAACTTGGCCATCATCGCCTTGACCCTGTCCGGATCGATACCCTCGTATCGCTGTTCAAGTTCCTTCTGCAGCCGTCTTGCTTCCTTGACCGCTTCGCGTTCCTTCTGCAAGGCCGACTTGAGGCCGCTTGTGTCCTCGACGCCGGTCACATCCAGATGATGTTTGCCATCCTTCTCCACGTAAAGCGACCGCTGCGCCTCCGGAACCGTCGAAATGTCATCGACTGTCAAACTCAAGGCCCCGAGCACCAGGCCGGAACGTGCCATGTAGTTGAACAGGATGCGGTGACCCATCTCCGCGATCGAAACAGCCGTCTTGCGATTGAAGAACCTCATTTTATCCCTCTCGGATATGGTGGAGGGGAATCACTCCCCCGGATAGAAACATTACAGAAGATTATGAGCGCTTGGTCGGGCAAATGCAAGCAAAAGGTTCTTATTCTTGCACAGGCCTCCAGCCAGCATATCGGTGTTTCGTCGACGACTCTGGAGCCAAGGATTCATCCATTCCAGTTT
>ERZ761597.179-NODE-179-length-12506-cov-3.486708_pt1 | contig 12506 bp, 21 predicted proteins | sample MGYA00433093_ERZ761597 | MGnify/ENA primary metagenome ERZ761597 (study PRJEB28899, sample SAMN03785557) | bioreactor sludge metagenome | biome: EBPR Sludge; feature: EBPR Bioreactor; material: 0.22µm filtered reactor supernatant | place: Saint Lucia: Queensland... | reverse complement strand
TCGTGCCCGCCCGTCATCCGACAAGGAGTGAGCCGGTAAGGGACGAGGACGAGGGCGAAGACGATGAGCCGGATCAAGCCGAAGAGGAGTATGACGAGGACGAGGGCTACGATGAGTCGGTCTACTTGGAACTCCTCCCTGATTCGACCGCCATCGTCTTGCGACGCATCCATGACGATACTCGGCGGCGCGAGGCGATCCAGGCCGCCGTCCTGGCGATCCTTCGCCGGCACAAACTAAAGGTGGACGGCACTCTCGACTCGGTTGAAGAGGATGACGACTCGCTGAAGCTCCTGCCCAACCGGATCGCCGCTCAGATCAAGGCCATCCCCGAAGGCCCACGGCGCGACGCCGCCATCGAGAACGCCATCAAGTCTATCTTGCGCGGCCATAAGGCGCGCATCGATAAGGAGACCGAGAAGGCATGAGCAAGATCAAGCCATTTGACGTGATCCTGATCGATCCGCCGTGGCCGTTCAAAGTTTGGGAACCCAATACCGGGAGCGGCCGGAGCGCCGAGCGTCACTACAAGGGCGGCACAATGACCCTGGACGACATCTACCACCTCGACCTCCAAAGCGTCATGGCGAAGAACGCCGCCGTGGCGCTGTGGGTTCCGTGGCCGCTCATGCTCTCCGCGCCGGCCATGTGCTTCGCCTTTTGGGGTGTGACGTATCGCACCCGGCTTTTCACCTGGGCCAAACTCAACCAAAAGGGCGAAGGGTTTTTCATGGGGAATGGGTATTACGGGCGTTGTGTTCCCGGATCATCAAGGATTTATATACTAGACAACACTACCGGAGTTGTCGAGAAGGTTTCTATCGCAACACTGGAAAATAAAGACTTGTCCACGACACGAATATGGTCTCACGCTGGATGGAAGCGCATTGATTCGTTTTACAGAAACAGAACCGATGTCGCCGCGATTCAAACAGGGATTGGTACAACTTTTTCTTCGTGGAATCATCGATGGGCATCCAAGGCGCTCTCGTTGCCTCGTTTTGGAACAAAGAGGGTCCGCGAGCATCGCGTCGATTATCGGAGTCTAGACGAAATAAAGCGTCTAAAATTCGAGCGGCACGCGGGGATGACAGGCGGAGGAAGCGTCAATCTTCTTTTTTCCACCCGACCAATTGAGAGCAATATGCCTATTGGCATATCCAATGGATACTCGCTTACGGATGATATTGGGTGGATGATTGGGTTATTCGTGGCGGAAGGAAATTACGCAACAAAAACAGGAGACGAGCAAATTCGATTTACGCTACACAAAAAAGAAAAAGATTTTGTAGACCGAATCGCCTCGACTGTTAACCGTCTTGGCGTTGTACACGAGCGATTTACAAACTCTCTGGTATCAGTAAAGTCCTACGCATCTAAAAGTGCGAACTCGGTCGCTGTTTACTTCTCGTCGTCATCCATCAAGTCCCTTTTTCAGGCGTTTGTTTTGGGGAGAGGCGCACACGGAAAGCGACTCAATCTACCGCTTCTCCTCCAAACGTCATCGGATTTTAGGTTTTCATTCCTCGACGGAATACTGTCAGGGGATGGAACAAAAGGAGATTACGGATACAACGGGTACAGCGATATAAGCCTGTGTAACGACGACCTAATCGGGGATATATCAGAGTTGTGTCATTCGTTAGGGATAATGACGCGCCGATGGACTCCCAGGATGGGAACGGCCAGCAATGGAACAAGGTCTATGACCTACAGACTAAAACTAGCCTGTCCACGCAATAAAGACCTAAGCCTGGATGGTCAACCCGTCTTTCCCGTTGAGATAAAGTCGATTGAAGACTTCCGCAATATGGAGACATTCGACATCACCGTTGAGGGCCACGCATTTATTGTGGACGACCTAATCTCACACAACTCAAACGATGAGGTCTGCTTGCTCGCCGCTCGCGGCTCTCTCCCGCGCACAGACAAGGGCGTGCGCTCGCTGATCGCGGCCGAGCTTGAAGACGACTTCGAGCCGCGCACGAGCGATGTGCCGGCTCAGATCGTGACGCGGCGCGGCCGGCACAGCGAGAAGCCCGCCGAGTCGCACGAGCGCATCGAACGGCTATGGCCGGAGGCGCACAAGCTCGAACTCTTCGCTCGCCAGAAGCGCCCAGGATGGACGGCCCTGGGCGACGAGATCACTGGCCGCGACATCCGCGACGATCTCGCGTTGCTCGCCAAGAGGATCGAGCGGTAGAAACGTTGGCGGCGTAGAAAGTTTCATCGCCGGCCGGTGTTGTATCTGTGTACGCAACAACCCTATCCATAGAGGATCAACGTGGACTATAAGCAAGCGGCCAGCGTGGCACGCCACATGCTCCGGGTTTTCCTTGGGACAGGAGGCTTGGTCGTGGCATTCTTATCGCCCGACAAGTGGCACATCGGGATCGCCATGCTCCTCTATGCGATCTTCTTTGAGTTAGCCTCCGTCGCGGACGCCCATGCCAAAACCTAACCAAACCCTCGACGCGCTCAAGCTGATCCAGGGCCAGAAGATACACTCGCCCGAGCACTTCGCTAAACTCTTTTGGCCCGACAGTCTCGCGCACAACCGCCACTACAGGGGCGGAAACGGTACGGCGGTCGGGAAGGGGGCTTGGCTTATGGCCGGCAGTTTCATCGCTAAGCTCCGCCGCAAGGGTCTCGTGCATGTGTGGAGCGGCGCACGCGACCGATCATCGAGGGACTACTTCGGGTGGGTGAGCTTGGCGGGTAAAGGACGCGAATACATTGAAGTACACGGTCAGGGTGCTCGGCCCCGAGGCCGGTGACGCGCTTCGCTCGACCAAACCGGGCACGGCGTTTAGTGTGTGTGTCGCCTCGTCGGGCGTGGCCCTTGATAAATTCCCGGTCGTGGGCGATAGCATCGAGATTCGTCTGCGCTCGGGATTGACGGTTGTGGCGCGTATCGTAAAATCTAGGCGGGTTCCGGTGTTGCCGTTCGTGAACATCCAGGCCGTGATCCTCGCCCCCGGAGATGACCGCTATGAGCAAGGCGCTCTTAGTTACAAGTAGACCGGCCGAGATCGTCGCCAGCCAACACCAACGCCAGTATTCAGTTGATCGCGGCCTGCGCGAAGCCGCTCGGGACTGGATTGAGACGTTGCGCGGCAAGCGCGGGGCGCGCCCCAACACGGTCCAGCTTTACGAGCGCCACGTCAACGCCTTTATCGAGTTCCTTGAGATGGAGGGCGTTGGAATGACCGGGGGTATATCCCCCGATAATCTCCGCGATTACAACCGGATTTGGGTGGCGGCCTTCGAGACCCGCCAAAAGAAGTCGTCCACGATCAACAACCACTATGCGCCGATTCGCAAGTTCCTGGCATGGCTTATTGCTGAGCGCGCTGTCTATGTGACGGTGCCGAATGGACAGCCCGATGCCGGCAACCCGTGGATCACCGAGGGCCGGGTGCGGCAATGGCTCGCCTCCTTTCCCGAGGATCGCACTCACATGAAGAAGGAGTCGGCCGTCACCGTGGACGAGGCGCGCAAGTTGATCGCGGTCGTCACCGATCCGCGTGATCGGGCGCTCTTCTCGCTCATGCTCGGCTCGGGCGTGCGCGTCAGCGAGGCGGCGGCGCTCAAGGCGTGTGATGTGCGTGTTCGCAAGGACAAGGCCGGCATCGTCTATGTGGACAATGGCAAAGGCGGCAAGAGCCGCGAGGTGACGGTCGATGCGGCCGTGCTCCTGCCGGTCGTCACCTGGGCCAAACTCGCCGGCCTGCGCCTGGGCGACGAGAGCGACAAACGCCCATTGTGGCCCGGAGACAAAAAGCGCAAGGAGCGTAAGGCGTCAATCTCGCGCTTCCGTATCCACGATCTATTGACTGAGTACGCTTTGACGGCCGGGCTTAGGCACTTCTCGCCGCACAACTTGAGGCACCACTTCGGCACCGAGCTTTACCGCCAGACCCGCGATCCGCATCGTGTCGCAACCGAGCTTGGTCACGCCGGCCTGGGAACAGTCAACGCCTACGTCAACGCCGTCGAGGTCGAGGACCGCACGCCGTACAAGGCAGAATGGGCGGAGAATGGTCAAAACAAGTAAAGGCGGCGATATATTCGAGACGATCCGCAAGCTCCGCTTGGGATATGTCAGTAGCGGCGATCACCAAAACGTCGTCGCCTTTTTGCTCCGCTTGGCTGGATCGGATTTTGTGTCAGCCGATGTGGCCGCGACCTCCAAGCTCTTAGAGCTAACGCATAACGTCGCCGCCGCTCACATCCAGTACGCCAACACCACGCCCGATGTGAGGTTATTTTCTATACAAGAGGCGCTGAATATGGCCGATTTGCTTGCGTCGCGCAAGCAAATGGTCGGGAACATCTACGTTCCGCGTATGCTCAGGATCGGCCACGTTTTTGCGGACGGCAATCAGGTGGAGGCGTGCCCGGTTTGCAACAAGGGCGCGGTGATACTGAATGCCGGTGACGAGGGGATGCCGTCTATCGCTATCCACGAGATGCAATTCGAGTCGCTCGTCGGGCTGAATATCATCCAGGCGTGCGAGTTCTATTAGGGCTAGGAGGCCACGACCATGTTTTATATCGTTCGTTATCACATCTTCAATAAAGAGCGGTGCGGGCCGTATATCGTCGGCACCGAGAGCGGCCAGAGCGCGGCTGAGGCGGCGGCCAGGGACTTCGCCGCCAAACATCCTCCCCAGGTGAACGGCTTCAACGCCGAGGTAAAAGCGATGACCATCGATGAGTTCCGCGCCGCCCGCTTGGCGGCCAAGGTCGCCGTCGCCGCTCGCGGATACTAGGCCGGCACCGTGAACTTCAAAGACATACCGCCCGATGAAGCCGCCAAAGCCTTCAATGCGTACAGAGAGGCCATGAACAAGGTCATCTTCTCGGCGTTTGGGATAAACCCCATCAGCCTTGACGAGATGTCCGAGCGGGAATACAAGATGAGTCATCAAAATCCCTGGCCGTCGATGAGCGGGAACGTCGATGCGATTGCGGATAAGTTCATCACCCGCTACGGGTTGGCAGAGATCGTCTCTCAGATGGTCGCCCAGGGTCTTCGGCCGGCATACATCCTTGCCCATCCTGAGGCTCTTAAGCGGGAACTTAGGCTCGCCGTCAGCATGGCCGGGTTTGATATGGGCAAGGTCAATGGGTGCGTGGTCCTGGGCATACCGCTTGTGGCCTCGGTGACGATCACGCCCGACGCCGTGATCGTCACCGACCGTCGCTCAATCACCATGTCCCTAGGCGTAAAAGAGCACACATTCGAGGCGTTCGACTCGAATCTCCCGACCTTGCTCGTTACGTTTGTCCCGTGAGCGCCTGTTTCTATTGCGGGAATCAGACCGAGCGCCCGCTGAGTTGCGCCGCCTGCCAGGAAAAGCTCGACCGCTTGACCGCCAGGGCTGAGGCCGCGCAGAGAGAGTCAACCGCCAGGACTATCCGGGCGCGGTGCCCGGAGTGCGATGAGATTGTGATCTTGGTCGGATCAGCGCGCTACGCGCTTCACTACATATCTGAGAGACCATGCCTGTCGTCGGGCAAGCCCCTCAGGCGGGAGACCACAAACATGATTATCATCGACGGCAGTTTGCACATAGACGACGGCAAGCTGAAGGCGCTGGACCGCGACGGCCGCACGATCACCGTGGCGTGCGAGTTGATCTTCCCCGAAAACTACAATCCCAACAAGGACCGTGAGTTGTTGTGGGTGTATGATATTCAGACGATCAAGGCCGCCAGCATCGACAAGAGTCTTGTCACGCACATGGGCGGCGGGCGCATTGTCGCCGTCGAGCTTGCGCCTCTGAGGCTCCTGCCGTTCGCGCCAAAACCAAGCATGAAACTCGTCAAAAGGAAGGATGACAATGGCAAAGCTCACTAAGGCATCCCGGTCGCCGGCCGGCGACGCGCTGAAGGCGCTCAGGCTGGACCGAACACTGAAGGACGCGGAGTTTCCCGACTCGCTCTACCGCAAGGGCGATCTTGAAGTGGTCAAAGCGGTCGAGAAGGCGCAGAACGCCATCGATTCGGCTCAGCGTGCGCTCCGCGAGTTCATGTATAAGTGGCGCTCCGGGGCGTACATGGGGCAGGGTGGGGCGGTCTACTTCCCGTCGTCACCGTCAACCATGAGTTATCCTCCCGCACCCTCGACCGGGATCAACCCCGCCCCCAGGCCAGTTGTCATCAACGTGCAGACTCGGGGCGGCGGTCAGGCCCAGGGCGGCACGCACGCCCCCAAACCCACCTTTCCGCCGAGCGCCACGTCGGGCGAGAAGAAAGGCGGCAAAAGCAAGCCGGGAGGCCGGCGCTAATGCGCGGATACTCGGATAAGGTCATGCGGGTTTTGCGCGAGATGGAGGCGTCGCCAGAGTTCCCCGGCACGACTCTTGAGCCAACGCTGACGTTTTTGTTTTGGTGGACGCTACAGAACAAGCCCAAGCGCGTGCTTCAGCTTGGGACGCTCATGGGCTACTCAGCCCTGGTGATTGCCGACGCCCTAGAGTTCGACGGCCATTTGACCACCGTGGACATCGATGCGCGCAAACTAGAGTTGGCCGAGATGTACGCCCGTAAATCCGGTCTCGATCAGGCGATCTCGATCATCCACGGCTCCTCGCTCGATCCCGCCGTCATCGCTGAGCTTAGAGAGGATGGGCCTTACGACCTGATCTACCTCGACACGTCGCACTACTACGACAACACCCGTGCCGAGCTTGCGGCTTACGCCAGTTATCCGGGCATTATGCACGGCGCGTCGCTCTTTGTGTTGCACGATACGAGCGTGCTCGCTCAGGATTGGGATGTCACCCACAAGGGCGGGGTAAGGCGTGCGCTTCGAGAGTTCGAGCGCAACCGGGATGCTCGCCTTGGGTTGCAAGTGACGTGGTTTGATCCGCCCATGTACGCCGACACGTCGGGCATGGCGCTGATCTATGCCGACAGAAGTCAATCCCAGGGGTAGCCGGGAGTTCCCGTGCGCCCCCTTGTCTCGACGATGGCGTTGTGTTGTCAATTTTATCGGAGTGACCACGGCGATGACAAGGTGCTTCGATGTCAAACAATCGCACGAGCCGCGTTCAGGTTACAGACCTACCCGAAGTCGAGCCGATCAACCACCGTGCTCGGCGTCGGAGGCATAAGCCTTGTGGAAAGTTCAGGATATACAAGAAGGACGACGTGAGGGTTGCGCTGTCGGAAGTGACGGTCAGCCGAAGCTCCCGGCGACACGAGAATCGTTATTATTGGTGTGATTGGTGCAAAGCCTATCACCTGACAAGTCAGACGAGGGATCGCCATGCCAATTCCTAAGCTCGTCGCCATGCGCGGCGTTCCGGCCAGCGGCAAGTCAACCGTGGCCCGCGAGATGGTTGAAAAGCGCAACTTCAAGCGGGTCAACAAAGATGACCTCCGCGCCATGATCGATAACGGAGTCTACTCCATCGAGAACGAGGGGTTTGTTCGACTCGCCGTGGGCCTGATCGTCCACGCCGCTCTGTCGCACGGCTACAGCGTTGTCGTGGACGACTGTCACAACAACCCCAAGCGCACCGACGAGTTGCGCTCCCTGGCGAGCAAGCTCGGCGTCGAGTTCGAGATCATGGACTTCGATGTGCCGGTCGAGGAGTGTATTCGGCGCGACGCGCTCCGGCCCAGGCCGGTCCACGCTGATCGCATTCGCCAGATGGCCCAGGAGATCGCCGCCATCCGGGCGGCCGAGGAGGATGCCCGTGATAAGGCCCGCTAGAGTCCTGTGTGGAGCCTGGACGGCAGACAGCGACGGAAACATCCGCCGATGCCAGCTTGACGGCGGCCACACCGGGAGTCACATCAACCGGAACTACCCCTATCACGTCTATTGGGACGGGGTTGGGATCGAGGCGGTCTTGGGAGTGGCCCGCCGGGATCAAGCCACGCCGGCCCAGGCCAAGAGCCACGCGATCCTTCCGGTCCAGCCTGCGCCAGAACGCGCTCCGGCCCGCCTGGAGCCATCCTGGGGCGATGACGATTTTTGTATATAGTTATGTGTGGGATGTTTTGTTGGTTGAACAAAACGATCCTTGTGTGAGCTACAGAGAGGAGCTTCCCAATGGGCCTGAAGTACATCGAAGCGATCCCGACGACCCACCCCAATATGCCGCTCGTCGTCAGGATTAGGCACGGGGATGGCACACCCGTATGCGAACTCCGGGGCGGCTTGGCCCATCTGATCTCGACGAACTTTGCCAACCTTGAGCGCCTGGGCGGAGATCGGAGCGACGACTACCTCGACGGAGTTGTTGACGCCCTTATCCACGTCGCCATGACCGGCGAGGTGCCGGTCATCCTGGGGCCATTGTAGATGGACGTTCAGATAATAGGAGCCAATATGCCAACTCTCTACCCGATGGAAGACGCCAGCCAGATCATTGCCTTTACCGCGCCCTACACGATGACCACGCCGCAATGTGTGACGGCGACGGTCAACGCTGTGCGCCACGTCGTCAGGAACGGGGTGCCCGGAGATATTGTGGAGTGCGGGGTGTGGCTCGGCGGCTCATCGATGGCGATGGCGATGGCTCTCCTCGAGTCGATGCCGGCCGCCCTGGACCTGACGATGCGGCCACTGAGCGACGGCGACATAGCCGCCCTAAAGGCCGAGTTCGAGAAAGTCTTGGATCAGCCCAGGCGCGAGGCGATGAAGTTCTTGCCGTCCAACGCCGTGCCCGAGGCCGTGCGCCGGCTATGGCTCTTTGACACATTCGAGGGAATGACGCGCCCCACCCGACTCGACGGCCAAGAGGCCAACGACGCATGGCGCTCACACGCCCCGGATTGGCTCCGCGTTGGGTTGGAGACGGTCCAAGACCACATGCGCCTGACGGGCTATCCCTCGGGCGCGATCACCTACGTCAAGGGGCCGGTGGAGCGCACCCTGCCCGGCACCGTCATCAAGCAAATAGCGGTCTTGCGCCTGGACACGGACTGGTACGCATCCACCAAGGCCGAGCTTGAGAACCTGTGGCCGCTTGTATCTCCAGGCGGCGTGATGATCCTTGACGACTATGCGTGCTGGCCGGGGTGCCAGCAAGCCGTGGACGAGTATTTTGGTCCGCCTGGACAGAGCACAGTCACGACCTTCCCCATCGGCGCGTTCGGGATCGTGATTATCAAAGAATGACGGGGCGTGCGGTCGAGCTTGTGCAGGCCAGTCGCCTAAGCCAAGACACCAACCCCACGAGCAATCAACATGCAATGCAAGGATATTCCCACGCTAGAAGTTCTTGAGTTCGTGCGCTGGCGCAACGACGACGGTCTAAGTTGGTGTAATTGAGCGTTTGAGGACGCAAACGACATTCATTACATGCTCTACCCCGACCTTCCTGGCCGACTCGTGCTCGCCAAGATGAGCAAGCTGATCCGGGCCGGATTGGTCTCTGGATGCCCATGTGGATGCCGAGGCGACTTCGAGATCACCATCAAGGGCCGGAAAGTTTTGGCGGCGGCCGGTGTTGTATCTACAGGGTAATTCTTTCAACATCCTGGGCGGGATGTTCTCACATTGGGAGGACGTATGGCACAGCAAGCTAGCTTGATTGACGTGGGGCCGAAGGACGCAAAGGAGTGGATCGAGCTATTCGCCTATAAACACCAACGCCCGGTGCGGCCCGACCGCTTGAAGCGGTATGTCGCGGCCATGAAAGGATGCCAGTGGCGGCCCGGCTCGATGATCCACATCGTCAAGATCAAAGGGGGCGGCGGACAGTTTTTGGTCAACGGCCGGCACCGACTTCAGGCCGTGATCGACAGCAACACCCATCAAAAGTTCACGCTCCTCGAAACATCGGGCGTTGACCCGAGCTACGTCGATGAGCAATACGCGGTCGAGGACGACAACGCGATCCGCAATCCAAGCGAGAGCATCGTGCCCTTCCACGAGAAGCTGTACGCCGAGATCGGCACCGGCCGCTTCAAGCGTCTGGCAACGGCGCTCCGCTACATCGACGGCGGCTTCCGCTATGCAACGTCAATGCCGGCGCTCGTGCTGTCCGATATGATGACGGAGTGGACGCCTTTCGCCAAAGCGTACTACGCTCTGATCGACATCTCCTCGACGATGGTCTGGCGCGTCGAGCGCGGGCCGGTTCAGGCCATCGCCCTGACCACCGTCCGCTATCAAGAGAAGAAGGCGGGGGTGTTTTGGTGCGCCGTCGCCAGCGGCGACAACCTCGTGACCGGCGATCCAGCCAAGACCCTGCGCGAATACCTCCTCGCCAACGTGATCCGGGGCGACAACACCTCCAAGTCCGAAGATGCCATTTCGCGGGCCGAGATGGCTTTTGCCACGGCGAAGGCATGGAACGCCTACGCGACCAAGCGCCCGCTCCGGCTCATCAAACGCCCGACCGACGCCGAGCGCGCCAAGGTGATCGAACTAGAAGGGTGCGACGAGTAATCTTTCAGACCAAGACAAGAAAGGAAAAGACTGTGTTCCCCGACCAACCCGCCCCACAAAGCAATACTGGCTTTGGCCTCACCTGGGACATCATCGAGTCCACGATCAAGACGATCCAGGCGCGCATCGAGCAAGAGCCGGTCATCTACTACGGCGTCTCCGACGCTGTGCCGCCACAAGACCTCGGTCGCCGGCCGATCTTCTTCGTCGTCAGCGCCCGGCCAGATGGCGTCATGGACCTGATCGTGATGCACTCCGACAATTGGGCGCAATTCGAGTCCGAGGCTAAGCGGCTCGGTATCGTCATCAAGCCGGCCGCCGAGCGCCCGGTCGAGCGCCCGGACCCGTCGAAGATCGACATGGTGCGCCTCGCCCAGGGAGACGCGCAAGAGTTGTTTCGGCGCGGCATGGGCCGGATGCACGGCCCGCCTGTCGCGCCCGAAGAATAGAGTTTTGATCGCAAGAATATAGATACCGCCGGCCTGGAAAGAAAATCGAGCCGGCGGTGTTTTATTCCTAGGAGGATACGACTATGATTGAGATCATCTTGGCCCTGGCGATCCTGGGTTTCGCCGTGCGCGTTGTGGCCGGAAATGGCCGTTGGCGCGTCTGGATCATGCGGAACAAGCGCAAATAAACACGCGGACAGTCTGGATTGTTGAAGGCGGAGAATACGACGGGCGGTTTATCGCCAGGGCGTTTGACGACCGAGACGAGGCCAATAAATTCAGCGAGCTTGGCGGCTACGGTCATGTGTTCCCGGTCCACGTCAATGCCGGCGTGGCCGAGATGGCGGCCAAGTTGAAGATCATCACGGTCAACTTCAGCGTTTCCAATGACAGGTATGAGTATGGAATGGCCTACGGGAACCCCAGGTACAACCCGGACGAGCCTGGACGCCTGAACATCAGTAGAGACACAAGCGGCTACATCGTCTTGTACGCGGCCGATGTTCCCGACGCCATCCGCAAGGCTAGAAAGATCGTTGATCGAGCCATGAAGCAGTTTTTTGAAGGCGAACTCGTCAGTCTTTTTGTGAAGCCAAACGGGGAGATCGTCCGTTATAGGTGGACGGAGCCGATGTGGTGAACGCGATTACCGAGCTTGCCCTGGCGACGACCGAGCGCATCCGCCCGCATTGCGTCTCGATTGAGATTGCCGGCGTTATCCGCCTGGGCCTTGACCCCGTGGGCGGCTTCGAGATCGTCTGCGCGCCGCGCATCGACAAGATAGGCGAGGCGCAGACCGATGTCATTCCGCTTCGCAACGAGCTTCGCTCGATGCTGGATGGCGTTTGGATGTTCGACGCCGTGCGCCCCTTCAACACCGCCGCCCACAAGCGCCTCGTCCACCGGCTCAGCAAGGCGACGCTCGATCTCTACACGGTTCCCGATGGCGCATGGCCGGGGTGGTTGATGTTTCGCACCGGGCCAGAGACCTTCTACCGGGCCTTCGACAAGCGCCTGACATCGATGAACAAGAGTATGACCGATGGCGTGATCCACGATCATCCCGTCACCAAGCGCCGCTGGCAACCCATCCCCTGCCCTTATGGGTCCAAGTGCGATCATGCCATGCCGGTCAAGACCGAAGAGCGCCTGTTTGGTTTAGTCGAGTGGCCGCATCTGAAGCCTGAAGAGCGCGGCGCATGGGCCGCCCGGAGGCCGCATGAACAATTCTGACTTTCTCGCCCGCATAGCCGCCACTGCCAAAATGGTCGAGATCGGGGTGCTCTCGCGCTACGAGGGCGAGAAGATAATCAACGAGGCCCGCGCCAAGATTGGCCTGCTTCCTCTGGCCCATCTCTCGATGCCTTACGGCGGCGTCAGCGAGCACGAGGGCGTGTCCGAGTGCCCGTCGTGCAACGCTAAGCTCGTGGTCGAATTGTTGGGCGATCCAGACGAGGCCGGGTCGTACATGGTTTCGTGTTTGTGCCCACTGTGCGGCCTTCAGCTTGAGACCTACACGCCGCGCAAGCTCCTCCCCAACGACCCGAGCCTCGGCAACTTATTCAAGCGCATACCCTAAGCCGGCTTTAGGTAGGTCGTGCTCACCCACTGATTGCCGGCCTTGGAGATCAGCGCCCAGG
>ERZ761597.176-NODE-176-length-12716-cov-4.270753_pt1 | contig 12716 bp, 18 predicted proteins | sample MGYA00433093_ERZ761597 | MGnify/ENA primary metagenome ERZ761597 (study PRJEB28899, sample SAMN03785557) | bioreactor sludge metagenome | biome: EBPR Sludge; feature: EBPR Bioreactor; material: 0.22µm filtered reactor supernatant | place: Saint Lucia: Queensland... | reverse complement strand
CAGCTTTGCTGCTTCCTGGCCAGTAAGGCCTTTGGCCATCAGCTTAGATACATCGGCTTTCGTTACCATCGCTGGCCCTCCTTCCTGCCTTCCATTACAGCTTCCAGGCGCTCCAAGCGCTCCTCCAAGACTGCCTGCTCCTGAGCCTTGAGCAGAGCCATCTGGAAAGCCAGCTCCTCCTTGGCTTTGCCAAGAGGCACGAGGCCTCTCTTGTGTCGGAGCAAAATCAGCTCGATCTCCTTGGCTATGCTCCCACTGTTCATATTCAGCCTACTTCCAGCCTCAGCGCCTTTAGCTCAGCGATCTCGCTACTGGCCAGAGGCCTTGGCTCGATGTATTCCTCTCGCAGCTCGGCGTAATAACGCAATTGCAGCTCCAGAAGCTTCTCAGTGGGAACTGTTGTCAAGTCCCTGCTCTTGATCTCCTTCTGGATAGCCTTCACTTGCTCGCCAAGCAGCCTGATCCTGGCCTCCTTGGCCAGGAAGTATGTCTCCTGGAGAGCTTCCAGCTCCATAGCCTTGAGGCTGGCGATCTCCTCCTCAAGCTCTTGATTCCAGTTGGCAAGCGTTCCCTTGGCTACTCTCAGCTTCTTGGCGATTCTGGCATAGCTCCAGCCTTTGGCTCTGAGTGCCACAAACTCAAGCTTCAGCTCCTGCTTGCTGCTGTCTGGCTCGCTCTGAATGTCTGTAATGCCAACTTTACGGACATAAGCGCCATTCTGGCTGGCTACTGGCTGAGTCATAGGCCAGCTCCAAGCATTCTGGCCTCCAGCTTGGAAAGCCGCGCCTTGAGCTGCTCCAAATCCTGATCAAACTCGACAAACTCACTGGCTCTGGCTGGCCAGGCCTCAGCATCCTGCTCTTGGCTCATCGCTTGGACTATCGCTGCTTCGTGAATCAGGCCATCCAGCAGCTTGATCCTGAGCCGCATAGCCTCAAGCCTCAGGCTTACCAGCTCGCTCTTGATCTTGTTCTTGGCCATCTCAGGCCTCCTTATCCGTCGGCTCTGGCTGGCTGAAGTATTCCCTCAGGCTCTCACTCGATACATACCACTTCTTAGCCAGCTTCCTGCCTCTCAGCTTGCCATCCTTGAGCAGCTTTCTCACGGTGCGCTCTTGGATGCCAAGCTTCTCGCTCAGCTCCTCTACATCGTACAATTCCAGGCCTCCCAAACTGACTGGCATTGAATCCTCCTTATGCCAGGCCTGAGCCAGGCTTCTTATCCTTGATCTGATAGGCTGGTAAGTTGTGGCTCAGATAACAGCTCTTGCCGGCGACTCCCCCGCGCTGCTTGAGAACTGTTACCTTTAGGTCAACTTCCTGGCCTGGAGCGTTGCCAGATTCCTCAGCTTCCTCCAGCGCCTTGTTATGGAGGCCAAGGACTAAATTAGCGTCTTGCTCCAAGTCGCCCGACTCCCTCAGATTATCCAGTGATATAGGCGTGCTTCTGCCTTGCACTCTGCCAAGTTGCGCTCCTAGAATCACTGGCAAGCCAGTATTGACTGCCTGCTCCAGGAGAAGATCAGAGACGCGCTTGATCTCTACATAGCGCTGGCTCTCTGGCCTCCTGAGGCTGATCTTCTGGATGTAGTCAATCAAGACAGCGCCAACTGCCGCGCGCTGGCTGATATAGCCTATTGTCGCAGCCAAGTCCTCAGCAGGAAGCCTCTTGTCAGAGATAATGAGCCGGCCTGAGCCAGTCCATTCCTCATACTGCTTGATGGCTCGCTCAATCTCCTTCACTGGCTGAGAGATGCGCTTGTTCTTGATGTAGTCCAGATAGGCCTCCAGATTGAAGGCTGGCGTAATGACTTTGCCACTCAGCGCCATGATCAGCTTGACTGCCAGCCAGGCCTTGGCCTCCTCATAGGAGAAGAAATAGAACGTCTTGGCAGGATTCTTCTGGAGGAGCTGAGCCAGCAGATTGATTTGGAGCGTCGTCTTGCCTTGGCCAGGCCTGCCAGCGATCAGCGTAATGGCTCCCTGAGGAATCTTAGCCAGCTCGTCTAACTTGCTCCAGCCGGTAGACAAGCCTGAGGCCATCAGAGCCATATCCTGAGTCAAGTCCTCCATGAGATAAGGCTCAGGCGCCACGACTCCGCGCTTCTGCCTGAGGCCTGAGAGGCTCTCCTGGAGAGCGATCTCCGCGCCTAGGATGTCTCCCTCAGTGATTCTGGCTTGGATTTGCTTGACAGAGGCCTCCAGGAAGCCCTGAGCAGCTCGCTGAGAAGCCTTTTGCAGAAAATCGCTGGCTCGCTGCTCAATCTCATCATCTGAGAGGCCTGTATACGTCCAAAGCGACTCCCTGAAGCGCTTGCGATCCAGGCCATCCTCAATATCAGCGTAGACAGAGAAGGCGGCTTCCAGCGCTCGATCCTTGCCTATCTCGGTCTTTACGTCATGTTTCAGGATCAGGCGCTTGGCCAGCCAAGTGGGCCAGGCCTCAGCATCCTTGAGCAGGCGCTCCAGCGCTTGCTTGCCTTCAGCTCTGACAAACTCATCAGGGTCTTTGTAAGGCCTTGGCAGAGAAACGACATAGCCTCTTAGCTTAGACTGCCTCAGGAGCTGGATGGCTTTCTCTGTCGCTGCTTGGCCAGCATCGTCCATATCCAGAGCCAGGAGCAGCTCCTTGGTTCCGTTTGTCTGGATAGCCTTGAGCTGCTCTGGAGAAAGGTCTGCTCCTCCAAGCGCTACAGACTTGAGGCCAAGCGAATTGAGATACAGCGCATCCAGGACTCCCTCCAGCAGGATAAGCTGCTCAGCTCCTCTGACAGATTCCAGGCCGATAAGGCCAGCAGACTTCTGGAGCTTGGCTGAGTAGTGATAAGGAGGCCTGTTCTGAGCCTTGAGCTGGCTTCTGGAGAGAAGGCTCCTGCCGGCCATCCCTATGGCTCTGCCAGCAGGATCACGATAGAGCAGCATCAGCGGATAAGCTTTCCAGACTGAATCCAGGAGGCCAGACTCAGCGATCTCCTGCTGATCATAGCCAAGTTGGAGGAGCTGCTGCTGGAGCTTAGCCGGCGCTATGTAGGCTCCCAACTCCATTCCTTGCCAGTCCTGGAAGGTATAGCCGCGCTGAGCCAGATACTCTATAACTGGAGCAGCCTCAGGAGAGCCAGCCGGTATTACTCGATCTTCAGGAGTGTAGGCTTTGACGTTTGGATCAGGATCAGCCAGCCTGTAATACTTGAGGCCATCCTGCTCTTGGATGTCCTCAATCTTCGCTGGCACATCAGAGAGCCACTCGCCTTGAGAGCCAGTGGGAATGGCCAGGCCTCCAACTTGCAGGCCTCCTCCAGTCAACTCTTGGATAAAGAGGAAGTGAGCAGCTTCCAGAAGCTCCGCGCGCTTGATGTAAGCCTGATGGCTCTGCTGGTAGGACTGGCTGAGCTGGATGTCTACTCCAGCCGCCTTGGCCAGAAGCTGGAGAGCCTCCATAAACTCGATTTTTCGGCGCTCCTGGAGATAAGCCAGCCAGTCTCCGCGCTTATCGCAGGCCAGATTCCAGCATCTCCAAAGAGGCTTCTGGCTCGAATAGCTGAACTTCTCTGCCTTGCCGCAGAATGGACATTCAGCCAGCGTCTGCTTGCCTTGGCGCTTGGCTCCTGGCAAATCGCTAAAGAGCTGATCCTGGTATTTGCTGGCCAGCAGCCTGGCGTAAATCTCCTGGATGTCTGCCATCGTTACTCCTCATCGCGCTCAAAGTCAGGCATATAGCCAACTTCGGCAGTCAGGCCAAGAAGCCCCAACTCCAAAAGAATGACGTAATCAGGGACTACGCTATCTCGATCCATCAGCCTAAATCTGAAAAGGCTAAAGCGCCTCCAGCTCCACGTAAGCTCAAGAAGCAGAGTCAAGCCTAGAAGATGCTTGATCCAAAGCCTTAGCCCTGCCTTCTCAAGCTGAAAATCCAACATCCTGCCTCTGCTGAGCATCTATCGGCTCCGCGTCAAATCGCGGATATAAGGCTGATCAGCTCCAGAAACTTCCTTCCTGATCTCCTGGAGGAGCTGCTCCAGCTCGGCCTCCAGCGCTCGCTGTTGCTCGCGTGCTGAGGTTGCTCTGTTTTCAGCCAGGCCGGCCTCCTTGGCCGCAAGGCCAGCAGCCTTCTTGGCCTCTAGGACAGCATCTGCCGCAGCTAGGCTGAGCGTGCGCTTCCCTTTGGCCTCAGCTACAAGCTGTTGATGCTCCTCAGCCATCTCAGCGATCTCTTGCTTCAGCTCGCTGATGCGTTGCGCTCTGGCCAGAGCCTTACCAGCCTGAAGCATTTGCGTCCATCGGATAATCTCGCTGGCGTTGCCTTCTTCCAGCGCCTTCTCAAATTGCTGTTTCGGGTTCATGCGACTCCTTACCTTCCTGCCTCAGAGCGAATTATCTTGTTCATAAGATCACCGCTGGATAAACGCGGCGTGCTGTTTGTGCCGGCTGCTCCATCAGCAGAGCCTGGCCCCACTGGAGCTGGAGGCTCTGGCTGTTGCGCTTCAGGCTGGAGGCCAGCCTTGGAGCGAATTAGCGCATTCATCACTGAGTTATCGGCCATATTCCCTCTCCTGGAGAAAGCGTTCCATCGCTCCTACCAGCTCCAAATGGCGCTGCTCAAACTCGGCCTTCCAAATCTCGCGCGGATCAGCGTCTGGCTCGTCCCGTTGCGCTCTGCGTAGCCTTTGCTGATAGGCCTGCTCCAACTGCTTATGCTCCAACTGGAGCATTCCAAGCGTCTGCCCTTCCATCTGTCTCCCCCCTCAGAAATTGATATATCGCTCAGCCCCCTGAGCGATTCTGTCCAAGTTATGGAAGTAAATCATGGTAGTACGTGGATCAGAGTGTCTGGCCATCGCTTGAGCCTGCTGGAGGCTGGCTCCTCCCTTGATGCTCAGCGTTATGGCTGTATGCCTCAGCGAGTGCGCTGTAAGGCGCTTGTCGTCGATGTCAACTCGCTGGAGGCTCTGCTTGATCAGCCTGGAGATGCTTCTGGTAGTGAGAGGCTGGCCATCGTTGCGATTGGAGCAGGAGGCAAAAAGAGGAGCATCATCAGCCGGCTGGCCAGTGGCTCTGCTCCTGGCTGAGAGATACTGCCTGATAGGCCTGAGGCTTTCGTCAGTGAGAAGCACAAAGTCGTCTGCCTCATCTCGGCCTTTGCCTTGAATCCAGAGAACTGCCTCCCCTGCTTCTTGCCGCAAGTCCTTCACTCTCGCGCGGCTGATCTCGATAGTCCTGAGGCCAGTCCTGGCCAGCAGATTGAAGATGGCAAAGTCTCGGAGGCCTTCCAATGTGCTTATGTCTATTGCAGCCAGAGCCTCTCTGAGCTGGCCAGGAGTCAGTGAGTCCTTACGGAAGCCTTTCGCCTTCTTGGCTCCCTTCACTTCCTTGGCGATATTCGGATAAACCTTCCTGCTCTCCAGCCAGGCGTAAAGCTTTCTTACTGCTGTCAGATAGCCACTGACTGAATAGGAGCTGAGGCCTCCAGTCTGAAGATGCTGCTTGAAAATGAGGATGTCCTCTCGATCCAAGGAAGCCATCTGGCTGGCTCTGCCAGTCTCCTCCAGCCAGGTTACAAACTGCCTGAGCTGCCGGCGATATGTAGCCTTGGAGGAAGCAGCTACATCCTGCTCCTGGAGGAAGCGCTCAATTAGCTCTGCCAAGCTGTTAGGCTGGTATACCGTAATACTGGCTTGCTGTTCGACTGTCTTACTGTCAGACTGTCTTACCGTTACAAGCTGGCTCATAGCCTTGCTCCTGGATAATGGTTCGCTTGCTGCCCTATGCCGTAAGTATACCATAAGCGCTTACATATGTCAATTAGGAAATAAGTCATGTCTGTAAAGGCTGAATTACGGACATATCCAGCAGGCTACTGGCTGGTATGTTGCGCTGCTGGCTCAGGCTCGCTCTGGCTCCTTGAGCAGTCGTCTGGAGCCAGGCCTCTGGAGGAAAAGGGGAGATGAGAGAGCCTGCCGTAAGGCAGAGGCTCTCTCCGCATAAAAGATCATATAAGATCATTAAGCGCGCTGGCCCTTTTGGAGGATATACCTTATTCGTGCTTTTGTATGCCTCTAGTATGTTAGCAGACTGCCAGATATATGCTACTTACGGAGTAGACATAAAAGAGCTTACCGTCAAATGTAGGCGTAAAAACCGTCAAATGTAGGCGTAAAAACCGTCAAATGTAGGCGTAATTTGGCTTAGTAAGGCCTGTACTGTTTTGGCCAAAAGAAAAGGAGCAGGCCTCTTGCTCTGCTCCTCATCTTCCAGAAGCCAGCCCACTTAGGCGGCTTCCCTCAGCTCGCTGGCCAGGAGGCTCAGGAGCCGGCTGAGTGTCTTGAGCTTGGCGCTCGCTCGCCTGAGGCCGATTTGGTAGACTTCGCTGGCTGCGTATTCGATCACGTTGGCAAAGGCCTTGAGTGTGACTGCTTCCTCCTTGCGCTGTTTCATACGGCTGGCTTCCTCTTGGCCAAACAGTCTGGATGCGCGGCGATTGAATAGCCATCTCTGCCAGTCCTGCTGATCCTGATCCAAGAATCGCTCAGCGCTTGCTGGCAGAAGATGCAGAGCCTCAGCCGGTTTGTCTGGAAGGCTGGAGCCGGCTCCAGGATCATCGCTGCTGGCTGCTGTCTTTGAGTCCTCATCAGATTCCTCCTTGAGTGAGAGTCAAGCTATCTGGAGGCTCCTATGCCGGTAGAAGCCTCCAGGCTATCTGTTGGCAGTCTAGGCCTTCCTTGCTGGCTCCAGACTTGCCTCTAACGTCTCTAGCGTCTCCCTCCTTCCCGCCAAGCAGGCTCCTCCTCCCAAACATCGTAACTGGCTGGCCCATTACTGCTCCAGGAGCCAAGCTTCTCACTTCCATCTGTCAGCATAGGAGAGCCAGGCTCGCTGTAAGGTGAAACTGGATAGCCGCCAAGCATCCTGATGGCCTGAGGAGGAGGAGCTGGCTGCTCTCGATCTCGATTGAGCCTCTTGAAGATGGCCAGGCCTAGCAGGATTGAGACTGGCATAATCGCTGCTCCGCATAGCACAAGCAGGCCTCCTATGAGCGTCTGAGTCGTCTGCTGAGTCCAGTCCAGAGCGATCCTGATGGCCAGGACTCCCACTCCAAGGAAGATGGCCAGGATAGGAATCGCTGCCAGTTGTGCAAAGATGCCTTTGTTGTCCATCGCGCTTCTCCTACTGGATCACTTTGGCTGAGTCGCTGCTCCACTGGAGCAGGCCTGCCTGGCCAAGCTGAGCCAGGAGCTGCTGGCCTGCCTCTGTCGTCAAGTCAATCTCTTGAATGCCGGCCAAGCTTGGCTCTAGGCTGGCCCTCCTTGCCTCTCCAGAGGCCTCAGAGCGTTCTGCTGTATTACTGTCATACTGGTAAGCCTGTAAGCCAGTTTGCTGGCTCTGGAGGCTTCCAGGAGCCTCTGAGATGGCTCCTGTAACATACTCAAAGACTTTGCCATTGTAATGGCCATAAGCTCTCAGAATCGTCTGCCTCTTGGAGCGAGTCTCCTGGTAAAGCTGTCTGATCAGCGCGCGCTCTGCTTGAGTAGGAGGCCTGGATGCATCCAGCCTGAGGCTGTTCTGGCTGGCCTGTTCTGGCTCCTGTTTTGCTCCTCCTCCCTGGCTCGCGTTACCCGCTATGGCGCTTGGAGAGGAGGCCTGGCTGGCTTGTTCTCGCTGTTCTGGCTGTTCTCGCTTGTTCCAAGGCTTAGCCAGCTCGCCTGCTTGGAGTTGCGCTATGGCAGTCTCAGCGCAAAGGCCAGTAGCCACTCGCTCTGGCTGGCCATCCAGGATCAGCAGCGCATCTCCTGGAGCTATGCCAACTGTTTCGACTTGGAAGCCTCCAGAGCCAGCATATCTGGCTCCCGCGGCCGCATCTGCTGAGCCATAGATCAGCCTGGCTACAAGATTCTGCTCCAAGTCCTGGCTGAGGCCTCCAGCCTTGCCAGTCGTCTGGCTGGATAGAATCAGATGGATGCCAGCAGCTCCTCCCATAGATGCGATCTCGCCAAGCTGGCCAGTAAGGCTGGCTCTGGCTGCGATATTCCGCAAGTCATCAGCGATCAGGAAGATGGCCGGCTTCTTTCTGCCAGTGGCTGCTCTCTCCTCCAGAAGCTTTACCAGCCAAGCCAGCGCGCGCTCCTGCTCCTCTGGCTCGATCAGCAGGCCATAGCTGCCAGTAGCCGGCTGGAAGCTTTGCCAGTCCTCTCGCTTCTTGGCCAGAATTAGGAAGCGTAACGTCTCCAGACTGTTAGCCTTGAGTAGAGCGTAAAGGATGCTCCTGAGAGCCTGGCTCTTGCCGCGCCTTGTCGGCCCTACTGCCAGCAGATGAGGCCAGCGCTGGAAGTCCATCAGAACTGGCTCCCTGAAGGAATTGAGGCCGATGGCAATTGAGAGGCCTTTGGAGTGGCTGGCCAGCAGCTCAGCTCCAGGAGTCCTAGGCTGAGGAGATGGAATCTCGATCAGGATGCCTCTGGCTGAGTCGCTGATCCTGGCCTGAGATGTCTGGAGAGCTTGTCCGATGGCTGGCCCCAGGCTGAGCAGCTTGGCCAGGCTGGCCTTGGATGGCTGGAGCAGCCTCACTCTGAAGGTAACTGTCATCGGCCCCTGGATGGCCTGAGCCAGTCCAACTGCCAGCCCTTCCTGGATCATCAGGATGGCCAGGCGCTCCTCACTCCAGGCCATCCAGCGCCTAACATCGCTCATCTTTGCCTCCTGAGGCTGGATAACAAAAGGCTCTCAGACAGGCCTGCTGAAGATGCCTGCTGAGAGCCTCTGTGATAAAATCGGCTCCAGCCTCTAGCAGCTAGTCCCTGCCTGAGGTTAGATGGCTCCAGCGAGTTACCAGCTCCTGGAGTCATCGTCTTTATGCGTTTGTCTAGGTGCTGGCCAGCATACCAGTATGCTGATGTACTGTCAAGACAGTAAATAGCCTTACTGGTATACCAGCCTTGAGGCCAGCTTCTTCTCCAGAAGCCTCTCTCTGAATGTCTGTAATGCCATGTTTACAGTCATAGAGCCTGGCTTATAAGTCTGCCATCCTGCTGGCCAGCGCGCTCTTGTCACCCTTCTTGGTCAGCTCCTCCAGAGCGATCTCAAGCGCCGTTTCGACGATTAACGACTTGGAGACAGAGGAGCGATCAGAGGCCAGGCGTCTGAGCTGAAGCCAAGCATCCTCCAGCGCATCTACTATATCCTGGCTCAAGTAGAAAGTAGCCTTGATCTTTTCCTCAGCCTCTGGAGGAGCTGGAGCCTTGGCTGGCTTCCTGGTAGGAGCTGGCTTTACTGGCCTGCTGGCTCGCTGCTTTGCTGGCTTACCAGCAGGCTGCTCAGGCTCTGTGCGCTCGCTCTCAGCCGGCTGGCCTGCTGGAGCAGGAGGAGGAGCCGGCTGCTCTGGAGGCTTAGCCTTGCCGCCAAGGAGGCCTCCCATAATGTCTGGAATCTGCTTGCGCTCAGCCATCTCTCGCTATCCTCTCAGTGAGCTGCTGATAATCGCTGGCTCCAGTGGAATGAGGAGCATACTCGTAAATCGTCTGGCCAAAGGCTGGAGCCTCAGACAGCTTGACATTATACCGTATCGGCAGGCAGAGCCTCTCCCCATAATGCGCTTGGAGCTGCTGGAGCAGCTCAGATGACTTCCTTACTCGTAAGTCATGGAATGTAGGCAGAACGTAAGCCAGCCTGATAGGATGATACTGCTGGATGGCTTCCAGCCGGCGCTCAAAGTCCATCAGGCCTCTGATAGTCAAAGGCTCCAGCGAGACTGGAGCCAGGACTTCTTCAGCGTAGAATAGGACGTTGACTGTGAGAGTATCCCATCCAGGAGCTGAGTCTAAGATAACGTAGTCATACTGGCCAGCCACTGGAGCCAGAGCCTGGCTGAGGAGCTGCTCAGCTCCTGAGTCCATTCTGGCTATGGCTCGCTTGCTTCCTCCAAGCGCATCTCCTCCAGCGATCAGCCAGAGGCCTTCTCTGGCCCTACAGATAGCCTGCTCTAGCTTGATCTCTCCAGCCAGCAGCTCAGCCAAGCCGGCCTCAGGCTCCAGGCCAAGTGAAGGAGCAGCCTGGCCTTGTGTGTCAGTGTCTACCAGCAGGACTCTGGAGCCTCTTTTGGCCAAGCCAGCAGCCAGATTTATGGCAGTCGTCGTCTTGGCGCTGCCTCCCTTGGAGAGAGCTACTGCTATTGTTCTCAAGCATCCTCCTCTCCTGAGCTGCCTTTGATCCTTTGACAGCGCTCAGCATTGAGCTTGAAGATCAGCATACCAGAGGCCTCCTCATAGGAGAGCAGATAGCCAAGCGCTTTGGCAGTCTCAAAGGCCTCAGTGAGATACTTATCCAGCTTGCCAGTATGGCCTTGCTTCAGCAGATAATCTAGCCTCAGCTTTTCAGCCAGGAGCTTCTTACCGATTCTGGCTATAGGTGTATTCAGCGTAAGCAGCCACTCGATGAACAAGGGAACTGCCTTGCTGTATCGTCTGGAGCCAAGAAGCTGCTGGATTTCTGTATGGAACGTGACTGGCTTCAGGAAGTAAAAGGAGTCTATACCGTCTACCCACAAAGGACTAAACTCGATCAGGAGCCTGGTAGTTCTGCCGGCGATATGCTCCTGGCCAGCCAGGACTCGCTCAGCTTCTTCCTCACTCAAGTCTTGCCAGCCTTTGGTAATGCTGATCAGCGGCTTGGTTGCCTTGACAACATCGTAAACCGCTTTCCTGGCCTTGCCTGAGCCACTCCAGCGCTTGCGCTTATAGAATACAGTCCTTGGCCTCTCAAGGCTCTCCAGCGCTTCCAGAGCGATCTCGCGCTCTCTGCCTTGGTACTGATCTCCTTGCTTCTGGAGCTGGTAAGCCTCAAAATAATCAGTGTAGGTCAGAGCCAGCCTTGGCAGGCTCCCGCGCCACTTCCAGATAAGCGAGTCTGTCTCTTGGCTTGGCAGGTTGCCCCTATAGTCAGTCTTTTCCAGCAGGATTTGGAGAGCCTGAAGCGCTCGATCTTCAGAGACGGACAAATCCAGGCCGATGACTTCCAGCTCTGGCTGCTCAGCCAGCTCAGCCAAATCCAGGCCTGGCTCCAGGAGCGAAAGCTGGCCAGCTTCCTCATCGCGCTTGCTGGAGCCAAACTTCTGGAGTGTCAGATACATGCCAGCTCGGATCAGCTCAGGCTGGAGAGCGATCTCCGGCGTAATAGCCCGTGGCTGTTGTGTCAGTTGCGCTTTAGGCCTGGCCATCTCGCTCCTCCTCATCTATGCTCCTGCCGTAAACTTTGAGGATGTCTTTGATGGCGTCGTCTGCCAGGCTATCAGGCTCCGATGGCCTAAACTCCAAAGTCTCAAAAGCTTGCTTGAGCCAGTCCTCTCCAAGCGCTATGGCCATCCTCTCCCTGTAGTATCTGAGGCTTCTGGCTGTTGGCTTGAGCCTGCCTATCTTCAGCTTCTCCAGCTTTGGCATTCCCAAGTAATGAGGAGGCCTCCTGCCAGGCTCTACCAGCGCATTGAATAGCGTTACGTTAGTTTCGATGTCCTCATACCAGCTATCTAAGTCCTCAGTGAGTTTCACTCCAACAAGCTTGGAGACTGCCTCTATGCTGGCCTGGATGGCCAGGAAAACCTTGATGTGTTCGCTCGCGTTACGATGTAAGGCCTTGAGCATCTCCTCAGCAGGAATGCCAGCCCGTTCCTCCAGCGTCTGGAGACGATTGTAGCCAGAGAGCTTCTCCAGCAGCCTTGGCTCCTTGTAATAGCCGCGCTCATCTAGCTGCTCAGGCCTTGGCTCCTGGATGATGGCAACGCTGAAGGATTGCATCATGCCAGCCGGCCTGGCTGATGTCTCCTCATCCATGTTTGGATGATACTCATCTACCCATCGCGTATTGATCCCAAGCTGATACAGCTCAGCGCCTGAGCAGTAAACGTAGTAGAGCTGATCTCGCTCCTCCTCTGTCAGAGAGCCAGCGGCTTGTTTCTCCAGGAGCTTGATCAGTTTTGCTTGTCGCTGGCCGGCGCTTGGCTTGCCAGCATCGTAGCCAGCCTGGATGGCCTGCTCCTTCTGATCCTGGAGCTTGTCAAACTCAGGAGGCCAAGGCCCGGTATCGTGCAAGTGGCGCTCTCGTAAGCGTTCGATCTCCTCCTCTATATTCTGGATAGCTGCGATCTTAGCCGGCTGGAGCAGAACTGGCTGGAGCTTGCCAGTCTGGATAGAGCTGATCAGCTCCTGGAGCAGCTCTTGGAAGGCCTCAGGATGCTCCTGTCTGAGGAAGTCCTCAATATCTACAATCTCGCTGTTCTCATACTCATTCCAAAGGTCTGGCCAGCGCTGCTGAATAACTTCCTCCAGAACTCCTGCCAGAGGCCAAACTCTGGCCAGCTCGCTCTCGCGCTGCTTGGCCTTCAGCTCCTCATACTGCTTCTCAGTGACGATGGCAGGCAGAACAAGCTGGATGCCTTTGAGCCTGTCCTCCATCCAGTAGGCTTCCAAGTCTTTGGATGCCAGCAGGAGGAGACGGATGGCCTCCAGCGCTTCGATATGAGCATCCTTGAGCGAGTAGTCTACCAGCCGGTAAACGTGAATCAGCCGGTTATACTCTCCGATGTCGGCCTGAGTCTTGAGGCCGGCTTGGATGCGCTTGATGTCTGCCGCGCTCAGGAAGCCAGGCCGGCCATGATCCACTTCCCAAGAATCCTCCAGGATCAGCTTTGCTGCTTCCTGGCCAGTAAGGCCTTTGGCCATCAGCTTAGATACATCG
>ERZ761597.175-NODE-175-length-12724-cov-21.783961_pt1 | contig 12724 bp, 6 predicted proteins | sample MGYA00433093_ERZ761597 | MGnify/ENA primary metagenome ERZ761597 (study PRJEB28899, sample SAMN03785557) | bioreactor sludge metagenome | biome: EBPR Sludge; feature: EBPR Bioreactor; material: 0.22µm filtered reactor supernatant | place: Saint Lucia: Queensland... | reverse complement strand
TTCGGAGTAGAAGTCACTCATCAGTTGTTGCTCCGTGCCATTTCGACCCACGCTGTACCATCGCTGATAAGCGTGAGCGAGTCGGCGGTTCCGATTGCGGCATTGCCCGCAAGCTTGAGCGTGCCTGTATCCGTGAGCGTGATGGTGTTGGCCCCGGCGTTGACCAGGACAAGCAACTCCCCCGCACTGGCAAGCGCCAGATTTGACGTGCCCACGGCGGCGGCGCTGCTGATAGGTTGGAACGTGCCAGTCGGCGTGATGTACCCATTCATGGCCACGGTCAAGGTAGGCTGCGCGTCCGCCTTGAGTAGCCCGGCGCTAACTGTACCGGCAACATTTAAGTCGCCGCGTACAGTTAGGTCGGACAACATTCGCACGTCGCGGGCAAACCTGACGCGAGTCTCGAACTCGTACACCCCAACCGGGCCGGTCTGTTCCTGGGGCTGCGGTTGCGCCGCCTCCACCTGGGGATTGCCCCCCAAGAGGAAAGCGAACGCAATCAGTACAGTAAAGACAATCGCCCCGGTCGTGATGGGTCTGCGCATCATGCCCCCTACTTCAAGTAGAAAATCTTGACGGTAGCCGCGCCGCCTGACACGGCGGTGAAGTCGCTGTTGCTCGTAACCGTGATTACGGGCGTCTTGGCTGCAACGTGAATCTGCGTGCCACTCGGCGCACCGCCGTCAATCGCTACAGCGTCGGCAAAGACGTTGAAGTCACTCGCCACATTGTAGCGGTCGTCGTCCGTGCCATCCCCGATTGCCAGGGTAGCGGACACGTTGCCGGTGAAGCCCACCACGTTTTCCAGCACGGAACGCAGAACGAACGCACCCGCGGGGATGCTCTGGTTCATCGTGTACGTGCCTGACGTGCTGCCGCCATCGGTGAAGTCGGCAATCGTCACGCGCTCACAGATAACGCCGAACCCGCCAAGCATACCCCAGTCGTCATCACGCACGTCGTTCTTGAGCTTGACCCAGTGGCGCACGTTGCCATCGCCGCTACTGGGCTTCTGGATGTAGATGCTGCCGTTGGGTGCAGCGGTGAACGGCCAAGCGTCCCCATCGGGGGCGTTAGGACCGAACCACATTGCGGGTCCGGCCCCATCCACTCCCGATTCGTAGAACGCCGGCGCGTTGGGAATAGTTACCATTGCGCCTTGTCTCCTTACGCCGTGGTGCTGGCGTTCTTGATATAGCCCATGCCGCCCTGGTTGACAACGACAAAGCCGAACTCGCCAAGAATTTCCTTGACCATGTAGTCGCCGGTGCTAGGCCGGTCAACAACCTGCCAGGGGCGATAGGTCAGCCAACCGACGTCGGCGCTGTTGACCATGTACAGCCGGTCGGGAGGACACCAGCGGTCAAACATGACTTCAATCTCACCGAAGTCCGTGACGATGGTGTCAATCTTGCTGCCGCCGCGCGTCTCGCTGCGCTCGGTGCGGATGCTGCCCTCATAGAACGAGCTAATCTTGCGGCGCAACCAGGAATTGACAATGATGGTGTCAGGGTCGCCGCCGGCCAAGAAGCAAGTCTCGAACAAGTCCTCGATTTTCTTGCGGGTCAAGGCCGCGCTCGAAAGGTCGGTGACGTTGGTCGTGACGTAGTGCTCGAATCCGCCCATTGCGCGGGCGGTGGTGGCGCTCCCCTGCGCACGCTTGCCGTAGTAGAACGTCTGTTGCAGCAACAGGGGCAACGTGCCGGCGCGGAACTTGTCGCCGTAACCGTTGCTGCCGCCCATGAGCTTGCTCATGTGGTAGGCCATCGTGTCGGTGATACCATACTTGGTATCCACCTGCTCAGACCCGGTGACCTTCACCGCCTCGGCAAAGATTTGGGTGTAGTTGTAGTCACTGGACACGGTGGTCGTGTGGCCGGTGTCGTAGTCTGCACCCTCCAAGCGGGCGATAGTGCTGCGGTAGATGGTCGCGCCGTTGCTTGCCACGGCCGCGGTGCTGCCCGCAAAACCGCGCACGACGGTGAGCGTGTTGCCGGTCACGTCGGACACGTACATAAGTTCCGTGCCGACGCGAACCACGTCGCCTTCCTTGAAGATGGTCCCATCCGTCACGTCAACGCCGGTTTCCGAATTGTCCAAGTCCTCGGTCAGCGTCGTGCTGCGCGGGGACATGGTATCCGAAAGCCACTCGTACTTCGTGTGCGGCCAGTTAATCAGCCGGAACTTGCCCTGGTTGTCCGTGCCGAACTTCTTGAGTAGCCCGGCCTCGGTCCAGTCGATGTGGTCAATGATATTGCGTAGCGAACGTACCTGCGGAGTAGTATCCGTGTAGGTAGTTCGAGTGCCAAGTGCCATTGCTAGTTACTCCTTGATGCTATTCTTCGAGCATCATCTTGAAGTAGCTGCGCGTGTCGCCCTTCTTAAGCAGGTCGGTCATCGTTCGCTCGCGTTGTTCTTGGGGAGTTAGCGGTTTGCCCCCCCCCAAGTCCACACGATTCGCTGCCGCCCGTTCTACCTGGGCTTGCTGCGCGGCTGTGCCGTTGGTTCTCATGTACTCCATCGCCAGGCGAACCGCATCATCGTAGGTTTCTGCCGCCTCGAAGATGGTGGTCGGTGCGCCTGACATTGTGCTCAACTTCTGAATGTCCTGCATCCGCTGTTGAGCAATCTGCGCCTGCTGCGCCTGCACCCGGTAAGCCTCAAGTTCTTTCTCCTTGAGATTCAACAGGTAGTCGCGGCGCTCCAAGTCGTCCATCCCGGCCATCGCCTGTTCGTGGCGGCTGGCTTCAAACTGCTGCAACTGTTGTTGCAGTTGCGTCATGGTCTTCGTGACCTGGGCCTGGTAAGACTTGAACTCAGGCAGTTCGTACAGATTGACCGGCTTCTTCTCCGGTGTCTGCGTACTGCCCGCAACCGGCTCGGACTGTTGAGGCGCTTCGCTGCTTGTCTGAGCTTGTTCAACGCCCTGCGTCGAAGGCTCGGAGGCAAGGAAGGCGCTTGTCAATTCGTCTGCCATAACTCTCCTTGATTGTTAACGTAACCTGCTACTTATGTAGCCCTAACAGGTAAGATGCGCCCCCCGTATCTGGATTGTCAATAGGGTCTAGGGACGGATACCGAACCCTGAGTAGTACGCGCTACTAGGGTCGCCGCCCAAGTCGTAGCCACGGGGAACTCCCTGCGCGTTGAAGGTTGGTTGCGTGGGTGGCGACGGATTCACTACCCGCGGAACAAAAATCAAGTTCCCTTGTCCGTCAATTCGCGGCCCGGTTGGTTGCGGTATGGTCATCGTCGGGCCGTCGCCAAACGGGAAATATCCCACCAAGTCAGACCACGGCGCGGGAAACGGTACGCCCCCAATAGTTCCATCGCCTTTGCGCCAAGCATAAGTCGCCCCCATCTGCACGGGCGGTATGTCGGCTGCCGGCCCGGTTTTTTGCCCACCAATCGGCGCAATCCTGGGTAACGGATACGCGTTGCTCGGCGCAAGCTTGCTTGGCATACCGGCTTCGCCCGCGCCAGGGGATAGCGGAGATTGCGTCAACGGCCCGCCCGGTCGCCAAGCCTGGGGCTGCGCCTGCGCCTGCGGATTGCGCATGAAGTAATCATTGCCAGGGAGAGACAAGCCGCCGTTGTAGTAGGTCGCAACCTTTTGCCCGGTAGCCGGGTCAATGCCGCCTGGTAGCAACGTGGCGGGCCGGGCCTGCGCCGGGGACGGCGCCATTGCGCTACCTGTACGTACTGGTACGCCAGTGTTGGCGCTGCCGCCAGATAGCGGGTTGTAGCCCTGCTGCTGCGCCGGCTGCTGCTGCTGCGCCGGCTGCGGGCGCTCAATCGGTCGCCCACCTGCACCCTGTACGGTCTGCCGGTCGCCCCATGCCACGTTGCCAAGTGAGTCGAGCTTCCGCCCCCACTGGTCAAACGATACCTTTCCGTCGCCGCTGACGTATGCGGCATTAGCCGGATGTGCCATACTGTTACCTCCAAGTCGTTCGCTTCGGTTTCAAGCGGTCGCCCGCATACATCCAGTCGGGATTCTGCCCTGCGTACAGCGGTCGCCAGGGTCTGCCCGTTTCCGTTACTTCCAAGTCGCGGTCAAGTAGCCGGTTGTCAACGTAGTTCAGCCGGAAGCCCGCCCCGCCAGAACTCCCACGTCCACCACCACCACCACCACGCCCACCACCACCACCGCGACCACCATAGCCGCCGTAGGCTCGGACGTTGCGCTCCTTCTTGGGGAGTAGCCCGTACCACCATTCAATCCAGTCTCCTATACCCAACTGGTCAATCAAGCCACGCCGGGATGCTCCGGTTGCAGTTCTATACTGCTCCACCCGGTCCCATATGTCACTACCGAACATCTTTTCTGCGGTTGACCAGTCGTTGCCGTAGTTGCGGGGACCGGGCTTGGCTGCTGCGTCGAACGGTTTGGGCCGGCCATCTACCCACGCATCCACCATCCACGCCTTCGGGTTGGCGTCTAGGTATGCGCTGCGGGCCTTGTTCGCCTCGTCGTTGCCATCGATGTACTTGGGGGTACGCGCCCATGCAAGGACGGATTCAGGTCCGTACTTCTTGGCTAAGAAGTTGAATCCGTCTGGTTGGAAAGCTGCTAGGTCATACGCTGCCAGTTCGGGATGTGTATCCCGGTAGGCTTGGCGCTCTTTGCTACCCTTCGGCAAGTCAAAGTACGCATCCCATACTTTCATCGCGTCCGCGCCGTAGGCTCCGCTTACCCATCCCTGCCGTGCGCCCCAAAGATTGTCCCTGTCCTCGGCCGCTTGGCGGTTGCGCTCCCGTTGCTGCTTCTCTAGGTCGGTCTGCCCTGCGGTGAGCTTGTCGTTCCAAAGCTTCTTGGCTTCTTCCTCGGTGTAGCCAAGTGCGACAAGTCCGCTGACAACCTGCGCGTCACGGTCACGATAGAACGCATCCTTCTCCGCCTTGCTTGCGGAGTCTGCCGGGCGGGGCAAGTCGAACGCTTTGCTGAACACGTCGTCCGCCTGCGCCTGCTTGTACTCCTGCGGATTCATGCCGTTGGGGTAGGTGAAGTTGGAATTGCCGCCGCCCCCACCTACCGGGTACTTGGCGCTCAACGCCTTTGCGTCTGCGAACGTCTGGTCAATCTTGGGTTGGAACTCGTTGCGCACGTCGGCCTTTACCTGGTTCATCTGCGCGTTGCGGATGTTCGGGTTGGCTGTGATTGCTGCGTCTACCGCTGCCCCCTGCGCCGCCTTGCTCTGGTCAACCAGGTTGCCGGCTGTGTCGTACAGGTAGGAGATTTGTTCGGACACCCCACCGGGGCGCTCGTTCTGTCCGCCCGGTAGCAGGGAACCATTGCTCCAACTGCTGACCATGCCGGGGGAATCTTCTCGAATCTGCTCCCGCGCTGCCATGCTGCCGCCCTGGTTCTGCGGGCCATAGCCTGCCGTGCGGTATGCCTGGGAGTCGGCGCGGCGCTGTTGTTCTTCCTCCGGGTAAAACTGGCTGTTGACGCCAGTGAGATATGCCCCTGCCTGCCGGATGAACTTCTCCATGCCGGCGTCTTTCACCGCCTGGGTGTAGGCTGCGAGTCCAGCTTCTTGCAGTTCGGGCCTCACGTTTTCAAACTGAGGCTTGCCGTACAGGAAATTGTACGCAACCTGCTTTGCCGCCTGCGCCACTGGTAGTTCCAGCTTCTGTCCGTCAATCGCATTGTCGAGTGTGCGGCCCACGGTGTACGGGTCGTACTCGTCGCCGTAACTGAAAAAGTCGCCGCGGGGCATTTGCATTGCCCCTGCCGCTTGCAGGCCATAACCGCCCACGCGCATGAGGGGCAAGAAGTCGGCAAGCTGTTGGCTTCCCATCCACTCCTGCGCCCGGCTCTTGCCATCGGGTAGCGGTGACATCTTGTCGAGCATCCCCGCCGCCAGGTATTGATACCAGGGGAACATTCTGTCCGTCATGTACTGCAACGCCATGACCTTAGCCTTCTCCACCTGGTCGGGGGTATCCGGCACATCGGCCATGCGTGATGGCATGTACATATTGAACGGAAGAATCCACTGTAGCGGGTCGCTCAGTCTATCCGGCATCCAGTCGGCGTCGGGAAACGGAACTTTCAACGGGTTCGGCATGGTTCCCTGTAGGCGGGTCGGATTGTCAATCCATTGACCATCGACGTACTGGGGCTTCTGGTTCTCAAGCTGAATCCCTTGCTCTGCTTCGACCCAAAAGTCCAGCAATGCCGGGTTGCTCATAACACGCTGCATCCAGTTCCCCGCGCTGCGTGACCAGTAGTAGTGGAACGGCAAGACCAGGGCCGCAATCGTGTCAATCTTGCGCCGGTCGTTGAAGTCCATCATCGCAAAGTTGCCCATCTTGCGGCCGGCGTCCGCCGCTGCCCGCGTGACGTTATCCCACGCCGGCATAAGCCGCTGCGCCGCCAAGTCGATAACCTGCACCCGTTGGGCCGGGGTGAGTGTGTTGGCCTTGCCTGCCAGTAGTTGCGGAAGATTGTCCTTCACGTACTGGCGTAGCTTCTCCATTGTCTCCAACTGGTGAAGCGCAACCTCGCCCACTTCCGGCGCGCTTGCGTTCGCCTGCCGTGCCTGCAAGATACCCTGCTTGACGCTCTTGTATGCGTCGTCCTCGGCAAAGAACGTGTTGGCCTTCTGCGGGTACTCCCACAAGCTGCCACGCTGCCAACGGGGGACCATCCAGCTTGGCCACGCCTTGACCGCGCCAAGCCCGCCGAACATTTCAACCTGTCCGGTGTCGGCGTTGATTGCTTTCTGCCAGATTGACAGTTTGCTTGGCCCCGCGTCGGCTAGTAGCGCCGCCCCCGGCTGTACTGCTAACGCCTCGGTAGCGTAGCGATTCAGCACTTCCCCGATATTCTTCCCGCTGCGCTTGTTGGCGTCTAGGAACGTCGCCAGTTCTTTGAGAACCGGGTCAACATCCCCGAACAAACCGGGCTGCAAACGGGTCGCCAGTTCGCCGCCGTTATGCTTTACGTCTAGCAGCATGTTCGCCGCCTGCGCTAGTTCGTCTGCAATGGAAAGTCCGGGGTTGGTCAGTTCCAGACGTGCGAGTCCACCAATCGCCCGGTCAAGCCCGATTTCAACGTTGCGGAACTCAGGCATGGGGTTCTGCACAAAGTTGCGGAGAATCCCCGTATCGCCCTTGAACACAATCCCGAACAATGCGGCGCGCACCTGGTCTACCGCTTGTGACGTGAGTCCGCCGTTCGCATCGACCAGGGCTGCACGCTCATTCTCTGGTAGCTTGGCAAGGATACGCTGCAAGAACTCGCGGCTAGATGGTTTGGCAAGTGCCTGCCGCAAGTTGTCCACGTTGCCAGTATCGAGCACCGATAGGGTGGACAGGTCAATCTTGCCCGCCAAGTTAACCGCTGATTCTGTGGCATTCATCGCCATTGTCGCACGCCCGTTAGCCTCGTTTGCGAACGCAATCGGGTCAACGTCAGACAATAAGCGCCGCACAAGCACCGGGCGGTTCATACCGTCCAGCTTTGCCGGGTCAATCCCCAAGCGTTCGGCGTCGGCGCGCAAGCGGGCCACGTACTCGCCATACTTGGCGTCGTCGGCCAAGCCCATAGACATGGCCCGCCCGTTGCCAGACAGAACGTTGTTCGTCATATCCACAATCGGCGCGCCGCGCTCAATCGTGAAGGAATCATTCAACAGTTCGGCCGGGTCAAGGTTCTTGGCGTTCTCCTGCACTTGGAGCATGTACGCCTGCTGCGTGCGGTCGCGGGGCTGCAACGCTGCCGGGTATTCGGGGTTGACCTCGCCGGTCGTGAGATTCGACGTGTTCAGCCGGTCTAGGTCAACTACGTCATACTCGAAGTCATACTTCTTGGATGGGTCTAGCCAAGCCTGCGTGACCTTGCCGGTTCCCTGCGCGGGCAACGTCTTGGGTGCTTCCTCCGCAACCTGCTCCGCCGCCTGCGCTGCGGGCGCTGCTTTCGGTCCCTTGCCCATCAGTTCGGCGCGCCGCCCGTAGTAGTCAATCACGCCCTGCGCCTGTTCGGGGGTTACGTCGTCCAGCTTGCGAATCTTGCCGGGTAGCCCCATTTCCTCGGCGTGTTTGTTAATGCTATTGATTACCCACTTCTCGGTGCGGTCTGTGCCGATACCCACCTGCGCTGCCGCCTTGCGAATGTCCTCTACGTGGCTAGGCGGCTTGGGTAGTGCCTCCGGTAGCTTGGCCGGCTGCACGTCGGCGGGTCGGGTCAAGCCCGGCGCTGCCTGGGCTACAGCCTGGGCGGGCGCTGCCTGGGGCGCACGGCTCCAAACGACGCGACCGTCTACGGTCAATTCCTGCACGTCGTCTAGGTTGACCATGCCCTTATCCGTGAGGATACGGTCAAACGTGCCTGCCGCACCGCTTGGCTGAAAAGCTTGGCGCTTGCTGCCATCCGCAAGCGTGACGGTTTTCTTGACCTTGCCGGTTGCGCCAGTGAAAGCCTGCCGCAACGGGGCATAGTCGGCCGCCGCTTGGGATACTGGGCGCGCATCGCCTGGATTCTCTACTGCGGCCCGGTAGTCGTCGGTGATGCGTCGGGCTTCTTCCGGCGTCATGTTGCGTATAGCGTCGTCGCTATACCCCATCTTGCGCAGTTCGTCAGCGGATAGCGCGCCCTGCTCTATCCCGGCAATGGGAACGTTAGGCACAACTGCTTCCAGAATGTCGTCAACGGTATCTTCAACGTTGCCGTTCACTACCTGGTTGTAGTCGGCAATGATGCTCTTGGGGACAAAGACGTTGCTGCCGCCTGTCTGCGGCCCCTGCTTTGCCGCCCGCTGCGCCTGCATCTTGGCTTTGTCGGCCGGCGCTGCCGCCCTGCCCATCGTGCCTGGGGCTGCTTCAACCGGACCCGCCTTGCCGGGCTTGTAGCCTTCCTCCACCAGTTCGACAACCTGCCCCGCCCGGCTCCCGCTTGTCTCACGCACAAGCCAAACGCCCGGCTTGTCGCTTGGCCCTAACAACTGGAAGTCGCCCGCAAAGTCGTCAGTCCAGCGCAGCTTGCTCGGCGTGTTCTCTACGACGTAGTTCCAGACGATACCGCGCTTGGCTGCGCTGACCGCTTCAATGCTATCGTCCCACGCCTGCCGCCACACGTTGTTGCGGTAGCCCCAAAACTTGTCCCAGTCGCGGGTCTGCATCGCCTCGTCTGCGGCCTTGCGCACCTTGACCCACGCCTGCGCACCCAACGCTTCCGCCTGCCGCATGACCGCATGGGCAATGTCGAAGCTGTCAACGGTCGGCATTGCCTTAAACACGCTGAACATTTCCATGTATGCCCGGTCAAGCTCGGCCCGGCTCGCGTCAATAACCCGGTCAAAGTTGGCGGTGTCCGTTACGCGGGTCGGCTCCAACGCACGCAACCGTTGAATCTCGGCGTCGTCGTACTGGAAGTACCTGGTGAGTACGTCGTTCCAGTTGAAGCGGGCGGGTACTTCCTCGCCCTGCTGCACTTTCAACAGATCCACCCGCGCATTGTCCATAAGCTCGGCAAACTTGGCGTTGTACTCCTGCCAGTAGCCTTGAGTCTTTTGGAAAGCTTCCGCCCAAGCTGCGCTTGCGTTGCCCTTCTGCCGCTGCACGTCAATCGCTGCTTTGTTGGCCTCGTCCACAAGCTTGCGGGTCTGCGCTTTCAATTCATACGCCCGGCCCCACAAGTCGAAGGCATAGTTCATGGCGTTGGGGTTGTCCACCTGCCCCAAGTCACGCACGAACGCTCCAATCTTGTCGGCCTCGGTCTTGAGAACTTGACCGACAAGTTGGGTCGCTATCTGCTTTGCCTCCTGCGGGTTTGTACCGCCACGTACAGCGGTGTTAGCCATCGCAGCGATAATATCCTTCGCCTCTTGCGCTGTGGCCTCTGCGGTGAACGTAGGCTGCACACTGGGCGGCGCTGCTTCAAGAACCTGGGTCGCCTGCTGCATGGCGCGGGCGAACAACTTGTCAACCTCTTGCGCTGCTTCATTCACCTGTTCCGGCGTAAATCGGTTCAGGATTTGGTTCAGTTCCCCGCGGTGTTCGAGCAACATAAGCTCGTCGGGAATCTGCTGCGCAAGCGTGTTGGGTACGGTCGCCTTGCCTACCGCTTCACGGATTGCGTTGGATACGTCAACCTTGCCGCCGCTGATTCCCTTCTCAATGGCAATGTTGGTCAAGCTTCTGGCAAGCTCCGGTTCAATGCCAAGCTTGACAAGCTCCTGCTCAAACTGCCGGGGGACAACCGCTTTCCAGAACTCGTTGTGCGTGCGCAAGAACGTTGTGCCGGCTGCGTTGTTATAGAACGCATTTTCGCCTACGGGGATGGGACCGATTGCGGTATCGCCGCCCCAAACGTCTGCACCCTTCTGCTCAATCTTGGCAAGCGGGTTGTTCTTCGAGAATCCCAAACGCTCGGCTAGGGTCTTTTGTGACGTTACCTCGCCAAACATCTTAGTGTCCGCCTGCATGGTGCGCCAGTCAACGGGGAGTCCCCCGTTCTTGCGGGCAACGTCGTCTAGGATGCGCCCTACCGGGCGGAAGGAATACGTACCATCGCCCACCAGGTTCGCCGCTTGGCTCGACGCCTGCCGCACCCAGTTCGCCGGGCGCAAGTTCAGGTACATCGTCGCTAGGACGGAGCGAACCAGGTCGCTAGGCGCGGACACAACCTTCATTGCCGCGCTGCGTTCCTTCGGTAGCCACTCAGCAACTTCCTTGCCGGTCTTGGGGTCAATCTTGGTAGACTTGACCAGACTCCCGTATGCCTTGCCCGCCTGGTCGCTAATGACCTTTGCGAACTCCGGTAGGAACTCGGATAGCTTGAACACGCCTTCACCATTCAGTGACTTCATGTTCGCAATCTCAGGGCCGGCCGCTGCCAGAATCGGGTAGTTCTTCAACGTGTCGGCGTTGGCCAGGACACCCGCCCCTACCCGGTAGGTGTTGTTGGCGTCGGTCAACACGCCTTCAATGGGCGACTGTAGGCCCATGCCCTTGACCAAGTTCTGCCCGCCCGTTTCAACCCAGTCCGCAATAACCCGCTTGGCGTCAATCTTCGACGTGACTCCCTGGAACATGGTGGATGCGGTTTCAATCAGGTTGCGGGAAGCCATGTAGGTTTTCGCGTCGGCGGTGCGTTGGAACGGGTTAAGGCTCCCCACGGTATCAATCACGTCGCCGCCCGTAATCTTCTGGATTACCGGCGCTGCCTTCTCGACAACCTTCGCAATATCTTCCACGCCCTGTTCCGGCGCAATGTTGAACTTGCGCGCTGCCGCTGCTGTCTTGGCAAGCCGGGGAGTCGCCCCAAGCAATGCGGTGGTTCCGCCCATCACCCAGTCCACCGGGTCCACCACGGAACCGAACACGAACTCCGCCCACGGGTTCATGTTCTGGTCCATAACCTCGGCTTCGGTCTGCTTGCTCAGTCGGTCAAGCTCGTTGCCCCACCGCGCCGCTTCAACCGGGTTGCCTGCGGCCCCTGCCTGCAACATCTTCTGCCGCGCTTCTTCCATCTTCTGCGGCTTCTCGACAATCTGCTGATACACCTGCGGCGCGTTGTTGCTCTGTGCGTTGGCTGTCCAGACGCGCCAAGCAACCTCCTGCTTCTCAGGCGGCAAGTTCGGAATCGCCGTGCGGAATTGATAGTTGGCCCCGGTCTGCTTGCCGGCGTCTTTCAGGTTGCCTTCAAGGTCACCAAGCTTGGCGTTGGGGTTGAACGGGTTTAGCGTGCGGTTCAGCACTTGGCCCACGCCACTAGCCACTTCTGCCGGCGTGACCCAAACTATGTCCCCCTGCTTTTTGCCGGGGTAGTTGGGCAAGTCGTACTTGCCAAGCTTGACCGGAATGAAAGCGGCCTCGGACGTTACCAGGTTGGTCCCAGCGTTCCACTGGTTCAACGCATTGAGCATCGCATCCTGACCGGCAAACTGCTCAGGCTTGCCATCGGTCAAGTTCTGGTAGGTGCGCCAGTCGGCGTACTTGGCTGCGTTCGTGTCGCCCAAGCCTACCCAGTCAAACATATCTCCCTTGACCGCGGGGAGCATCCCCATCTGCTGCTGCCGGGTGCGCCAGTCCTGGAAGCCCAAGTCCGTAACCTGGGCGGAGTCGGCCATCTGCTGCTTGCGCAGATTGCCCGCTGCCTGGTTCAAGGTGTCGGTCGGAAGCGCGCCGATACCAGGGATAAGCGTGTTGCCTCCCTGCTTGCGCGGCTCGTCGTCGCGGATGATGCCGCCCACGCTCCCCGGCGTCTGCCGAACTACCGGCTGACCGCTAGTAACGGGCTGCAAGACACTGGGCGCGCTGCGCTGTGGCTGCTTTGCCTGCTGCTCGCGGATAGCGTTGGCGCGCTTCTGGTCCTCGTTCTCTCGCTTCTTGGTGTCCGCGAGATACCGCTTAATGCTCTCAGGGTCGTTCCAGTTGGGCATTACCTACTCCTACCAGGAGCGTAGCCAGCGTGCGTTGGGTGTCTGCGCCCGGCCAAAAGCGTTGATGTTCGCAATCTTCGCCTGGTTCGCATACCCCTCACGCGCAACCTGCGCCTCGGTGTTCATCTTGTCCCTGCCAAGTTGAAGATTGCCCCGGCCTAGTTCGGAGTCAAGCCCTAGCCGGCCCCGGCCTAGTTCGCTGTCAAGGCCAAACTGTTGTTTCCACTGGTCGGCGGCTTGGTTCGCTGTCCACCAAGCCCGGTCCTCCTGCCGGCCCGCCAAGCCCTGCGCAAACTGGTCGCCCTGCTTCTGCCAATCAAACTGGTCCTGCC
>ERZ761597.173-NODE-173-length-13063-cov-7.320572_pt1 | contig 13063 bp, 28 predicted proteins | sample MGYA00433093_ERZ761597 | MGnify/ENA primary metagenome ERZ761597 (study PRJEB28899, sample SAMN03785557) | bioreactor sludge metagenome | biome: EBPR Sludge; feature: EBPR Bioreactor; material: 0.22µm filtered reactor supernatant | place: Saint Lucia: Queensland... | reverse complement strand
GATTTTCGACAGAGAAAAGACTCTGCGGAAGCGTGACACCGCCCGCGTCTCCGAACTGGAGCTAGATCGGGAAGGAAGGATTCGATCCAGCGACTACGACAAAGCGCGGATTGAAGAACTGGAGGCCGAGGTCGCCGTCTTGAGAGGAACTGCCTGCGCCGAAGAACAGGCGGAGGGCAATGGACCGTGCGGAGCGTGCCGTACCTGCCGGAACAAGCGCATCACGGAACTGGAGGCCGAGAACGCGAAGCTGCGGAAGTGCGTGAAGGCGGGGGACCATTACATCAACTCCATCTACTCGATTACATCAAACACCGGGCTTCTTCACGCTGAGTGGAACGAGAAGATCGACTACTACGCCGCCCGCGCGGAGGTGGACAAGTGAGGCTTCCCAATCCCATCTGCATTCTTCGCACTCTCTGGTGGTCCACTCGCACCCTCCTGAAAACCGGATATCCGGCATCGGGGCATCACTACATTCTTGAAGAAACCCATGAAGACTGCCGTGTTGACATCTTCAAGTGCAAGACGTGTGGACACGTAGACGTTGGGTGGTCAAAAGGGGGCAAGCAATGAGCGAGCGGTGGATCTGCGAAGAGTGCGATTGGGTCGGAACCCGAGACGATCTGCTCTCCGCGCCCGACCCATTCAACGAAGGGTGCCTGCTCTATGCGTGCCCGACTTGTCGCCTAATGACCATCTCTCGGGCTTGCGACGTTGACGGATGCAAGTTCATCGCATCGTGTGGAACGCCGACCGAGAACGGATACGCATTCACTTGCTCAAGGCACGCTCCTGGTGCGGAGGTGGACAAGTGAAGCTCTACGAACTCCATCGCGGCGATCTCTTCCGGCTGGCCGAGGAGGAGCGGCGGCCAGGAGACGAGAACTGGATCTACGAATTTCATCACGTGGACGGGGCGTACAGCCTCTGCTACACGACGACGCCCGAACGACACATCGTGCATTTCGCGGTGTGGATGCCGGTGGAAAGGGTGGAGGTGAAATCGTGATCCCGAAGCCCAAGCGCAAGAGGCCGAAGCACGACCACCGGCGATCCGTCTGGATCATTGAGGGCGGGGCGCTGCTCTGGTGCTACCGCTGTGGAGCGTGGCGAGCGAACAGTGCGGAGAGGTATCCGTGGCACAGACCGACCGGGCCGGACGGAGAGAACCCGGCGATGCGCGAAGGATGGAAGGAGAGACCATGACCGCCAAGCGCAAGAGGCCGAAGGTGAGGTACGTGGCGGACATGGTTCTGAACGTGGAGCGGACGCTGCCGGGAATGGTTTGTGACCGCAATGGACGCGTTGTGGCGCACTACTGCACGTGGGCCTACGCCAAGCGCATCGCCGCCGCGCTCAACCTGTACGAAGCCGTGAGAAGGGGGGAAGTGTGAGCCAAACCAAGAAGGGCGGAAAGGGACCGGGTCACGAGTTCTGGAGCAAGCGCCCGATCTCCAACAAGCATGGGTGTAGCCCGTCGAAGGCTAACAAGCGACTGACGCACAAGGCCGAGCGACGAGAGGAGAGAGATATGAGAAAGGGCGACAGATTCTGGGCTATCGAAGAAGCCAAGGAGCGCGTGCGGAAAGCAGATGCTGATGGCGAGGTGGTGGACTCGATGGAGGTTAGAAGGGGGCTGATGGCCCGAGTGAGCAGCGGAGAGATCACGCTCGAACGGGCTCAGGAGGAGCTGAAGAAGATCAAGCGAACCGGACGAACCCGTAACGACGCCTTCTTGGGGAAGCCATGACCGACTTCACGCGGGAGCAGCTTGCGAGGATCACCCAGAAGTTCAGTGCCGTGGGTGAATATTACACCGATGACGAACGCGACCTCGCCGACTTCGCCCTCGCCCTGCTCGACCGGGTAGATGAATGGGAGAAAGTCTTTGGTCATATCGACAAAGATCCGGACACAGCAGGCAACAAGATCATTGAGGCTCGCAGGGAAATCGAGGCCGAGCGGGACCGGCTGCGCGAGGAGAACAAGTCGCTCCGTGAGGCAAACGAAATTGATCTTGGCGAAAAGGCTCCTTTGATCTTCGAGAACGCAGAACTAAAGGCCAGAAACGAAATACTGCGGGAGGAGCTGCGGGAGGTGCTGCGCGATGCGGGCAGGGTCATGGGTCTGTTGGCGGAGCATGGCGCGTCGATCCTTCCTCACTTGATGGACGACGACGAGAACCCGGGAGAGCGACTGCGGCAAGCCGTCCGCCGGGCACGGGAGCGTACAGAAATCAACAAAGAACAGGAGGATAAATGATTGTATGGATTATAGAAGAAAAGCCAGCTGGAAAGACCGCATCATGGAACCCATATTGGGGAGACCCGCCAATGATGGTGTGGCAAACAAGAGATAAGGCCAGAACAAAAGCAAAAGAGCTGAGAGACTATGACGAGGAAGGAACAAAGTATAGGGTCGTACAGTACCAGTCTAATTAACAAGAGAGGAGAATAACAATGAACCTGTATACGTATGGTGACGCTGATCGTGCAGTGAATGTCCCTTCCCTGCGGCATGCTTACAATGTGGTGTCTCAGAGAGAGAAGATCTCCCTTCCTCCGCTAGAGGAGATCACCGTGGGCACTTCGAATGATGGTAACTTCACGCTTGCTATCGTTGCTTACAATGGCCGTGACCCCATTGGGCATCGTCGCGTCCTGATGGTTGGCCAGGGTGCGGCCAAGCGGAATCCGAACGACGCCTTCAACCGCGAGACTGGCACGACGCTTGCAGCTATCCGTGCACTGCGCCAGCTTGGCGGGATCTACGAGGCACGCAGTTAAACAACGAAAGGAGATATTGTTGTCAACATTCAAGAGGGCAACCAGAGAAGGATCTCATGCACGCATTGCGCTCATTGGTCCTCCTGGTTCAGGGAAGAGTTACACAGGCCTAGTGCTGGCCACGACGCTGGCCAATGGTGGTCCGGTAGCAGCCATTGACACCGAGCGTGGGTCTCTGTCAAAGTATGCAGATGAATTTGCATTTGACAAGATTGAGCCAGAGTCCTTCTCTCCTGCAGAGTATGCAGAGCTGATCAATGCTGCATCCAAGGAGGGGTATAAGGCCCTACTGATTGACTCGCTAAGCCATGCATGGGCAGGTAAGGATGGTGCCCTTGAGCTGGTAGATCGTGCAGCCAAGAGGAGCCAGTCCAACAATACCTATGTGGCTTGGCGAGACGTTACGCCTCTGCATAATTTATTGGTAGATACCATGATCGCATTTCCTGGACACCTTATCGTCACAATGCGATCCAAGACGGAGTACATCATTGAGAAGGATGAGCGAGGAAAGACCTTCCCGAAGAAGGTCGGGCTTGCTCCAATCCAGAGAGAGGGACTTGAGTACGAGTTTGATCTTGTGGGGGACATGAATCTTGACAATGAATGGATCATTTCAAAGTCAAGGCTTCGGTCTCTCCGGCTTACCGGAAAGGTGATCAAGTGCCCTGATGCAGAGTTTGCAAAGCAGATCCTGAATTGGTACTCTACTAGCGGTGAAAACGACCAGCCTGTTGTCATTGCACAGAGATCCGATGCGGAGATCGGTGCCTTGATTGAGGTCGCAGAAGAGCACAACCTGACTGCCGAGGATGTCCTTGGCTTGTCGAACAAGATGTTTGGACTCTCGCCACGATTCCTGGACATGCGTGAGTTCAACCAGCTGCTTAATCAGGTCCAGGGAAACATCTAATAGGAGATACTAATGCCGGGACTTAAGGACATCAAGGGACTTTGGGAGAGTGCAGAGGATAGCGGATATGTTCCTGTCCCTGATGGCGAGTGGCCTGCCGTAATCAAGGAGGCTGGAGTTAACGAGGGGGACAAGGGAGTGAGTGCTTGGTTCAAGCTATACTTCCCCTCCCAGAACCAGACGGAGACCGCATACTTCTCCATCTCAAGTGAGAAGTCTGCCGGTATCTTCAAGCGCCAGCTCAATACCCTGCAGGTGAAGGCACCCAATGTTCTGCAGCTACCCATTGCGCTGCAGGCCACAGAGGGATGGACTGTTACCGTCGAGAAGTCTACCAACGGGAAGTACCGAAACTACCGCTTCGTGTCCGTAGAGGATCGTGGTGGGGTGGCAGCGCCTGCCCCGAAGAAGGAAGACAAGCTGCCATTCTAAATGGATATCCTCCTCTATGAAGGCAATGTAGTTCTGTCGTATGACGAGAAGGAACACGTCTACCGTTACAACGGGGATGTTGTTCCTTCCGTCACCTCTGCTATCGAGGTAATTGACAAGCCCTTCTTGATCCCTTGGGCTTTGAATATGGCAGAACAGTACATCAATGAGAAGATCAAGGAAGAGGGGCTTAGCAAGTTCAGCCTGTCTCCTGCGATCAGCCCAAACAAGGTGGCCATCTGGGCGGCAGACATGAAGAAGAAGTACCGCACCGTGTTCAAGAAAGCTGGAGAGATCGGTACGGAAGTTCACAAGTGGGTTGAGGATCACATTAAGTCGGTAATTGAAAGCGGTGTGCGTCCAATGCCTGCATCACCTACCTCTCCAGAGGTGGAGTCTGCCGTCAAGGCCTTCCTTGAATGGGAGTCTGTCAACCATGTAGAGTACCTTGTTAGTGAACGCAAGGTGTTCTCGCGTGCGTACAAATATGCAGGCACGCTTGATGTTATTGCAAGGATCAATGGAGTCAAGACCCTGCTCGACTTCAAGACAAGCAACTACTACAGCGACAACTATGCTTTGCAGACCGCAGCGTATCGTATGGCATACAACGAGGAGCTTGAGAAGGAAAGGATTGACAACCGAGTAGTGATCATGCTGTCCAAGGAGACGGGGATGCCAACCGTGATTGAGCAGCCCGAGTCTTCCTATGAAACTGAGTGCTCTACATTCTTGTCGGCATTGAATATCTACCAATGGAAAAAGTCACTACCCCAACGGTCCTAGATGTGGCCTTGCAGTATGCAGAGATGGGGTTCAAGGTATTCCCCACCAGGGGAAAGCGCCCCATCACACCTAATGGATTCAAAGATGCTTCACTCGTCAAGGGTGTCATCAAGGAATGGTATAAGTCACCAGAGGAAGATCATGGTGTAGCCATCGTGATCCCTGACTGGTGCGTGGTTGTGGACATTGACGGGGATGAAGGCATTCGTGTCCTAAATGAGCATGGGTACATGCTGCCCACAACCAGTAGGGTGAACACCGGGAAGGGCTGGCACTTCTGGTATCGTCGGCCCGAAGAGGTTTCACTCGTAAGAAAAATTAGGGTACTCCCAAGCGTGGATCTACTAATGAATGGGTATGTCGTAGCGCCCCCGTCAAGGCACCCATCAGGTAAAACCTACGCTTGGGACATTCCTCTTTCGCTTGACAAGATAGCTGATGCTCCAAGCTGGGTTCTGACCATGGCAAGCCATGACAATGCCATGAAGCAGAAGGTAAATGTCGAGGAGTTCTTTGACGGGATTGCAGAAGGAGAGAGACAGACAGCTTTGTTCAGGTATGCCTGCTATCTCCGGTCACGCCCGAAGATGACATTGATCGAGGCTAAGGTACTTGTCAGGGAGCTTGCCAAGAGAAGCGAAGGACAGGGATACAGGAAGTATCCAGACACAGACGGCCTAGTTGACCGTGTATGGAAGACCTATGACGCAGCAAGAGATCCAGACGAGGAGCCGGAGGAGCACAAGATCTGGACGTTGGCAGACCTTGACGCAGCCCGGCTGCCAAAGAGGAGGCACTTGGTCAAAGACATGCTCCCTTCTTCTGGGTACACACTGATTACTTCTCCACCTAAGAAGGGGAAGTCGTTGATTGCAGACTATGTTGCCGCCTGTGTTGCTACAGGGACAGCGGCATGGAGCTTGCACAAGACGAACCAAGCAGGGGTACTCGTCTTGGATCTTGAGCAGGATGAAGTGGATGCACTAGAGAGGTGGCGATGTATCTTCAAGGATATCGGCATAAAGGGATGGCCTGCGAATCTGCATACCGCATTCACTTGGCCATCCATGGATGCTGGCGGTCTTGATAGGCTGACAGAGTTTCTTGCAGAGCATCCGCATATCTCTCTGGTTGTCATTGATACCCTTGCGGATCTATGGCCAGAGGATGAGGGCAAGGCTTCCAGTGCGTATCACAGGGAACAAAGGATCATGAGGAAGTTTGTAAAGATCTCCAAGGAGTATGGAGTCGCCTTTCTCGTGGTTCACCATGACCGTAAGGGGGATGGAGAGTTCATCCAGAAAGCATCTGGAACCTACGCCATTACCGGAAAGGCTGCTGCAGTCTGGTCCTTCCAGAGAGAGGGAACAAGCCACTCTGCCAAGCTTGAGCTGTCGGGTAAGAACATTCCAGACGGATTGATCTTCCTGAAGTTTGATAAGCCGAATCTCGTATGGAGACTTGACACACATGCCGAAGATGAGAATTGAAGACATTGAAATCGAGGAGCTAGAGATCCAGGACTTCGCGTATGGTGGGAAGGTGAAGAACAGAAAGGAGGACAAGTTTGATCCAAGAGACGATGGCGGACACAGACCCGGAGACAAGCACAACAAGCCGCATAGGCGAGTGCAAAGGACACCCAGAAGGGAGGAGGATCTGTGACCGCTGCGGGAAAGAACTCGAATACAAAAAGTTCTCGTTCACAATCCACGCAAACGGTAAGAAATACTACGGCAGGGTCTGCTACGGATGCAAAGATTCAAGCCGCAAAGAGATTCGAAGAGAGCTTGAGAGATCCATTAGTACCAAAACTCTCATGGAAATTCACCGTATCTATCTTGATTGCTTACATGATAGCGATAGGTATGCTGATGCTGTTGCTTGCATTCCTGAGCTAATAGAAACCATCCACGCATACAGAAAAGTCATTGACATTGTGACAAAGAAGAAGAAAGCAATAGATGAAATCAACGAGATACTCCCGAATGATGAGTACAAAAGGATGTTCATAAGCCAGTATGGCAAAGCGGACTAGGTTCAAAGCAAAACCAAAGCAGAAGGGGGTCATGAACAAGACGGAGGAGTGGTACTACACCTTTGTCTTGAAGCCAAGGATCCTGACCGGAGAGGTCGAAACCATCGAGTATGAGGCGATTACGTTCAAGCTTGGTGATGGATCAAGGTATACTCCAGACTTCTATGTAAAGAGAACTGACGGGCACTGTGAGCTACACGAAACCAAGGGTTACTGGAGGGAGGATGATCGGGTAAAGATCAAGGTAGCAGCGTCCAAGTATTCTGAATTCTTCTGGTTTGGGATTCGGATTTCTAACAAGAAGATCATCAAACTGGAGGAATTCTAATGAGACTAATTCTTCGTGCGCTTGACTTTATCCTTGCGTGCATCTTGTTCCTGTTCGGAGGTTTGTTCTTCATTGTTGGGTGGGCCGTTGGGTATGTAGCGGTTGCGTTCAGTTGGGCGTCTGAGCTAGTATTTACCCTGTCCATGAGGACGATCATCCAGCGATGGCCCAAGGAAGAACGCGAAGCAGCAGAGAAGGAGATTGAGGAACTAGATAATGCGTAAGGAAGACTTTGACAGGCTTTGCATGGATCTAGATGGCTTGTCCAAGGATACTATGGACAAGAAGCGGCCCGCGTACACCGTGGGATCTGCCAATGTTCTAGAAAATTTTGACTCGATTGGGAAAAAGCTTGGGATACATCCTGGCATGGTGGCCTTTATCTACTTCACAAAGCACATGGATGCCATCGCCAACTACTTCAAGGACAAGTACGATGACCCAGAGCCTATCAACAGTAGGTTTGTAGATGCCTTGTCATACATCAAGCTGATGTATGCTATCGCCAAGAGGGAAGACCCCTCGATCAATTCACCTTTTTGAAGAGGAGAGACAGCATGTTCAGGTATCGTGATGAATGGATTCGTGATTTTCTTGGTCAAGGTGGAGGTGGCGGTGGAACCAGCGTTACTCTTCCACCCCTGAAGCGCACCCCTGAAGAGCACCTTGCTCGCCTTAAGTTCTGGTTTGGTGATGGGACAAAGTTCAACTGGTCTTCACCTCCGACCACCACAACCCGTGGAGTGTTCCCTACACGCCTGCATGTCGAGTCGTGGTATGATCACGCCAACGCTCTTGGATATGACCTAGAGGACATCGGCTTCGGCAAGGAGGAGCTACTGGACATCTGGGCTGTGTATGCACGAGAAACCTTCCCGGTTGTCTATGGCAACTACAACAAGAGGTACGGTAATGATCTGTACCCGATGGAGTAATGAATGACAATTCAAGTGACGGACCAGTATGAGCAGAAGGCGTTTCTCAACAGGGGAAACGATGGCATTGACAGGCACGCATTCGTGTCTTCCTTCATAGAGAGGTACCAGTTTGATGGTGGTGCTGCTGATGTGGATGCGTCCTTTGCCCTGTACGATGGGCACAAGGAGGCTTCTATTTCTGTAGCATACTCTGACCGGGATGCCGAAGAGAAGGAGCGCGCACTGTATATCCTTCGTGCTATCAGGGACAACCTGAGTGCAACCATCGAGCAGCTAGAAAACAACTACTAACAAAACGCAGGCATGGAGAAAGAGTGTCTCGTTGGCCTCATAAGCCGAACAACGCAGGGTGCAACTCCCTGGCCTGCAATTAGGAGATATGATGCCACATCCAACAAACGTACCTCTTACTCATGATGTGATCGATTACATTTTTGCTTATCATGCACCAGTGCAGCCTCAAGTTGATTCATATGCGGCAATCAGGTATGCTGCAAAGAACCTTGCAACTGTTATTCTTGAAAACTGTCCAGATTGTGCAGACAGGTCTGCTGCCATACGCAAGGTACGAGAGGCAGTAATGACGGCCAACGCTTCCATCGCACTATCGTAAATAACCCGCTAGGATGTCGCCAAGTGGTAAGGCAAGAGGCTCTGACCCTCTCATTCGGTGGTTCGAATCCATCCATCCTAGCCATGCGGGATTGGTGTAATGGCAGCACGTAACCCTTCCAAGGTCGAGGCGCGAGTTCAAGTCTCGCATCCCGCTCCATATGTCCCTGTCGTTTAACAGGAGAAGACCAAAGTTTCCTAAACTTTAGATAGGGGTTCAAGTCCTCTCGGGGACACCAGCATTAGATGTGAAGCGAGCGTGGTGGGGCTCAGTTCATTCCACGGGCAATGCCCACAACAACCAGAATACACTGGTAGAAAGGAGTGAGACGACGCTCCGAGACAAACAAAACATGTGCAAACCGAGAGGAGAGGGGTGCCCCACCCACCCCTCATTTTGCAAAGGAGATCTATGTCAGGCAATGAAACGTTTCTAGTACCAGAGCTAAATGCCCTGATCACAGGGCAGACTCCAAAGACTTTTGTATATGCAGACTACGACAAGTGTGAGAAGTTTGAGGGAGCTAAGCGTGGAGGAAGTCCCAACCTAGCCAAGCTCGGTAACGCCTGCAGGTTCCTTGACAAGTCCAAGAACTACAAGAAGCTTGGGTTCCAGGATCCAGAGCAAGAGTTCATCGACTGGATGGAGTACGAGGAGGACAATGGATGGATGTGGAATGAGCAGGGTCCGTCACCTATTTACGACTGGATGCACCTTCTTCCGCAGCTTGTATATTGCGTGTACGGTGGTGCTCTCTCGGCTTCCCTAAGTAATGAATGGGTCATACAGTACCTCAAGGCCCTTGACTTTGGGGCATTGAAGACACGTTACGGGTTCAAGGTAGCGCAAGTTGGCATGCGTGGATCAAAAGCAGAGCCACAAGACATGGTTGGAGAGTGGCTCCTGCTGTATGCACGTACAGGAAAGAAGAACAATGAATCCTTCAAGCCATGGATGGAGAGCAACGAGCTGGTGCAATTTGTCTTGAACAAGACAGGTACACTTCTGCAGCGTCTGTATGCAGCCGAACCAGATCATTGGTGGCCTGTGCGTGTAGAGCAACGGTGGATCAGATTTGCAGACGGAGTGGTTGCATACCTAACAGCAGCAGGTAACGGCAACACGCAAGAACGTGCATTCGATGGCGTATGGATGGACGGGACACGCCTTACGTTGCCAGTGAATGGGTACAGGAAGCAGGGGTTCAAGGATGACATGGAGTGTGTGGTAAACACCAATGACATGGTGGTTATCTACAAGTCTGAACTATTCACGGACAACAGGTACATCACGTATCAGCTTCCCGGATCACCAACCATCCTGCATGAGATCACCTGGAACAAGTATGGACTGAAGATAAAGTATCCTGGCGACAACCTCATGCCAGAGGAACCCAAGACGCCGCCCCCGAGCGTGCCAACAGACGACAAGAAGCCCAAGCGTTCGTTCTGGCACCGCCTTCGTAGGGCTCTATGCAATCTAGGGTAGGGAGAAAAAAATACAAGAAGAAGCGCAATGCCAGACACGGGGCCTTCGTGTCATGGTGGAAGTCAAAGAAGAAGTGCGCCGACTGTAAGAAGGGGTACGCTTCTTATGTAATGGATCTGGATCATGTCTACGGTAACAAGGTCGGGAGCATCTCTGCACTAGCAAGTGGTAACTGTTCATTGATCACCCTTCTAAAGGAGATTGCAAAATGCGAGGTGGTGTGTGCTAACTGCCATCGAGAAAGGACTCACCAAAGGAGAGCCAGACAGGACCGTATGCGTCATGCTGGTGGGAAAAAAGTACGTGGTGGGGTGGAACGACCGGCAGAAGACCTCTCCAAGCTGGCGGAAACGTATGCCCGATGGAGAGCTGAAGTATACGAGGCATGCGGAAGCACACGCCCTGCAGCTAGCCGCAAGAGAAGGAAGGCGCATACGTAAGGTGTACGTATTCAGGATCGACAAGAGGGGCAAGCTTGCCATGGCTAAGCCATGCAAGGATTGCCAGATGCGACTATGGGATGCTGGGGTACGCCTTCGGGATATTCACTACACCACATGGGATGGTAGCATGTGCAACATGAAGGAGAACAGCTGATGGTTAACAAACGTAACCGAGCACTATGTATTGGATGCATGACGGTCCTGGAGTCTAAGCATCGTCATGACTTCCAGGCATGCGAGTGTGACAACTTCATTGATGGTGGGCATGATTACATCAGGATGGGTGGTCCTAGTTTTACGGATCTAATCCTGCTTAATGATGATGAGATCCCTAACTTCCCTCCGGTAAAGGGGAACAAGAACACCCTGCCAAAGTCTCTTGGGGCTGCAATCAAACGGCATATCCAGCCAAAGGTTGCATCAAAGACAACAGCTGTATGTGAAACGAAAGAAGTCAGACTGGAGTATTACTGATGCCATCAGCAACAAGGCAAATCCTAGAAACGAAAGTAACAACAGAGCTTTACACACTGAGCGAGCTAACCAAGCATCACATTCAGGCCATACAAATAGTGTGGGAAGAGTGGCGAGAACGGCACAGGGAAGACACATCCTACGTTGGCACCACCGTATACGAAAAGATGTCAGAGATGGCGGAAGCAATGCAAAGGTTGTATAGCTCATGACTCAGCTTAAGACAGAAGACATGGACGAGACCTACACGTTCAATACGTTCTATGTCACAGGAGAAGGCAAGAGGATCTATCACGAGATAGCAAGAAAGGGAAACAACTTCTATCAGCGTTTTGGTAATTCATGGATGCATGCTCCTGCAGATGCATACTGCAAGGAGATCTTTGACCTAAAGAACAGAATCATGGAGATGGTTTAATGAACGCTATGATGAAGTGGTATACCTTTACGTGGGATACAGAAAGAGACGCCAAGCAATCGTGGGAGATCTGTCACGACCTAGTTAACGAACGTGACCTAGCTAATGATGCCATCAAAACGGCAATGCAAGACGAAGCTTCCCCCCGGCCTGAACCGACCAGTCAGAAAGTCCCAGATCAAAGGACTGTTTCCCTAGACCTACCCAACCTTCTGCCATTAGCTCCACTTTCCCTATCCTTCCTAGCCCCTGATGGATTCCAATATTCAATCCGTATTGAGAAAGAGACCGAGTATCAGAGAACGATCCGGGAGCGTCAGGAAAGTTAATCTGTTGCCATTGATATAGGAGATCAGCGAATGCATACCTCTCGCCGCCGAATCTTGCAAAGCCTCCCGCTGGCTCCACTTGCAGCTTGGTTTCTCCCGAAACAGGGTCAAGCTCAGGAGTCACCCGAAGAGGATCCCGTCCAGATGCGGGTACCAGAAAGCGACCTAGAGGAAGTGCGTGACCTTCTTGAATTTTGGTTTCAACACCGCTGGTCTTCTGACCAGGAGTACCAGGATGCTTGGTGGCGTTCTCGTTGGTGTCTTGGAGGTACCGAACCTTGACGCACTCCTGGAATGCCCATTCCTGGCCCGACGTTGGCTTCTGAGCCACGATCTCCACGACCCTGTGGGTAGGTATTGGCTGGATGAGATCGGGCTTTAAATCGGCTTTAAGCCACGCTGCGACAATCCAAATGGAAAGCACTATGGCTAAGATAGTGCTCCATTTGATTGTGTGGTACAGATACTTCATGCAGATTATTCGGCCTCTTCGATTTCCTTCATGAGTCCGCCCTTTGAACGCATGCTTGATTTCATGGTTTCAAATGTATCTTCCATTTCATCTGGGTCATTAGCCTGAAATAGCCCGATAGCCCACTTTAGACCATTCTGCTTGATAAGGTCCAGGGCTTTCTTCTGGTCTATTCCAAGCTCGTCCATGAGGAGCTTGGAGTAGGCCATGATCCTGACATCCTCTCTGGTCTCTTCCCCGCTGTTCTCGAAGGTCTTCATTCCGTAGGCGCGTCCATCCTTCATCATCTTACTTCCCTCCATCTGGGTTATCTACCCGGCTGTACTTCCTTTGTGCGTTCTTGTCCACTTGGTCCTTGACCATCTTCATTCCAACCCCCAGACCAAGAAACATACCAATCGCCTCCCATCCCTCTAACCATAAACGTAGCGCCGGTTCTTTGCCCATCAGTGCCATGATAAACGAGATGCACACTAGCGCCATCGTCGTATTCTGCCAGAGTTTGGATGTTAGGTTCACTTAGCAAACAACTCTCCTTCCTTCTTCCTTCTGCGCTTTAGTCCAGCCAGCTCCTTGCCATTGCTCTTGATCCACCGCATCAG
>ERZ761597.171-NODE-171-length-13266-cov-5.339490_pt1 | contig 13266 bp, 15 predicted proteins | sample MGYA00433093_ERZ761597 | MGnify/ENA primary metagenome ERZ761597 (study PRJEB28899, sample SAMN03785557) | bioreactor sludge metagenome | biome: EBPR Sludge; feature: EBPR Bioreactor; material: 0.22µm filtered reactor supernatant | place: Saint Lucia: Queensland... | reverse complement strand
GGCGCAGCCCTCGCCGACGTCGACCGCCCCCGCCGACGCCACGGCAGGAGGTCCGCTCGTCCCGTCGAGTCTCGGTCAGCTCGACGTGATCACCGGCGCGCAGGCAGAGAAGCTGTCCGGGGCTCTCCTGGCGCGATTCCAGAGCGCCGACAAGGACGAGACGAAGGCGCAGGCCCGCGCGTGGCTGCGTCGCACCGCGGGCGTCGATCGCACCACGATGGTGCGCGCCGACCAGTTCGAGAGGCTGATGGTCCTGATCCAGCAGGAGGGCTCCTGAGATGCCGGAGATTCGCGTCAAGCACAACGTCGCGGGAGCGACCCAGCCGCCGGCTCGCCCTGCGATCCCTCCGGCCATCTACGAGGCGCTCATCGCGAACGTGACCGACGGCATGACGACGATGTCGCCGCCGCGGATGAAGATCACGATCGAGTACCAGCTCGTGAAGCGCGCGGAGGACGGCAACGAGGAGTTCAAGGGCCGGCGCGTCTACCAGGACTACATCATCGAGCCCGGCGGAAACGACATGGACGCGCGTGAGGCCTGGCGACTCAAGCAGGTCCTCGACGCGGTGAAGTGCGTCTACCGCATGGAGGACGAGCAGACGATCTTCAACACCGACCACCTGATCGGCAAGTACGTGAAGATCGACGTCCGCAAGCGAATCGGCAAGCTCAAGCCGGAGGAGATGGCGCTCCCCGTCGAGAAGCGCCCCGCGCCCCCCGAGTTCAACCGCATCGACCGCGTGGACTCGATCTCGGTCAACGAGGACGAGCTGGTCTGACCAGGAGGCCGCCTCGTGTGCGCGCACGAGGCGGCCACCGCGCACCGCGCCGATGCCGATCATCCGTCTACCGCACTCCGCTCACGTGCGCCTTCTTCCCTTGCGAGAAGAGCCGATGCCGCGTGCGTGGACACGGCAGCCGGGAGACGACGACGACACCGAGGTCACGGTCCTCGGTCCCGCGGCCCACGAGCCACAGCAGAACGCCTCGCCCGAGCAGGTCGCCGCAGCTCTCGCGGCTCGCAAGCTCGACGTCGCGCTCGCCAGCACCGGGGCGTCGCTGTCGATCGTCTCGCTGCGACCGTACCAGCTCGAAGCGATCGACGCTGTCGCAGCCCAATGGAGTCTCGGCAAGCGAGCGCCTTTGATCATCTTGCCGACCGGTACTGGTAAGACGATTGTGGCCGCGGAGCTGATGCGTCGCTTCGTCGAATCGAACGCCGGCAAGCGCGCCGTGTTCACGGCTCACCGCAAGGAGCTGCTCACCCAGACCGTCAGCAAGGTGAAGCTCGTTGCGCCGAAGGTGACCGTCGGCTTGGTGCAGGCCAAGCACAACGAGGTCAGCCGGAAGATCACTGTCGCGAGCGTCCAGACGCTCGGCCACCGCAGTCTGGCGCGCCTCGGGGAGGTCCTGCGCGCCGGTGAGGTGGGGCTCGTGGTGATCGACGAGGCTCATCACGCGCCGTCGCCGCAGTACATGCGCGTCATCCGCGCCTTCCAGGAGGCCCACCCCAACGTCCTCTTCGTGGGCATGACGGCGACGCCGGGACGCGAAGACGGCACCGGGCTCGATGGGGCGTTCGACGTCATCGCGTACGAGCGCAACACGATGGATATGATCCGCGACGGATGGCTCGTGCCGCCCGTCGGCATCCGCGTCGAGCTGGACATCGACTTCGACACGGTCGAGACGAAGGGCGGCGACTTCGTCGAGTCGTCACTGTCGAAGCTGATGAACCAGCCGGCAGTGAATCGCGCGGTAGTGCAGGCCTGGGGCCAGCACGGGCAGGACCGGAAGATGATCGTCTTCGCCTGCGACGTCGCCCACGCACACGCGCTCGCGCAGGAGTTCGAGGACCACGGGTTCCGCGCCGCCGCCGTGGACGGCGAGATGAAGGAGAAGGAACGCGAGAAGCGACTCGCACAGTTCAAGACGGGCGAGATCAAGCTGCTCGTGAACTGCCAGGTGCTCACCGAAGGATTCGACGAGTCGAGCTGCGAAGGCGTGCTCTTTGCTCGGCCGACGCAGAGCACCGCTCTCTACATCCAGATGCTCGGGCGTGGACTTCGCTTGCACCCTGGCAAGTCTGATTGCCTCGTGCTCGACATGGTCGGCAACGCCGACAGACATCCGCCGGTGCAGCTCGCGACGCTCATCGGGCTCGATCCGCTTCGACCGGCCATCGGCGACGGCGGCGGTCAGGCGTTCGACGAGGACGCTGTCGACGAAGAGGTCGATGAAGAGATCGAGGCCGCCGAGATCACCGTCGACGACATGCGGACGCGGGACCTCGACTTCCACCGCCTCGTGCGCCGGCAGCAGCTCCGCTACCAGTGGCGCGAGACGCCCGCTGGTTGGGTGCTCATGGTGCCGCGTGTCGGATACCTGCTCGTCGCCTTCCACCAGGGCGATCGCACGAAGGCCACGATCCGCTTCCACGACACCCGGAAAGGCCGCAAGCACTCGGCTCCACAGGACATCACGCAGGGTCCGGTCGACTTCGAGATGGCGTACGGCCTCGCGGAGGGATTCGTCGAGCGCATGTTCCGCGCCAACAACGCGCAGAGCCGCTGGGGCAAGGACGCGCCCCCCGAGGAGCGCGAGGCGATGCCGCTGTCCAGCCTCCTCGACTTCGACGACGAGGGCATCGACCCCGACATCGCCGAGATGGCTCAGCGCACGATGGAAAACGACGCGAGCTGGCGCGAGCGACCTCCGACCAACAAGCAGCTCGAACTCCTCCGTCGACTCGGCGTGAAGGAAAAGGACCTCCCGAATACCTCGGGCGAGGCCGCGGACATCATCACGATCCTCGAAGTCGAGCGCGACCTGCGCATGCGGCTGCCTGCGACACCGCGGCAGCTCGGGTTCCTGAGAGCCAACAAGATCCCGTTCGACAGTGGGCTCACGAAGGGCGAGGCCCGCAAGCTCATCGTCGGACACCGAGCGAAGGAAGCGAGGAGCTGATGAGCGAGCGCGGCACGTCGAACGCCACACCGCAGGGGCCGTGGATGCAGACCTACACGCACCGGAAGTTCTACTTCAAGGCGTGCGAAGAGGAGATGATCGAGCAGATCGACTGGCGCGACATCGCGAACGCAGCCGCGAACATCTGCCGCTTCAACGGCCACTGCGAGTTCTACTCGGTAGCCGAACACTGCGTGCGCGTCTCGTGGCTACTGCCGCCCACGTACCGCCTGATCGGCCTACTGCACGACGGCGGCGAGGGGTACACGGGGGATCAGATCTACCCGATCAAGGCGTACGTGAAGGACACGCCGCTCGAACTCCTCGCGAACGCGATCCAGCACTGCGTCTACCGGAAGGCAGACATCGGCCACGAGCTGCTTGCGGCGTCCAAGGCGGCGGTGAAGCACGCGGACCTGACGATGCTCGCGTGCGAGGCGCGCGACGTGCTTCCCCGAGGCGCGATCGAGGAGTGGGACCGCAAGGAGCTGCCGCCGCCGCCCGCCATGCGCATCAAGAAGCCGTGGAAGCCGAAGGTCGCCAGGGCCCGCTTCCTCGATCACCTCATCGCGTACGCGAAGCTGCCCTACGACATCCGGTACTTCGACGGTCGAGAGCTGTGACGTAGTGTGTTGCGTGTTGTATAGTCGACGCGCTCATGGCTCTCTACCCGAACATCACGGAGGACTTCGACCCGAAGGCTCTCCACCGGCGCCTCGTGCAAGCAGAGTCGGCTCCGTACGCTGACACCGCCGCCGAAGAAGAGTTCGAGGACCGCAGCGAGACCGTGACTCTGCTGGGCGCCGGGCGGAAAGTGAAGTCGAAGTACGTCCGCTGCCCGCAGTGCCGGCTCCGCTACATCTACGGGCAAGGTCACCGTGGTTCCGCGTACTGCTTCATGATGCAGAACGTCGTCTGGGCGTACGCGAACGAGCTGTGGCCGCTCGATTGTAGCGACGCGATCGTCGACATGCTCAACAAGGCGAGCTGCCGATACGAGCTGCTCTGGACCGGCAAGCAGCGCGAGCGCGTGTCGGAGTGGGACCCGTCCTCCCAGAAGTGGTATCGGCGCGCCTCGTACAACGACGTGACGAGCCTCTCGCGGAGGCTCTGGGTCGAGAGCAGCGTGGCCTTCGCGTTGTACCGGGAGGTCAACTTCTTCATGCCCACCGTGACCCAGAAGCTCAAGGACGGGTGGAGGCTGGTGCCTGGCTCACCGGGCGCCCCTGACTGCCGCATGTGGTCGAAGGAGATGGCTGCGTACTTCGCTGCGCTGAGGCCTGAGCTGGGCCAGCGGCCCCCGCACGTACCTCCCGAGCTGATCCGCCGCCCCAACACCCGATGACCCTCACGTCGGAAGAGAAGATCGCGGTCCTGCGCGAGCTGACGCGCGGTCCCGATGATGTCTTCGCCTTGCGCGGAACGCGCGGGTGGCAGCCCGTCTACACGCGCGTCACGGACGACCACTTGCGCCTGCACCTCGCCGGAACGATCGAGGTCGGCTCCTACGCCCTCCTGCCCACCGAGAACGATGAGCCGCCGAAGGTCTGGTGGGTCGCCGCGGACTTCGACGGCAAGACCTGCAAGACCTGCAAGCACTCGAACGTACGCGGCGCCTTCCACTGCCAGTCCTGCGGCCTGACTCTCGGCAACTGGGAGTCGGACGTGCAGCGGGCGACCGAGTTCCTCATGGGTACCGGCGCAAACGTCTTCGTGAACCTCTCGCGCTCGGCCGCGGGCGCCCACGTGCGCGTGCTCTTCAAGGAGCCTGTACCTGCTTGGATGGCGCGCCGGTGGATGCACGCGTGGCTGGAGGAGGCCCAGGTCACCGAGGAGAGCGACGAGGGTGTCCCGAGCACGTTCGACCGCATCATTCCCCCGCAGGACGCGCTGCCGCGAGGCACGAACCCGATGGCGCGAACCATCGGCGAAGTCAGGTATATCGGGAACTTGATCGGGAGCCCGCTCAACAGGGCGCTGGCCGAGAAGAACGGGGGGACGTTGCCGCTCGACGCGAGCGCGGTCGCGAACGGCGACTTCGAGGTCGACGGACATCACTGGTACCACGCGATGCGAGCGGTCGAATCGCGGAACTGGGGACCCGCGGAGCTGCGCGAGGCCTTGATCGACGCGCCTGGCATCGAGGAGGCCGACCTGCGCGCGCCTACCGTCGTCCGGCCGGCGGCCATCCTGCCCGTCATCAACGACAGCGCGCCACTCGACTTCACCGTAAGGCACTGCGAGTTCATGCGGATGATGGCGGCGCCGGGGACTCAGCCGTACGAGCTGTGGGTCGCGCTCGCTTCGCACCTGCACCGCTTCGGCGACCACGGGCTTGCTCTGTTCCACGAGATCAGCTCGCGTGACCCGCGCTACAGGGTCGACGAAACCGACCGGAAGTGGCGACAGACCGAGGTCATGCACCCCGTGCGTTGCGAGACGCTCGCGACGTGGGGCTGGCGCTGCAAGCACCTCGGTACCCCCCGATGCAACGGTGCGTGGAACCCCGCGGTGTTCTACGACTGCGCTCATGTCGAGCTGATCTAAGGAGAACGAAGATGAAGTTCTGGCTTTCCCGGTTGGATGCGGTGGCTTGGTTGGCGGCGTTGCCGGCCGAGAGCGTCGACCTCATCGTCACCGATCCGGCGTACGAGTCGCTGGAGAAGCACCGGGCGGTCGGCACGACAACGCGACTCACGGGTGACTGGTTCGACATCTTCCCCAACTCGCGCTTCCCCGAGTTCTTCCGACACCTGTACCGCGTGATGAAGCGCAACACGCACGGGTACCTCTTCTGCGATCAGGAGACGGCGTTCATCGTGAAGCCGATGATCGAGGCCGCCGGGTTCCGGTTCTGGAAGCCGCTCATCTGGAACAAGATGAAGATGGGCATGGGATACCACTACCGCGCGCAGTACGAGATGATCCTCTTCTTCGAGAAGGGGAAGCGGAAGCTCAACAACCTCGGCATCAGCGATGTGATCTCGGTCGACCGTGTCCGCGGCCAGTACCCGACGGAGAAGCCCGTGCCGGTCAACGAGACGCTCGTCACGCAGAGCAGCCAGCCCGGCGAGATCGTGATCGATCCGTTCATGGGCTCGGGCTCGGCCGGCGTCGCCGCTTGCATGAACCAGCGCCTCTTCATGGGGTCCGACATCGCGCAGCGCGCCGTCGACATCACGCGTGGCCGCCTCGAAGCCCTCGGCGCAGTCGAATCGACCCCGTCGTTCGCCGAGGTGCAGGTGGTCCTGTGAGCGAGGAGTTCAACGAGTACCTCCGTGGTGTCGACGAGGCCACGAAGATCGTCCGAGAAGATCCCACGAAGGTCGTAGTATTGCCCAGGCCCAGGTTCGCACAGGTGATCGTCGTCGGAACGATCATCAACAAGTCGGACTACATGGGAATCGGAAGACACGGTGTAGGACAAACTCACCTGTACGAACCCGAGATCGAGTTCATCATCGCGCTCAGCAAAACGCGCAAGAAGTCGCTCCGATCGCCGAGTCTTCGTCGACTAGAAACCGCGCAAGCGATGGGCCTCGTCGAGCTGAAAGAAGAAGGTCGCGACAGCAATTACAGGCGGTTCCGGAGGTACTCCTTGACCGACCGGGGGCACTCGATCGTGTCCGACCTGCAACGCGCCATGACGATCGTGAGGCTGGGATGACAGGCGAGGGGTGTGTCCCGGAGATCGGCCGCAAGTACCGACGCAAGGAAGACAGCGCCATCGTCGAGGTCATCGGGTTCGGACGACGCGGCGTGCGGCTCAAGGTCCAACACCGGCGGACGTCGTGGTTCACATGGTGGGTCGCACGGGCCACCTTCGCCGAAGGCTTCGAGGTCGAGTCGTGAACGCCCCCATCAAGGACGGGAAGCTCGCAACTCGGTACAGCGAGCTGGAGCAGGAACTCCGCGCCAAGCAGGCCGAGTACGACGGCTACAAGAAGGCGCTCGGCAGCGATCCGTCGCTCACGAGCTGGGTCGACGGTCAGGGCCGCATGCCGAAGAGGTCGCTCTCGCCGTTCGAGGTCGCGACCGTCAAGCGCATGCAGAAGCTCCGCCCGGAGATCGACCGCATCGAGGGCGAACTCGAAGACCTGTTCGAGGAAGTCGTCGAGGCCGTCGCCAACAAGCAGTCGGACGATGGCGTGGAAGACCCGGAAGTTCTCCTGCGCGCATCGCTCGTCATCATGAACAAGCGGTTCAAGGCCGGCGACCAGTCGGTCGAGCTGCGGCTCGTGATGCGCGCGGTGCTCGACTACTTGAAGAGCCTCGCTCTCGACGACGATTGAGCTGGTCGCAGCGTGACCACTACCACCAGTAGGGCCTCTCGTGGGGAGCGCCGCGTCATGTGGTGCGCGTTCTTGACACTGGTGGGGGTGACGGTGCAGACCGGGATCCCCTCGCCGGTGCGAGACGGAAAGACGAACGCCCCCGGACTCGCGATCCGGGGGCGCTCTAGGTGCTTCGCCGCAGAGGAGCAACTCTCGTGATGAAGCTGTCGGACAGCGTAGCTACCGTCGCTTGGCTTGTCCAGGGTCCAAGCGGCCGAGGTCCCGGATGAGCAACCAGGGCGCTCCTCCGCCGCCGGAGGACGAGGACTGGTCGGAGCTGCCGGAGGGTTGGGACGTCGAGGACGTCTCCGACGCCGACATCACGGCCGCGCTCGACGCCACGCGTGCGGCTGCGGCTGCGGCTGCGCCGGCCCCGGCGCCCATCGTGCCCGCTGGCGGCCCGCCGCCGAAGAGCTGGGACATCGTCGCGCAGAAGGTGAAGGCCGACACGAGCGCGTGGATCGCCTCCGCGCGATCGGCAGTCGGCCAGCTCCTCGTCCTTCGGCCGAGCCCCGGCACCGGAAAGACCTACGCGATGATTCACAGCGCCGTCGATGAGCGCGCCGCTGGCCGCCGCGTCGGCTACGCCGTGTTCGCGAAGGAGCAGCTCGGGGAGACCAAGGACCGCTTCGAGCAGGCGATGCCGGGCGTTCGCCTGCACGTACTACACGGTCGCGACGCGTCGAACTGCGATGAGTGGCAGATCGTAGAGGCCGCGCAAAAGAGCGGCTACGCGCCTGGCGGAACGGTGTGCTTGAAGTGTCCGCACTACCCCAAGAATCAAGCACTGCCGCCCTGCGAATATTACAGGTCGAGAATCCGGGCCGCAAAGGACTACAACCGCGCACGCGGCGCTGGCACCTTCTACCCCATTATTCTCACGACGCACGCGTCGATGATCCAGGCGCAGCACCTCACTGAGCACGAGTACGGCGCGTTTTGGAGCTTCGACACCATCTTCTTCGACGAAGATCCGAGCGCGGCGCTGGAGAAGATCTACGAAATCGGCCTACCGCAGCTCGTCTATCAACATCCGCAGCTCGCCGACTACCACACGTGGATGACGGCGCTGCTGCGCGAGGCGATCTACTTGGCGCAGGCTGAGCGCGTTAGCGCTTCGGCGCGACTCTTCAAGCATCCGGGCGGCGGCGACGATCACATCCACACCAGATGGGGAAGCGCCTACGTCAGCGACGATCTCCACGACCTGCTTGCAAGAGCTGTCAACCAGCCGGCGCTCGCATCGCTGTCTACGCTCGGCATCGCTGACGCTCAGACGTTGATCACGCAGACCATCAACAGCTCCAGCAGCAGTGAGCCGCAGCCGGGCGAGTTCGCGGCGCTGCCTCCTCAGACCATCGCGAAGTCCTACCCACACCGCGGCCTCGTGCCCATCTGCGAGGCCCTCGACGCGGAGATGGAACTGCTGCGCGTCGACCGCTCGAACGGCATGTCCAACCGCTTCGGCTACCGCGTGCGGTTGGAGTACCTGCCCGACCAGGACCGATGGCAGTACGTCTGCGTCGACTACACCGTGTACGAGCAGGAAGAGCCGAACATCGTCATCGGCGACGCCTATGCTCACGTTCGGCATTACGAAGCGCTGTTCCAGCGGGTGGCCGAAGTGGTCGACCACCGAGCTAAATGGCCGGCGGAGGCGCTGCTCGTGCGCAATCTGTGCAGGGCGTCGCGGCGCACTATCGAGGACGCGACGACCGAGCAGTTCTTCGAGCAACAGCTCAGGCCTGTGCTGCTGGGCGAAAGGGGCCGGTCGGTTCTCTTCTACATCCACTCGAAGTGGAAGTCGGACCTAGAAGAGTGGCTGATGAAGGCCTGGGACTCGTTCGGCCTAGCGAGGTACGCGATCGAGCACTACGGGTCCGGCCGCGGTAAAGACATCTATCGCGACTTCAATACGATGATCGCGGTGAGCGAGTTCATCCCGTCGATGGCGGGTATGGTGCACGAAGCCAACGGGCGCGCGTTTCTCCAGACGCACTACTCCGACAGATTCCGTGTCGAGCACTGGCAGCAGGGGACCGCGAGCGCACGGAGCGGATGGCAAACCTTCGCTAACTCGACGACGTCGATGGATCCTCGCCTGCTGCCGATCTACCAGCGAAAGTGCGTAGAGGAGCTGGCCCAGGCGATCCACCGCATCCGGCCGTCGATGCCCGTGCGCGCCACCGACCCTCCGAAGCGCGTGTTCGTCTTCGGACAGTCGATTCAGCTCAACGAGGAGCTGCTTGCAGCAACCACGCCGCTATCGTTCGATACCACCGACGATACCGGTGAAGCGGTGTACACACTGGAGCCCGGGTCCGACGAGACGCGTGGAAAGCTGATTACACTGCGCGAAGGTCCAGTATCGTTCATCTCCGCTCGGGAGATGGCACAGGCCATCGGGCTCGTGTACGCGTACTACGGGTGCTGGGTGTCCTGCTTCGCGCATGCCCTGCTCGGGCTCACTTTCGACGGTGATTTCGCGCAGTTGCAGGTGGCGCTCCGTCGTCATGCGGATGGCGACGAGGATGACAGCAATATTCACACCGGGCCGCAGCTCAATTACTCTCTTCCTAGAGCTACGGCCGGATCTTGTATCAACCCCAGTATCACCCCCAGTTTCGGACTGACGGACCGGGTGTGGTCCCCTCCGCACGTGTGGGAGACCCTCTCCTATCGCGTATGTGAGTCCAGGCAGTACAGGACTGCTTACAGGCTGTTCCTGGATGCTCTCCCGGTTGGCGTAAGCAGGGGGACTGTGCGCCGCCCCTGGATGCCCTCGCGGTCGAAGGGTCGTGAGTACGTGGGTGAGCTGAGTAAGGTCATCGCCGTGATCGATCAGTATGCTCCTGATCAGAAGAGCAAGGTCCCGTTCTAGCGGCGTTGACGCGACACATCGCGCAGCGCTAGAAGTCGCGACACACTGTGACTGAGAAGCCTCAGAAGCTCTGGCAGGCGGTCCAGCGCTGGTATCGCTTTCATCCGATCGTCCTAATGTTCGCGGCGAGCAAGGCCGTGCGGGCGAAGGGGCCGGTCGACTGGATCGACAACTCGGAACGGACGAACCTCGCGAAGCACTGCGAGTCCTTCGCGACCGCGGAGGAAGCGTGGGCCGCGCTTCCCCTTAGCGAGAGACGAGATCTGCTCAAGACGGCGTCGCTCTCCGGCTCGCTTGCCAGCGCGACGTGGGATGAGGTGGCGCTCGCGTTCGGAGCGCTCGTGGAACGCGACCGCGTTGGAGAGCGGGGGCCCGAGCCTCTCGACGCAGTGATGTCCGTGCCGGACGAGCTGCTCGCGTGGGGCGAAGAGCGCGAGATCGAGTGGGCGCGCCCGTGGGCAAGCGATGCCCGCACCATCATGCAGTCGGCTCCGGCGCTCGACGTCGACACGACCAACCGACTGCTGAACCACCTCGACGCGCTGGTCATGGAGGCGGTGAAGGCCAAGCGCGCCGATCTGCTTGCGGGGTTCGACACGTTGACCGCCCGCTTGTTGAACATCATGTTCGAGTTCGATTCGGTACATGGTAGGATCTCCCTCGGGCGTGCTGGTTCCTGGTCCTACGAGGAGATCGAGGCGGTGCTGGAGACGGGCGACCGGAAGGGTGCGCTCGGAGCGGCTGCGAAGGCGAAGGCGTTGCTGGGCGAGACGTTCCCGGCGGCCCGCATCGGCGCGATCACCGAAGGCGAGGGCGAGAAGTGTTCGATCTGCGGGAACCCCCTGGGGACGACATCGGTGAAGTTCGAGTCGGGCAGCAACGCCTGCCACTCGTGCTGGACCTACGTGACGAGCCCGATGCCGGAGCACCTCCGGGCGATGGCGGCGGCGACGAGCACGGAGAGTCGGCCGAAGAAGTCGAAGACGGCGAGCCTGCCCCTGGCTCCGACAGGGTCCTGAGCGATGAGCAGCGGCGCGAGTTCGATGCGAACTTCCGGGCGTCGTACCAGGAGATCCTGCTCTTCGCGCGCCGGCTGACGAGAAGCATCGACGACGCCCACGAGCTGGTGCAGATGGCGTCGCTCAAGGCGTGCCGGTTCTATCATCGCTTCGACGGCAACCGTTTCGTCGCTTGGTTCGCGCAGGTGATGAAGAACGTCAACAAGGATCACTACCGGCGGATGCGTCTGCGGGAGACGTCCGAGTTCATCGACGAGCTTTGGTGCGATCGCGACTCCGGGGTGACGACCGGCGAGGACGCGGTACTCGGTGCGGAGATCTCGCAAGCCATCGCCGACCTGCCGCACAAGCAGCGGCAGATCTTCTGCCGCGCGATCGTCGACCAGCTCAAGTACCACGAGGTCGCCGAGGAGATGGAGATCCCCATCGGCACGGTGATGACCAACATCTTCCGGGCCCGCAGGAAGCTCCAGGAACGCTTCGCCGCGTAGACATTCGTCGCGTAGTCTCACCGAACGTATGCACCACTACCTGCTCGTCGTGTCCCCGGGACCGTTCATCGCGGTGCGCGTGCCGTATCCGATGCCGCCTTGGAGGCACATCCTTCGTGCGCTGACGCCCCTGATGCGTGCGCATGGACTTCGGCAGAAGGACATCAGCTCGGTCGAGGGCCTCATTCCGATGGATCCCGATGATCGTGAAGCGGAGGACATCCACCTCGCTCGTCGGTTCGACGAGAAGCTCGCGATGCCGAGGTTTCATCTGTACGATTGGCACGGCGGCTCGTTTCGGAGCTACCGCGAGCCTCTGGAGTAGCCACTGCGGCCGGCAGATCGGCGCTCGACCGTCCCGGGTGGACGCCTGAACATGCCATCGGCTACGATCCTCCGCGAACAGGGACACCTGGTCGCGAGGGCAGCACGGCATGTCGAACAAGCGAGGGCCGGACTTCGGCGAGGTCGCGCCGAAGAACACCACACGGGGGCAGATCCGAGCCACCGGACCGGGCGACCCGTTCGCGACCGGCGCCTCCGCCGTCGCATTGGCGCTCACGTCGGACAACTACGACCTCGCCAACGGCCAGATCAAAGCGGTCACCCCGCTCAATGCGTTCAGGCCCGGTCAGCAGGTCCTCTTCTGGCTGACCATCTACAACCGCCTGATCACCTTCGGCGAGGGCCAGCAAGGATTCATCTCGCAGGTGAAGCTCAAGCCCTGGTGGCTGAGGCCCAACCTGGAGTTCCGTGCCCCCGGCTACACGTCGTGGCATCCGGTCGACGAGCAGACGTTCTCCGGCGGCACCGAGGAGAACAACCGGCGGGGCTGGGTGCCGTCGCAGAAGATCATCTCGGTGAACGAGTGGTCCGGAAGTACGACGCCTCCGCCGTCCCTCAAGGGTCACGTCGACTCCTACTACGTCGATGACGTCTGGGTGTTCGACCTCCAGGATCCGACCGACGCGGACTACGAGAACACGCCCATCGGGGACCAGCAGGGGCTTTGGCGCGCGGTGGGGTTCTTCTACGTGTCGCACGGCTACGCGCTGGGCTTCACGTGCGACGCGACGATCGAGATGACCGAGGGCGAGCAGCCCGAGGGCAACCAGACCATCAACTTCGACCTCAACTGGGTCAACGGGACCCTCGGGTGAGCTGACATGGGATCTCAGCGATACGAGCCCGAAGTCCCCCTCGGAATCAGCACCGCCGTCATCGAGGGCGACGTCACCGTCGCCCAACCGGTGCAGGTGGTCGGCAACGTCGCGAGCGGAGACGTCGATTCGGGCAACCCGGTCAAGGTCGGCGGACGCGCCGCCACGGCGGGCCTCGCCGGCTTCGACGATGTGTCGGAGAACGATCGCATCGACGCTGCGATGACGCGCTCGGGCCAGATGCAGGTCGCCATCGGCGGTGGCAACCAGTGGGCGAAGACGAACTCCGTACTGGCGACGCCTGCGACCGAGTTCCTCGTCCGCTCGGGGAGCTGCATGGTCGGGCGGATCTCGGTCACGGGCGACACCGGCGGCGCTGCGATGTACGCCTGTCTCTTATACACATCTGAC
>ERZ761597.170-NODE-170-length-13307-cov-8.221401_pt1 | contig 13307 bp, 23 predicted proteins | sample MGYA00433093_ERZ761597 | MGnify/ENA primary metagenome ERZ761597 (study PRJEB28899, sample SAMN03785557) | bioreactor sludge metagenome | biome: EBPR Sludge; feature: EBPR Bioreactor; material: 0.22µm filtered reactor supernatant | place: Saint Lucia: Queensland... | reverse complement strand
GAGTACATGTATGTAAAAATGAAAGGAAAAACAAACACTTAAAATAGAAATTACAAACCTACACCAATTCTTGACAACTTAGCCCTTCTCAAAGGGCTTTTTTATTTTTTATTTTTTTACCCTTTATATAATAAATAATATATTTTGATGTATTTTAAGTAATGATGAAAGAGTATTGATATTAAAAGATATTTTTCATTACAAAACATTACGACATTACCTAGTTAATAAATATTATGAAATATAAATACATTATTGACAACTTTTTTAGGTTTTTATAACCTCTTATCAGGACGCAAACCTAAAAATCTAAGGGGAATAAAATGACCGATTTTGTATCGGCCTTTATCACTGACATTGTGAACAATGGTATTATGCCAAAGTCAACAAAGGACATTGTTCCTTGTGACCGATTTCGTCGCATATCTGGACAAACGGATAAGGGCGCAAAACGCTCAATTTCATACTGGCTGCGGATAGAGCATGATTTTGCCTATGGCTATGCCAAAGACTTTAAAACAGGCGTTGAACGTCGTTTTAAAAGCTATAACAACGACCAAAATCTAAGCCGCTCTGATATTGCTCGTATCAAAGCAATGCTCAAGGCACGTCAGGCAGAGCAGGATGCTGAAATTGCAGCACGTCACGCAAAAATTGCCCAAAGGGCAAAAAACATTTGGGCGGCTGCAAGCGTTACCGGACATAGCCCTTATGCAGAGTCAAAAAAAATAAATCCAATCTCTGCAAGATACCAAGGCCAAAGGCTTTTAATTTCTTTGCATGATACAGAAACGCTTGAGATTGTTTCTTGGCAGCGCATTTTTCCAGATGGAAAGAAAAGATTTCCGTTTGGCGGGCGAAAGCAAGGATGCAGCCATGCTATAGGCCAAATAAACCCAGCATATCCTATCGTTCTATGCGAGGGGTACTCAACTGGCGCAACTATACATGAGGCAACCAAAATGCCTGTGGTGGTTGCCTTTGATGCGGGAAACCTTATTCATGTTGCCAAGGCCTTGAGGAAGAAATACCATACAGCGCAAATCATTATTGCTGCTGATAACGACGAAAGCCAGACGGGTCAAAAAGCGGCAAAAGCCGTAACTGAAAAGATAGACAACTGCATAATTGTCATGCCCGATGTTGTCGGCTGTGATTTTAACGATATTGGATTGGAGGCCACTAAAAAGGCTTTCGATGGCGGCGGGAACACCCCTTCTGACGGTTTGCGTCCTCAGCAGAATGTTCCCGCCGTTTCTTCTGAATGGATGGAAAATCTAATCACAGACCAAAGAAACAGAATGGTTGCGACATCAACGCAAAACGCAATTCTATATATGCTGCACCATGAAGATTTTAGCGGTGTATTCGCATACGATGAATTTAAACAAGCCTGCATTTTGAAAAAATGCCCACCATGGCAGGAAATTGATGATTTTGACGTATGTGAATTGACTGATATTCACATTACACAGGCATCGGCAACACTCGAAAGATATGGCCTTGCTTGTGGCATTGATAAATGCGCAAAAGCCATAGATGTTGTGGCCGATTGTAATAAATTCCACTCTGCCCGTGAATATTTCAAAACGCTAAAATGGGATGGCGTAAAAAGGCTTGAGACATTTTGCATTGATTATCTTGGAACGACACAAGAGAAACCTGAATACTTGTCATTTGTTTTTAAAAAATGGCTGACGGCAGCGGTCAAACGCGTCATGGAGCCGGGCTGCAAATTTGACCATGTTCTTATTCTTGAAAGCCAGATGCAGGGGCTTTACAAATCAGAGTTTTTAAAAACTTTGGCAACGTTTGACGGAGAGTGTTACCACACAGACAGCATATCGATGATAGAAATTGATAACAAAGATACTGTAATGAAGATGCAGGGTAATCTTATAGTTGAACTTGCAGAATTGTCAGGGTTTTCAAAAAAAGAAGATAACCAGATTAAAAACTGGCTGACACAGACAAAGGATGAAATTCGTATTCCTTTTGCTAGAAAAATTGTCAATTATACACGGCAATTTGTATTTGCTGCAACGACAAATAACTATGATTATTTGCGTGACCCTACCGGAAACCGCAGATATTGGCCGCTTACGGTTGAGAAGCCTATTGATATTCAAGCTGTAAAATTAATTAAAGAGCAGCTTTGGGCGGAAGCTTTTCAATATTGGCAAGACGGCCTTTATCTTGGACCACTTCCAGAAGAAAACGAACTTGCAGAGTTTGAACGCGCAAAGCGTATCCAGTCAGACGCATGGGAAGATATTGTCATGACGGCAGTCGAAAAAACAGGTCTTGATGAATTTAGAACGGCTGACGTTTTGGCAAAGATGGACTTGAAAACGAGTGATAAAAACGAAAAGGCAATCAGGCGCATTTCAGCAATTTTGAAAATCAACGGGTTTCAAAATGAGCCGAGATGGGATGGTAAACTGAAAAAAAGTGTCAGATTGTGGACAAAAAAATGAAACTTAGACGTTATCAAATGGACGCTGCAAGCGCGGCTATAGATGGCCTGAAAAGGTCTATAAATCCGGTTATTTGTGCGGCTACAGGCACGGGAAAAAGCTTGATTATTGCCAGCCTGATTGAAAGACTTTTAAAAGCTAACAATGGCATCCGCATTATGGTTGCAACCCATGTTGCAGAACTTTTAGAACAAAATGCTGGAAAACTAAAGGCCATTATGCCGGATGCCGATATTGGAATTTACAGCGCAGGATTGGGAACGCGCGATATTACCAACAATATCGTATTTGCTGGAATACAGTCAGTTTACAGGGCAAAAGAAATTGGCACATTTCAAGTTTTGATTGTTGATGAGGCGCACACAATCAGCAGAAAAAACGCGTCTATGTGGGGAAACCTGATTGAGCGTTTAAAGTCAACATATCCAAAACTTAAAATAATAGGATTATCAGCAACTCCTTTTCGCATGGATAGCGGAAGCCTGACATCTGGCGAAGATTCTTTGTTTGATGAAATTGTCTTTGACTATGGATTGGGACGCGCCGTGCAGGATGGTTACCTTGTTCCACTGGTGGGCAAAGCAACAAAAACTGTTTATAACATTGACGGAGTTGGAAAAGTTGCCGGAGAATTTAATCTAAAAGAGCTCGAAGCAGCGACAAACGTTGATGAACTGACAAGGCAGGCTGTATCAGAGGTTATTGAGTGGGGGCACAATAGAAAATCTTGGCTGTTTTTTTGCAATGGAATTTCGCACAGCTTTGCCGTGCGGGATGAACTGCGTAGGCGCGGGATTTTGGCGGAAACCGTTACGGGAGAAACGCCAGATTATGAGCGTCAGCAAATACTTGAAGCCTTGAAAAATGAAGAAATAAAAGCCGTAACAAACAACGCAGTATGGACAACAGGTGTTGACATTCCAAATGTTGACCTTATTGCTATGCTTCGACACACAATGTCTGGCGGTCTTTTGCTTCAAATGGCAGGACGCGGAACTCGGACAATAATTGACTTGAGCCAATACGAAACCTCTAAACATCGTAGGGATGCGATTGCAGCCAGCGATAAACCAGACTGTCTATTTTTAGACTTTGCAGGAAATATTCGCAGGCATGGCTTTCTTGACCAAATAAAAGCAAAGGAAAAGGGAGCGAAGGGCGAAGGCGTTGCGCCGATGAAGCACTGTGACCAATGCTTCACGATATGCCATGCTGCGGCCAAAAAATGCAAAGACTGCGGATATGAGTTTCCGCAAAATGAAAAAGAAATTCTTGAGGGCGCACATAATGGTGCGGTTATGGGCGGAGAACCTGAAACACGGGATGTTATCGGAATTGAATATTTGCCACATAATATGAACAAGGAAGGGAAAACTCCATGCCTTTGCGTTAAATACACGCACCCGGATGGATTTACAAAAGAATACATTTGCCTTGAGCATGAAGGCTTTGCAAAGCAGAAAGCGTTAAAGTGGTGGAATACCCGTGGTGGCGGAAATGTTGACGGTCTTGGTATTAAGGCGATTATTGACCTTGGATTTTGTCAAGGGCTTAAAATACCTTCATCAATAAAGGTTAAAAAAGACGGTAAATATGACAGAATTACGGCTTATGACTTTTCACTTCCATCCAAAATTGAAGAAGATAACACACTTGCCGAAATTGAAGATATTGAGTTTTGCCTTGCGCCGAAGCTATCCATCATAATTTTTCCAACCTGATTGATGGCATCGGATGGGTTGTCTGTATATACGGTATATACAGGCCAACCATAGCGGGATGATTTCTGAATAAATTCTTCTTGCTGTTTTGAAATTTTCCCTTTTCCTGTTTTAAACTCAATAAAAGCAAATATGTTATAAGCCATAAGGCATAAGTCTGGAACGCCTGAAAGAACCCCCATAAGCTTTAGGCGGCCTGCTTCGGATTTGTTTCTGCTCCCGCCATTAGGGGTATGCCAGAATTCAAAATCTAATCCTGAAATTTGTAGTTTCTTCAAAAAAGAAACAACAAAAATTTGATTGAATTCTTCTGAATTTTGTTTCAAGCCTATTGCCTTTAGTTTTGTTTTGTTTTATAAAGGGATTGCACCAATGCGCATAAAGGGCGGCGCAATAAATTGCCCTATATTAAAAGAAAGGACATAAAATGTCTAAGCTAAAAGCTATTGACCCCAAAAAAGCAGAGCCTTCAAAGCCAAAAGTTTTGATTTTTGGCAAATCTGGTGTGGGGAAAACATGGACTGCACTTGATTTTCCAAATGTGTATTACATTGATACGGAGGGTGGTGCAGACCTCGGGCACTATACGGACAAGCTCAAAAAATCTGGCGGCGCATATCTTGGCGTTGACCAAGGCTCCATGTCTTTTGAGACAATTCTTGAGCAAGTGCAAGCATTGGCAACTGAAAAGCACAACTTTAAAACGCTTGTAATCGACAGCGTAACCAAAGTTTTCGCTACAGAGATTGCAAACGAAAGTGAAAGACTTGGCGACAAGGATGCTTTTGGCGCGTCGAAAAAGCCTGCCGTAAATTTTATGCGTAGGCTTATTGCATGGTTGACCCGCCTTGATATGAACGTCATTCTCATTGCCCATGAAAAAGACCTTTACGGCCTTGATGAAAAACGTCAGCGCAACATTGTTGGCGTTACCTATGATGCTTGGGACAAGCTGGAATATGAGCTTCACCTCTGCCTGAACATTTTCAAAATGGGAGGCCAGCGCAAAGCGCGTGTAACAAAGTCACGACTTGAGGGCTTTACAGACGCAGAGGTTCTTGAATGGTCATATAATTCTTTTGCTGAAAAATATGGCCGTGAAGTTCTTGAGGGAACGGTTAAGCCAATTGTTTTGGCTTCGCCTGAACAGCTTAAAGAACTAAAAGATTTGCTTGCAGTCGTAAGACTTCCCGACGACTTCGAGGAAAAATGCCTGAAAAAAGCACAATGCGAAACATGGGAAGAAATGGACGCTGAAAAAGTTGTCACGACCATTGAATACATCAAAAAAAATGAAAGGAAACTGATATGAAGTTCAAGCCTAAATCCGAAAAAGAACTTGCCGAAGCTAACCTGTGGCCGAAAGGGGATTACGCATTTGAAATCCTTGAAGCAGAAGAGACTCAGGACAGAAACGGAAACGATATGCTGAAACTCAAAGTAAAGGTTTTCAAAGATAGCGGCGCAAGCCAAAACATTTTTGATTACGTTTCTGGCGAGTGGATGGAGTTTAAGTTGCGCCATTTGGCAGAGGCTTGCGGGCTTCTGACCGACTACGAAAACGGCGAACTCAATGATTACGAACTTGTCGGTAAAACTGGCTTTTGCAAGGTCGGCATTTCAAAAGACAAAAACGGAGAATATCCTGACCGAAATGGCATTAATGACTATCTGGTAGACAAGCCCGCAAGCCAGAAAGACATAAAAGAAGTCTTGAATGACGACTCTGTGCCGTTCTGATAACAAAGGGGCGGGTGAAATATCCCGCCCCACTTTTAAGGAGATAAAAATGCCAAGCAAATATGGCCTTTCGAGCATGGAAGTGGGCGAAAAAAAAACTTTTCCATTGGAATTGCACGACAAAATCAGATTGTCAGCTCATTTTACGGGAAAGCGATATGGAAGGGTTTATCGAACTGAAAAAAAAGGAAAAAAAATTTTCGTTTTTCGTGAAAAATAGGCTTGAAGTCTGTTTTGTTTTGTTTTAGTCTATACCTACAACAACGGAGGATGAAATGAAACCAACCCTACACATGCCACAATCCGGCCAATGGCAAGACCTGTACGCGCTCGGCATGATTTGGCACAGGCTGCGGGATAACATCGAGACGGTACGCCATTGCCGTGATTTGGTGATTGACGCAATGCCGCAGCGTGAACAACAAATGACCAGCGCAGAGTACCGAGATTATCTGCGTGAGGAAGAGGCTACGAAGGGAGTATGGTGATGGATATTAACGTAGGCGATTTAGTTTATGTTGCTACATACGGGATGCGGCCTAAAGAAATACAATGCCCTCATTGTCTTGGCACGAGATATTGCACGGTAACGATTGCTACCGGAGAGGTATTCACGGTTGATTGCGGAACGTGTAGCCGTGGCTACGAAGGTTCATCTGGAACGATAACAGATTACGACCATACGCCAGAGGTTAAACAGGTTTTCATTACAAAAATTGAAGTAACATCTGATGGGAAAGAATATTATAGCGATTATTATTGCTTTGATAGAAAGCGCGTTTTTCTTTCCGAAGAAGAAGCATCGAAAGAAGCTATAATTTTGATAGAAAAAGCAGCCGCAGAACAAGCAGAGAAGATTAGGACAAAACACAAAGATACAAAATCTTGGGCGTGGAACGCTTCATATCACAAAAAGCAAATAGAGAAATGTCAAAAGGATATTGAATACCACTCTGCAAAGTTGGACGCAGCGCGGTTAAAGGTTAGAAAAGGAGAAAACTAATGCACATCCCAATCACCACAACGCACGAAGGCTTCGGCAGCTTCAAAATGCCGACGGATTGGCGGGAGTTTTGGATTTTCGTCAATAGCTACAAACAAACAGGACATTGGATGGGGATGAAGAAATGAAACACCTTTGGGAAATCCATCATGATTATTACTGCTGTGAAAGTAATTACTATGCTAGTGGAAATGAACAGCCGCACCAGCACTATAAATCATGGCAAGATTTTATTGAAGAATTTGGTGATGCCGATTTTGATATGAATCTGTTATTCCGCTGGGATTGGGTAGAGGGAGAGGAAAACAATGCGCGAGCGTTTAACGGCAACATAAACTATAGAAATGGCGAGTTAAAGATATTTTGGATGGGGCAGAGAAAAGGTATTTATATGTGGTCAACTATTGAAGTTTGCCGAGCAGACGAGGAACAAATCAGAGCGTATTTGAAGCCCAGATGGGAGCACATGAAAAATCTTTGGGAGGGCATTTCAGAATGAAACTCCGACACATCGCATACACCGCCGCAGCAGTTGTGCTGTTATTCATGGGCTGGCAGGCGCACCGCGTGGCACTGTACGTTGCCGAGGTTCACGCAAAGGCAAAGACGTGTGACGAGATTGATTGTCTGGCCGTTAAGGATTATGCGAAGGTTATGCTGGCGAATGGGTTGCCTGTTTTGGGAGGAAAGTGATGATTAAGTATAAACTTGAATATGGCGGTTCTATTTTAAAAGTTCAAATTGAAAAGGAAACTTCTCATTTTGTTTTTTGGAAAAGGTATGAACAGGGTCGATTAAGAAAAGAAAGTAAAGACACCTTCTTTGATACCTTTGATGCCGCAAAAGAAAGCGTTATCAAAAAAGCAGAGCGTGAGGTAGAAGGTTCAAAAAGCCGCTTAGAATATGCGCTTAGAAATCTAGAAGAAGCTAAAGCGTTAACAGAATAGTTTTATGGGGCGGTCATTTAATGGATTGCTGTAAATCGCAAGGCCGCAACAGCCGCTGAAGCCCTGCACCGCCCCGCCATAACAAGGAGAGAGAAGATGGATAGAAAATGGATTGTTTATATAGGGGTCGCGATTTTCTTTGTTGCGTCTATGGCGGTAGCCGTAATTCAGCACAATCAATGTATTCAAGATGGTTACAACAGAACACAGTGTTGGATGCTTATTACGGCGCAGAACACAACAAACCATAATATTTTTGGTGCGAAGCAATGACCACACCAACCACACCCACAATCCAGCGCGACGATGCCGCCGAGTGCAGGGCGGCGTTTGAGGAGTGGTATAAAAACAGCTTCTGGTACGAAGATAAACCAAAAGCATCCCTGCACTCGGCGGCATCGTCGCGATTAGTTGAATTATCCCTGTGGGAATCGTTTCAAGCCGCATGGAAAGCGGCGAAGGGGGTGTGATGGAGTTAGACGAAACAGAGGGTTTCCTTGAAGGGAACAAAATAGTTTTTCAGCAAACAGGAAGCGCATATATCTGCAATCCTCCGGTGACTGATACCGATATTGATTACATCTGCATTTGTGATGGAGAGCTTTCACAAGCAATAGACTTGCTTACTGGTGCTGGATACAGCGTCACAGATTACGATGATGAAGATTATCCAGAAGATAGCGTTTTCATCACGTTTAGAAAAGATAAAATCAATCTTATCGTTACGGCTGATGAAGATTTTTACAACAAGTTTGTAGCGGCGACAGAGGTCGCAAAGCATCTAAATCTGCTTAAAAAATCTGACCGTGTGATGTTGTTTCAGGCCGTGTTGTACGGCAATGCACCCTAATGGAGTTTAAAATGACCCCCGACAAAGAAAAGCCGTGCAATATGCCGAAAGAGATTTGGCTGGATAATATAACTGCAACAACGGCAGGGACAAAAGAGTTTCACGATAGCACCCGTTACGTCCGCGCCGACCAACCCCCGCCGCTGCCGGATGATGTGCGGGAGGCGGTTGAAGTATTGCATCCGCTTGTCGATGCATGGGAATTTTCTTCCGAAATTACATTCGCGATAAAAACCCTCATCCGAGCCGCAACGCAGCAGCCGGAGGTGGTGACGGTTGAAGATATGACCATGCTTATTCAAGACTGGAAATTCAACGAAGAAAATCAACAGCCGTTCTTTGGTAGCTATCTGGCTAAACGCTTCCCCAACGGCATCAAGATAGTGGAGGGGTGAGGGATATGTCTGGTGGATTTAAAGGTGGCGCGTGGAATGCGAAGCAAGGAAGCAGACGTTATATTTTAGAAGCTGCGCCCATCACAAAACAGGACGCCGAAAAGATTGCCTTCTTTGCAAAACTGGAAAATCTGTCACGGGATATAGACATGCCGTATGTGGATGTTTTGAAGCGCGCCCGTGATGATGGCTTTTTTGACGCGACTGACGAACAGATAGAAATTATTGCAGGAGAAATAAAATGACCCCTACCCCCGACCAGCGCGAGAAGGCTTTGAAATACGCGACAAGAGAACGCGATGCCTTTGCGCGGCAAGTGCGAGATTGCCAATCAGCGACGCATTCAGAATTTAAAAACGCTTTGCCGATGTATCAAAACCGCCTTGAAATCTATGAAGCCATAGTTGCCGCCCTAACCGCCCCGCCGCAAGTACCGCAGGAGGTGGTGGATGCTTTGCGCGACCTGCGCGGGTGCTGCAATTTACCGCGAGAAAACCAATATAAAAGGCAATGTATGGTCAAAGCAGACGAAGCCCTCGCCCTTCTGACGCGGGGGAAAGAATGATGGAAAACATGCCACTTATCTGCAAAGTCGAAGGTGGATTTTATCCAATAGACCCGCCGCCAGCAGGAACAACGCCGCAGCAATGGGCAGAGAAAAACGGAAAGCTAAACGCTCATGTCATTGAAATTCAGGACATTGAAGGGAACGTGCTATGGACACGAAAGAATTGACCCACCCCATAACCGAAGTGCGCTCGCTTTTTGCGCTAATACATGATGCAGACAGCGCAGTTCGTGGCGCGAAGAACTTTATCAATATGTCAGGACAAAAAAACCTAAATGAAATTGAAAACGCGGTTGCTTGGTTGAACACGGCCACAGAGAACCATATCAAAGCCCTCGCCACGCTCGACCGCTTCATCGCGGGGCAGCAGGACGCGCCAGAGCCGCCCAAATGAAACGCCTAGAAGGCCGCCACAAGGAAAAGGATTGGAAAAAACTCACAAAGGGTCTTGCCTTCAAGCGGTATTCATGCAAATATGATAACGGGAAAAAAAACGGATGCACTGCCAGAACATCGAAGCGAATTTGCCGCGCCCAACGCGGAAGTCTGTCACGGCCTCATCCTCCGTTCCCGCTGACTGCCGACCCCGTATGACAGGCGCGGGGCGGTTTTAATTTAGGAGGATGGTATGATTGATATTAAAGAAATGGTCGGGCAGACTTTTAAGAATGTTGCCAAAAAAGAACATCAAGAAATCTGGTTTGAAAATGACAATGTTTCCTATGTGTTCTATCACGGCCAAGATTGCTGCGAATCTGTTTATATTGACGATGTAAACGGTGATTTGTCCGACCTTGTCGGAAGCCCTATTACGATGGCCGAGGAGGAAACATCTAGAAAAAATCCAGAAGGGGTTGAGCCACCAGAGTATCAAGAAAGCTTTACTTGGACATTCTATAAATTCGCCACGGTAAAGGGTTATGTCACTATTCGTTGGTACGGTGAAAGCAATGGATACTACTCCGAGAGCGTAGATATTCGAAAAATTGAAAAAAAATAATTCCCCCGCATTCAACACCTTACCTAAAAAGAAAGGCCGTCGAGTGCTGTTTTATGATAAAAGCAGGGGAATGGCGGGGGGTAAAATTCCCCCGTCTTTTAAAAGGAGGATTAAATGCAAAGCGATAAATTAGCATATTTCAAGGGCTGGAAAGATGCTTGCGAAGACTTGGCAAAATTTCTAGAGCAATGCCATTCATCAGCACCCGATGAATTAAAGCCATACTGTGAGCCATATCTAAGCATTGCAAAATCAGTAAGAGAGCGCGGAGAAAATGCCTTGGCTTTTGCTGAAAGCATTAACGCTAACAGTCATTAACTTATGGGGCGGTGACTATGGTTTTGGACTATCCATTCACGGAGGGATACTGCCTATCGTGAGACGGCAGACCAGAACACCGCCCCGCCAAGTTAGGATAAACCAAATGAACGCATTAGAAGTATTTCAGAAATACATGCGCCGCCAACGTGAGCTGTATGACATTTCAGAAATCAGTGACGAGTTGTTTATGCTGTTTCTGGTTGAAAAGGACATAGAAGCCGCACTGACTAATCCTCCAAATCCTCAAACCCCAAGCTAAGGTCGGACATTTCATCGGCCAGTGAGCCAAGGACAATGCAGGATTTATCAAAGTCCTGCGACTGCACGAAATAGTCGGTAACATATTCGCCATCCTCTCCAATCATGACAATCAGGACAGAACGCTGCGGATGCGTTTCTGCATGTGCGGTCATGCGGTCGATAACTTCTTTGACCAGACTGGCGGTTTTCTTGCGCTTGTCGATGCGCTTTTTTGTGAAGATGTCTATGACTTCGGTCATTTAAAAAAAGCCTTTTTGACACGAGGTGTAGTGCTAGACCACCCGCCACAGGTTTTGCATTGCCAGCTTTGATATGCACTGGTCTTTGTACGTCGCATTCCTCGGCTCTGCATATTCTCGCTACCGCATTTCGGGCAACACGGGCGGTCACTGTATAGACCCTGATTATACGAAATATTGACGTAAGGCCGCAGCTTGTAATACAGGTTCTCAAGCGGCGGTATATCGCCCCTGCAATAGGCTTCCAGCGCGCTTATAGCAGCTTTGTCGCCTTGGGCTGCCCTGACCCACAGGCCGCGCTCTGTCTCTAGCTTACGGCCTATTCCAAGGCTTGCACCGAGGTCGTCCAGCTTGCGGCTGGTAAAGGCAAAGTTCCGCGCCATTTTAAGGGTATCAATCATGGTTGGCTGTTTCGGCGGTTCAAGGCCGTGATGCAGAACCCTTGCCATAAACTTTTTGTAATCGAATTTATCCCCGTTATGAGCAACCACGGCATCGGCGGAGGAAATCAGGCTGTGCAGCTTTTTGACCACGTTCAGGTCATTTGTGCCTTTGCAGGATATGCTCTGGACTTCACCGCCTTCCCACTTCCATGCGGCGCAGATAATATGCCAATCCTGAATAACGTGCTGATATGGGATTTGCTGGTCATACAGCCCCCATGTGGCTGCGATGATGGGGGAAGTCTCCACGCCATAGAACAGCAGCCCAGCCATTACAATTCCCTCTCTATTGCCAAAGCGTATTCCTTGCCAGTGACAAGGACGCAGGCTTGCATATCTTCCGTAATGCCGATGATAACCCACGCCCCGCTGCGGTGGATGTATAGCTGCGTGACGACATTGCCGGACGTGATGAACGTGCCGACATAAGCAAAGCGTTTTGCCGCTAACGCAATTTGCGTGATTTTCCGGTCACTACATGGGGGAGGATTATCAGCAAGAGCGTAACCGCCCAGAACGCCGCAAAAAAGAAAAAAGGCCACAACGGCGCAAACCGTCATGGCCTTTCTAAGTGTGTTTTGGAGGCTACTGAAACCGTGCAAGCAAAAACTCCCCTGTTGATAAGTATAGTTAAAAATCTCTTAACTGTGTAAAAAAAGATTTGTTGACACCTTGCCAATCCTGCCCTATTATCCGCATATCAAGGGTAGGGATACCTCATTACATTTCAGTTTTGCCGCACTGCGGAAGTATATCCGGTCTATCCCACCGCCTTGATATATTGCCAGTCCGTTCTGATATGCGGCGGCTGGATTTTTTAAAGGAGAAACGGGATGACTGAGAAAATTATCGCATACAAGGGCTTCAAAAAAGGCTTGGTGTCTGAATACAACAATTTTCAATATGAGATTGGGAAAATATATAAGCATGAAGGCAAGGTAGAGCCTTGTGGCTCTGGCTTCCACGCAAGCGAATATCCGCTGGATGTTTTTCGTTTTTACCATCCTTGCGGCAACGAGTTTGCCGTGGTCGAACAGTCTGGAAAAATTGTCAAACAAAACGACAAAAACGCCAGTTCGGAAATTAAAATCGTGGCATCCATTGACTTGAACGGTATGATTAAAGCCGCGGTTGATTTCACGATGAAAAATATCAAACCTGAAAAGGTTGAAAAAAACACGGGCAACTACAGCGCAGCCACGAACACGGGCGACCGCAGCGCAGCCACGAACACGGGCGACCGCAGCGCAGCCACGAACACTGGCAACTACAGCGCAGCCACGAACACGGGCTACTACAGCGCAGCCACGAACACTGGCGACCAAAGCGCGGCCACGAACAC